>WNFI01318627.1_pt1 | contig 15013 bp, 15 predicted proteins | sample 5400471 | NCBI WGS metagenome assembly WNFI01 (sample SAMN13153348, study PRJNA577476) | soil metagenome | isolation source: 100 cm saprolite on Douglas fir-dominated hillslope | place: USA:California | collected 2013-09-17
ATGGTGGGTGCTCCTCAAGTCTCGCTCTGTGTCTTTGCAGTCAGAAGGACGTGATGACAATGCGACTGGTCGTCGGGTCGCCGAGCGTGGCATACGCGGCTTCGATGTCGGCCAGCGCAATCTCCCGCGAGCCCAGGTCGTCAAGGTTGAGCCGGCCCTGCCGGTAGAAGTCCATGTACATCGGGATATCGCGCAACGGGTTGGTCGAACCGGTGTTCACACCGATCACCCGGGTCTGCCGCATCACCGCGCTCACCAGGTTGACCGACACGGCGGCGTCCGGGCCCGCGACACCTATCACGTAGAGCGCACCCCCGACGGCGAGCATCGCCATGCCCTGTGCCACCACGGCGTCGGTCCCGACGAAGTCGAACACGTGGTCAGCACCGTCGCCCAGCAACTCCCGGGCAGCCTCCACCGGGTCGGTCTCGGCCGCGTTGAGGAGGTCGGTCGCGCCGAAGGCGGCCGCCTTCTCCAGCTTGACCGGGTGCAGATCAACGGCGACGATCCGCGCGGCGCCGACGATGCGCGCGGCGCTCACCGCGTTCAGGCCGACCCCGCCGGCGCCGAGAACGACCACGGTCTCCCCGGCGGCGACGTCGGCCGTGTTCAGCACGGCGCCGGCTCCGGTCACCACACCGCAGCCGAGAAGCGAGGCTGGAGCGAACGGCATCCAGTCGGGCAGGGCGACGAGCTGATTCTCGTGGATGAGCGCCCGCTCGGCGAAGCCGCCGAGTCCGAATGCCTGGAACAGCGGCTCACCCGCGCTCGACAGCCGCGGCTCCTGTTCAGGATCTCGCGCCAGCCGGTGTGCTGACAGACATTGATACGGACGGCCACTCAGGCACCGCGCGCACGCGCCGCACGATTGGATCAGGCAAGCGACCACCCGGTCGCCGACGGCGAACCGGCTCACCTCAGGTCCGATCGCGGCCACGATACCGGCCACCTCGTGACCGGTCACCACGGGCATCGGGATGCCCATTTCGCGGGTCGCGATCGTGTGGTCGGTATGGCAGAGCCCCGACGCCTTCACGTCGATGAGGACCTCACGCCCGAGTGGCTTGGCCACGTCGATCTCTTCGCTCGAGAAGCCCTGGCCGACACCCCGGATGACCGCGGCCTTCATGGCTTAGGCTCCGCTGCGGGCGTAGCCGTCGACTTCGCCAGGCCCATGACGAACGGGTCCCGGGTTCCCCCGGTGAGCTCGACCCACACAGACTTGGTCTGCAAGAACTCATCGAGGCCCTCGATACCGTTCTCGCGCCCGATGCCGCTGTCGTTGAACCCGCCGAACGGGACGCCGGGGCCGGCGGCGCGGTAGGCGTTGACCCAGACCGTCCCTGCGCTCAGCTGGGCGGCGACCCGATGGACCCGATAGACGTCCTTGGTCCAGATACCCGCGGCCAGGCCGTAGTCGGTAGCATTGGCGAGTTTGACCGCTTCGGCCTCGTCGGCGAAGGTGAGCGTGCTCAGTACGGGCCCGAAGATCTCCTCGCGCACCACGGTCGCGTCCGGCTTGAGCCCGGTCAGCACCGTGGGTTGGACGAAGAAGCCGCCCAGCGACGTATCGGGTCCACCGCCGAGCGCGACAGTAGCCCCTTCGTCCCGCGCGACCTGCAGATAGCGCAGGATCCGTTCGTACTGCGCCGCGTTGGCGATAGGGCCCATCTCGGTCTCGGGATCGTTGGGATCGCCGAGCCTGATCTTCGACGCACGCTCGACGATGCGCTCGATCAGTTCCCGCTCGACGCCTCGCTGCACGATCAGCCGCGAGCCCGCCACGCAGGTCTGGCCGCCGGCGGCGAAGATGCCGGCGATGACGCCGTTGGCGACCGCCTCCGGGTCCGCGTCGTCGAAGACGACCTGCGGGGACTTGCCACCGAGCTCGAGGCTCACCGCCGTCAGGTTCTGGCCGGCCGCGCTCGCCACAGCGCGGCCGACGGCCGGCGATCCGGTGAACGTGACTTTGTCCACGCCGCGGTGGCCGACGAGGGCGGCGCCGATCGCGCCTGTCGACCCGGTGAGGACGTTGAGCACTCCCGGCGGGAACCCGGCCTGGTCGAAGATCTGGGCGAAGGCGAGGGTTGAGCTCGGTGAGTGCTCCGATGGCTTCACGATGAACGTGCAACCCGCGGCGAGGGCTGGCGCGAGCTTGGAGGCGAGCATGAGCAGCGGCGAATTCCACGCCGTGATGCCTGCGACGACGCCCACCGGCTCCCGGCGCGTGTACACCATGTACTCGGGGCTGGCGACCGGGATGGTGCGACCCTCGATCTTGTCCGCGAGGCCGGCGTAGTAGTAGTACCAGGCACTCACGGCCTGCAGCTGGCCGATCATCTCCCGGTACAGCTTGCCGGCGTCAGCCACCTCGAACCGGGCCAGCTGCTCGGCGTGTTGCGGAATGATGTCGGCCAGCCGTCGCAGGAGCGCCGCGCGAGCGAAACCGTTCATGGCGCCCCACTCGCCGTCGAGCGCGGCTTGCGCGGCCGCCACCGCGTGGTCGACGTCGGCAGTGCCGGCCTCTGGCACCAGCGCCCACGGTTTCCCGGTGTAGGGATTGATCGACTCGTAGATTGCGCCCGACTCCGCCGGCACCGACCGGCCGCCAATGTACAGCTGAAACTCATGCACGTCCGTCTCCATGGTCGGCACCGGCTCTGTGTCTTATGCAAAGTCGCGTTATGCAAAGGACCCGCCGTGGTTGCTGCCGTCCTACCTGCACCGGCCGCTCGCGCAGGCCCAAAAGGCCTGCACTCGCAACCGGTTTTGCATAACGCTCTCTGCTCTCGGTCCGCGCCGCTAGCCCGATGCCGTTAGCTAGTGGAGCTCTTGAACAACGAGTCCGACAGCGCTGTCACACGCTCGGCGCTCCAGATCTGGGCGTCGCCGCCGGCGCCGATGATGGCCGGCAGCACCTCAGCGATCTCCTCCACCGTCCAGCGACCGCCGGCCTTGCGCAGGTAGGTGCTTCCGCCGCCGCCGACGCTGGTCGGCTGCGGGTACACGCAGATATCGCCGCCGGCCGCGTACAGGTAACGGCCGGTGATCGATGCGGCGGCCGGGGTGGCAAGGTACACCACCAGCGGCGCGATGTCGTCGGGGTCGAGGCTCTGTGCGGCGGCGACCCCGCCGAACGTCCGCGCCGTGGCGTCGTCGCCCGGGAACAACTGGGTCGTCGCGCTCGGGAGGATGCAGTTTGCCGTGATGCCGCGGGCGCTCAGGTCGGCCGAAAGCGCCGCCGTCATCGCCATCACCGCTCCCTTGGCGGCCGCGTAGGCCGGGGTCGGCCCGAAGAACGCGCCGCGGGAGGAGAAGGTGATGATGCGCCCACCTTCGCCCTGCTCGGTCATGTGCCGGGCCGCCGCCTGCGCGCACGCGAAAGTCCCCGTGGCGTGGACCGCCAGCTGGGCGTGCCAGCGCTCCTGCGTGACCGCCAAGGTCATGTCAGGCCAGAAGTTGCCGGCACAGGTAACGAGGATGTCGACCCGCCCGTATTCCGCTACCGCCGCGTCGATCAGCGCTTGACCGCCCGAGAAGCTGGAGACGTCTCCACCGTTGGCCAGCCCAGTCCCCCCCGCTGCCTGGATCTCTGCGACCACGTCATCCGCGGCGCCACGGGCACCCTCGCGGAAGAAGTCATTCACTACGACACGCGCGCCTGCCGCGCCCAACGCCACAGCGATCCCCCGGCCAATCCCGCGGCCGCCCCCCGTCACCACGGCGACCCGTCCTTCCAATCCGTACATCTCAGCCCCTCTTACTTTCTGTGCGCCATTTGACCGCCCGCGGCACACAGGCAGCGCTCTGCGGTCGGACCGGGACCCAGCACAGCGTGCGCTGGGCCCCGCTGCGGGCACGACCCGACCACGCCGTCGTGCGGTCACCGTCCGGCTTCCCGATGGCCGCTTCCTGCGGCGGACGCGCTACGAGCTGCCCCAATACGGTCACCACTACCTCGACCGCCCTGGGGCGGCACGATTCCTGCCCGGCGGGCGCGATTCGTTCAGACGGATTGCAGACTGCTCTCGCGCTGCTCGCGTACCCAGCTGGGGACGATGATGGCCGGGCCGCCGGCGGCGGCGTGGACGTGGGGCAGGTCGCCGGGCGCCGGCTTTGCCGGGGCCGGGCGGAACGCGGCGTCGAGGTCGAGCAGCCGGCGGGCGTTGGTGTCGACGATCCGGGTGGCCAGGTCGGCGCCGACGTCGGGCCGGGCCAGCACCGTCTGGTGCGCGCCGAGCTCGGAGCCCAGGTCGTTGTGGCCGAAGTCGGTGCCGACGATCAGGTTCTGCCGGCCCAGCGCGGTGGCCAGGTAGGGCACGTCCTCGTCGGTCTCGATCGCCACGTACATGTGCATGCCCTCGATGTCCTCCGGGGTGGCCCACTTGGGGTCCAGGAATGGCCGCACCCCGATGCTCATGTCCCGCCGGGCGTGCTGCTGCAGGACCGGCAGCGTGAACGCCGCGCCGCCCTCCAGGAACCCCCACCGCAGCCGGGGGAACCGCTGGCTGACGTCGGACCCGAGCACCGCGTGGAACGCGCACATCAAGTTGACCAGCTGATGCATCAGCGCCGGCGGCTGCGGGGTGAAGTTCCCGATCGGGATGCCCGGCTTCAACCGGATGGTCGACCCGTTGTGGATCAAGATCGGCAGGTTGAGATCTTGCGCCCGCTCGTACAGCGGGAAGAAGTACGGGTCGCACAAGAACATGTCGTGCTCGACGCCGCGCAGGTGCACCCCGGCCGCGCCGTGGGCCGCGCCGTACTCCAGCTCCTCGAACGCCCGGTCCAGCAGCCGGATCGGCGGCCGCAGCACCCACCGCAGCCGGTCGGTGTAGCCCGCCAGGTGCTCCCCCGCCCACCGGTTGTAACTGCGCGCCAGCGCCGCCTCCTCCAGCGGGTTGTCCAGCTCCATCCCGATATAAAACGTGGAGAACAGGACCTGCACGTCGATGCCCAGCGCGTCCAGCGCCTCCACCCGCGCGGCCGGATCGGTCAGGTCCAGCATGCCCGGCTCGTACATGTTCACGTGCGGCGACATCGCGCCGTGCGCCGGCACGAACCGGGTCCACGAGTCACCCGCGAAAAACAGCCGCGACGGCGTCCGCGCAAGGCCCTCATTCTTCGCCCGGGCCCCCAGCCGGATCACCGACCCGTCCTCGAACCGGGCGATCTGCGGCCGGAAGTGCTCCTCCTTCGGATCCAGGTAATCCCACGTCTCAGGAACCTCCAGCACATGCGAATCGCAGTCGATGAAGCCCATCACTCACCTCTGATTCTGATGACTATCGGGAGCGCCGCGGTGGCACCCCAAGTCGGCGATACACACCACAGTAAGGCCGGTCGCCCAGTATTTCAACATTAGTGTAGAAAAATTCTAGGCAGTTCAGCACGCTATAGCGGGTCCTTGCTGACACTAGTGTCAGTGATTGGTGAACACCGGCGCGCGGCGCTCGCGGAGGGCGCTCAACGCTTCGGCATGGTCTTGGGTCGACTGGACGACCGCGAGATGTGAAGAGGCGAGGTCCAGGCTCGTCCGCAGGTCGGTGGCCAGTGACTGGTAGACCGCTCGCTTGATCATCGATACGGCGATCGGCGACTGCCTGGCGATGCGCCCCGCAAGCCTGAGAGCCTGACCCAGCAGCTCATCGTCGGGGAATACGTGGCTGACTATCCCCATCTCGCGAGCCTGTTGCGCGGACAGCAACTCACCGGTCCAGAACAGCTCCAAGGCCCGCGCGGTGCCGACCAGCCGAGGCAGGAAGTACGCACCGCCGGCCCCGGGGACGAGCCCTATCCGGACGTATCCCGTTCCGAACTGGGCGGACTCAGCGGCGAGCCGGATGTCGCACAGGAGGGTCATATCCATGCCCGCGCCGACGGCGAGCCCGTTGACCGCGCATATCAGCGGCTTGTCTAGGTCGGCTGCGGCCCGAACGACCCGATGCACGCGATCGGTCAGCATGCGTTTTTGATCGATAGGAGCGCGGCCGACGGCGGCGAGTTCATCGAGGTCCGCGCCAGTACAAAAGCCTCTTCCGGTGCCAGTGAGCACAACTGCGCGAACCGCCTCGTCGCGTTGTGCTGAGACCAGCGCCTCGGCCCACCGGTCGATCATCTTCCATGTGAACGCTCCGAGCTTGTCCGGCCGGTCGATGCGGATCAGTCCGACACCTTCCAGGACCTCGTAAGAAAGGCCGCAGCCGTCAGTTACCTCACGATCCGATGCCACAGTGACAGTCCGTCCTTCCCGGCGAGGACCGAGCCCAGCCGTTCGCTCCAGATCGCATGGTTGCCGTATTCTTCTCGCCATGCCCATAGCCGGGTGGTAAGACGATGGAGCGGGTGCTCGTCGGTGAAGCCGATCGCGCCGAGAACCTGGTGACCGATCGCCGCGGCGGCTCCGGCAGCCTCGCCAATCCGGATGCGCGCGGCGTCGAGCGGCCAGGACTCGGCCGGGTCGAGGTCAGCCGCCGCGGCGGCCGCCTCGACGGCAACGGTCATCGCGCTCGCCTCGGCGGCGAGCTCGGCGAGCTGCTGCTGCACAGCCTGCATCGCCGCCAGCGGCTTGCCGAACTGGCGGCGCTCGCCGGCGTACTGTGCGGCGTGGGCGTAGACGCCCTGCGCCGCTCCGGCTATGAGCGCCGACCGGCCGAACGCCCCCCGGCGCAAGAGATCGACAGGGCCCGGCTCCGGGCCGTCCAGGGCGTAGACGTCGGCGGAAGGGACGGCTACCGAAGACAGGACCACATCGTCGCGCGGCTCTCCCGCGACGTTCGCGCCACGTCGCACCTCGGCTCCGGCGAGCGGCACTACCGCGACGTACTGCCCGGCGCCGGCATGGCTCAATACCACGGCGTAGTCGGCATGCCGCGCCCAGGGCACCCGGGTCAGCGTGCCGGAAACCATCCACCCGCCATCATCGGAGTGCACCTGGAGCCGGTCGCCGACCGCGGCCGTGACGATCCCGTCCGGCAGCCGGCCACCGGCCTGTTCCATCAGCCAGCCGGCCATTAGCCCGGTCTCCACAACTGGGACGGACGCACCCAGCGAGCCCAGCGCAAGCAGCACAACCGTGGCGGCGCGAAGATCGGCGCCCGCCCCGCCCGCGGCCTCCGAGACCGACAGCGACCTCACACCGATCTGGTCCAGCGCCTTCCAGGCCTGGCCATGCCAGCCAGCGGCATCCAGGCTGCCGCACGCGGCAACTACGGCATCGTGCAGGGCTTGTCGCTCCTCAGCATTCACAGGCCCGTCACCGCCTTCGCGACGATTCCCCGCAGGATCTCGGTGGTACCGCCGCGCAGAGTGAATCCGGGCGCCTGGAGTAGCGCGCCGGCCAGGATGCCCGGCAAGGTGCCTTCAGCTTCCGGGTCTGGTTCGACGCCTAGCGCTCCGGCGACAGCGTGGACCAGATCACGCTCGAACCGGGTGCCGAGGTCCTTCACCGTGGCCGCCTCCACGTTCGGTGTGTGTCCTGCCTGCAACTCGGCCGCTACCGCGATGGACATGGCGCGCAGCGTCCACAGCTCGGCGGTCAGCCGGGCGACAAGACGCCTGCCCTCTGTCGTGGATGCGAGCGTCGTACGCGCCGCCTCGAGCAAGGGAAACGTGCTCAGGATGCGCTCGGGTCCCGAGCGCTCGTAGGCAAGCTCGTGGGTGACCTGCGTCCATCCCTCCCCCACCGTGCCGAGGACCTGGTCGTCAGCTATGAAGACGCCCTCGAGCACCACCTCATTGAAGTGGTGGGCGCCGCTGATAAGCCGGATCGGGTTGCACCGCACACCCGGGCTGGCCAGGTCGATGATGAACTGGCTGAGCCCGGCGTGCCGCCGGGTGGCGTCGGCTGGGCTGGTCCGCACCAAGGTCAGCATGTGGTGGGCGTGGTGGGCGTGGCTCGTCCAGACCTTCGTGCCGCTGACCAGCCAGCCCCCGTCTACCCGCTCGGCGCGGGTGCGGACCGCAGCTAGGTCTGAGCCGGCGTCTGGCTCACTCATGCCGATGGCAAAGAACAGCTCGCCCCGGATGATACCGGGCAGGTAACGCTGCCGTTGCTCCTCCGTGCCGAACCGCAGGATCGAAGGACCCGATTGACGATCAGCGATCCAATGCGCCGCCACCGGAGCACCCGCGGCGAGCAGTTCCTCGGCGATGACGAAACGGGCGAACGGGTCTGCGCCGGCTCCGCCGTACTGCTTCGGAAACGTCGTACCGATCCAGCCCCGCTCGCCCACACGGCGGCTGAACTGCGCATCGAATCCCGTCAGCCAGCTGTCGCAACGTGGCACGAAAGAGCCGGCCTCGAGCTCTCCGGCCAGGAAGTCGCGGACTTGATGGCGCAGGTCGGCGTGCCCGGCAGACAGCATGTCCGCGTGGAGCAGCGGGAGTTTCATGGCAGCGGCCTCACTGCCAAAACCGGAGGTAGTGTGAGGCGCCACCGTCGAGCACCAGGCTCTGCCCGGTCAGGTAGGAGGCACCATCCGAGCTAAGGAAGACGATTACTGAGGCGATCTCCGACTGGTCGGCGATGCGTCCCAGCGGGATGGCCCGCGCCAGCTCGCGATCGGTTTCGCTGTCGCGGCGGTTGCGGTCGGTGCGCACGATACCCGGGGCCACGGTATTCACCCGGATCTGGTGCGGAGCGAGCTCGATGGCCAAGCTGGCTGCGTAAGAGATCAGCGCTGCCTTCGCCGCCCCGTAGGCGGCCTGGCCGGGGAAGGGCGCCACCCCGGCCAGTGAGGAAACTATGGTAATCACCGCGGGCCGGCCGTCCGCGATCGCGGCTTGGGCGAAGGCGGAGCAAAACTCGACGTGGTGCAGGTAGTTCGTCTCGAGTACCTCGCGCTGCATTTCGGCCGTGACGTCGGCGGCCGGCGCCGCCATTCCCTTGCCGACGATATTGACCAGGATGTCGAGCCCGCCCAGCTCGGCTGAGGCATCTCGCACGGCCGCGCGGGCGGCTCCCGGCTCGCGCACGTCGGCGCACAGGCCGAAGGCGGACAGTTCGCGAGAAGTCGCCTTCACCCGCTCGGCGTCCATGTCCACTAGGGCAAGGCGGGAGCCTTGACGGGCAAGCATCCGCGCCGCCGAGCGGCCGATGCCGAAGCCTCCTCCGACGACCAGGGCAGCCTTGCCCTGCAGTCCGGGCTGTTGGCCAAGTTCGTCCACGTTGAGCACCGATCTGTTCCGTAGGGGTGAGAGGGAAAGCGAACGACGCTAGGAGGCGGCGGCCATGTTCTGGGGGCGGAGTGACCGGTTGTCGAACTGCACCTGGCGAGGACCGCCGCGCGTGCACCAGAAGGCAAAGCCCGAGACCTCGTCCTCGTACAGGCGACCGCCGATCATGACATCGTCGGATCTGCGCGGCCGGACCTCGGCGCACGGCACCGGACGACCGACCTTCATTGGGCCGTGGCAGACCGGACCAGCGCCGCGGGGCGCAGGCAGAGCGCACACCACACCGCTTATGGCGCAGGTAGGGCAGACGAGCGTCTCCCCTACTTGCAGCTGGGTGCCCGCCCGCATCAACAGCGTTGTGACCGGCAAGCCCTGGGCCTCAGGTGGGTCGTCTTGGTTCATGCTAGACACCCCCTCCTTCACGTCCTGGTCTAACGCTATGGCGACCCGGAGCTTAAATCAACATTCACGTTGATTAATCTTCCGCCCTGGTCGGCGGCCATCACGCCGATTCGGCTTCCTCGGATTCGTCGACTGACCCCGGCCCGAGGATCTCATAGTCTTCAAGGCCGGACTGCTGGGCCCGAGTCCAGTACTCCACGTTGCGGAACGGGGAGACGAACACCAGCCGCCCGCGCGCGTTGCGGAAGAAGGTATTCGTGCCGGGATGTGTCCACACCGTGGTCTGGCTGGTACGGTCAACGAGTTCGTTGTACTCCTCGAAAACCTGCCGTCGGACGTCGATCGCGGGTATCTGTGACTCGAACATGCCGTTTATCAGCCGGGCGATGTACCTCATTTGCACCTCCATGAAGTACATGAAGCTCCCGCTGCCCGGGAATGAGTTGGGCCCCCCGAGCAGGAAGAGGTTGGGAAAGCCGGGCACGGTGCAGCCCAGGTATGCACGCGGATCGTCGTCGTCCCAGGCCTCGCGTAGCGTGACGCCATCGCGGCCCACTATGTCGAGCGTCGACACGAACCGCGATGCCTCGAACCCGGTGGCCCATACCAGGATGTCGGCGTCATACGGGGTGCCGGATCGGGTCACCACCCCGGTGGGCGTCACGGCGTCCACGGCCTCGTCGACGAGGGTAACGTTTGGCCGGCACAATGCCCGGTACCAGCCGTTATCGAGCAGCATGCGCTTACCGTAAGGCGGGTAACTGGGAATCACCTTGCCGAACAGATCGGCGCGGCCACCCAGTTCGTCCCGGATGTACTGAGTAAAGTACTCACGGTGCGCGTCGTTTTGCGCGTTGACCGCACGCTCGGGAAAGGGCCACTTCGGATCTTTCCGCAGCGAATCCAGCACCTTGTCACCGAACTGCCAGTACAGCTTGAGGAAGTACCACGCACGGTAGAGCGGGTAGGTGCGCAGGAGGTAGCGAGCGTTAGGGTCGATGGGCTGGTGGAACTTCTCGAAGGGCGCGACCCATGGCGGCGTGCGCTGGAACACGGTCAGCTGCGCCACCTGGTCGGCGATGGCCGGCACGATTTGCATCGCGCTGGCTCCGCTGCCGATGACCGCTACCCGCTTGCCGGTGACATCGAGACCCGACGGCCAGTAGCTGGAGTGGAACGACGGGCCGGGAAAGCTGTCCATGCCGGGCAGCCGCGGCAGTTTGGGACGGTTGAGGACCCCTACCGCGCTGATGATCACGTTGAATGACTGCGATTCCCGCGTTCCGTCCGGACCGCGCAGCTCAACCTGCCAGCGTGCACGCCGCTCGTCGTACTCGGCACGCACGACCTCGGTGCCGAACCGGGTGTGCGGACGGGCCCCGATGAGGTCATGGGTGCGGGCGAAGTAGTCCTCGAGCTCGGGCCGGAACTCGAAGTGCTTCTCCCAGTCGTTCGGGGCAAAGGAGAAGGAGTCGCGCCGATGACCAGGGCGCAGAAGCCGAGGGGCACGCCCGCTCGACGCGGCACAGCCCGCTCGACCGCACGGACGCGACGGCGGAACTCCTGGGAGAACATTACGCCGTAGCTCTCGTCGACCTCCTCGCCTACGCATGCGCCGAGCATGGCGGCCGTCTGTTCGGGACTTGGCACCGGGATCGCGGGTGGCTTGCCTTGCTGCAGGGCATAGAAGCTCTGAGCCGCGGCCAGCCGGATCTCCCGTTGGACGTCCTCGCGGAGCCCGCCCGTGTCGTGGTCGCTGAGACCCTTGCTGCGGGTCGGTCGGTACGGCGGCTGAAGCCAGCGCGGGTCACCAGTCACCTGGTATATCACCATCAGCAGCGTCGGTATGTTCGCTGACCTGGTGATCTCCTCTAGTTCGTGCACGGTGACGCGCGTCCGTCCTGCTTGGTCTACCACGTTGACTCCCATTGGCGGTCAATGCCTGCTAGTCGCCTTCGCGGCCGACTCCAGGCACGGTGGTCGAGGGCCACGGTGATCAGCCGGATGGCAACGGCACCGTTACTCCCAGCACCACGGCTCGTCGTCACCTCGAGCGCGCTGACATGCATAAAGCTTAAGCCAACACTGAGCAGTAGTCAACGTGAATGTTGAAAATTCTGAGCTTAGTGCGGGAACGCGCTCACTCGTACAGCCGCTGCTTGACCTGCCGGAGCGCGGTCGCGTTGACTCCGTTCAATGCCCCGATGACATCTTCGGCCCGGTCTTGAGCGGTCCCGGGTTGGCATACCATGGCGCCGGCGCTCTCGAAATGCACTTGCTCCGCAGAGAAGGTCTCCCCTAGCAGGCACAGTCGGCGCACCCACGGATCTGGTAGGAACCGCCGCAGTGGCTGGACGTCGCTGGCGATGCCCAGTGCCACTTCGGGCATGCACAGCTGAGCGGTCCTTGATACAACAAGAATGTCAGCGGAGGCGGCGATCAGCAGGCCGAGCCCGACGGCCGCCCCCTCGACTGCAGCTACCGTGGGTCCCGGATGCTTCTGGACCGCAGTGAGGCATTCCCCGGCGGCTGCATTGACGGTCGGCGTATCGGGCGCAGGGTACTTGACGTCGAAGCCGGCGGAAAAAATGCGCGCGGAGCCGCTGATCAGCATAGGCCGCGGATCGGCGCACGCGTCGTCGATCACCGCCGTGATATACCCGAGCATCTCGACAGTGAAGGCATTCACAGGCGGCCGGTCAAGGCAGATGCGGATGGCATCGGGTCGGTAACTAACACTCACACCCTCGGGGCTCACGGCCGCAGGCTCCCGATCGCCGCTACTGGCCCCTTCACCGGTCGCAACGGACGATCGGACGACGGAAACGGGTGTGGCGACGCCGGAATCAATTCAGCACGCCAGGTGTACCAGCACGCGGGCCGGCGCCCGGAGGGGCGGCGCTTGGGGTCGGAATCCTGTCGTCGCGCGACGTAGAGCATCTCGCCGACACCCTCGCTATCGATAGTCCCGGGTCCTGCCATGCCTCCACTGCCCTCCTCGCAACGAGGCTACAGAGTGCGCCTGGTGCAGTATCTGATCTCCGCTCTTCGCTACTGACCGGCCCGGCCGCTGGCAGATCTACGCCGCGACGCTGCTTCCCGGCCGAGAGGTGCGATCGGGAGCCGCCACCGTCTTCCACGGGATCTTCGGTCGGGATGACCATCATGGCGTGCCGCCTCCTTGCCCTCTAGCTCTGATGTTCGGCTAACGGCCGCGTCACTCAGGGCGCGACCGGATGCCACGGAACGTACTCAGCTGGGTCCTTCGGCCGCGTGTTCCTCACGCTACGCCGCGCGGCTCCAGGCCGAACTGCAGGTCGTCGGGGCGTATCGATCGCAGCGACCCTTTGAACGCCCGGCCGATGGGCGACCGGGCGGCGGACACTATAACGGCTTCTGGCATGTGACTCTCCTGCATCGGCAGCCAAGGCGAGCTTAGACGACACAGGGCCCTGGTTTCAACATTTATGTTGAGATTGCTATGATGCGCACGTCTCGGCGAGCCCCGGCGCACGGTGCTGCCGGACCTATAGGCGCGGCTCGGCTATGGGTCCGATCGTGGCGCCCGCTCGGGACAGCCTGCGTAAGGCGGCCGAGCACGCCGACGCGAACGTACGGAAGCTGACGGATATCCTGCTAGACAGGGCTCATGACGATCCTACTGACTGTGCTGCTGAGTCGCATGGCGGCGGCCTAGGCGGCACGCGCTCGTGCTCCGGAGACTGTCGTCTCGGTGCCTTCCGGCGCTTGATACATGGCAGAATGGTTTTCAACGTCGATGAGGGATTGGAGATGCATGGCGAGCGCGGGTAAGCGTCCGACAGGACTGGCGGTGAAGCGAGACGCCGCTCAGCGGAAGGAACGCGCTTCTTATGGTGCCAGGCGGGAGGAGATCGTTAAGGCTGCCGGGACGGTGCTGAAGCAGTATGGTCTGAGCGGGACGACGATCGAGGCGATCGCGAGACAGGCGGGCGTCGACCGGGCGACGATCTATTACTACTTCGCAGACAAGGGTGCCATCTTCGGGGAGGCCATCCACGGGGGCCTGGTGGAGATGGTCACGGCACTGGAGGAGGTGGCAGCCAGCAGGGACAGTCCCGAGGTCCAGCTTCGCAACTCGATGCGGGTCGTCATGCGGGCGTTCGAGCAGCATTACCCTCAGCTCTACATCTTTTTCACGGAGGATTCGTCCGTCATTGACAGCGAACTGCACACCGAGATCATCGCCGCGGGACGACGCTATGAGGACCTGCTCGACGTGGTAGTCCGCGACGGGATAACGCAAGGAATCTTCCAGACCTCTCTGCCGCCGAAGGTGTTCGCCAAGACGGTGGCTGGCATGCTCAACTGGACATCGCGGTGGTTCGTGCCGGGCGGGATCCTGGACGCCGATGAGGTCGCCGATGACATGGCGGACACGATCCTTGACGGAGTCCTCGTAAAGAAGGCCCTGGGCGAAGCCACCCGGCTGAGCTCCAGCGCATCCGCTACGTAGTTCCGTCGGTGGAACCACCCAGGTACCCGACTGCGAAAACTTGGCACGCGGCCTCCGCGACCGACATGACGGTGTTGACAGGGTCAACATCAATGTTGAATATTCCTACGTATCGGGCTACCGTACCGTTGTGGACGCGCCAGAGCTGATCATTGACACCCCAGAGGCGGGAATCGCCGCATTCGTGCTCAACAGGCCGGCGGAACTGAACGCGTGGACCTACACGCTCGAGGACGGCGGCCGGATCGCGCGCGGCGGAGGCGGCTGTGCGAGCTGGCTGAGTTCCCGAAGCCGGTGATCGCCGCCGTCAACGGCCCGGCGGCCGGTCTGGGCTTCGCTCTCGCGGTGTCCTGCGACATCCGGTTCGCGGCCGCCGACGCCAAGCTGACCACCTCGTTCGCGCGCCTTGGGCTGGTTGCCGAACACGGGGTCGCCTGGCTGCTCCCTCGGCTGGTAGGCGGCGCGCGGGCCAGGGACCTGCTGCTGTCGGGTCGCACCGTGACCGGCGCGGAAGCAGAATCCATGGGGCTGGTGAATCGCGCGGTCACAGGTCCAGGCACTCTCACGGAGGCGCTGGCCTATGCCCGGATGCTGGTCCAAAGCGGTTCCCCGGCAAGCTGGGCGGCCATCAAGCGTCAGCTGCTCGATGCCGATCACCTGACCCTGCCGGAGGCCTATGAGCAGGCCGCGGACCTGATGGAACCGGCACTCGCCTCGGCCGATCATCGCGAAGGCGTCCAGGCCCTCCGGGAGGGACGTCCTCCCCAGTTCGCGCCGCTGGTTGGCGGTGGCCGGTGATCGCGCGCAGCGTCGCCAGCGCGACTTGCTATCCAGGAGCCTTTGACGTTGTGAACCGTTCGATGGCCGCGGCCGAAGCACTGTAGCCGGAAAGATGCTGCGTGTAGTCTTGCTCGGTCTGATATGCCTGCTCGAGCGGCA
>WNFI01659699.1_pt1 | contig 15012 bp, 14 predicted proteins | sample 5400471 | NCBI WGS metagenome assembly WNFI01 (sample SAMN13153348, study PRJNA577476) | soil metagenome | isolation source: 100 cm saprolite on Douglas fir-dominated hillslope | place: USA:California | collected 2013-09-17
CCGAGCGCCCTGGCCGGCCGCAGCCTCAGGTCATCGCGGTACATGGTGATGTCGAGCGATCCGGCCGGAACCGGGCGGCCCTCGACCTGCTCGAGGCGCCCGGCCAGCCGCTGCGCGAGCGGCACCCCCCTGGTCGGGATGCCGAGCAGGACCACGTCGTCCCCGCCGTTGGTTCGCTCGATGATCTCGTGCGCGATCCTGGTCAGGGCGCGCCGGATCTCGGCGGGCTCCAGCACGGTCTTGGCCCGCCCCTGGCCGCGCCGGGGAGCATCTCGCCGCTGGGCATCCGGGCGCTGGGCATCCGGGCGCGGAGCATGCCGCGGGGCATTCTGCCGGGTGGCGGCGGGGGCACGGGGACTGCCGGGACGCGGATCGAGCCCGGCAGGGTCGGCCGCATGCATCACGGGACCTCCTTTCCCGCCTCACCGGACGGGCCTTAAAGGACGTCAGTTCGGACTACCGTACCAGTCGTGAGCCCCCGGCCGGGCCGACTGGCCTGTACACCGCGTGACTGCGAGTGACTTATATCACATGATGTCCGGAACTAGCGGCATCTCGCACGACGCCACGGCGATTCGGGGCGAAGGCGCATCCCGCAAACCCTTGCGCGAGCGGCCTTCCTGTGACCTGGAACGGACGGCCGGCACGCGCCGCGGCGATGCGGTGAAGTGGGATGGGGAGGCGGGTGGGAGGTAAGTTCATCCGCTTTTTGCCATTCGGCTTGACCTTGTCGGCCTCGCGGCCTACCGTCACTGTGCGTAACCATCGCGACCTTGTCAGCCTCGCGGCCTACCGTCACTGTGCGTAACCATCACTGTCACCTACGACAAAGGCCAGGGGGCCAAGATCATGCCATCTGACTACGCGAAGACTCTCGGGGCGCGGCTGCGCGCGATCCGCACCCAGCAAGGGCTCTCGCTGCACGGAGTTGAGGAGAAGTCCCGCGGGCGGTGGAAGGCCGTGGTCGTTGGCTCCTACGAACGTGGCGACCGCTCGGTGACCGTGCAGAAGCTCGCCGAGCTGGCCGAGTTCTACGGCGTCCCCGTGTCCGAGCTGCTTCCCGGGGATGTGCTGCCCACGCTGCTTGCGCCGTCTCCCAAGCTTGTGATCGACCTCGAGCGCATGGCCCAGTTGCCCAAGGACAAGGCAGGACCGCTTGCGCGCTACGTCGCGACCATTCAGAGTCAGCGCGGCGACTACAACGGCCGCGTGCTGTCGATCCGCCAGGAGGACCTGCGCTCCCTGGCGGTCATCTATGACAAGTCGCCGACCGACCTCACCGAGGAATTGATCAGCTGGGGAATCCTGGATTCCGAAGCCCGGGGAGCCATCGAGACGTTCTGAGCCGGTCGGCGCACGCCACGTCCCGGCCGGAGGCGCGCGGCAAGCCTGCTACCCCGCCGTCAGCAGCGGCAGCAGCGGCTGAGCGGGCACCCCGAGCGCATTCTCGGCCAGCGACAGGAACGTCTCCGCATCGCGCAGCAGCCTCAGCGGCCGCGCGCTTGGCCGCGCCCGCGGCAAAGAACGCGGCCCACTCGGACAGCGCAGGCTCCACCTTCGGCAGCAGCTCCCAGACACTCAGCGGCTTCCTGCGGCGCGTCGAGGTACCCGGATCGGCCCTGGCCGCCACGACCGCCGCCGCGGCCCGGAGCGCCGCCAGGTGAGCGGAAACGTACCTCGCTCCGGCCGAGGACTCGCCCTCGGCCGCGGCCAGCCCGTACCTGGCCGACTCCAGCAGGGCCAGCGCTGACGGCGCGACCCGGGCTCGCGGCCGGGCGCCGGTCCCGTCACTGCCCGCCCGCGCGGCCGTGCTCATCGCGGCTGTGCCCACAGCTCCTCCTATCAGCAGCGCCTGCCGGCGCCCCCGCCCTGGCCGGGCGGAGCGCTTCCCCACGCCCCGCCCGGTCAGCGACGGCCGGCGGCCCGCGGGGGACGGATCTCGCCGGACGCCTGTCTCTCATGTTATTCGAACATAGGTTCGCTCGACTGTCCAGCCAATTGCACCTGCGTTCGAAGTTACAAGACGGGTCCGACAAAACGGGGACGCCATCGTGGGGCCGGGCTGCCGGGGCCACGGCCCGGGGCGCCCGCGCGGCGCGGGCCCGGCCTGGCATACGCTTGCCGCCGTGCGATGTCCCAACCCGCCGCAGGAGCTCAGCCGGGCGGACTTCGTGTCCGAGCTCGACGCGCTGACCGCGGTGTACGCGGCCGCGATGAGACCCGACCCGGGGCAGCTTCCCGGTCGGCGCTCGATCATGGAGCAGCACGCCGGCTACCGGGGCTTCCGCGCCCTGGCCGTAACCGCTGACGCCGTCGGCCAGGCTGACGGCCCCGGAAGGCGCGGGAGGCTCTGGAGGCCCGGGAAGCCCGGGAAGCCCGACCAGATAGTCGGCTTCAGTTACGGCTTCAGCGGCGCGGACGGCCAGTGGTGGCACGACGTCGTCGCCGCCGCGCTTACGGCCAGGACCGGAGCGGCGGCCGCCGCCGCCTGGCTGACCGACTCGCTCGAGATCGCCGAGGTGCACGTCCACCCGGACTTTCATAGCCGCGGCATAGGCCGGAGCCTGGTGCTCGGGCTCGCCGCCGGGCGCCAGGAGCGCACGGCCGTGCTCTCCACGCAGGATGCAGAGTCCGCGGCCAGGCGGCTCTACCGCGGCCTCGGCTTCGCCGACCTGCTGACCGGTTACAGCTTTCCGGGCTCCGCGGTCCCGTACGCGGTGATGGGCGCTGCGCTTCCGCTGCGGCCGACCGGCGTGACCGAGACCGCGTCGTCCTGGCGCGCCTGAGCCGCGCGGGCCACGCCGGCGGGCCGGGCCCGGCGGGCCCGGTCCCCGAGTCCCAGCAGCTGGTAGATCTCCTGCGTGGCCCGCGAGCCGTTCAGCGTGTAGAAGTGCAGTCCGGGCACGCCCTCGGCGAGCAGCCGGTCGCACATGCCCGCGGCGAACTCGACGCCGATCTTCCGCACGGCCGCGCGGTCGCCGGCCTCGGCGCGCAGCCGCGCCTCCAGTGACCCCGGGAAGCGCGCGCCCGACATCGCCACCATGCGCTCGATCATCGCCAGGCTCGTGATCGGCATGATGCCGGCGATGATCGGCACGTCGCAGCCCCGGGCCACCACCCGGTCCCGCATCCTCAGGTAGTCCTCGGGGAAGAAGAACATCTGGGTGATGGCGAAGTCCGCGCCGGCCCGGCACTTGGCGACGAACTGCCGGGCGTCCGAGTCCAGATCCGGCGACCTGGGGTGACCCTCGGGAAACGCCGCGACGCCGACGCAGAAGTCACCGGACGCCTTGATCAGGCGGACCAGGTCCTCCGCGTACTGCAGGCCCTCCGGATGCGGCACCCACTCGTCCCCTGGCGCGCCCGGCGGGTCGCCGCGCAGGGCGAGCACGTTCCGCACGCCCACCGCCGCGTACGAGCCGATCACGTGACGAAGCTCGCCGACGGAGTGGTTCACGGCCGTGAAGTGCCCGACCGGGGTCAGCGTCGTCTCCTCGGCGATCCCGCCGGTGACCCGGACCGTCCGGTCACGGGTCGAGCCCCCCGCCCCGTAGGTCACCGAGACGAACGTCGGCCGGAGCGGCTCCAGCTGGCGGATGGCCCGCCACAGCTGCTGCTCGTCCGCCTCGGTCTTCGGCGGCATGAACTCGAACGAGAAGGACTCGGCGCCCGAGGCCAGCAGGTCCCTGATCGCTGGCGCGGCTGCGAGCTGGCGCGGCATAACGACAGGCTAGTGCACGGCTCCAGGTTCGCGGGGTGTCCTGTGCGACCAGGTATGCCCGCCGCACCGCGCGGAGTGCTGGGAGCTGCGCGGGCTGGCCGGCCTCAGGGCCGGCGCGCCACCCCGCCGTAACTCCACCGTGATCCGTCGCTGTCCGCCAGCCCGGGATCCTCTGCGCCCCACTCGCCGACGTACGTTACGGCGGCGGGAGCGCCCTCGTACGGCGGAACCAGCTCCAGACCGTCGAAGAACCGGTCCACCTCGGCGCGCGTGCGCAGGTAGATCTGCTCGGTGGCGTTGGCGTACATAGCCAGGATGGCCGCCGTGGCGGCGGGTGGCTTCTGGTCGGCGGTGATGTGGCTGAGCGCCAGGTAGCTGCCGGGCGCCAGCTCGGCCATGTAGCGCCGGACCAGGCCCCAGGGATTCGAGCCGTCGGCCACGAAATGGAGCACCGCGGTCATCAGCAGCCCGACGGGCTGGCCGAAATCGATCAGGTCGTGCGTCTGGGGATGGCTCAGCACGCTGTCCGGATCGCGGAGGTCCGCCGTGATGACCCTCGTGCTGCCCTCGCCGGTCAGCAGGGCACTCGCGTGCACCCGCACCAGCGGGTCATTGTCGACGTAGACCACACGGGCATCCGCGGTTACCTTCTGCACCGCCTGGTGCGTGTTGTTCTGGGTCGGCAGGCCGGACCCGATGTCGATGAACTGGCGGATGCCGTGAGAGGCCGCCAGCCACATGGCCGCCCGCTGGTGGAATCCTCGGTTCGCCCACGCCGCGTCGGCCAGCTCCGGCATCCGGCCCCGGATCGTCTCGGCCGCCCGCCTGTCCGCCGCGAAGTTGTCCGTGCCGCCCAGGTAGTAGTCGTACAGGCGCGCAGGGCTCGGCGTGGTCGGGTCGATGCCCGGCGGGACCCGTTCGGCCTCGGTCATTCTCTCCTCCGCGGAGCCGTCACCAGCCAGCGTGGCATGCCGCGCGCGAATTGCAATCCCCGGCCTTCCCCGTCACCCGGGCGCGCTGTAGCGCGACAGTACTGACCCGACGGTACCGGCCGCCGCCGGGGCCCGCCGAGCCGGGCCCGGTACTGGGGCGCGACCAGGCTAGTCTCGCCAGCATGGCGACCAGCCGGGCCGATCTTTCCCGAATTCGCGACCGGGTCGGATGCGCACTGGCGGATTTCCTCGGCCAGCAGCGCGCCGTGCTCGGCGACATCGGCCCGGACATGCTGCCGTGGCTCAGCGCGATCACCGAGCTGCTCGCCGGCGGGAAGCGGCTGCGCCCCGCGTTCTGCTCCTGGGGCTGGCGCGCCGCTGGCGGCGAGGACTGCCTCGAGATCCTCGCCGCCGCGGCGGCGCTCGAGCTGCTGCACGCGAGCGCGCTGGTGCACGACGACGTCATCGACGCCAGCGACACCGGGCGGGGCCGGCCCTCGGTGCACCGGCGGTTCGTGGCCCGCCATTGCGCCGGCGGCTGGCGCGGGTCAGCCGACTCGTTCGGGACCGCGGCGGCGATCCTGATCGGCGATCTCCTGCTCGCCTGGACGGATCAGCTGTTCCGCACCAGCGGGCTGCCGCCGGCCGCGCTGCGGCGCGGTCAGCCGGTGCTCGACGCGATGCGCGCCGAGCTCATCTGCGGCCAGTACCTGGACCTGCTCGGCCAGTTCGAATCAGACGGCACGGTCGACAGCGCGCTGCGCGTGGTCAGGTACAAGTCGGCGAAGTACACCGTCGAGCGCCCGCTGCACCTCGGGGCCGCGCTGGCCGGCCCGGACGGGCCGGCCGCGGCGTTCACCCGTTACGGCGTCCCGGTCGGCGTCGCGTTCCAGCTCCGCGACGACGTCCTCGGCGTGTTCGGCGATCCGGAGCAGACCGGGAAGCCTGCGGGTGACGACCTCCGCGAGGGGAAGCGTACGGTCCTGGTCGCGCTCGCCCGGGAGCGGTCCAGCCCGGCCCAGCGTGACCTGCTCGAGCGCCGGCTCGGTGACCAGCTCCTTGGCGAGGCGGGCGTTCAGGAAGTGCGCTCGGTGCTCAGCGACACGGGGGCGCTGGCCGAGTGCGAGCGGATGATCGGCTTCAGCGTCGCCGAGGCGCTGGCCGCGCTCGAGGACGCGCCCATCACCGCCGAGGCTAAGCGCGCCCTCACCGAGCTGGCCGTCGCCGCGACCGCCCGCAGCACCTGACCAGCGGTCAGAACGCGAGCGCCTGGGCGCGCCGGTTCACCTCGGTGCCCCGGTGCTCGGCGATGGCCTGGATCGGCGTGCCGGGCAGCGACTCGTCGGCCGTGAACAGCCAGCGCAGCGCCTCGGCCTCGTCGAAGCCGCAGTCGAAGAGCAGGGTGAGCGTGCCGTGCAGGCCGCGGACGACCTGATCGCCGTCGAGGAAGGCGGCCGGCACGCAGAACGCACCGCTGGGACGCTGGACCGCGAGCAGCTTGCGGTCACGAAACAGTTGCTTGACGCGGCTCACGGCAAGCCCGAGCCGGTCGGCGACCTCTGGAACGGTCAGCCAGTTGCCGACGATGGCGTCGGCCGGGGGGTCGATCTGTGCCACGTCAAAAGAGTTTCCCACTTTCAGGCCAAGGTCAAACACGGGCCATAACGCCCCCGGCCCGGGCTGGCCCGCCGGCGCGCCGGCGTTCGCGGACGCTAAACCTGGACGCCTCAACCCCCCGCCTGATCAGCCCGCCGCAGCGTCCCGGATGAGGATCGCCGGGTCGCTGAGCCTGGCCGCGTCGACCGGGGTCCCTGACTCGATCAGGCGCCGTCCCTGAGCCAGGTCGCGGGGGAAGTTCACGGTCAGCAGCGCCACGAGCAGGTCGCCGGCCAGCCAGCACGCTGCCCACCGCGCCGCCGCCGGGTCGCCGCGCAGGATCATCCGGTCCGCCGCGCCATGGAAGCCGACATACTGAATCATCCGCCCAAACTGCTCAGACCAGAAATACGGAACGGGGTCGTAGGCGTCGGTCCCGCCCAGCAGGTTGCCCGCCAGCACGGCTGGCGCGCGCAGGGCCATGTCCCAGTGCTCGAACCGCAGCCTGCGCCGGTAGCGCAGCGACCAGTACGCCATGCAGTCCCCCGCCGCGAACACGCCGGGCGCCGACGTGCGCAGCTGCTCGTCCACGGCGACTCCGTTGTCGAGCGCGACGCCCGAGCCCTCCAGCCAGCCGACCTCCGGTCGCACCCCGACCGCGGTGACGATCTCGTCCGCGGCCAGCCAGCCGCCGCCGCTCAGCGCCAGGCCGCCCGGCTCGACCGACTCGACCGGCTGGCCGGGCCGCAGCTCGACCCCGGCGGCCGCGTACCACGGGGCGGTGAGCGCGCCGATCTCGGCTCCGACGGCGGCGGTCAGCGGCGCGGCGGCCGCCTCGAGCACGGTGACCTGGCAGCCTCGCGCGGCCGCGGCGGTGGCCAGTTCGGCACCGATCCAGCCGGCTCCCACGATGGCCAGCCGCAGCCCGGGGCGCAGCAGCGCCCGCAGCGTGAGCGCGTCGTCGAGCGTGCGCAGGAACCGCTGCCGGCCGGTGCCCGGCAGGGCGACCGGCGCGGCCCCGGTCGCCAGCACCAGCCGGTCGAAGCCGTGCTCGCCCTGATCCGTGCGCAGCAGACCAGGCTCGAGGCCGGTCGCGGTCTCGCCGAGCCGCAGCTCGCCGCCGAGCGCGTCCAGGTCGCCGCGCAGCGTGGTGTCGGCCAGCTCCCCCATCATCAGCCGCTTGGAGAGCGGCGGCCTGTCGTACGGCGGCCGCTTCTCGGCGCCGACCAGGGTCACCGCGCCGGCGTACCCCCGGGCCCGGAGCTCCTCGATGGTGCGCAGGCCAGCCAGGCCGCCGCCCACCACGACGACCCGCTCCGGGCAGGACGGCCCCGCCGGGCTGGCGGGATTCACAGCGCTGTCCGGCGCCATCGGATCACCTCGATCTGTCGGGGCACCGTCTCCGGCCGCCGATGACCGCCGAGGTGCCGTTAGGGCCGCAAGCAGGGGTGATGAACGCTTACACTTTCTCCCGATGGATACCACCCTTTCGCGCCCCGACGCCGGGCACCTGCTCGACGGCAGGTACCGGGTGGGCTCCTGGATCGCCCGCGGCGGCATGGCCACGGTCTACATGGGCATCGACACCAAGCTAGATCGCACGGTGGCGCTGAAGATCGCCCACGCCGAGCTGGCCGGCGATCAGGAATTCGCTCGGCGGTTCACGGGCGAGGCGCGGTCCGTGGCCCGGCTGTCCAGCCCGAACGTCGTCGCGGTCTACGACCAGGGCTCCGACGGGGGTCTGCTCTACCTGGTGATGGAGTACGTCCCCGGCCGGACGCTGCGGGAGCTATTGCGCGAGCGCGGCAGGCTCGGCCCGCGCGAGGCGCTCGACATCATCAGCGGCGTCCTGACCGGCCTGGCCGCGGCGCACCAGGCCGGGATCATCCACCGCGACGTCAAGCCGGAGAACGTCCTGCTCGGCGAAGGCGACACGGTGAAGGTCGCCGACTTCGGGCTGGCCCGGGCCGCGTCGGGGGTCAGCCACACCAGGACCGGGATGCTCATCGGCACGGCCGCGTACCTGGCGCCCGAGCAGGTGTCGCGCAGCTCCTCCGACGCGCGCACCGACGTGTACGCCGCCGGCATCATGCTGTTCGAGATGCTCACCGGCGCCCAGCCGCACACCGGCGACAGTCCGCTCGCCGTGGCCCACAAGCACGTCAGCGACGTGGTTCCGGCACCGTCCAGCGTGGTTCCCGGACTGCCGTCCGCCCTGGACACGCTGGTGGGCCTGGCCACCAGCCGGGATCCCGAGCTGCGGCCCGCCGACGCGGGCCAGTTCCTGCGCGCCATCGCCGACGTCAGGCGCGGCCTGCCGATCGGCAGTCTCGCGGCGGAGCCGGCGGGCCCGCACCGCGCCATGGGGCCGGGCCCGAGCGATCTCAGCGTCCCCGGCTTGCCGGCCGACGGTATCCGCGGCGGGCAGGCGGCCAGCCTCCTCGGCGCCCCGGCGGGCAACGTCCTGAGCGGCCCGGTGAGCGACGTCCCTGCCGCGCCCGCGAGCCAGGCGCCGCCGCCGGGCCCGTCCGGCTTCCCCTTCTTTGACGATGCCGGCCGGGGGGCGCTCGGGTACGGCGCCGGCCCGGACGGCAGCAACGCGGCCAACCACACGCTCGTCGTTGCCGACGGCGGCCTCGGCTACGACGGCCTGCCCTACGGTGGCCTCCCGTACGGTGAGGGCGACGGACCCGCATATCCCGGGCGGCGCCGCGACGCCTACCGCCGGCGCGCCGAGCCCCTGCTGCAGCGCTGGCTCTTTAGTCGGCGACTCGTCTACACCGCCCTGGCCCTCGGCGCGGCCCTGATCATCGGCGTGATCACCTGGTGGGTGACGGCCGGGCAGTACGTGACCGTGCCCCCGGTGCGCGCGATGGCGGTCGGCACCGCCCGTATCGAACTGCAGAACCTGGGCTTCGCGGTGAAGATGGGCCCGAGCCTGCACAGCAACGCCATCCCGAACGGCGAGGTCATCGCGACCAACCCGGCGATCGGCGTCAGCGCCGGGCGGGGCGCCGTGGTGACCATCATCGCGTCCACCGGCCCCGTCATGATCAGCATGCCGCAGGTGACCGGCCAGCCGCAGGCCACCGCCGTGGCCGCGATCAGGAAGGCCGGCCTGACCCCGGGCCACGTGACCATGGCCGTATCGACCAGCATCGGGGCCGGCACCGTGATCAGCACGAACCCGGTCGCCGGCACTTCCTGGCCGCAGTACCGGCCGGTAGGCATCACGGTCAGCGTGGGCCCGCCGCTGCCCAGCTTCGTCGGCCAGCCGTTGCCGGCCGCCCAGGCCGCGGCGCTGTCCGGCGGCTACCAGATACAGCCGGTGCCCGACACCAACAGCACCCAGCCCCAGGGGACGATCACCAGCCAGTCCCCCGCGCCCGGCACGCCGATAACCAAGGGCGAGGTCGTGACCGTGCAGGTCTCGAACGGGCCGTCCACGGTCCCTATCCCTGACGTACGGGGCATGAGCGTGAACGACGCCACCCACGCTCTGCAGCAGGCCGGATTCCAGGTCAACGTCAATCCGGGCCTCGGCGACCACGTGACCAACTACTCGCCAACCGGCACGGCGCCCAAGGGAACCACCATCACCCTAGACGTGAGCCTCTTCCCGTAGGCACCGGAGGCCGGTCAGAGGGGCGGGCCCCGGCGCGGACCCACTTCACGCTCTTCCACGCGTAGCGGGAGGGAACCACGAGCCGCAGCGGATATCCGTGATCCGGTGTCAGCTCAGCGCCGTCGCGATGGGTGGCGAACAGGGTGTCGTCCGCGAGGAAGTCAGCGATCGGCAGGTTGGCGCTGTACCCGAACTCGGCCCAGACCATCACGTGGGTCACGCTGGCGGCCGGGGGCGCGGCGCGCAGCAGGTCGGTGGCCGCCACTCCCTCCCAGGCGATGTCGGGAACCGTGAACTTGGTGACGCAGTGGAAGTCGGCCACGACCTTCGTGCGCGGCATGCCGTCCAGCTCGGCCCAGTTCCACCGGTGCTCCCGGCCCGATTCGGTGGCGCCGACCACGCGCAGGTCCCAGGTCTCCGGCCGGAACACCGGGACCGGGCCGTAGTGCAGAACGGGCCATGCCGCCGGGACGTGCTGGCCGGGCGGAAGCTCCGGCCCGGGCGAGGCCGCGGGCGGCTGGCCTTCCGCGGCCCGGGTCCTCCGGCGGCTGCGCCGTGCGGCCCCCAGGCGCCGTTCCCGCCAGGAGACGGTTACCGCGGTCTCGGACGCGCCAGCCTGCTGCGCGCCGGTCTCCGGATACCTCATGTCCGGCTGACCTGCTCCTTCCTGCCCTCGCGCCAGACCGGCCCGTCCCGGCCGCGGCGCGCCGACCCCTCGTCCGCAGGTGGGCCTATCTTGCCACCTCGCCTTCGGGCCCCATCCGGCACCCGCCCAATTGAGCGGGGCGGGCCGGGGTATCGCCTGCCGGCGAGGCGGGTGCGCTAGCGTGCGTCTCGTGCGCCGTCGGACCCCGTCTCCCTGCGAATCCCGCGGGAGCTGACCGTGGATCTCCCGGAGCCGGATGCGAGGCGGCTGCTGTCCGGCGCCAGCGTGGCCAGGCTCGCCACCGTGACCGAGGCTGGACGGCCGCACATCGTCCCGGTCACGTTCGTCCTCGACGGCGGTCACATCTACATTGCGGTGGACGCCAAGCCCAAGAAGACTCATAACCTGCGGCGGCTGCGCAACATCCGCGGCAACCCTCAGGTCGCCGTGCTGGCCGACCACTATGACGACGACTGGACCTGGCTGTGGTGGGTGCGCGCTGACGGCCGCGCCGCCATCCTCGAGGACTCGCAGCAGATGGCCGGGCCGATCGGCCTGCTGGCCGGGCGCTACCGCCAGTACCGCGAGAGTCCGCCGCCCGGGCCAGTGATCGACATAACGGTCGAGCGCTGGACCGGCTGGGCCGCCGCGGCGGCACGTCAACAGATCTGGTAGTAACTTGGGACCGGCTTTCCTGTCGCTTTATGCTTGGTCTGGCCTGACCCCAATCGACTGATATTTCCCCGTTGTCCTCCTGCCGAGCGGAGACCCGCGATGAAAAGAGCCCAGCGCGCGGCCATCATCGTTGCCTCGCTCACAACGGTGCTGCTCACAACAGTGCTGGTCACGACGGGGATCCTCGCCGCGGCGATACCCGCCCGGGCCGTCGGCGCCAGCGCTCCGGACTGGCAGATTGTCGCGACTGTTCATTACGGGCCGGGAGGCAACGCTTCGGGCTACTCCGCGGTCGTCGCGCTGACATCCCGCGACGCCTGGGTATTCGGCGGAACCAACCCGGGCGGACTCAGCTCCCCGGCGGCCCAGCACTGGAATGGGCAGCGCTGGCAGTCGTCGCCTCTTCCTCCGGGGCTCACCGGCTTCATCGTGGCCGCCGGGGCCTCCTCGGCCCGGAACGCCTGGGCGGTGGGCGACGGCTATGCGCTGCGCTGGAACGGCACCAAGTGGTCGGTCGCGAAGACATGGCCGCGCTTCGGGCAGCTGACGTCGGTCGCCGCCATAAACCGCGACGATGTGTGGGTCTTCGGGTCCTCAGCCTTCAGCGGGGAAGCAGGCATCGGCACCTGGCACTTCAACGGGCGGGGCTGGATCCGGGCCGGCGGGATGGCCAGCTCGATCTACCGCGCGAGCGCCGTCGCGCGCCACGACATCTGGGCGATCACGGCGGGCCCCCGCGGCGGCTCGGTCGTCCGCTACAACGGCCACACCTGGAAGCGCGTGCGCTCCGCCGAGTCGGCGCTGGCCGATACCCAGCTCAACAACGTCCTCGCGACGTCACGGACCAGCGCCTGGGTCTCCGGAATCTCGCCGGCCAGCGGGCCGGCCGGGCGCCTGGTCCTCGCGCACTGGGACGGCTCGCGCTGGAAGAGGTTCGTGGCGCCCTGGGACGTGCAGCAGCCCGAGCGATTCGCCTCGGACGGCGCGGGCGGGATCTGGATCCCGGTAGTGACCGGAGGAGGAGATCCCGCGACGTGGATCCTGCACATGTCGCGGGCCGGCCGGTGGACGCGAACTGCGATCGCTGCGGGACGGGCCGCCGGAGTCGGCCTCGGCGACCTGGCGCTGATACCCGGGACCACGTCGCTGTGGGGCAGCGGCGGGCTCCTGACCTCGACCGGCGGGGACGCGACCATCTGGGCGCACCTGACCGGATCTGCGCGCCGGGCCGTCTCGCAGCGCCAGGTTGCCCGGGGGGTCGCAGCCGTCCGGTACCACGCCGTCCGAGACCACGGCGTCATGCAAAGGCCCGGCGGCGGCCGAAGCCAGGGCTAGCGAGCCGGGGTGTGTTCCTGGGCGGCGGCGGCCAGCTCCTCCGCGAGGTCGTCGGCATCCAGCCGCGCCTCGATCCGCCGCAGGTCCTCGATCCGGGCCCGGGTCTCGACCTGCCGCGGGGTCAGCAGTGAGCAGCAGTCCTGGTCTGGCAGCTCCGAGATGTGCAGCGTGGCGATCCGGCGCGCCTCCGCCATGATCTCGGTCTTGTCGAGGCCGATCAGCGGGCGCAGGATCGGCAGCGTGACCGCGTCGTCGAGCGCGGTGATGTTGGTCAGCGTCTGGCTGCTCACCTGGCCCAGCGAGTCGCCGGTGACCAGCGCCGCCGCGCGCAGCCGCCGTGCCAGCGCCTCACCGGTCTTGAGCATCAGCCGCCGCTGCGCCATGATCTGCAGCCGCCCCGCACCGGACGACGCCAGGCGCTGCTGCGCCCGCCCGAACGCGACAACGAACAGCCTCGATCCGCCCTGGAACTTGTCCAGCTCGCGAACCAGCCCGTACGCCTTGTACACCGACTCCGGCCCGGTCAGCGGCATGCCGGAGAAATGCAGGAAGCCGCAACGCAGGCCGCGCCGCATCATCCGGTAAGCGGCCACCGGCGAGTCGATGCCACCCGACATCAGCACCACGGCGCGGCCGCTCATGCTGACCGGCAGCCCGCCCTGTCCCGGCAGCCCCTCGGTGAACACGAACACCTCAGACTGGTCAACCTCGACGAACACCGTGGTGCCGCGGCGGCCGCCGCCTCGGGATCCTTGGCGACCCGCACCGCCCGGCAGATCCGGATGACGCCCATAACGTTGCGCATGCGCTCCGCGAGAAGGTCGGCGGCCGCCTCGGCCGTTCCTCCCACCACGGGGCCTCCTACCACGGGGCCTGCCACCACGGGCGCTCCCCGGGCCTGGGCCACCCGCAGCACGATCACGCCCTCGCGCTGCCAGATCTGCACCCCGATATCGCGCACCGCGCGCCTGATGTTGTCGTGCAGCAGCCGTTCGAACTGCTGCCGGTTCTTGCCCTTGAGCACGATCTCGCCCAGCTTCAGCAGCACGCACGGCTCAAGCACCGGCGTCTGCGCGCCGTCAAGGGCGTCGCGGGAAGTTAGGGGCAGCGCGGACATCCTCCCAGTCTGCCACCCGGGACCGGGCGTTCCGCCTACGTGGCCGCGGTCGGTTACTTCACCGATCCGCACCTGACCGGCGTCCGGGAACCGGGTCCTGCGATGCGCACCCGATTCGGAACAACCGATACGTATCCGCCGAAGTCTCTATATGGTGTGCGGGCCCGTGAACGCCAGCGCGGCAGATCACGCCGGAGCGGGCCCGGCCAGCGCGAGCCATCACGGGGACGGGGACTCAGTGGATACAACGGGTGGGACACCCGGGCCAGCCCGCGCCGACGTGCCGCGGCGGATGCTGCTGGCGATCGGCGGGATGGTGCTGCTCGGGGGATGCTCGGTCACCGACTCATTCCGGCGGAACCCGGCGGGGCCGGTGCCCAGCGCGGCGCCCGGGTCCGCCAGCGCGCATCCCCGTCCCGTCCGGCCGGTCGCAGTACACCAGCCGGGCCCGGGGCGACGTCATGGGACCCCCGCGCGTCACCGTCGGACGATCGCCGCCGACGAACAGCCGATGTACTACATCCATGACGGGCACAGGGCGATCGCGCTCACGATCGACGACGGTCCCAGCCCCGCCTACACCCCGCAGGTCCTGCGCCTGCTGCATCGGTACGGGATCACCGCGTCGTTCTCCATGATCGGCATCAACGTCCGCGCCTACCCCGGCGTGGCCCGTGAGGTCGCCGACGCCGGCCACATGATCGTTAATCACACGCAGACCCATCGTGACCTGGCCTTCATGCCGCCGGCCAGGATAGCTGACGAGATGGACTACGCCACGGAGGCGATCCATCGCGCGACCGGCCGGGTCCCGGACATGTTCCGCGCCCCGTACGGCGCATGGTCGCCGACCGTGCTGCAGCGCTGCCATGACACTGGGATGACGCCCCTGGACTGGTCGGTCGACCCGCGCGACTGGGCGCGGCCGGGCGTCACCGCGATCATCCGGAACATCATGGACCACACCCGAACCGGGTCAATCATCCTGGAGCATGACGGCGGCGGTAACCGGTCACAGACCGTGGCCGCCCTGGGCGTCGTGATCCCCCGCCTGCTGGAGGCCGGCTACCACTTCCGCGTCCCCTGATGCGCCGCGGCCAGCCCCGCCGAGAACAGCGCAGAGCAGCCGGTTGTCTCCGCGCTGCCAGAGCGTCCCGACCTCGGCGAATCCCGCCTTCCGCAGCGCATCGACGTGTACCGTGAGCAGTCCCGAGGGCGAGCCGTGGTGCTCGGAGCCCAGGCCCAGGCGCTCCCGCCGCGCGGCCAGGCCGGCCAGCGCCGGATCCGCCGTGGCCGCCTCCCACCAGCCGGCCCAGGTCTCCGCGCCGGCCGCGGGCGGGTGCCGGCGCGCTTCGCGCTCGGCCA
>WNFI01323289.1_pt1 | contig 15006 bp, 8 predicted proteins | sample 5400471 | NCBI WGS metagenome assembly WNFI01 (sample SAMN13153348, study PRJNA577476) | soil metagenome | isolation source: 100 cm saprolite on Douglas fir-dominated hillslope | place: USA:California | collected 2013-09-17
CCCCGCCGATCGCGGCCGGCAACACGCCATCATCCCTTATCAACCGGTGCCGGGTGAGATCTTGCATTTCACCAGCCGCCCTGGAAAGACCTACAGTTATGACTGGGCCTATTGGGCGCGGATCGAAGTGAAATGACCCACCAGCCAGACGACCGTTCAAAAACATCCTGAGGCGACTGCGCTTGCGAGGGTGAGGTGCCACGGCAGGACCGCGCGGGCGGCGAACTGGTCTTCCGCCCGAGCCCGGGCCCGCGCGGCCAGTTCACGCCCGATGTCCGGCGCGGCCAGCAGCCGGGCGAGTCCTTCGCACCACGCGACGGTATCACCGGCCGGCAGCAGCCAGGCTTCCAGGTCGGGTCGCACCAGTTCGGGAATGCCGTGCACCGCCGAGGCGATGATCGGGGCACGACAGGCCATCGCTTCCAGCACGACCCGCGGCGACGATTCCTCGTAGCTCGAGCAGACGAACAGGTCCGCCGCCAGGTAATAGCGCAGGTAGTCGGGCGTCTCGGGGTGAACGACGAGATTGTCGCGGCCCAACTCAACCAGGACATCACCGAGCATGGCGTCGAAGGGTGAATCACGGCCGCCCAGCAGGACAAAGCGCGTGCGGGCGGCCAGATCCGGATAGCGTCGGCAGAGCAGATCCACGGCGCGCGCAAAGGTGTGCTGACCTTTGCGGTCGGACACCGTGCCGATGTTGCAGACGAGCTGTTCGCCGGGCCGCAGGCCGAATCCCTGACGCAGCAAATCCCGGTCCTGCCGCGCGAGCCACTGGTCCAGTGCCGCGACATCCACCCAGCCGGGTGTCAGACGATGGCGCTCGGGCCGGCCATAGCCGAGGTGATAGCGCCGGGTGGACGCGGTCGTGAAGGATACGATGTCGGCCAGCGCGAAGGCCTCCTCCGCGAGCGAGATAACCGACGCATGCACCCGCCGGCCATAGAATGTCGCCGGGGTGGTGCTTTCGTGCACGTACATCAGGGTCGGGCGGCGGGCGGCCTTGGCGGCATGCACCGCCCAGAAGGTGGTGAAGCTGTTGGCGATGACCAGGTCGGTTGCGGCCCAGTCGACCCCGGCGGTGAGAGCGGCCAGCGCCTGGCTGGCTCCGGCGGCGGAATCAGCCTGCAGAATTCCGCTGACATCAAGGACCGTCACCTTGGCGCCGAGCGCCGCAAACTCGCTCCGCAAAGGTCCATCCTCCGCGCTGACCACCTGCAATTGTGCGCCGGCTGCGGCGAGGGTGCGGCCAACGTCGAGCAGGAAGCGGGGCGCGCCTTGCAGGCTCAGTCCGTGGGTGGCGAGCAGCACCCGTTTGGGTGGGACCATCGGCGGGCGCAGCGAGGCCTCGATCAACGGGGCGTTGGATTGCGCCGGGCGGCGCCGGGCCAGTTGTTCGTGCTCGGCCCGCAGGCCGGCGAGATGGTCGTCGAGTTCGGCATCCCTGGTCACCGCCATGCCCCGGGCGGCGAGCTCCTGGTCCCAGGCGGCCTGCGCTGTGTCCAAAAAACCGGGTGCCTGGACTAGACCCGTCAGTTGCTCCTCCTCCGTCGGATGCAGCCGGGTGCGCACCACCGGACCGAGATGCAGGCTGCCATCCTCGAGTTCCGCGTAAATCCGGAGACTGACCGGATTCGGCAACTGCGCGGGCACATCGACCAGTCCGATGAAGCCGCAGGCCCGGGCGTTAAGATTCTGGGTATAATGGGCGGCCGGGCCGGGCGAGGGTTGATGAATGGTCAGGGGCTGCCACGATTGCAAATCCACCGTGCCCAGGATGCGCCGGGTGCGGAGTTCCGGGTGGAACAGATGGCCGAACGCCGGAATGCGACCGAAACGGCAGCAGCACACCGAGGCCGGCTCATCCACAAATCCCAGGAGCGGCGCCGGGGCATCGCGGAGCACCCGCGGATAAGGCAATTCTCCCGCCAGCGTGGCGGCGAGTTGCGCCAAGGGCTGCTCCGGCCGGCGAGTGGCTTCGCACAGCAGACGCCGCAGGCCGTATCCGTAATCGATCCAGCGCAGCGGGCCGCCGGGCAGCGCGAAGTGCACCGGCGGATTCGCCGGCCCGACCGGCCAGGCGATGGTTTGGAAAATCGTCCAACGACCCTCGATTTCCTGCACCTCCAGCCCGACCTCAACCGCGCCCGGAGCGAGATCGACGACGATGTAGAACTCCGCCAGCGCGACCGCGCGGCCGGTTTGAAAATGTTCGGCAAGGTCCCTGCGCGGGAGGCCGTGGACGCCGGGGAAGGTCCGTTCACCGACGCGGGCGCGGACATCAACGAAATGTCCGCCCGGTTTTGGCCACACCCAGCCGCGCAAAGCGTGGCGGCCCTGGGACAGGGCCGCGCCGGGCGCGGGCGATTCGAGCTGGCTGAAGCTGAAGGCGGTTTCGTGCATCCGGTGGCGTTCACCCCAGCCAGGCCTCGCGGATCACCTGCAGGTGACGGGGCATGGTGCGGACGTGGTGGTAGTGACGGGCGGCGCGGGCGCGGGCCATGGAGATCATTTTCTGGCTGCCCGCAAAGTGGTCGGCGAGCGCCAGCTTCAGGGCGTGGGCGAGTTTGAACTGGTCGCCGGCGGGCACGAGATAGGCCTCGTCGGTGTTGGTCAGCATCTCGGCGATGCCATTGACATCCGTGCTGACGATGCGGTTGCCGAAGACCATCGCCTCGAGCAGCACGCGCGGGAAGGATTCCTCGAAGCTCGTGCAGACTAGGATGTCCGCCAGCCGGTAGAATTCGTAGATGTCGGGAGTTTCCGGGAAAATTTTTACGTTGTGGAGCCCCATCAGTTGGATGTCCTCCCGCAGGGTCTCCATGTAGAGGCCCTCGCGGGCCCCGACCATCACCCACTGGATTTTTTTGTCCGGGAAGAGCACGGGCAGCTCCTTCCCGAGCAGGTCGATGGCACGGATGTAGATGTGCTGGCCCTTGCGTTCGCAGACCGAGCCGATGTTGACGACCACCACGGCGTCGGGATCGAGGCCGTGCTTGCGGCGCAGCGCCGCCGGGCCGTGGGTGGCGGCGAACTGCTCGATGCGGGCAAAGTCCACCCAGCTGGCGAGGGTGCGGAAGTTGTCGTTGACGTTCAGTTCCTCGAAGAGGTCGCGCGTGGCCCGGGCGGTGAAGACGACGCGGGTGGCCAGCCGGAAAACCTCCTCGACGGTGTCGTGCATGAGCGGCGGGAGCAGCGGGGCGAAGAAGCGCTTCACGGCGTTGCTCTCGTGGATATAGAGCGCGGAGGATTTGCCTAGCTGCGCGGCCAGATGCACGCCCCAGAAGGTGAGCATGGTGTTGCAGATGAAGAGATCCGCCTGGTCCCAGGAGCGCGAGCCGGCAAATTTCCGCAGGGCGGCGGCAAAATCGGCCGGGGTCTGCGCCCCCGACATCGCGGCGGTCTGCCAGATTTCCACCTTGAGACCGGCCTGCTCGCAGCGGGCGCGGAGCGGGCCGTCCTCGGACGAGGCGACGGTGATCTGCACCCCGGGTTGCCCGGCAAGATAGCGGGCCAGTTCGAAGAGGAAGATCGGGGCGCCCTCGAATTTCAGATTTTGCGTGATCACGATGGCGCGGAACGGCCGCGCGGTCCGGGCGTAACGCTGGTGGTAGGGGTTCAGCGGCAGGTTCCCGGGCGGGAAGTCGAGCGTCTCGCTGTGGTAGGGGTCGCGGTAGTTACCGTGCCGGTTGATATACTCGACGTGTTCGCGTTCCGCGTAGGTGATGCCGCGCGACGCGCTCCCGACGTGGCGCAGGACCGCCTGCGGGGTGATGACCGTGCGCTGGCCCGCCGCTCCGGCGCGCAGGCAGTAGTCCACGTCATTGTAGGCGACCTGCAGCTTCTGTTCGTCGAACCCGTTGAGCCGGCGGTAGAGATCGGTGCGGGTAAGCAGGCAGGCGCCGGTGACCGCGGCGACATTGCGCGCGGCGTGCGGCAGGAAAACATAGCCGAGATCCTCGGCGGGCTCTTTCTCAAAAAGCACATGCGCCAGTCCGTCCTCCCGGCTGAGGCTGATGCCCGCGTGATTGAGGGTGCCGTCGGGGTAGAGGAGCTTGGCGCCGACGATGCCGACCCCGGGCACGGAAAGCCAGCCGGCCATGTCCTCCAGCCAGCCGGGTGCGAGCGCCTCGATGTCGTTGTTGAGATGGAGGACCAGCGGAGTGTCGGCGCGCGCCGTGCCGAGGTTGACCAGCCGCGAATAGTTGAAGCCTTCAGACGACGCAGGGGCCTGAATGACCGCGCAGCGCAGATCGGAGCGGGCGGGCAGTTCCTTAAGGTAGGCGAGGGTTTCGGCGTCGTCCGAGTTGTCGTCCACCACGACGACCTTCACGGATTCACGTGGCGTGGTGCGGGCGAGCGAGTCCAGGCAGGTGCGGAGCAGGTCGGCACGGTTCCTGGTGGGGATGACGATCGTGACCTGGTTCTCCCGCAAAATGCCGGCGTCCCATTTCAACTGATAGAGGCAGAGCGCGTATTGCCGGGCGAACTCAGGCAACACCGGCTCGGCGCGGAGCTGGCGGCGCTGCAGGGCCTCGGCGATGCCGCGGCGCGCGGCGTCGAAGAGATAGTCCTTCTGGTCGCCGCGCGTGGCGGTGCTCTCGGCGTGGGCGCGCCAGTGGTAACCGATGAACGGCACATGGATGACATCCTCCGGCTTGATCAGCTCCCAGCAGCGGAGAAAGAGATCGATGTCCTGCGCACCGTTGAATTCGGGCCGGAGCCGCCCGGCTTTTTCCACGACGGCGCGGCGGATGACGGCGAGGTGGTGCGTGTAGTTGTGGGTGATCGCCATCTCCGGGCTCCAGCCGCCCTTGAACTGCGGGTCGAAGCGCCGGCCGGTGTCGTCGATCTTGTCCTCGTCGGTGTAGAGATAGCCCGCGGTCGGGTGGCGTGCGATGGCCTGGGCGACATGCAGCAGCGCATCGTGCGGCAGCAGGTCGTCGTGGTCGAGCAGGGCGATGAATTCGCCCGTGGCCGCGTCGAGCGCGGAATTGGTCGCGCGGGCGATGTGGCCGTTTTCCGGGCGGAAGACCGGCTTGATGCGCGCGTCGGCCCGGGCCGCTTCCTCGAGGATGCGGCGCACGTGCGATTGCGGCGAGGCATCGTCGGCGATGCAAAGCTCCCACCGTGGATAAATTTGCCGCCGCAGGCCGTCGAGGAGTTCGCGAAGGTATTGCTCCGGCGTATTGTAAGCCGGCACGACCACGCTGATGAGCGGGCCGCCGGCCTTCACGAGGGCGTCGGCGTCCTGTTGCAGCACGGCCCGCAGGCGCGGCGTCAGGCGGTTGTGCCAGCACCAGCGGGTGTAGGGATCCTGATCCTTGCGCCGGACGATGACCTGCGGGATTTTCTTCGGCTCCCCGTGACTGAGGGTGGCCGCGAGATGTTCTTTCAGGCGGGAAATCGCGGCGCGGGTTTCCGGCCAGCTGTCGAACCGGAAACGCCCGAGCAGTTTTCCGCGCAGAAAGGCGGCCGCCACCTTGTGGAAAAGAAACGGCCGGAAGACAGGGATCGGGCCGGAGTGTTCGTCGCGCCGGTCGAGATACAGGCGGCGGGCAAAAGCCAGGGAACGTCCGCCGTCGGCGGTCTCGGCCAGGATGAGCAGGTTGGCCGGGCTGGGAGTGTCCGGGCGGATGTCCACGAGGCCGTAATAACCGGATTTGAGCGCGTTGGCGTGATCGGCGCGATGGCTGGCGACGTCGGGCCGGTCCTTGGGATAGACGAGGCGGTTTTCGGTGAGGACGCCGGTGGTGGCGCCCAGCCGGGCGAGGTCGTGACCGACCCCGAAGATCCAGCCGGTGACGCGGAACTTCGCGTAACCGACGTTGATCCAGAAGCCGGGATTTTCAATATGGCCGAGGAATTTGTCGCCGATCGCCACGTCGCTATTCGGCGTGAGGACATCGCGCAGGACAGTGTCCGTCTGCCGGCAGAGTTCGCTCCAGGAAGCGCGATGAAAGTGGCGGTAAAGATAGTGGAGGGTCTGCTGGACCACGGCGGCGCGCAGGACGAGCGGGGGTTTGACGGCGTCGGCGGGCAGGGACCGGGTGTCGAGCGGGGTGCGGAAAAATTCGCGCCACTGCGTGCCGTCGTGCCAGTCGAGGGCGAGTTCCTTCGCGCCCCGCCAGACCTGGACGCGCTGGGCGAACCCTGTGTGCAGCGCGGCGGGCGAGGCGCCGAAAGATTGCGCGATGTCGGATCGCTCCAGGCCATAGATGCCGAGATAAACCCGCCCATCCACCCGGGCCCGGATGTCGGCACAGACCTCCGTTTCACCCGGATAAAGCCAGCCCGCCACCTCGAGCGAGGCCGCCGCCGGCCGCCAGTGGGTGGGGCGGTCTATATGATAGAGGGGAGAGGCCGGAGTGGTCATGCGCGCGGGCCGGAAATTAAGCGTCGGACGGGGCCGGAGAGTAAAGCCTGTTCCGGCCGGCGGGCGAACCGGCCGAAGCGGACGTCTGTGATTGTCAGTCAGCGAGGGGAATGCACGCTGGTCGTCTTTCGCGTCATTTCGATGCTTCGCTGAAGAAACTCACCGGCCGGTTGGTCCCCACTGCGCTCATGCTGGCGCTCATGGGCGCCTGCATCGTGGCGATCTGGCTGCGCAATCGCGACGTGTTGCGTGACCTCAACGACTACTCCATGGTCATCACGGCGGCGGGCAAAATCGAGGCCGGGCTGAAACCCTATAGTGATGTGCGTTCCCCGATCCAGTCGTCAACCTACCTGCTCAACTACGGCGCGGAGTGGCTCTTTGGCCGCAATTACCTGGCGTTGACGCTGGGTGGATTGGTGCAGGCCTTCGGCGGAGCGCTGCTGGTGAGAGGGATGCTTCGCCCTGAATTGGGCCGGATGGCGGCGACGCTGGTGGCGCTGGCCGTGAGTCTGGCCGGGTTGATCCAACACATGGTGTCTTTCTACAACCCGGTCGGCATACTTTGCCTGAGCGTGGTTTTGCTCGGTCTGGCGGTCGAGCCGGCGCTCTGGCCAGTGCGGTCGTGGAGAACGGTGGCGGTATGGGCCGCGCTTTTCCTGGGGGGGGATCAACAAACTGAACTTCCACGGCGCGGCGCTCGTGTGCGCGGGCCTGCTGTCGTTTGCGGCCGGGACGGGCGGCCGGATGACGCCGGGCGCCGTCGCCCCCGAGGCGCTGCTGCCGGAGGGCTGGGTCCGGTTGCCGGCGGAAAACTGGCGCCGCTCGGAAATGCGTCCGGGAATTGTGCGGGTGCAGGTGGAGTTCAGTCCGGACCGGGAGAATCCCGCCGATCCGGTGGTGCTGACCCTCGCCTGGTATCGAGCGAGCCGTTTTGAAATCATGACGGAGCGCGATCGATTTGCGGACCACCCGCAGCGTAACGATGGAGGCGGTGGTGACGGAGCCCGGGGGCTGGATCGGGCTGCTCGCGCGATGCTATGCCAAGGATCATCGCCTGCGGATCACGGCCTGGGAAAAACAACCGCTCCCGTCGCGATGAGATCGAGGGGCTGCAATAATCAGGTTGGCAAGGAATGGTTGATGAAGTTGCCTGCACGCGATGGAAGCCGCCACCCCTCCCGCACCGCCGTTGCCGATTGAGAGCCGGCTGGCTTTCGGAGTTTTTCTGCTGTGCCTGCTGTTCAACCTCTGGGGGGTGGGGGTGGGCTGGCAGAGCAAGAACCTGCCCGGGGGCGAATTCCGCCAGGCGCAGACCGCGCTCTCGGCCTACTGGATCAAGGCCGAGAACAATTTTTCCCTGGCTTATCCGACGCCGGTGGTGGGCAAGCCCTGGTCGATCCCGATGGAGTTTCCGCTCTATCAGTGGACCGTGGTGGTCACCGGCCGGCTTACCGGCTGGGGCCTGACCAAGGCGGGGCGGGCCGTGAGCATCGCGTGCTTTTATCTCTGCCTGCCCGCGGTGTTTTTGCTGCTGGCCCGCTGGCGGGTGGCGGCGGGGCGCCGCTGGCTCGTGCTCGCCGTGGTGCTGACCTGCCCTTTCTATATTTTCTACGCCCGCGCCTTTCTCATCGAGACCATGGCGCTGATGTTCAGTCTGTGGTTCTGGGTGGCGTTTGAGCGGGCGGTGTCCGGACGCAACAAGCGCTGGCTCGCGCTGGCGATCGTTGCGGGAACCGGCGCGGGGCTGGTCAAGGTGACCACCTTCATGCTCTATCTGCTGCCGGCCGGCTGGTGGGCGGCGACCCGGTTGTGGGCCGCACGCAAGACGGGTTGGAAGACCGAGCTGGCCTGGATGGCCGGTGGGGTGGCGGTGCCGTTTGCCGCGACGCTGTGGTGGCTGCATTTCGCGGATGCCACCAAGACGCTGAACCCGCTGGGTGTCGCCTTCACTTCGACTGGTCTCCGGGATTTCAATCTTGGCACCAACGCGACGAGGTTTTCGCCGGAGATTTGGGCCATGAAGGCCCGGATCGTGTGCGACGAGCTGACCTGGCTTCCGGTCCTGCTGCTCTGCGGATTGTTGGTGCTGCTGGTGGGCCGGTCGCGTTGGCGGGAAATCGCCGCCTGCCTCGTGAGCTTCGGGGCGGTACTGTGCCTCTTTCCGGTCCTCTATGCCTATCACGACTATTACTATGCCGCGAACACCGTGTTGTTGCTGGTGGCAATGGGGCTCGCGCTGGTTGCCCTGGCGGAATCAAGTCTGGCGCGCTGGATTGTGATTTTGACCACGTGCCTGGTGCTGGGCGGTCAAATCTGGCACTATGCCGGGCGGTATTATCCCGCCCAGAGTGCGATCAGTCCGGGCGGCGATGGATTGACGCGCTCCCTGCAGGTCCTGACCAACCCGCGTGACGTCATCATCGTGCTGGGGCAGGACTGGAATTCGATGACTCCCTATTACGCCCAGCGGCGGGGAGTGATGTTCCGCGATGACATCGCGCGGGATGCCGGCCGGGTGGAGCGGGTGCTCGCCAATCTCGACGGCGAAACGATCGGGGCCCTTGTGATCGTCGGGCGGCCCGACGGACGCCAGTGGTTGATCGACCAGGCGTCGCATCGCGGCCTCGCCCGGGAGCCGCTCTATGTCTGGCACGACGCGCAGGTCTACCTGCCGCAGGCGCGCCGGACCGAATTGCTGTATGCCCTGCTCGATAATAATTTTCACGAAGTCAGGCTGGCCCCCGGGGTGGAGATCCCGCGGGACAACGTGGCGAACAAATGGTGCGAGCTGGCCGCCTTGCCCCGCTGGCAACGGGCGCCGTTTGAGTTCATGCAGCCGGCGCCGGTCCGTTTTTTTGCCACCTTTGGCCCGAACCTGGACGGGTCCGGCGGCCAGCCCAAGTATGGCGCTCATCCGGTCACACGGCTGGTCTTTGCCCTTTCCGCCGGCCTGCACACCTTGCGCAGCACGCTGCAAATGTCCGCGGAGGCCTACCGGCAGGATTTGCGCGATTCCGATGTCACCGACGGCGTGGAGGTGAGCCTGTTTGCGCTGGGCGCCAACGGGGAAAGATCCCTGCTCGCCACCCGGTATTTTGATCCGCGGCATAATCGGGAGGACCGGGGCAGCCAGCGCCCGCTGGAGTTCAAGTTCACCCTGCCGGCGGCCGGGGAGGTCGAGTTGTTTTTTGGCCCGGGGCCCGCGGGCCGCGACACGCGCGATTGGATTGTCCTCGGCGCGCTCAAGATCGACTGAAGCTGCTCAGCGGATGTCGATGGCGGCCCAATAGGCCCAGTCGTTGGTCGGATTGTTGGCCGGTCCGTTGCCGAGCCGGAAAATCAGGTCGCCGGTGAAAGGCTGGGGCAGGTCGAGCGTGAGGGTTTGCGGGCCGCGGTCGGCGGGAATCTTGGCGGGGTCGAGCACCCGGCGGTAAAGCGCGTGCTTCAAGCCGTCCGGGGTCGTGAAAAAAATCTCGATCGTGATCCCGTCGGTCACCGCTTCCCGGCCGGCGGCGAAGGCGGCATCAGGCAGGCCGGCCACGGCGCGGACGCTGCGCGCACCGGCGGCGGGGCGGAACACGAGTTCCGAGGGGGCGTGGGCATTGAGAATGCGGCGGCCGTCGAGCTCGGCGGAACTCACCCCATACTTGCTGCGCACCCCGACCGGGGCCGGATGGAAGATCGAGAGGTCAAGGCCGGTCAGGATTCCGGGCGTGAACGCGGAGGAAAAGGCATCGTCCGCGGGCAGCGCGAGCAGTTGCACCGCGGCCGGAGGGTGGGCCGCCAGTTTCGCCACCACGCCCGGGTCGATGGATTCCGGCAGGTAGAGCTCGTCACTACCGCTGCGGGCGGCGGGAGAGGGCGACAGCCCGAAGCGGCCGGCGCGTTCGCGGATGAAGTCGGGCCGGGCGCGGAGTTTGTCGCCATGGATCACCATGGCGGCGATGCGGCGGGGCGGCAGACGCGCCAGCACCTGTTCCAGCACCGCCGTTTCGTTCTCGCGCTCCCCGGGCACCATCAATGCCCGGCGCTGGAAATAATACGGCAGCAGGGGATCCCAGTCGGCGCCGTAGATGAGCACGACCCCGTCGGCCGGCACGGCGTCGCGGATGATCGCGGCCAGTTCGGGTGGCGGCGGGGCGGGGTTGCGGTGGTGGGAGTAATAGCCCCGGTAGAACGCGTGGTACTGGCCGGCCAGCATCAGCCCGAGCGCCAGCCAGTTGGCGCCGCGCGGCAGGCGCGGATCGTCCCAGACCGCCGCGAGCAACAGCCCGGCGGCGGTGACGAGCAGCAGCGCGTTGGCGGTGTAATAGTAGTCGTGGATGTGGTAGAGATTGGCGAAGACCAGCGGGCCGGACGCAAAGCCGAGCGCGCTGACCAGCGCGATCCACCTGACCCGGGCCGGCGCGAAGACCGCGCAAAACAGGGCGACCATGATGGCGCCCTCGGCGAAGAGATAGCGCACGATGTTTTCCTGGAGATGGATCCAGAAGGACCAGTCCAGCCGCAGGGACCAGGGGCCGAAATTCCAGGCCCGCAGCTCCCGCGCGGTGAGGAATCCGGTGAACGGGTTAGAGTCCTTGATCGCGTCGCTGTGCCGCGTCCACCACCAGGCCAGGCCGAGCAGAAAAGTGGTGATCTTGGTGAGCGCGGCGAGCGTGGCCATCAGGGTGGTGGCGGCGATCCAGCCCCAATGCGGACTTTCCAGGGCGCGGCGGTAGAGCGCGAGAAACCACACCGCGAAGCACAGGGCGGTGGTTTCAATCATGAAGGTCCGCGCATAGAAAAGGTAAACCGGCGAAGAGAGAACCAGGGCGAGCACGACGAGCCGGCGCGAGGGCGGCAGGCCGGCGAGGCTGAGCAGATCGTAAAGGGCGGGCAGGCCGGCGAACAGGAAGATGATCCCGATCAGGCGGCCGGTCTGCTCCAGGGGCAGGCCGGTGAGGTGGTGAACCGCGGCGACCATGACCTGATACGTGGGAAATTCCATCGGCACGGACCAGGGCGGACCGAACAGCGGAGTCGGGTAGTCCAATTGCCAGCCTCCTTGCGCGATCCAATAAGTGCTGAGCGCGGTCTGCAGCTGCCGGAATTCATACCGGTCCAGCAGCGAGGCGTGCCAGGAGAGGGTGAGCAACCCGATCGCCAGCAGGGCGACCAGCCCGAACATCACAACCAGTGCCCGGGCGGAATTTGAGGTGTTGGGGCTATGCTCGGACATGGCTTGGTCAGGAAAATTTCGTGTTCGGGTGTGTCATCGCGAGTCCGACGAAGGAGGGCGTGGCGATCCATCTGGATGGATTGCCTCGTCGCTGCGCTCCTCGCAATGACAAGCGTGAAAGGTGACAGCTGGGTGGGTGGTGGCGGGATAACACATGCTCAATGTCCGGGGTGGCCGGCGGTGGAACGCCGGATGCCTTCATCGAGGGTGACCAGCGGCCGCCAGCCGGTCGCGTCGCGCAGGCGGCGGTTGTCGAGCCGGCTGTCCTGCACGTCCCAGGCGGGCGCCGGCGTGGTGGTGGTGGTGGAAATTTTCCGCCCGGTGTGCTTTTCGACCAGGGCGATGATTTCATGCACGCTGTGGGATTCCCCGGCGCTGAGATTGAAAACACCGGTGAGCCGGCGCGTGACCACCTCGTTCAACGCGGAGAGGAAATCCGTGTAATGGAGAAAATCCTTCCGGGCGTGGCCGTCCCCCCAGAGCGTGAGCGGCCGGCCCTCCGCCGCGCAACGGATGGCGTGCGGGACGATGCCCTGCCCGCGGCCGCTCGGCACGGAATAGCCGTAGGGATTGGAGATGCGCAGAATGGTGCAGGGCAGGCCGTCGCGCGCGGCGGCCTGTTCGATCATCTCCTCGGCGGCGACCTTGGCCCGGCCATATGAACCGATGGGGTGGCGGGGATCGGTCTCAGTGCTGGGGTGACCCGGTGCGTTGCCATACACCGTGCCGCCGGAGGAGAAAAAAATAAAATGGGGCCGTCGCTCCGCCGGTCGCGCCGCACAGGCTTGCAGCAGTTTTTCCAACAGCGGCAGATCGTGCTTTTGTCCGGCATCCAGGTCTTGTTCCGCGGAGGCGGGCAGGGTGCTCCACGCGAGATGCAGCAGCAAGTCGGCGTCGGCCAGGGTGGCGGGGGCGGTCAGTCCCGCCAGGTTGCGAAATCCCTCCCCGGGGTTGCGGGAGAAACGGGTGACGTCGTGCGTGCGGAAATGATCCGCGACGAGCGCCGCCAGGCGCCCCCGACCGCCGGTGACGAAAATACGTTTCGGCGGGAAACCAGTCATGGCATGGTCAGGCGCGGCGGGCGTTTTCACGGGGACAGCGCGTGATCCTCAGGTGAATTTGAGTTTGCGGGCAGCGAAGAGCACCATGCGCAGCAGCAGCCAGCCGTGACTCCAGCGCTGGATATTGGTGGTGCCGTAGGTGCGCTCCTTGTAGCGGATCGGCACATCGGCGATCTTCAGGTTGAGTTTGGCGGCGCCAAAGAGCAGGTCGAAATCACCAAACGGATCGAAATCGCCGAAATAAGCGCGGTTGGCCGCGATCTGCTGGTAGTGCGCGCGGCTGAGCACCTTGGTGCCGCAGAGAGTGTCCTTGACGGACTGGCCGAGCAGCCAGGTGAAGATGATCCCAAAGGCCTTGTTCGCGCAGAGGTTGAGAAACTGCATGGCCTGCTCGTCCATGGGATACACCAGGCGCACGCCGTTGGCGAACTCGGCCCGGCCGCTGGCGAGGACGTCATAAAATTTCGGCAGCTCCTCGGGCGGCATGGTGAGGTCGGCGTCGAGGATCATCAGGATGTCGCCGGTGGCGGCGGCGAAGCCCTGCCGCACGGCGTCGCCCTTGCCCTTGCCTGCCTGCTGCATGATCTTGATCTTTCGCTCCGGGTGTTCGCGTTGCACGCGCTGGATCTGCTCCCAGGTGTCGTCCCGCGAATGTCCTTCGACAAAGATCAGCTCGGTGCCGGCACCCATGGCGGGCGTGCGCAGGACCGCGGCCTCGATGTTGCCGGCCTCGTTGCGGGCGGGGATGATGACCGAGACAGTGCGCGGGGGAGTGGCCCGGGGCCGCGCGGGCCGGGCCACGCAAAACACGGTCAGGCAGAACCAGCTGAAGACCGGGGCAAGCCAGCGATTGAGGGGATGCTCAAGGCCGAGGCAGCGGACTGGGAAAAGCACCCGGGGCTGGACGACCAGCGGGCTCCAGTCGGCAAGCTGGAGCAGGTTGTGGACATCCGCCGGGCTCAGCCAGCTGTATTGCGGCTGAGCCGCCCGCAGGCCCGTCACCTGCGCGAGCGCGAACATGGGACGCCAGAGCCCCGAGTAGTAGTTGATGATCAGCCGGGTGTCGGCGTGCGTGACCCGGTGCAACTGCTCAAACAGCAGCTGCACGTCGGCGGCGAGGTTCAGCGTGTCGGAGATGATGATGCAGTCGAATTTTTCCGTGAGGACCAGATCCTCGCCGGCCTGCACGTGGAACTCCGCCGCCGGCACGCGGGCGCGGGCCGCGGTGATCTGGGTGGCGGAAAGATCGACGCCGACCTTGCGCCCGGCGCGCAACTGCGCGAGCAGTTCGCCGGAGCCGCAGCCGATTTCCAGCACGGAGGCGCCGGCCGGGATGAGGAGATTGTAGTAGTGGGCCAGCCACATGCGGTAATAGCGTCCGTCCTCGCTGGTGGCGGTGGGCGCGGCGTCGAAGAACCCCCGGATCTTCTCCAAATGCTGCCGGGTAAGGGTGGAGGCGGCCGGCATGTCAGGAGTTCTCCTTTTCGAGGACAATGAGCAGCCGGGCGGCAAACAGTCGCGGGAAGGGGGCAGCGAGGAAATCAAGGCCGCGCATGAGGCCGTGCAGAAAGCGGCCGCCCAAGTGGGGACCGGAAAAACCGCCGGAGGCGAAGTAATTGAACGAGGTGAGCGGCCGCACTTCGCGCAGGTGCCAGCCGGCGAGGCGGTCGTGACCCTCGCCCCACCAGAAAAGCCGGGTGGCCGAGCCTTGGGCGGCGTAATAGTCCGCGTCGGCGGCGGAAAACCCGGCGGGGGCCTCCCACGTGATGGGGTCCCGCACCGCGACCGGTTCGTGGTGGAAGAAATGATAAACCAGCCGGCCGACCCAGCTGGCGGCGGGCTCGAACAGGATCAACCGTCCGCCGGGCGCCAGCACGCGGTGAAATTCATGCAAGGCCGTGCCCGGATAGCGCAAGTGATGCCATACGTCGAACAGGATGAGATGCGAAATCGAACCGTCGGCAAAGCTCAACTGGTAGCAATTCTCCCGGCGATCCAGCCAGGGGTTGGGGAACAGGTCGGTCGTGACGCATTGGGGAATGACTTCCTTGATGCGGCCCATCCCCGAGCCAAGCTCGACCACCAGGCCGGAGATCTGGGGGTCGATGCGCGTGGCAATCCGGCGGTAGAAATCATGGTAGATTTCCCGCAGCATGGGTTTGCGCTGCCATGCCTCGCGGTTGCGCAGGATTTCCACGTTGTGCTGCTCCAAGGGCGGCGCGGCGGAGGTCGTCATGGGGCGTGGCCGGGTGATTTCCGAGAGTACGGACATGAATCAGGACGGTGCCACTGAGTGGTAGAACTTGGCAAGCGCCTCCGCGCTGCGCGGCCAGCTGAAGTATTGC
>WNFI01141769.1_pt3 | contig 15005 bp, 16 predicted proteins | sample 5400471 | NCBI WGS metagenome assembly WNFI01 (sample SAMN13153348, study PRJNA577476) | soil metagenome | isolation source: 100 cm saprolite on Douglas fir-dominated hillslope | place: USA:California | collected 2013-09-17
GCCCGGCGATGACCGCGAGCCCGCCGATGACGAGCAGGCGATCGCCGAACCGCATCCCGTCCGGAACGGTTCCGCTCACTGCGCCGCCGGACCGGCAGGCGTCGCCAAGCCGGCATGCCGCGGGCGCATGAACATCATCAGATCAGGCCACGATGCCCTTGTTGCTGAGATGGATGTGGGCGAATTGGCCGTAGGAGGCGTTCAACGCGAGCTTGATGGCGCCGGTCGCCTTGGTGGTGCCGCTCCCCATCTCGGCGATGCGGTACTCGAAGCCATGGGGAAGATCGATGCGCGCTCGGGACTCCTTGCCGGTGACCGGATTGCGAATTGGTTCGCCTGAGGATTCCAGAATCCCGGGCACTTCGAGGCGCGCCCGTCGACCGTCGACGTCGACCTCGAATTTGATGGTCTTGAACAGCGGCTCCAGCTTGGTCGGGCACATGGCGGCATAGACCCACCACATGGTGGCCATCTCGTCCGTCTCCTGACCGGTCATGATCTTGAGAAGCGCGTCGCGCTGCTTCGCGTCGGCCCGCTCCTCGACGATGAGCTGCATGGTCCCGCCCCCCTGGTGCACCGGACCGGGCCAGGCATAGACGCCTGCGGCTCGCAATCCGTCGAGCCGGACATCGCCGAAATTTCCCTCGTCGATCTGAAAGCCGACGGCCGCCTGACAGTTGCCATAGGTGGGAAGGGCATTGAACTGGCAGGGGCAGCCATAGGCGCAATTGCAGTTGGCGAATTCCCGCGCACGCACCCTCCACTGAATGGAAGCCATGATTTCCTCCTTGGTTCCGATGCTGTGCTGCGCAACACGCAATAATTGATTGCGCAATATCGAGTGCGGCGGCGATCATCGCGTGCAGCTCGGTTTTGTGCAACTGATGATTAAATCAAGCGATTTTCACCTGGACGCCGCCTCATGCGGACTCACGCCGAGCGACATAGATGCCGGCGGCGAAGACGACGATGCCCCCGACCCAGGTCCACGCATCGGGCAGCTCGGCGAACATGGCATAGGCGATGGCGGCGGCGACCGGCAGCTTGAGGAAATCGAAGGGCATCACCAGCGAGGCTTCGGCCGCGGCATAGGCGTAGGTGGCCGAGATCTGACCGCCGCTGGCCGCGAGCCCGATGGCAAACAGCAGCATCCAGCCCTCCCCGCTCGGCGCCTGCCACACCGGTATGGCGAGGAGCAGCGCCAGCGGCTGCGAGACCGCGAGCGTGTAGAACACGATGGTGCCGGGATTGTGGTCCGCCGACAGGCTGCGGCTGACCAGGACGAAGGCGGCGTAGGTGAAGGAGCTGAGCAGCACCAGGAGAATGCCGGGAGTGATCGTCTGGAAGCCCGGCCGGATGATGATGAGGGCGCCGGCAAAGCCGACGGCGGTGGCGCACCAGCGCCGGAGCGGCGCCGCCTCGCCCAGGAACAGCATCGCCAGCCCCGGTATCATGAGCGGGGTGACGAAGCCGAGCGCGGTCGCATCGGCCAACGGCACGCTCGCCATGGCGATGAACCAGGCGATGTTGGAGAGCACCTGGAGCACGCCCATGCTGGCGGCGAGCCATGGCCGCCTCGCCCTTGCCACGGTGAGGCCGTGGCGGAACAGCATGGGCGACAGAACGGCGAAGGCGATCATGTTGCGCGCCAGCATCATCTCGAAGGCGGGCAGCATGCCGGAGCCCTTGCGGATGAGCGCGGACATCAGCGAATAGCAGATGCCGGCGGCCAGCATCCACAGCGCGCCGCGCAAGACCGGCGGCAGCCGGCCGGTCGGCGCATGCGCCTCGGCGCGACCGAGTTGCGGCCGCTGGCCTGGCGTGATCCGCGTAATGCTCATTGAGCTCAAGTAAGGCAGCGAGCGCTGGACCGAAATCCGGCGGCTACGGCTTCAAGCCGACCAGCTCGGCGGCGTTGCCGCCGAGGATCAGGTCCTTCTCGGCCGCGGTGAGGAAGCCGCAATGCCGGCGGATGTAGTCGACGCATTGCCGGTAGGTGCAGAAGCGCTCGACGTTCGGCATGTCGGATCCCCAGATGAGCTTGGACGCGCCGAAGCTGTCGCGCAACTCACGGATCAGCGCCTGCGCCTCCGGATAGGGGTAGTCCCAGATGCCACCCCACATGATCGGGAAGGTGAGCTCGATCTGCAGATTGTCGCGCTTGTAGGTGGCGAGCACGTCCTCGGGGAAATCCCAACTGCCCTTCTGCGCCAGATGCCCGACCGACGGACCCATCACGAACAGAAACCGCGTCGTAGGATAGCGTGCGAGCAGCCGGTCCAGCGCCCTGATGTTGCCGAGATAGCTGGCGCGGTCGTAGTTCGGGGTCGAGGAGAGCTCGAGGAACACCGGCAGCTTGTAGCCGGCGATCTTGTCCCAGAACGGCGCGAAGTCCGCATGGTCGACATTGCGCTCAAAGCCGTGCCGCGACATGTCGTGGGAATAGTAGATGCCCTTGAGGCCAAGCGTTTTGACCGCGCGATCGACCTCTGCCAGCTGCTCAGGTTGATGCGCGATCGCCTCGTCGATGTTGAGCAGACCGGTGAAGCGCTTGGGGTGCTGGGATTGCGCGAAGGCATTGTAGTCGTTCATCGCGCCGTAGCCGCCGCCGGCCTGCAGGATGCAGTGATCCACCTCGGCGTTGACCATCTGCGCGATCATGAAGTCCGGCGAGCAGACGATCTCCTGCATGCCGACGGGCATGTATTGCACGTAGTAGTCCTCGCCCTCCCAGGTGAAGGCGAGCTGGCCGTTGCAGCCGACGCGAAAACCGACCTCGGTCAGACCCGCCCAGGTGTTGTCGCCAGGGCGGAACAGCATGCTGGTCTTGACTTCCTTGCCGTCGCGGGCGCGGAACGCCTTCGCCGAGGGCCGGGTGACGGTCTTCTGCAGGTATTTGAGGTGGATAGCGGCCGATGGATGGCCGGCGGGCCCCTGCCAGCTCTGGAAGATATGCGCGTGGCTGTCGATGATCATTGAACCTGCTTTGCTCCTGCCGCTTGCCGCTCTGATCAGCCCGAGAAGTAGACATTGGAGATGCGCGGGATGCGGTAAGGGCGGAAATTCTCGACGTTCGAGCGTACCGCCTGCACCTTGGTCAGAGATCCGAAGGGCACGATCAGCACCTGCTCCAAGAGGCGGGCCTGCGCGCGGGCGAAGGCCGCCTTGCGGATCTCCGGCGTGGCACCATTCACCATGTCATCGAAGGCGGCGTTGAAGACCTTATCGACATCGTCGGGGGTCTTCGGCTTGTAGATGTTGGTGGGCGGTGCGTATTTGCGGACGCTGGAGATCGGACCGATGACCGGATTGTTACCATAGGCATCGAAGAAGAAATTCCAGCCGGTATTGGTCTTTTCGAACATCTGGGTGGCGGCGGGCCAATCGAGGACCTGCAGCTTGGCGTTGATTCCGACGGCTTTCAGCTGCTCTGACATGACCAGGGCCGCGTTGTACATGCTGGTGTAGTCGCGGTTGGTCAAGAGGATCATCTCCTCGCCCTTGTAGCCGGCCTCGGCAAGAAGCTGCTTCGCCTTCGCTGGGTTCTTCTGGTTGTAGGTCTCCTTGCCGGCCTCCGAGTAGGCGGCCTGGCCCGGATACTGAAGTCCGATGTTGAGCTGATAGGCACCATCGGAGGCCGCCTCCATGATTTCATCCATGTCGAGGGCGGCCTGCGCCGCCTGGCGGAATTTGAGGTTGTCGGTCGGCGGCGCCCCAGCGTTGACCTCGGCCAGCTGGATCCAGAAGTTCTTGAGCGGCTTCAGCGCGACGGCCTTGTTCTGCTTCAGCCGATCGAGGGACTTGGTGGCGTCATAGCGCTTCAGCTTCACGTGGCTGTCGGCGACGAACTCGACGAATTGCCAGGGGCCGGTGCCGATCGGCTCCAGCTGCATCGCCGGCGCCTTGGTGCTCTCTTCCGGCACGATGACGATGGGTGCCAGGAACGAGCTCAGATTCTCTAGGAAGGTTGGCTGCGGCGCCTTCAACGACATGACGAAGGTCTGGGCGTCCGGCGTCTCCCATTTGTCGACCACGTCCAGCAAGCCGCGGTCGATGCCGAACTGCTTATAGCGGGCATAGGACGCGGCCACGTCGGCCGAGGTCATGGGCTTGCCATTGTGGAACTTGATGCCTTGGCGCAGCCTGAAGACGTAGGTCTTGCCGTCCTTGCTCTCCTCGACCGCCTGCGCCAATTCCGGCATCAGGTTGAAGTTCTCATCCCGGGTCATCAAGGACTCGAACAGGTTCAAGGCGATGTTGCGGGTCGAGATCGCCGAAGACGTATGCATATCGAGGCTGTTGACCTTGGCTTCCTGGGCAAAGACGAACTCGCCGCCCTTCTTCGGGCAGCTGAATTGCTGCGCCTCGGCACCATTGGCGCCGAGCACGAGACAAGCGACTGCGGCCAGAAGCAGTTCCGGCCGACCGAATCTTTCGAGAGCCATTGCCGATCTCCTCGCTGGTGAGCCGTTACCTGTCGGAAATATTTTTTCCTTTCGGCAACGGTAGCGCCGGGACGCCGGTCGGCACAAGGCTGTTGGCGGCGGCGGCTGCCGAAACAGATCAATTCTTGATGTCGGTCGCCAGATGGCCAAGGCAGTCGCCGCGCTCGCAGCGTCCCGGGTGTCGCATGCAAACGACGAGGCCGGAGATCTTGAAGTGGATCTCGACCGGCGACCGCATGGGATCGTCGACGAAGTGGATGAGGCCGTAGAGCTGCCCCTTCTTCACCATGCGGCCCAGCTTCACCTTGGGCTCGAACAAGCCGGGTTGCGGGGCGAACAGGTAGTTGTCGCGCGTGGCGATCTCGATCCACCGCACCGTCTTGGGCTTGGGCGGGACCCGGATCTGTTTGTTGCGTGCCGAGAGATGGCCGAGATGGACGAGCGAGCGCAGCGTCCCGTCATAGCAGAGCTTCACTCCGTCCCGATTGACCGCGCCGCTGCCGCCGGCCTCGGTGCCGAAATGAATGGCATTGTTGCGGATGGCGCAGCTATTGGACATGGACGGCTCGTCCGAGAACGCCTGGATCAGGCTCAATGGGGCGCCGAACGCCTTCAGTGCCGCCAAGGCGCGCTTATTCAACGGCTCGTTCTGCGACAGGATGATCTGCGCATACGGCATGAAGGCCATCGACGAGCCGCCCGAATGCAGATCGAGCCAGGACTCGCATAGAGGCGCCAGCACGGTCTCGATGTAATAGGCGATCTGCTCGGTGGGCGTGCCGCTGGGACTGCCGGGAAAGCATCGATTGAGGTTGCGGTCTCAGCAGAGTCGACGGTCCCTTGCCGTTGCGGATGACCGCGCAGGGAATGGCGATGGTGCCGTAGGCCGAGCGGGTGACCGAATGCGGCAGGTGCAGATAGCCGACCTGCTTGCCGTCCTTCTCGAAATCGAGCTCGGTCCAGATCCGCGATTTGACGCTGGCCATGATCTCTCCCGGCCGCGACCGAATGCCTGGCGCCTAGGCGGCTTCGATCCGCCGCAGCGCCTGCTGCAGCTTCGCCCGCGTGGCGCTCGCCTCCGCCAGGCGCTCGCGCTGCTCGTCGACCACTTCGGGCGGCGCCTTGGCGACGAAGCTCTCATTGCCGAGCTTCTTCTCGGTTTTGTCGATCTCGCCGCCGAGCTTGTCGATCTCCTTGGCGAGCCGCACCCGCTCGGCGGCGAGGTCGATCACGCCGGCCAGCGGCAGAGCGAACAGCGCCTCGTCAAGGACCAGCTGCACCGAGCCCTTGTCGAACTCGCCCGCCGCCGGCTCGGGTTCATCCACCCGCGCCAAGCGACGGATGAGATCGCCATAGGTCTTGAGGCGGCGCAATGTCTCGGGCGATGCGCCCTTCACCTGGAGGCGCACCACCGCCCCTGCCGGCACGTTCATCGCGTTGCGCAGCGAGCGGATCTCGCCGATGAGGCGGACGAGCCAGCCAAGTTCAGCGACTGCATCGCGATCGATCAAAGTGGCTGGCAGCTCGGGCCAATCGGACGTGACCAAGAGGGGACCGCCGCGCTGCTCGTAGATCTCCTCGGTGATGAAGGGCATGAACGGATGGAGGAGATGCAGCATGCGATCGAGCACCCAGGCCGTGGTCGCCCTCGTCTCCGCTGCGGCCTCCGCGTCGCTGCCGGCAAGGATCGGTTTGGTGAACTCAAGGTACCAATCGCAGAAAGTGCCCCAAACAGTCTGATATAGCCTGAGTGCGGCGTCATTGAAGCGATACTCATCGATAGACGCTGTCGTTTCCGAGGCCGCATTCGCCAGCTCGCCGACGATCCAGCGATTGACCGGCAGCTTGCACGAGGCCGGATCGAAGCCGGGCACCGGCTTGCAGCCGTTCATGTCGCAGAAGCGCGCGGCATTCCACAGCTTGGTCGCGAAGTTGCGGTAGCCCTCGACCCGCTGCGGGGCAAGCTTGACGTCGCGCCCCTGCGCGGTCGATGCGGCGATGGTGAAGCGCAGCGCGTCGGCGCCGTAGGTGTCGATCAGCTCCAGGGGATCGACGGTGTTCCCCGTGGTCTTCGACATCTTGCGGCCCTTGGCGTCGCGCACCAGGCCATGGATGTAGACCGTGCGAAACGGCACATCGCCCATGAAGTGCAGCCCCAGCATCATCATGCGGGCGACCCAGAAGAAGATGATGTCGAAGCCGGTGACGAGCACGTCGCCCGGATAGTAGCGCTTGAGATGCTGGGTCGCTTCGGGCCAGCCGAGCGTGGTGAAGGGCCACAGCCCGGAGGAAAACCAGGTGTCGAGCACATCGGGGTCGCGGACGAGCTCGACCGTCTTGCCGTAGTGCTTCGCCGCCAGCGCGCCGGCTTCTCCCTCGTCATGGGCGACAAAGATGTGGCGGTCGGGGCCATACCAGGCCGGGATCTGATGACCCCACCAGAGCTGGCGCGAGATGTTCAGGGCTCCAGCGGCACGCCCGAGCGGTCGCCATGGGGCACCATGTGGACCACCGGCTCGATCTTATCGACCAGGCCTTGCGCCTCGAGATCGGCGACGACGCGCTTGCGCGCCTCGAACCGGTCGAGGCCGCGATAGGCCGCCGGCACCGTTTCGTTGAGCCGCGCCGTCGCATCGAAGATGTTGATCATCTCCAGCTTGTGGCGCTTGCCGACCTCGAAATCGTTGAAGTCGTGTGCCGGCGTGATCTTGACCGCACCCGAGCCCTTGGTCGGATCGGAATAATCATCGGCGACGATCGGAATCCGGCGTCCGACCAGCGGCAGCACGGCCTGCTTGCCGATGAGATGCCGATAGCGCTCGTCATCCGGATGCACGGCGACGGCGATGTCGCCCAGCATGGTTTCCGGTCGGCTGGTGGCGACGATGATGAACTGACCCTCGGCGCCTTCGATCGGATATTTGAGATACCAAAGATGTCCCTTCACCTCGCGCTGCTCGACCTCGAGGTCGGAGATGCCGGTCTGCAGCTTTGGGTCCCAATTGACCAGCCGCTTGTCCTTGTAGATGAGGCCTTGGCGGTAGAGGTCGACGAAGACCTTGCGCACCGCCTTCGAGAGGCTCTCGTCCATGGTGAAGCATTCGCGCTCCCAGTCCGGCGAGGCGCCGAGCCGGCGGAGCTGCTTGGTGATGGTGCCGCCCGACTCGGCTTTCCATTGCCACACCCGATCGATGAAGCCCTCGCGCCCGAGATCCTGGCGGCGCTTGCCTTCGGCCTGCAGTTGGCGCTCGACCATCATCTGGGTGGCGATGCCGGCATGGTCGGTACCGGGCTGCCAGAGCACGTCGCGGCCGCGCATGCGGTGATAACGGATGAGAACGTCCTGCACGGTGAAGGTGAGCGCGTGGCCCACATGCAGGCTGCCGGTGACGTTCGGCGGCGGCATCATGATGGTATAGGGCTTGGCGTTCGAGTCGGGACGGCTCGCGAAGCTGCCGGATTCTTCCCACCGGGCATACTGGCGGCTCTCGACCTCGCTTGGTCGATAGGTCTTGTCGAGCATGGCGGAAACGATCCTAAAAGCCGGGCCTCGCCGCCAGGGGTGGGTTGCGGGATGGGGTGATCCTCACCCCCTCCCATCCTCTCCCGGAGCGGGCCCCGGCAACTCTACTGGCGGCGGCTGGCCTTGTGCACCATCCGCTCGATCTCTTCCTGCACCAGGCGCTCGACCAGCTCGGGCAGATGCGAGTCGAGCCACTCCTTCAGCATCGGCCGCATCACTTCCTTGGTCATCTCTTCCAGCGTCTTGTAGCCGGCGCCGATCGGGGTCTCGGGGCTGTGCAGTGCATCGGCGAGCTCGCTGAAATGCCCGATCGCTTCCTCGCGGACCGGCGGCGACACCAGGCCCTCAAGGCTCCTCGGCTGGGACGTTGGCGGCGGTGCCGGCCGGTTGCGCTTGCGCTGCTCGTCGAACAGCGGCTCGGGGGCGCCTTCCGGCTCCGGCGGCGGCTCGGGTACAGGGGGCTTGAGGTTGACGATGGAGCCGTCATCCTCGACCACGTCGGTGAGCTCGAGCACGTCCTCCTGCGGCGCCGCCGGTTGTGGCGGCGGCGGCGGTGGCGGTGCCTCGGCCCTGGGCTCGGGTTTCGGCTCCGGCGCGGCGGGTGCCGCCGGCTTAGCCGCTGGCTTTGGTGCTTCTGCGGGCGCTTCCGCAGCGGGCGCCGCCGCCGCCTCGCCCTCCCCGGCGCCGTCTTCGGAAATAATGCGTCTTATCGACGCAAGAATTTCCTCCATTGACGGTTCTTGGGACTTCGGATCACTCATAGCCTAGAGTTCCAAAACAGAAGCATGACAACATAAAACACCGAGCGAAAATCCGCTAGGGCCTGAAATATCCACCCAAAATCGGGTTTGGCTCAGGGCAAAGCATCGAGAATGCCCCACCAATTGTCGCGAACCGCCCGGTAATGCGCATCGTAATCGTAGAATTCCACTGGAAGCTTTAAGTCGCGGGCGGTCAGCTTGCCGGTGGCCGAGATCAGCGTATAGCTATTGACCACGTAATCGCGCTGGGTGTTGACGAGATTGACTTGCGCGGTCAGCAGCGCCTGCTCGGCGTCCAGCACGTCAAGAACCGTCCGCGAGCCGACCAGCGCCTCCTGCTGCACACCTTCGAGCGCGATCTCGTTGGCGCGGATCTGCGAGTTGAGCGAAACCAAGGTCGCCTTGTTCGAGAGCACCGTTTCGAAGGCGGCGGTGGCGGTGTTGATCGATTGCCGCCGCTGATCTTCGATGTCGGAGCGGCGCTGCGTGGCGGTCTCGCGGGCTTGCCTGACCTGGCTCGTGAGATTGCCGGCCTCGTAGAGCGGCATTGTCATGATCGCCGAGGCGATGCCGGAATTGGTGGCGCTGTGGTTGGTGCTGCCGGTGTTGCTGTCGCGCCGTGCCTCGCCCTGCAGGTTCAAGGTCGGCAGCAGCGCCCCCTGGGCCAGCCGCACCCGGTAAAGCTGTGCCTGCTCCTCGAATTGCGCCGCCACCACATTCGGATTGTCGTTCGCCGCTTGGTTGATGGCATCGTTCTTGGTCTGCTTGGTTTCCGGCGGCGTGGTCTCCTTCAACTTGGCCGCGGGGATGCCGACCACGCGCTGGAACTGCGCGCGCGAGGTCTCGAGCGTGCCTTCCGAGGAGATCCGAGCCGCGGTGGCGCCGGCGAGCGCGGCTTCGGCCTGGGCCACGTCGGTGCGGGTCACCTCGCCCACCCGAAAGCGATCCTGTGTCGCCTCGAGCTGGCGCCGCAGCCTTTGCTCGTTCGCGGTATTGAGCTCTACGGTTGACTGGTCGCGGACCACCGTTGCATAGGCGGTGACGGTGTCGAGAAACACCTGCTGTTCGGTGGCGAACATCGACGGCGTCCGCCCCTCCTCCACCGTCGGCTTGCCGAGGGTGCTGGTGCTGAGCTCGCGCGAACCCAGATTGCCGTTGAAGGTCACCGTCGGACGCCAGTTGGAGAGGGCTTGCGGCAGGCCTTCGTCGAGTGCGCGGAGCGAGGCGCGTCGGGACTGCAGCACCGGGTTGTTGTTGTAGGCCTGGGCGAGCGCCTCTTCCAAGGTCTGCGCCGAAGCCGGGGCGATGCCGAGACCTGGCAGCAGCAAGGCGAACAACAGGCCGGCCCGTAGACCGCGGCGGCGCCACGCCAGAACGGCGTCGCTGGGCAGGAACGTCATGACGATTGAGCCTCCAACGCTAACGGCAATTTGTAACTGGGGCGCATCGGGAAAGCGACAAGGTGCTTGGGGAGATCAATATACGGCCATGTCCCGGTCGATCCGTCTGGCCCAGGCATCGATGCCGCCGGCGAGATTGACCGCCTGGTGGACGCCCTGGCTGCGCAGCCAGACCGTTGCCTGCAGGCTGCGCATGCCATGGTGACAGACGACCACGACCGGTCGGTCGCGGGGGATTTCGCCCAATCGGTTGGGCAGCTCGCCCATGGGCGCGATGACGCTGTCGGCGATCCGGCAGAGCTCGACCTCCCAGGCTTCGCGCACGTCCAGAACGGCGTGCGGCTGCGCCTGCTGGCGCCAGGCGGCCAACTCCGCCACTTCGATTTGCAGCGGCGAGGAATTGGGGGCCGGCGCCGAGGTCATTCCACGCGCCTCAGAACACGAAGCCCGGTTCGACCTGAAAGCCCGGCAGCGGCGCCACCGCCGCATCGAAGACCATGCGGCTGGAGGCGACGCCAGCCAGCTTCTGCATCAAGATCGCCCGGCCGATCCCGGCCGCACCCTTCGCCGGCCCGACCACGGCAAGGAGGCGGCCGCCCTCGGCGAGCTGATCGATGATCGCCTGCGGAATCCGCTCGACGGAGCCGTTGAACAGGATCGCCTGATAGGGCGCTTCCTTGGGGTAGCCGGCCGCGAGCTCGCCTGTCACCACCAGGACATTGCCAATGCCGAGCTCGCTCAGCACCCGCTTTGCCGTCTCCGCCAGGGCGGCGTCGCTCTCCAGCGCGATCACGCGGGCGGCCAGCTTCGCCAGCACCGCGCTCGAGTAGCCGGTGCCTGGACCGATATCGACCACCTTGTCGCCGGGCCCGATTTGGGCGAGCTGGATCAGTCGCGCCAACACCATCGGTTCCAGCAAGAAGCGGCCGCGGCCGACCGGCAGGTCCTCGTCGACATAAGCGACGCCGCGCTGCGCCGGAGGGGCGAAACGCTCGCGGGGTACCTCCAGGAGCGCATCCAGAAGGCGCCGGTCGGTCACCTTATTGGTGCGAACTTGCCCATCGACCATGTTGCGCCGCGCGGCGGCATAGTCCGTCATTGTCTTCAAACCTCGACTACCGTTGGAGCGGCCGCTGAGCGGCCAAGCGCGGCACCGCTAGGATATACGTCGGTCCGGTGGGCGAGACAACCGTCAGCGATACCGCCCAAAAGAGCGGCATAGGGCCGCTTGGTCATTGTCGATTGCGGAAGCCTCCTTGCTTGACCCGCCGGTTGCGGCGCTCCTATTGTCCCGGCCCTCGATGCGGCTCCAGGCCCGGTGGCAGAGTGGCCATGCAGGGGACTGCAAATCCCCGTACGTCGGTTCGATTCCGGCCCGGGCCTCCAGTCCGGAGGCCACCCCCCTCCCCGTCGGTAGCCCGATCCCGTCTCAGGGCTCCGGGGAGGCGACGTCGCTGTTCCAGGGACGCCGTTGCTCCCAGGCGCGCCGGGCGAAACGCTCGGCTCTGGCCGAATCGGGCCGCGCCCGCGGCTCCTGCAAGATCAACAGCGCCAGTCGGTTGGGTGCCAGCTCGGTCGGATCTCGCCTGACCGCCTCCAGCGCCGGGGCGGGCGCCCGGCTGCGAAGACCCCAGGCTCCAAATCGAGAACTGGCGCTAAATCGAGGGAATGCCGCGCGCGGACCGCGGACTCATGCCGCCATGCTAGCGGCGCCGGGCCTGGGCGGAACCGTCTGCGGTGTTGGTCAGCCCTTGCGAACGCCTGGAATCTGCAGCTCGCCCGACTCGATCGCCCGGCGCAGCGCTTCGATGCCGCGCTGCATCTCCTCCGACATCTCGCGGGTCCGCGCCAGCTCCTTCGTCTCCAGATCGCCGAAGGGCCGCTTGTTGGCGCCGCCGGCATCGAGCACCTTCGCCAGATAACGGCCACGAAGCCGGGCGGCCAGCCTGATCGTCGACTCGACCTCGGCGGCTGTCACCGTCATCACGGTGTTGGCAATCTCGGTTTGAAACTGCGTGCGCTGAAAGCTATCGAGCTCGCGCAGATATTGCGGCGTGCTCACCGCCTGGCGCGCCGGATCGACGGAAACCGGGGGCCGCGAGCGCCCGGCCTCCGCTTCGAATACCTGTGCAGCCCGCAGCCGCATCGCCGAGCGGGACGGCGCGCCCGCCGGGTCCGGTTTTTCCGAACGCGGGGCGATCGCGGGGGCGCCGGCCGGTTCCGGGTATGGCTCCCAGCCCGGCGCTGGGTCATTGGCAGCCGCACGCGGGGTCGCCTTGCGGGCGAGCGGGGCGAAAGCGACGGTCATGCAGTCTCCTCCGGACGGCGCCTCGGCTGGGCGCGGCACCAGCGCTGCAACCGTCGTGCCGACGGCCGACTCTGGGGAATCCGCGGTATGGAGGTCTCCGGTCGGCAAATTTTGCCGGTGCCACGCCGGCCGCAAGGAAGGCTCTGCCGCCCCAAAGCCTTGCAACGCTCCTCGCAACATCCTGGGGTTCCATGTTAAGCCGCGAGGCTCGGGGGCTGGGGTGGTGCAGCGCCCTCCCCGGCCGCAAGACTGCGAGGGGGCCACGACACGATGCAGCCGAGAGTCGTCAAGACCGCCGCCGATGCGCGCCGGATCGTCACCGAGCGAGGGCTCGCCCACGTCAAGGTGGCGGTGAGCGACATCGACGGGATCATGCGCGGCAAATACATGTCGCGCGACAAGTTCCTCTCGGCGCTCGATGGCGGCTTCGGCTTCTGCGACGTGGTCCTCGGTTGGGATTCCAACGATCAGCTCTATGACAATGTCACCTACACCGGCTGGCACACGGCCTATCCCGACGCGCCGGTCAGGGTGGTTCCGGAGAGCTGCCGCGAGCTGCCGCTGGAAGGAAACGGCTTGTTCTTCCTTGCCGAATTCGCGCCGCCCGCCGACACGATCTGTCCGCGCGGCGTGCTTGCGCGCACGGTCGAGCGGGCGCGCAAGCTCGGTTTCGAGCCCTACAGCGCCGTCGAGTACGAGTTCTTCCTGTTCGAAGAGACGCCGCATTCGATCCGCGAGAAGAACTACCGCAATCTGAAGCCGATCACGCCCGGCTTCTTCGGCTATTCGCTGCTGCGCAATTCGGTTTGGGCGGATTTCCACGGCGAGCTGTTACGGCTGTGCGAGCAAATGGACATGCCGCTCGAGGGCCTCCACACCGAGACCGGCGCCGGTGTTCTCGAGGCCGCGATCACCTATGATCGCACCCTCGCCTCGGCCGACAAGGCGGCCTTGTTCAAGACCTTCGCCAAGGTGTTCGCGCAGAAGAAGGGCTTGATGGCGACCTTCATGGCGAAGTGGTCGCGCGACTGGCCGGGTCAGAGCGGCCACATTCATTACTCGCTCAAGGATAGCAAGGGTCGCTCCGCCTTCCACGATGCCAGGGCGGCCCACGGCATGAGCAAGCTCATGCGCCATTTCGTCGCCGGTCAGCAGGCGCTCATGGGCGAATGCCTGGCGATGGTGGCGCCGACGGTGAATTCCTATACCCGGCTGATCCCCGGCTTTTGGGCGCCGACCCATGCAACCTGGGGCGTGGAGAACAGGACTTGCGCGCTTCGGGTCATTCCCGGATCGGCCAAGTCGCAGCGGGTCGAATACCGGATCGCGGCGGCCGACGGGAACCCCTATTTGGCATTGGCCGCAGCACTCGGCAGCGGCCTCTGGGGAATCGAGAACGAGCTCGAGCCGGGCCCGCCGATCGAAGGCAATTCCTACGCGAAGGCGCATCCGAAGAAGCTCGACCTGCCGTCGACCCTTTGGGATGCGGCACAGCGCCTGAAGGCGAGCAAGCCGGCGCGCGCGCTCTTCGGCGATGCCTTCGTCGACCACTTCGCGGCGACGCGCGAATGGGAGGAGCGCGAGGCGCGCAAGCAGATCACCGACTGGCAGCTTCAGCGCTACTTCGAGATCATCTGAGCGGATCAAGGAGGTGGCCGGGTTGGCCGACACACTGAAGACCGTTTCACCCGCCAATGGCCGCGTCTATGTCGAGCGGCCGCTCGCCAAGACCTCGGAGGTGGCCGCGGCGCTGGCCGCCGCCCGCCGTGGCCAGGCCGCTTGGCGCGCGGTGCCGGTCGCCGAACGGGCACGGATCGTCGAAGGCTTCGTTCAGGCCTTCGAACGCGAAGCCCAAGCGGTCGCCGAGGAGATCTCCTGGCAGATGGGAAGGCCGATCGGCCACAGCCCGGGCGAGATCCGCGGTCTGGCCGAGCGCGCCCGCTACATGGCGGGCGCGGCCGCCGAGGCCCTGGCAGACATCGCGGTCGAGCCGAAGCCGGGCTTCACCCGCTTCATCAGGCACGATCCATTAGGCGTCGTCTTGGTGGTGGCGCCGTGGAACTATCCGCTGTTGACGGCGGTCAACGCGGTGGTGCCGGCAATCCTCGCCGGCAATGCGGTCATCCTCAAGCACTCGCATCAGACGCCATTGGCAGCCGAACGCTTCGACCAGGCGTTCCGTGCCGCCGGGCTGCCTCGAGGCGTTTTCCAGTATCTTCACCTCGATCACTTGGCAACGGAGTCCCTCATCGCCAGTCCGGAGATCGATTTCGTCGCCTTCACCGGCTCGGTCGCCGGCGGGCGCGCCGTCAGCCAGGCCGCCGGTGGGCGCTTCGTCGCGCTCGGGCTGGAGCTCGGCGGCAAGGACCCAGCCTATATCCGTGCCGATGCCAACCTCGATCACGCGGTTGAGAATTTGGTGGACGGCGCCTTCTTCAATGCCGGTCAATCCTGCTGCGCCATCGAGCGGATCTATGTTCATCGCGACCTCTACAAGCGGTTCGTCGACGGCTTCGTCGAATTGACCAAGCGCTATCGGCTGGGTGATCCCCTGGATCCGGCGACGAC
>WNFI01659175.1_pt1 | contig 15004 bp, 15 predicted proteins | sample 5400471 | NCBI WGS metagenome assembly WNFI01 (sample SAMN13153348, study PRJNA577476) | soil metagenome | isolation source: 100 cm saprolite on Douglas fir-dominated hillslope | place: USA:California | collected 2013-09-17
TCATAGGCTCGAATTGTATCAGGAAACTGTATTGTTGGAAGAATTTGTTCGGTTCTTTAGTATATCATCTTTCGCATCAGCGAGGCTGCGGAAGAACCAATATATGCTTCACAGGGTTGTTTTTCCCCTCAAAATACGGTATGCTTTTCTTAGACCCGTGGTTGAGCCGTCCCTCGTAGATCGACATCCACTGTGTACTCACCGTCGTTGTAGGATCATGCTTGTCGAACAGAGGTGCATGGATCATGCCGTCAAAAGCCTTACCGATGGCACCCACAGCTTACGCGCAGTGGTGTCGTGCGCGCGCCCTTGCGCCATCAACGGTTTCGTATCTCTCGACCATTCGTGGGTCTCAGCCCGTGCGTCGCGTCACCTCTCGCGCCAACAGCGTAAGCGGAGCGTATCCCTCTCGGAAAATGGGCGTCACCATTCAATTTGAGAGCCAGAATCCCGAGTTGTGGGCCATTGTCATGATGGATCGTGACCCGGATGTGCTCGAATTCTTTGAACAGCCAGAAACCTTCAAACTCCGCTATCTCGACAAATCTGGGAAGAAGATGCAGGGCCACTACTACACCCCTGATTTCCTGGTCTTACGCCACGATTCGGTCTGTTTTGAAGAGTGGAAGCACGAGTCCGACCTCAAACAATTGGCTACACGTTATCCCTTCCGTTACCAGCAGCAGGAAGCTGGAAGCTGGCGTTGCCCGCCAGCAGAGGAGGCGGTTGCCTCACTCGGACTCGCCTTTCGCGTGCGCTCCTCGGCAGAACTCCATTCCACGTATATCGACAATCTCCTTTTCCTCGAAGATTACTTTGATATGACGCTGGCAGTGCCGGTGCAGGTACAAACCACGATCCTCCAGCGCATCCGCGAGACGCCAGGGCTTCCTCTTTCTGCGCTTGCCTCTGATGGCTCCGGCGTGCGTGCCAACGATGTCTATGCCATGCTCGCGCTGGATCTGCTGTACACAGACTTGTACGCAGCGCCGCTCATTCAACACGGGCGCGTTCGTCTCTACCTGAATGCGGAGCAGGCCCGCACCTACGCGCATCTGTTGCCGACCCGCCTGACCTCGCGTGTGGGGAGTCCCTTGCCAGAGGTGAATGCGCCGCTTGCCGTCAATACCCAGCTTTTGTGGGATGGGCGCGCCTTTACCCTCATCAATCCTGGAGACACCACCGTCACACTGCTGCCGGAGAAAGGAACGCCCATCCAGATCCCCTCGGGCTTCTTCTTCCAGTTGCTCGATACCGGGGTGATCACCAGGCTGCCAGCTTCAGAAGATCCTCCCGTCTCCCCAGAAGTAGACCGCCTCATGGATCAGGCCACGCCAGACGATCAGCGCCAGGCGGCCATCCGCTTTGAGAAGGTCATGGCCTACCTCAATGGGGAGAAAGAGCGCTACGCCACCGTCCCGTCGCGCACCCTTCACCGCTGGGTAGCGCGCTTTCGAGAAGCAGAGGAACAGCTTGGTTGTGGCTATGTTGGTTTGCTTTCGCGCAAGGCTTCGCAGGGAAACCGTGAGCCGAAGGCCCTATCCGTACCGCGCGAACTGATGGACACCGTCATCACGGAACAGTTTGAGACACCGCGCCACCCATTAGCCGCGACGGTCTATCGCGCTTACGAGCAAGAGTGTCGCAAGCGTAATCTCACCCCACTGTCCGCGCGCGCGTTCTACCAGCGGATCAAGCAGCGAGCGACGCCGGAGCAAACGGAAGCCAGGGAGGGCGCGCGGGCTGCGTATCCTGAGCAGCCCTGGTTCTGGGAAGTAACCGCCCAGATTATGTAGGATGCTTTTGAGGAAGTCAACCTCTTCTAAAAGGCTTTGAGTTACGGAGACCTCCAAAGCTTTACCGAAGCAACTCCAATAAGTCCTCATCAGAAAGGGCTTGTTTCTGATGGCAAAGTAAACGTATAACCGCGCGGCTTATCCTCTGGAAAAACTGAATAGAAGAGCCTACTTCTCCGTGAATAGCCCAACAGAACGACAGCGTACCCGTTCCAAGTTCCGGCGTCCCCTCGAACTGTGCAACTCCTTCGAGCAAACCCTGAACGTATTCTTCTGGAAACCCAATCCGTGCTGTTTCACTCCGAAAAGCAAGGGCTTCAGGAAAAGGAAGCGCTTGCTCTGCAGAGACAAGCACCTGTACACGCAAATTTTCGTTCTGTTCTGGTACAAAAGTTGCGCCTAATCCACCATACCTTGCCATCGGTCCTGTAGGGACAAACATCTCTACGGCCATGCATCGTCTCTTCCCGTCTCGCATTCCATCAGCAAGGAGATGACGTTCAGCGACGCGCGCTGCTTCATAATTCCAACCGGGTGATTCATTCAACCAAATTCTTGCTTTGCTCCATCCCCAGGTTAGCTCTCTCATCTGTGTTACCTCGAACATGTCTCTCGACGTTAGCCCAAAATGGAAACTACGTCGCACATCTCCCATTTGCGGCTCTCTGCCCTCTTCCTTACACGCTGGATCTAAAAGAAAGTATGTCCAGCTAAATGGAGAATGAGAGGGCGCTTTCGGTCTACAGCATCCCGAGCGACTTCTTGTAACTGCCAGAGCGCGCGATACGCAGGAGTTTGACGGAGTGGCTCTTGATAGGGATACGTTGCAGCCCAATCCCGCGCAGCGCTTTCCATTTCGTGCTCATTTAATTCTGCAATCATCAGAGCAAAATGATCAGCAAGTACCGTCAGGGACTCAGTGATGGCAGGTCCGTCATCCCATATTTGCTCAACAAGCAGATCGCGAAATACAGAAGGAATGAGAGGATTCTGTTTTCTTAATGACTGACACAAGCTATCTAGATCCTCTGGAATTTGCAAATGGAAGGAAAAATCTGCTACCGGATAGGCTTTTACTTGTTCAAAAAACGCCTCCCCATTGTCGTCTTCCGAAGCCAGATCTGCGACGAAAAGCGCGACCAGCTGTTGTGGATCTGCCGAGTAAAACTCAGTCGTCAATCCCATACTATCTTTCCTTGATGATGGTAGTTGGCAGCCCACGATAGGCTGGCTCAGACTGTATTGTATCTCTTTTGGAGGACACTCATCAATCCTGGCAGATCACCCCTGGCCATTCCTGTGAGCCAGGGGACGCGGGCGATGCCGCCCTTGACCGGAGTGGGTTAGCTCTCCGCGCCGAAAGCGACCGGGGTTTCTGCATTGACGAGCGTCACACCGTCCCGGTCGCTTTCGCGCTTTGAGTCTACCCACTCCGGTCAAGGGTCGAGCCTGGCGGCATCGCTTGCTCCGCGCCCCTGGCATGAGCACCTTGGTCGTAGCGCCACGAAGCCTCAAGCGTCCCCGGAGATGCTTGATGAGCCTGACGGCTCTCCGCTCCTCCCCTCTGAACGGCTCTCTTGCTTCTGCCGACGCTGTTCACAGTCAGCAATGAGCTGCTGAATAAACTTGACTCTCTTTCTTTGTGCTCCGACGAGCGCGCTCCGCCCAGTTTTGTGTTGCTGTGTTTCCTCAAGCTGCTTTTCATGAGCAAGAAGCGCTTGTTGCAATTTGTCCAGTGCCTCAGGAGTGGCTAGCTCTGCCAGCTTTTCCAACTCGGTGTTGTTCAGCCCTTCAGGATTGAAGATGAGCCTGATGTCTGGTGCCTCCGGTGCTGGTATCTGCTGCAGGGCTGCTCGACGTGCCTCTGCCCCCTCCTGATCACCTGCAACCACACATTTTTCGAGCGGCGTCATGGGGACCTTTGATGTGATGGGCAATGTCTGTGCTCCTTCGTGCAAGCTGCTGCCTGGACATCAATGACTCCTTCGATCACTCTGCTCACATCGTCAGCATTACGAATGATCTGATGAAGGTGGAAGGGCTGTTGCCGCGCGTAGCGCCTGATCGTGCGGGTATCGGCATGCCCCGCATACTCTGCCAGATCATCCAGACTCACCCCACTTCGGCGCAGCAGAGTCAAGCGGGTACTCCGTCCACGATGACCGGTAATCCGTCCTCTGGCGTCTGTCAGATCTACACCGGCTTTCGCACAGAGCGCCGGGATCAGAGAGCGATTGAGAAATTTTGGGCCAATCCGTTTATCTCTGCAACAGAAGAGGTAGTCGATGTACTCATGATCTTTCCAGTCAAAGAGTTGTTTCTGCCCCTCGGGGCGTTCTGCTTTCCAGGCAGTGATGGCTTCAGCCGTGTAGTCAGGAACCCAGATCCAAAATGCTCCACGGTTCTTCCCAGAAGGAATAAGGAGGTAGAAAATCTTGGGAATCTTCTGCTCATCCTCCCCTTGTTTCTTTGGACCTGGTGCAAGCAAGCGGAGGACTGGCTGCTGGTCTTCATCCACCATCTCAGGGTTCCAGTCTTCTCGCAGGCAGTCCAGTCGCAAACGGGTAATCTCGTTGGGACGGCGCGCTGAGGTCACCCATACCAGGGCCAAGGCTCGATAGAAACTCAGTGGATACACTGCCCCTTGCGGCAGATCATCGTGGGAGAGCGTAGCGGCTGCGATAGCTAGAGCATCGGTCGAAAATTCACAAAGAGAGTGCTTCTCCTAAAAGCCAAGCACCAGAACAATGCATGTGATGCGATGCCTGGCTCTGACTTTCCGAATCGACCGCGAACAGAGAACTCCTCTCGTTGGTGAATCCCTATTTCATTCCCCAGACTTGACAAATCTTCTTGAATGATCTATCATCTTGGTGAATGAACATTCATCGAGGTGATAGATCATTCAATTGCTACAGAGCAAGACAAGAGAACCTCTGAAGAATCTCGCCATCGATGCACGCATTCGTGGCATCTCTCTTGAGAAAGGAACAGGCTATGGAATTTCCTCCTTTTCAATCCAGACAAGAGGTCGTGATTCATGCGCCTCTCCAGGCTGTCTGGGAATTTAATCAAGACTTGACGAACATTGCTGCATACCATCCCAGGGTCGAGCGGGTCGACCTCATTTCAGGGAAACGTGAGAGAGGGAATGGGGTTGCCTATCGGTGCCACCTCACAGATGGGAAACATACGTGTGTGGAGAAAGATCTCGAAGTGGTTCCCATGGAAAGGGTCGTCACGGCTTTACCCGAAGATACTCTGGGCATTGCCAAATTGCTGCCAGATTATGTGGTTGAAGCGAGATTGACGCCTCTTGCTGAGAATGAGACAAAAGTAGAATTCAGTCATTATTATTCAACGAAGTCCCTCAAGGCAAAATTGTTCAATATTATCGCAAAAAGGAATATTGCGAGAGAAGCTCAAAACACGCTTGATGCTATGAAACGAACGATTGAAAAACATACGTCATGTGTTTTGACATGATTTATGTCGTTTTTCTGCCAGAGAACGAGAACGTGTCGCAAAACCACTATCAAGACCCTTGACATCGCCTTATCTTAGAACACCTTCTGGGTGACAAGACACTGAAAGCGAAGTGGAATGAATTGCCAGAATTTCTTATTGCTCTGATTTTGGACGGACCAGGGAGTGATCAATCATGATGAAGAAGCAAGTTGACGTGACCGACCCAATGTTCAAAGCAAATCCGTTTCCGTTTTACGCACAACTACGCGCCGAAGCACCTGTTTTCCCGGTAAAGCTACCCAATAGTATCTCCAAGCAGCGCGCCTGGCTCATTACACGCTATGACGATGTACTCAATGCCTTGAAAGATGAACGTTTGGCAAAGGATCGCCGCCATGCTATGACACCTGAGCAATTGAAAAAGGTGCCCTGGATACCGCCCATGTTCAAGCCGCTTGAGCACACTATGATTGACCTGGACAGCCCAGACCATACACGACTGCGAGCACTCATCCACAAAGCATTCACGCCACGCCTGACCGAGCAGATGCGCGACCAGATACAGGCGTTGACCAATGAATTACTGGAGAGAGCAGAGCTGGGCGGCGGCATGGACGTCATTGCTGATTTCGCACTGCCACTGCCGCTCACCATGATTGGGCGCATTTTGGGAGTGCCTGCCCAAGACAATCAGAAGTTTCACCGTTGGAGCAAGACAGTGGTTTCAGCGGGAACCAACACGAATTACTTTGTGCTCATTCCCACCATCATGCGCTTTATGGGGTACGTAAAGAAACTCGTCAAGGAACGACGTACGCATCCAAAAGACGATCTCGTCACAGCACTGGTTCAGGCCAAAGAAGGGAGCGATCAACTGAGTGACGATGAAATTCTGGCAATGATCTTTCTTCTGCTGATCGCGGGCCACGAAACAACCGTGAACCTGATTGGCAGCGGCACGCTCGCGTTGTTGGAACATCCCGACCAGAGGGCTTTGCTGTGTCGTGAGCCAGCGCTCATCAAGACGGCGATTGAAGAACTGCTGCGCTTTGTCTGTCCCCTTGAAATGGCAACCGAACGGTATGCTCGTGAAGATATCACGATTGCGGGAACCACCATTCCACGTGGTGAACTGGTCATGGCAGTGATAGGATCAGCAAATCGTGACGCAAACTATTTTGAGAATCCTGACGCGCTGGACATAACCCGCAAGAACAACAAACATTTGGCATTCGGCCACGGTGTGCATTTTTGTCTTGGTGCTTCACTGGCCCGGCTTGAAGGGCAAATCGCCATAAGCACGCTGATCCAGCGAATGCCCAATTTGTGTCTGAGGAGTGCACCAGATCAACTTCGTTGGCGTGGCACGTTCGCCCTTCGTGGATTAGAGGCACTACCAGTGTCATTCTAGTTTTATTGCCTTCGCTCATGACGGCCAGATATTCCAAAGGGAGCTTGCAACTATGGATAAGACACCTGATCCCATTCAAGAACTGGTGACGGCTGCCCGGCGCAAGCAGATCCTGGATGCTGCCACCCGGGTGTTTGCCGAAAAAGGCTTTCATCGCGCCACGATCAAGGACATCGCCCGCGTGGCCGGCATCGCCGATGGCACCATTTACACCTACTTTGCCAGCAAAACGGAGGTATTGTTAGGGATTCTCCATCGCCTCAATGAGTCAACCGAACGCGAGCAGCAACTCATGCCGGAGGGCGAGCAAGATATACGTTCCTTTTTCACCGCGTACCTGCGCCAGCGCATGGCTCTGTTGTGGCCAAATGCGGAGGTGTTCCAGGCGGTCCTGCCGGAGATGCTGGCCAATGAGGAATTACGCGCATTGTATTACCAACAAGTGCTGGTGCCCACTTTCACCGTCGCCGAACACTATTTCCAGGCGCAGCGTGGAGTAGGGCAGGTACAAAGCCTCGATGTGCCTCTCACAGTTCGTGCCATCGCGGGCCTGCTTTTTGGTCTGCTCACGTTCCAATTGCTCGGCGACGAGGTGATTGCCCAGCGGTGGGAAGAACTCCCGGAAGTTCTGACTTCCCTGCTGTTTGACGGCTTGCAAGCGGGAAAGGAGACCACACACGAATGAAGACATCGACGCATCCTTCCATCAGGGTGAGCCTGGAGATGGGCATGATCGCCTTTTTCATCCTTGCTGCCCTCAGCTTGCTGGTGGTGTATCTCGCTGATCCAGCGATCTATGCCCAATCGCTCGCGCTCACGTCCTCCCCGGCTGACCGCTATCCTGTTCCAGTGACGCTGTTCCTGGTCGGCGTTCTCGTGCTGATCACCCTGCTCAGCTTTGGGGTCGTGCGCCATTGGCGTTGGCTCTTCTGGCTCATGCTCGTTGCCTTTGCCGGCTCCGCTCTCCAGATCCCAGTTACCCTCTTGCAGATTGCTGATGTGTTGCCCTCTTCCGATCCTCTCTGGTACAGCCTGTTTCGCATGGGGGGTGCCGTGGTTGAGCTCGCTCTGGCCGTCTGGATGATCTCTATCTATCGACGCGAGGGCGTATGGGCACAGGGCGCGAAAAGGCATGAGCGGTAAGTTGGACCGATGGGAGAAGTGGACCTGCTTCTCCCTTTGGCCGGTGCCCGCAGTACGTCTGGAAAGGCCGAGAAGCAAGGGGAGAACCGATGCAACCATTACTTTGGCAACCACCTGTAGAGTTTTCGATGCAGGAGGAACAGATTGTGAGACGGATACGGAAGGCCAAATTGTTTGTGTTCCTGCGCCAATCCCGGCATATCTTGTTTGATGAGCCATTCCAGGAGGAGCTGGCGAATCTGTATCGAAAGGAAGAGCGAGGGCGGCCTCCAGTGGCCCCGGCGATGCTTGCCCTGGCGCTCATCCTGGAAGCGTACACCGGTGTCTCTGATGATGAGGTGATTGAGGCGACCATGATGGATCGGCGATGGCAGCTTGTTTTGGACTGCATCGATACGGAAGAGGCTCCCTTTAGCAAAGGAACACTCGTTGCGTTCCGCCAGCGGCTCATTGAAGGGCAAATGGATCGACGGCTCATCGAACGAACCATTGAGATTGCGACCCAAAGCCAGGCATTTGGCTCACGGGCCTTACGTGCGGCTCTGGATAGTAGCCCGTTGTGGGGAGCCGGACGCGTCGAGGATACCTACAATCTCGTGGGTCATGCGCTCAAAAAGGTCATGCGCATGGTGGCCGATCAGCAGGGGCGAGAGCTAGTCGAGGTAGCGGTGGAAGCAGGGGCTGGCTTGGTCTGTGGGACAAGCTTGAAAGCAGCGTTGGATCGCGACTGGGATCAACAAAGCCAGAAAGATGAGGCACTCACTTTGGTCCTGAACGTGTTGCGAGCAGTGGAAACCTGGGTGCAGACCTTGCAACAAGAAGACGCGCTCCTGGCTCAGTTGTCTCTCTCGATTGCGCAGCAGGTGAAAGAACAAGATGTGCAAGTGGATGAAAAAGGGAAGGAGAGTCTGATCAAAGGAGTGGCCAAAGATCGACGTATTAGCGTTGAAGATGGACAGATGCGTCATGGACGGAAAAGTCGCAGTGTGCTGGTGGATGGGTACAAGCGCCATGTGCTGCATGATCTGGATACCGGTTTCATCCGTGCGGTGGGCATCACGCCAGCCAATGTCCCAGAAGCCAGTGTCACGAAAGCCATCAGCGAAGATCTCTCTCAACAAGAGATCTCTTTAAAAGAACTGCATATCGATCGGGCCTATTTAAGTAGCCATTTGGTGCGGGAGCGCAGCGACGATCTGGCGGTGTATTGCAAAGCCTGGCCGGTGCGCAAGAGCAACCATTTTTCCAAGCAAACCTTTACCCTGGATTGGGAACAGCAGATCATCCGGTGTCCGGCTGAGCAAGAGATGCCCTTTGTGCCGGGTGGGGTCGTCCACTTTCCCAAAGAGACCTGCGCTCAATGTCCCTTGAAAGAGCAGTGTACCACCAGTGCCAGGGGTCGCAGTGTGAGTATCCATCCTGATGAAGCATTGCTCGTCGAGTTACGTGAGCGCCAACAGACCGCGCAAGGGCGTGCTCAGCTACGAGAACGAGTTGCGGTTGAGCATACCCTAGCTCATGTTGGTCGGTGGCAAGGACGACGTGCTCGCTATCGCGGACTGCGCAAAAATCTCTTCGATCTGCGGCGTTGCGCAGTTGTCCACAATTTGCATGTCCTGGCTCGCTCACAGCCGCTTCCTACTGAGCATCAGAACGTCGCTTGAATTTCTTGACCGACGCTCTAGGCGAGCCCACACTCGCAGATCGATATCTCTGGGTTCAGCCTGATCGATGGCTTGTCGGACATATCTGGGAGCAACGAAGACATCCCGTGGTTGAAAATCCAGATGGATTTTTCGAGCTGGCGTGCCGCCAGGAGTGTGGTCACGTCTGGTGAGATCGAGAAAGAAGCGGCGCACTGCCGTCAGGTAATTGGTAATCCCTTGTGCCTTCAAAGGCATGGTCAATTTGCCTTTGGTGGAGAGCACCTTTCTGCCGTGTTCGTTCACATATTGTCCCATCGTCCAGGAACACAAATCGTTCCGAAAACGCAGCGCGAGATCTTCTGTCCATTGTTCCGGCGTGCGAACCTCCTTGACGTGCTCCTCTAGCCAGCGGCCAATAGCAAGCAGATGATTGGTGTATTTTCGACGCATCGCAGGGGTTAAATCTACAGCACGCTCGTACCAGGCCAGACACCAGTTGAACCATTCTTGGCCCACACCGTCGCTATCAAATGCTTTGTCTGCCAGGCGTGCCTGCCTGATGGGTGGGGGGAGGACCTTGAGCTGTTCCAGCCCCTTCTCGATTCTTCCGTACACCTGCCGCATATGACTATTTTCCTCACGGACGGAAGCCAGCAATTCGCACGTGATCTCCTCCAGATGGGGAGATCGATTGAGCAGGAACAGCATACTCAGACAATGTTGCATACGCTTGAGCGTTGCATATGTCTGAACATATCCTCTCTCCTTGAGAAGATCAAACAATCTGATGCATTGTTCATTCACCAGTTCCCGACCAAAGTACACAGTTGCTGTACTCATGGCGTTGTTTCCAATGCCGACGGATCTCAGGTCGCTTAGGTTGCCCAGCAGATAGGCGGTATCCATAGCTGTCATGCGCACGTTTTCCCATTTTCCATAGCGCTTGAGAAACAGATCAGGGGTTGGACACAAAGTTTCTTGCCACTCCTGTGGTGTCCATTCCCAGAACACTTTCTGATGCCGACACATTTCGGAATGGAACAGATGCTGGACATCACGCACCAGGGCGGCGCTCCCTTGATGACGCAGGTGGAACACATCGGCGAGGGGAGCATCAAAACGAGACAGCGTTGTACGCACGGCAAGGGAATTGCTGACCCAAGGAGTTTTTCCAGCAACCGGAAAGTCAAGCTCCAGTGCTTTCCACTCTGAGGCTGTCGGTGCCCTCCGGTCGTACATGGTAGGGTCAATGGGCATTTGCCACGGCAGACGTGACGAAGCGGTGGCAATCTGGAGATTACTGCTCATGAAGCACCTCGGGATGGAGCGTTTGCTCAACCAATCTCCGAATGCTGGCATCAAATGGCTCAACTTTTGTCCGGATGCGCTCGCTGAGTTCTGTCGGGGCCAAATGGATGTACAAACGCGTCGTGTCGGTGCTCTTGTGTCCGGCAAGCAGGGCAATATCCTCCAGGCTGACCCCTGCCCGTTTCAGGATGGTACACCGTTGATGACGGAGGGTATGAGGGGTCAGTGCTTTGAGGCTAACGTGCTCTCGGACTCGTTCCATGATCTCATCAAAAGCTCCAATGGCCAGCGGACAGCCAGGGTTCCGTGTGGATTCCGACAAGAAAATCAATCCAAGGTCCTCGCCATCGTAAGCAGCGATGAGGGCACGACGATCTCCTTCGATGTATTGGCGGACCAGGTACAGGACCGCAGCCGAAACAGGAACATACCTCATACGCCCGTTTTTGGTCGTTTCTGGACGGATCGTGACCAGCCCTCGTGCCCAGTCGATATCATCCACACGCAAAGACATGAGTTCCTCACGCCGGAGAGCGGCATCGTAGGCTAACAAGATCATGGCACGCGTGCGAGCATCTTCCTGTGTCACGACATGGGTCAGGAACTGATTCCACGCCTCGTCTGAGGGAACCCACGGGAGGCGCGCTTTTCTGGGGACCGGTCCTCGCACCGGGCGCTGTCCGTTGCGGCCAGCATTGCCTCTGGCAATGGGGTTGATGGGATCAGTCCTGAGGCGTTTGCGGATGAGGAACTCGTAAAAGAGACGACAGGCAACCACGCGTTGGGCAATGGTATTGTCGGAAAGCCTGTGTCCTGAAAAGCTGAGGATCTTGGCGGTATCCTCTCTCATTCCACCACGCTCTCGCTGCTTGGGGCTACGTCGTTTGAGGTGGGCAATGTAGCCATCGAGATCAGCTTCATCTGCTTCCAGCAGGCGGTCAGGATCAATGCTGCTGAAATAGGAGAGCAGATCTTCAAGCGATCGCGCATACGCATCGACCGTCTTCGGGCGCTTCCCTTGGAGTTGGAGCCGCTCCACAAAGGCACGAGCGGCTGGATGTGTTGCGACGCGAGGGTAGTATACCCATGGTATTTCTGGTTCTCTCATGACTGTTTCCTCGTTGCTCATCACTTCCATATCCGGTAAAATGTACCGTAGCACGTTTGAGAGAGTGAGGCAAACACAAGTAAGTCTGGTACACCGACGAAAGTATCCGAACCATGCAAAAGACTGATCTTTGGCAATCATCCGAGCTAATATCCACACCCCGGCATGGCAGCCGCCCGTTCGAGGTGGCCCATATCGATCATACCGAACTCGATATCCAGATCCGCAGTTCCTCAACTGGCGAGTTGCTGGGCAAGCCCTGGGTGACGTTCATGATGGACGCCTACTCCCGGCGCCTGCTTGCCGTCTATCTGACGTTCGATCCGCCTTCCTATCGTTCGGTGATGATGGTGCTGCGCATTTGTGTGCAGCGCTTTGAGCGCCTCCCCCAATCCATTGTGGTGGATGGCGGGCGCGAATTCCAGAGCGTCTATTTTGACACCTTGCTCGCCCGCTACCGCTGCACCAAGAAGACGCGACCCTGGGCCAAGCCGCACTTCGGGTCCGTCTGCGAGCGGTTATTCAAGACGACCAATGATCAATTCATCTACACGCTTCTGGGCAACACCCAGGCGGCGAAGCGGGCGCGCCTGCTGACCCGCGCCGTTGATCCCAAGCATCACGCGCTCTGGATGCTCCCAGACCTCTACAGCTATCTGTGCGAGTACGCCTATCAGGTCTATGACCAGAACGAGCACAGCGGTCTTGGGATGACTCCGCAAGCGGCGTACCTGTGGGGGATGAAACGGGGAGGCGAGCGAGAGCACCGTCGTATTCCCTACGATGACCGCTTTTTGAAAGCGACCTGTCCGACGACGATCAAAGGCACAGCGATTGTGCAGAAGGGGAGCGGCGTCAAGGTGAACCATTTCTACTACTGGAACAATGCCTTCCGCAATCCCGAAGTGATCAAAACCGCAATCCCGGTGCGGTACGACCCGTTCGACCTCTCGACGGCCTTCGCGCTGGTGCAAGGCCAATGGGTCACCTGTCGCGCGCCCTACCTGAATCTGGAGGGTCATACCGAGAAAGAATTGCTCATCGCGACGACCGAACTGCGCAGGCAAGCCAGACGCGATGGGTCGCGCGCCGATCTCTCAGCAGAGCGGCTGGCGACCCACATGAGCAAGGCGGTGAGCCATGAGGAACTGTTGCGGCAGCGATTGCGCGACTTGGATCACAAGAAGGTGCTGGCTCTCATTGCTGGACAGTCCGGGCATGTGCAAACAGTGGGGAGCCTGCCGCCGCAGCCTGCCGTTCCACCAGAAGCTGTGAGAGCGGCAAAGAAGCTTGCCGCTCTTTCAAGGCCAGTCGATGTGTCAAAGCTTTCGCGTCGAGGAGATTATCCGTAATGGAACCACTCGAATTTGCCCGTCTCTCTCCAGAAGAGAAGAAAGCGCTCTTTGCTTCGGCCACGATCACGCATCGCCAACTCGAAGCGGTCCATGACAAAATTCGGCGTGCGATTCGCCAACCAGCAGGCTTCTCGGTGGTTCTACCGGGGTCGGCAAGACCCGGATGATGGAGAGCCTGGTGGAACAGGCCAGGGATCTCTTGCTTCCCCAAAGCTCCCCTGTCTCGGCGCTCTCACTTGCCTCGTACCGGTTGTCACCGGTTCCCATGCCGGTGCTGGTCATCGAGGCAGATACCCCAGATGGAAACGCCTTCAATCGTGGCCACTTCTATCGGACCATTCTCAAGCTGCTGGGGGAACAGACGTACCCGCAACAGATGCATGTGGATATTCACGCTGAAGCCACTCCACCGAAGCGACGCCGCCCTTCTCGCACCGAAACCTTGTCGAATGATGATCCAGACTTGCGAGAAGCCGCCGAGGCCGCGATGCATCGGCATGGGGTTCGCGTCATCTTTGTGGATGAAGCTCATCACCTGCTCTACGGCAAAGGCGGGACGGGAGGAAGCACGCTTCAGGAACAATTGGAGTGGTTGAAGTCGCTGGGCAACAAGACGGGCGTGCTGTACATCCTGCTAGGAACCTATGACCTCTTCAATTTTGGCAAACTCAGTGGGCAAACCGCGCGCCGCTGTTTGCCGGTTCATTTTCCTCGCTATCAACTGGAACGGGAGGAGGATTGCCTTGAGTTCCAGAGTACGCTCCTCGAATTCTTACGACGTGTGCCACTTGCATGTGAGGCCGACCGCTGGGTAACGGAGCACTGGCTCTATTTCTACGAGTGTAGCGTGGGGTGTATTGGCATCTTGAAGGACTGGCTGCTCCGCGCGGTTTCCACCGCCCTCGATGACGGCGAGAGCAGGCTCTCCCTGGATTGTGTGCAGGACCATGCACTTCCGGTGGATATCTATCGACAAATGGCGTTAGATGCGTATGAAGGGGAGCAGAGGTTGAACCACACCGCCAGCAATCGGGAGCTGGTGTGGCGATTGCTTCAGGGCGGCGAACTGATCGCGCCCGTCCCCCCACTTCCCCCACGCGAGACTTCTGACAATGGAGCAAATCAGACTGCTGCGCCGCCGAAATCCGTAGGAACGGAACCCACGCCTGAAACACAGAAGCCGAACGGCGAGGCAGTTCCACCTTCCCCGGTCAAAAAGACCCGCACGCGCAAAAAGACCGAGGCAGTTCCATCAGAAGCCGCAGAACCGGGAAGCGTGGTCCAGACCGGATCAGGAGAGGCACCTCCCGTCACTCCACCCAAACGGGGCCGAAAGAAGAAAACCACAGACAAGGTTGGAGCAACCGTTGAAACAGCGGCCAAAATCCCGTCCGAATCCACAGGCTCCGCACCACAGGCTTCGACTGATGCTTCCGCAGGCGGGGTGCCTGCGAAACCGAAGCGGACTCGGCGCGTTGGGGAACCCAGACCGAAGCGCTATCCAGTCGGGGAGCAAGAGGCAGAGCAAGGCGTGTAGCGTTTCTTCACGAAATGCCGCTGAACCAAAGGAGCTGGATATTCACCCAGGAGGGACTCATCCGTCAGGGCTTTTGCCCCCACGGTTGCAAAAGCCCTGAGCTTCTTGGTAAATGACTTACCAAGTGAGCAGGTTTAGCCCTGAAATGTGAGCACTTGCCCTGAAGAGTGAGCACTGCTGGTCCAGAACCAGGAGAAGCCGCGCACGCGCTGGCGTCTTCCATCGACAGTTT
>WNFI01689281.1_pt1 | contig 15004 bp, 7 predicted proteins | sample 5400471 | NCBI WGS metagenome assembly WNFI01 (sample SAMN13153348, study PRJNA577476) | soil metagenome | isolation source: 100 cm saprolite on Douglas fir-dominated hillslope | place: USA:California | collected 2013-09-17
CGCGCCCGGTCGGCCCAGGCGAACGCAGGGTCCACGACCAGGCTGACTGGAACGTGGCCGGCCGAGTCCAGCGTGCTCGGTGCATCGACGTTGTCCCACGCGTAGCCGAAGACCTCCGGCCCGTAGCGCACGGCGCCTGTGGTCGCCCGCGCGTAGGGATCGAGGAGCAGCTTCGCCGGATTGCAGCGCTTCCCGCTGCCCGGATCGTATGGACCGGTCGTTCGGTAGCCGTAGGCCTGTCCCGGGCCGACGCCCGGCACGAAGCCGTGCCAGACGCCGGCGTCGTAATCCCGCAACCTCACCTGCGACTCGTCGCCGTCCGCGTCGAAGAGGCAGAGGACCACACCGTCGGCGACCGCGGAGGCCACCGCGAAGTTGGTGCCACCGCTGCCGGGCGTCGCGCCCAGGGGGAACGCGCTGCCGGGTAGCGATTCGACCGCGGCTGCGGGACGGGTGGCGGTGATCACGCCTGCACCAGCTCGCGGGCGCGCTCGCGCAGCAGTTCGCCGAGTGGTGCCACCGCACCGTGGCGCCGCCGGATCATGTCGGCCACCAGGCCCGTGTGAGCTGCCGTCCCGAACCTGTCGGCATGAACCCAGCGTAGCCCTCTTGGTTCCGCCGGGCAATTTCTCCGTCTCAGCTCGGCGCGGCCGACACCATGTCGCGCAGCACGCGGCGCAGCACCTTGCCGATGGCGTTCGCCGGAAGCGAGCGCAGGGTCTCCACTCCGAGGTCCAAGGATGGCGCTGGCTTGGCGCGCTCCTGGCGAGGATCCACCGCCCGGGAGCGGATAGCCTGGCGGCAGAACGGCCTGCACCGGCCCGCACGCGCAACACCGTGGGGTTTGGCGCGGTCGTGTTCTTCCAGAAGGGAAGGTGTCGATGCGTGCGCAATCGCGGACGGTCGCTCGGGCGACCTCCGGGCGCTTCCTCCGAATCCTGCTCGGTGGGGCGGTGGTGGCCGGGATGCTCTTCGCGGTGTGCTGGCCCTCGCGCCTGCAGCTCAGCGCGCGCGCGGCTGACGATCCCGCCCGAGTGGTGGCGCCGCTCGTCGCCCTCGGCGTGAGGAACGGGGTCGCCGGCTACCTCGACTCCGTGTCCGGCCGCGTCATCACCGTGCTGCAGAAGCCGCCAGCCACGACCACGCCGGGCAAGCCAGCGACCGGCTCCACCGCCGCCACCGCCCAGGCCGGGTCACCGTCGGCACCAGGCGCCGGCGGCGCGTGGGACCCGCGGCTGACCGGCGCGCTCGAGATTCCGCAGTACGACCCGGTCACCCCCGCGAGCGGCCCGGGGCACGTCCAGACCACCCTCGGCGGGCTCTGCGACGGCCTCCCGGGCACCGAGGTGCCGGTCGACCCCGGCACGGTCAAGGTCGACGCCGCGGGGCGTGTGTTCTGGGCCGACGCCAACTCCACCCCGCATTTCCGCGGCCTGGTCTACGTGCGCGTGCTCGACACTGACGGGCGGGTGCGCACCCTGGGCAGCATCGGCGGGCCGGTCGAGGGCCGCTTCTTTCGCGACTCCGACCTGAGCGCCACCGACGCCCGGCTCGCCCCCGACGGCCAGGGCGGCGTCTACTACAGCTTCCGCGGCGCGCTCAACGCGGGCCAGCACGACCTCGGCACGCCCGAAGCCGAAGCGCAGGACACCCCGGACGGCGCGCTGATCGGCCACCTCGGCGCGGACGGCACGCCGACCTTCGTCGCCGGCAGCACCGGGCCGAGCAGCTCCGGTGACGGCGGCCCGGTCGCGCAGGCCGGCTTCGCCGGCATCGACGACTTCATCCTCGCGGCGTCCGGCAGCATGTGGGTTGCCGACGGCCCGCTCCCCGTCATGAACACCGGCATGGGTATTCGCGGCGGCCCCTCCGACTCCATCGACGGCGGCAGTGCGCACGTCGGCAGCGGGCCCTCCGACCTGCGCACGCTGCGCTACCTCAACCGGTCCACCGCGGACGTCACCTTCTTCCCCGGCACGCCGATCGCCACCAGGGTGCTGGCGGGCACAGCGGGCTCGGTGGTCGGGACGGCGACCGCCAAGCAGCGCCAGCGCCCGCAGCCCGGCCACCCGGTCGGTTCGAGCTCACCCGGCGATGTCCGCATCCTTGGGGTCAACACGGGCGGCTCTCGTGCGCTGATCGCGGGCACGCCTGTCGACCCTGGCTACGTTGCGGTCGTGGCTGGCCAGAACGTCGGCGACAAGGGCGACGGCGGGCCGGCGTCGGCCGCCGAGTTCGACGCTGAGGACAGCAACGGCTGGTACCACGGCGACATCGCCATGGCCCCTGACGGCGGCCTCCTGGTTGCCGACACCGGCAACAACCGGGTGCGTCGCATCGCACCGGACGGCACCGTCTCCACGCTGATCGGCACCGGCAGCACCACCTTCGACGGCGACGGGCGCAGCGGTCCGGAGACCTCGGTGTGGAACCCCATGGGCGTCGACGTCTCGCCGTCGGGGGAGGTCGTCGTATCGGATTGGGAGAACGCCCGCATCCGCGTCCTCGCCGGCGGGGCGGTGCGCACCGTCGCGGGCACCGGCCAGACGGCGGAATGCGGCGACGGTGCCGGCGTGGTGAGCCATCCGGCCACACAGGCCGGCGTGCGCGCCCCGGCCGGCGTCGCACGCAACCACGCGTTCACCGATGGGGCGGGCGCCGAGTCGCCGCGCGACGCCGTTGAGGACAGCAAAGGCAACGTCTATGTCGCCGATCCCGACACCGGCGTGGTGCGCAGGATCCGGCCCGACGGGAGCGTGGAGATCGTCGCCGGCCGTCCCCGCACCGACTGCCCGTCGGCGCCGCCCTACGCGCAGGGAGCGCCCTTCGGCTGTGCCGCGCCGGTGAGCCTCGACGCCGACGGGGTGGCGCCCGTCCAGGCCACCCTCGAGTCGCCGGCGTACCTGGCCCTCGACCGCTACGACAACCTCTACATCTCCGACGGCTCGCGGCTCCGCTACATCAACTTCTCCGCCCGTCAGCGGGTGGTCCACGGCGTCGCGGTCGCACCGGGGACGATCCGCACACTGTTGGCCTCGCAGGACGACGTGCTCCGACAGGACATCCCCCTCTGCCCCTCGCTGCCTGGCCTGCCCGCCTGCTCGACCGGCTCGAGCCTGTTCTTCTACGACGTCATCGGCTTTGGCCCGCTGGCCCTCGACGACCGCGGCACCCTCTACATCTCCGACATCAAGAACGCGCGCGTCCTCTCCATGGACTGGTGCGGCAATGTCGCCGTGGTGGCGGGCGGTGAGGCCAACCCGACCACGGGCGTCGGCACGCTGCCGCAGCAGAACGACGGCGACGGCGGCCCCGCCACGGCGGCGCTGGTCGCCCCTCGCGGCCTGGCCTGGGACCGCGCTCGCAACCTCCTGCTCATCGGCGACGTCGGCAGCCAGCGGGTGCGCGTGGTCAACCTGGGAACCCAGGTGGTGAGCGTGTTCGGGCGCGCGCTCCCACCGGGTTTCATCGACACCTACGCGGGGGGCGGGCCCTGCGGCACCGACAGCTTCGGGGTGCTCCAGTACTGCTCCTACGGCGACGGCGGGCCAGCTCGCACCGGGGCCCTGTTCTACCCGTTCGGGGTGGCCATCGCCGCCAACGGCCGCGTGCTCATCTCCGAGCTGCTCGGCCGCATCCGCGCGGTCGCCGCCGACGGGGCGATGGACACGGTGGCCGGAGTCGCGCCCGACGTCTATGGCATCTACGACAGCATCACCGCGTCCTCGCTGATCCTCCTCCCGTCGGAATGCGGTGACGGCGGGCTGAGCAACGCGGCGTGCTTCGGTGGCCCCACCGGCATCTCCGTGACCCGCGGCGGCGACCTCCTCGTCGCGGACTTCACGGCCGGGCGGGTGCGCCGGATCACCGACATCGCCCACGCGCCGCTGCGCGGGAGGCAGCCGCCAACGCGGGGCGCCAACTGGCGCTTCTCGCCGCCCATGCGCCTGTCCGACCCGCTCGGCTACAAGGACCTCGACCCGCAGATCGCCTTCGACAGCCAGGGCGACGCCTACGTGCTCTCGTCGCTGCGCGACCAGCACACCTCGCAGTACCTGATCGAGGGCTCCAACCCAGTGGGCTGCGGGCTATGGCGCTACCGCATCGACCAGGGCGGCGGCAATCGCGACGGCGTCGACTTCCTGGGCAGTCCCGACGGCGCGGCCTCCGTGCCCGGAGCGCTGTTCACACCGAGCCTCAAGGGCGCGTGCAGCCTGGCGATCGCACCGCAGAGGGCCGGCGTCGCCGGTGGCCTGGCGCCACCAGCGGGCCTCCAGGACCGCCTTCTCTACGCCAGCGGCGCGCGAGGCTCGGCGGTGTCCGCAGGGCTCACCCAGACGCCGGGATTCACCACCGGCGCGTCACGTGACGGCGGGACCACGTTCGTCAGCTCGCCCTATGGCGGTGCAGGGGCGAGCGCGTCGATGGAGGACCCGTGGGTGACCGGCCGCGACCAGGACCAGAGCTACGTGGTGTGGACCGATCCCACCACCGCGCCCTGCGCCGCCGAGCAGCTTGCCCAGCAGGTCGTCGCCGGTCTCCCCGCGATCACCTGCGGCTTCATCGACGCGGGCATCAGTGTGGGCGGGACGCAGTACGTGCAGACCGGGGTGGCCTACCGCGTCGGCCAGGACCCGCACGACTACGGGTTCATCAGCTGGTACGACACGATCACCAGCGAGCCGGTGGCGAGCCCGCCCAACCTCGATGTGCCCGTCACCGTCGAGCGGTGCACCCCGTCGTGCGCCGCGCCGGAGTACGCGGTGGACAGCGCCCTGGTGGTGGCCCACTCCGGTGACGACGGCCGCACCTGGACGGCCGGCCAGCCCTTCGCGACCATCCCCTGCTATCGGTTCTCCTCCGCGTCGGGCTCGGGCTACACCAACGTCTACCCCGAGTACTGCCAGGGTTGGCACGGCATCCCCCAGCTCGCCGAGGATGCGCACGGCACCCTCTACGTGACCTGGGACGACTCGCAGCACGTCTACCTGGCCACCAGCGGCGACCACGGCGCCACCTGGACGCGTCCGCAGCGGGTCGACAGCGGCGTGGCGGTGGCCGCCTATCCCACCCTGGTCGTCGGCGACGATGGTCGCGTGGCGGTGGCCTTCCTCGGCTCGGGCCAGGGGCACGACGACACCTCGTTGTGGGGGAGCTGGTGGGTCTACATGGCCCAGACCCTCGACGCCCTGCACCAGCCAGCCCATTTCACCGAGGCCCTGGTGAGCCGTTACGCGGTGCATCACGGCCCGCTCTGCCAGAACACCTTCTCGTGCGAGACAGCGCTGGGCGGATCCAACGCCGGGCAGGAGGCGGGCGACTACTTCCGCATCGGGCTCGATCCCAAGGACGGGCGGGTCACCGTCGCCTACACCGAGGATCGCGGCATCGCCGGGCAATACGCCGGCGTGGAGGTGACCCGGCAGTGCGATGGCCCGGGCCTCTACGCGGCCAAGCCCACCGGCCTGCCCTGCCCCGCCGACGCCGGGCCTGCGCCGCCGGTGGCGTCCCCGGTCACCACCGCCTGCTCGCCGCAGGCCACCGACACCTCGACCGGTGACGCGCAGTGGCAGGGCAGCAACCGCCCCAGCCTCGACCTGACGGCGATGGGCATCCAGAAGGTTCAGTCCGACCTTGTCGTGCGCATCGACGTGGCCGCCTTCAACAGCCTGCCGCCGCCCCCCGCGACGGGCGCGATGTGGACCGCCTTCTGGCGCTACGGCGAGTTCGAGTACTGGGCCCAGGCGGCCAGCCCCGCAGCGGCAACGGGGCCACCGGCGGGGCTGCGCTTCGAGTGGGGCGTGGTCGACCACGACGGCAGCCTGGCCTCGGTGGGGACCGTGACCGGCAGTGTCAACGGCAACTCCATCCTCATCAGCGTGCCGGCGCAGCACGCCGGCGACCCCCAGCCCGGCACCGCGCTGACCGGACTGCATGCGCGGACCGACGTGCTCACCGGCACCGCGCCCGACCTCGCCGCGGTGACGCCGACCACCCAGAGCGCCAACGTCGACACCCTGGGCACCGACGTCGGGTACGACCCGGGTCTCGCCTGCTCCGCCAGCGGCAGCTCGTCCGTCAGCCCACCAACGCCGCCGGTGCCGCTGCCGATCGCGCCACCCGTCAAGCTTCCCCCGCTGCCCGCGTTGCCCTCACCGCCGCCGGTGCCATCGCTGCCCGTGCTGCCGTCCGTGCCGCCCGTGCCACGTCTGCCGGCGGGGGCGCCGATTCCCCCTCCGCCCTCCCTCCCCGGGGTCGTCGCCACAGCGGAGCCCTCGGCGACGGCCGCGCTGCCGAGCCAGGTGGCCCCGCCCGCAGCAGGACCAGGCGCGAGATCCTCCGACCCGTCCTGGTCGTGGCGGCTGATCCATGAGGCGGCCTCGCCACAGGGGGCGCGCCCGGCGGCGGCTCCCCCATCGGTGCCGCATCTGAGCACGTCCGACCTTCGAGCGGCCATGCCTGTCACCGGCGTCGTGCGCACCACCGGGACGAGCCCGGGCACGCCCACCGGCCTGCCGCTCCCCGTCCCGCCCAGCGTGCCCGGGCTCTGCACCTCGGTCCCCGAGCCGCCCGACCAGCCCTCGCCGCCGGCCCCTCCCCCAGCACCGCCGCCACCGCCACCTGCGCCCGCGCCTGTGGTGACGCGAGGACTGATCGGACCGCCGCCACCGCCGCCGGTTCCGCAGCCCCCGGCGCCCCTGTCCGAGGCGGCCCCGGGGACGGGCAACTCGGCAGCCGCAAGCGAGACGGCGCCCGGACCCGCATCGGCAAACGTGACTGCCTCCCAGACGTCGGGCCAGCCGGTGGCCGTGGCGCAGCACCAGGAGCAGCACCAGACCGCCCTGGCCGCCGCCGTCCAGCAGCTAGAGGACGCCGACAGCCTGGCGATGTCCTCGACGCGGCCGCCTCAGGGTCCGCAGGCCGCGCTGCTGGAGACCGCTTCGGGACTGCTGGTCACCCTGGCCGGCGCGCTCGCACTGCGGACGTCGCGGGCACGCGCCGAGGCACGCAGGAGGCGGCAGAGATGGCACTGAGTGGCTGGAACGTGGCGAGAAGCTGGCGTTCCGGCCGCGCCGACGTTGTTCATAGTGCTGATACGGCGGGTCCGCGGACGCGCCGGGAAGGGAAGCAGAGGTGATGCAGCAACGAATGGCCGGGCTGACCGCCCGCTGGGACACGGCCCGCGCCTGGGTGCGCCGCTGGCAGCGCGGCCGGGCGCTGCGCAACACAGGCGGGGGCCGGCAGCTCAGCGCCGCCCTGCTCGGGCTGGTGCTGGTCTTCACCGCCGCGTTCGCCGGCTCGCTCCTCTACCTGCGACCCAGCTCGCCGGGCCGGGAGCTGACCCTCGACCAGCTCAGCGCCTTGGTCGACCAGAACCGGGTGGTCAGCTCGGTGTTCCGCGAGCAGGACGCCCGCCTGGAGGGCTACTACCAGACCGCGCCGGTCAACGCCGGCGGCGGCGCGCAACCGGGAACCGCCGGCCAGCAGGCGTACTGGGTCTCCTACCCCGAGAACGACTCGGCGACGGCGGTGCTGCTCCAGACCCTGTCGCGCAGCGGCGCGCGGATCGCCGTCGACCCGCAGACCGCCAAGGCGTCGGTCCGGCTCATGGCCACCTTCCTCTTCCCGCTGCTCATCCTGGCCAGCCTGTTCGCCTTCCTGTTCACGCTCGGTCGCGGTGGTGGCGCCGGCATCGGCGAGGTGATGACCTTCGGCACCATCGGGGGCCGCCGGCTGCGGCGCGGCCAGCGCGCGCCGATCACCTTCGCCGACGCGGCTGGCGCCGACGACGCCGTGGAGGAGCTGCGCGAGGTGCGCGACTACCTGGCCGACCCGCGCCGCTACCAGGACATCGGCGCGCTGCCGCCCAAGGGCGTCCTGCTGGTCGGCCCGCCCGGCTGCGGCAAGACGCTGCTGGCCAAGGCGGTGGCCGGCGAGGTCGGCGTGCCCTTCTTCTCGGTGGCCGGCGCGGAGTTCGTCGAGTCCCTGGTCGGAATCGGCGCGGCCCGCATCCGCGACCTGTTCCGCCGCGTGCGCGCCGCCGCCCCGGCCATCGTCTTCATCGACGAGCTGGACGCGGCCGGCCGCAAGCGCGCCATCGGTGGCGGCGCGGGCGGCACCGACGAGCGCGAGCAGACGCTCAACCAGCTCCTCGTCGAGATGGACGGCTTCGAGGTCAGCGCGGGCATCGTGGTCATGGGCGCCACCAACCGGCCCGACATCCTCGACCCGGCGCTGCTCCGTCCCGGCCGCTTCGACCGGCACATCACCATCGACCGCCCCGAGTTCACCGGGCGGGTGCGCATCCTCGAGCTGCACGCGCGCAACAAGCCGGTGTCGCCGTCTGTCGACTTCAACTACCTCGCCCGGCGTACCCCGGGCTTCAGCGGCGCCGACCTCAGCAACGTGCTCAACGAGGCTGCCCTGCTGACGGTGCGCGCCGGCAAGGTGGAGATCGAGACCACCGACCTGGAGGAGGCGGTGCACCGGGTCATGTCGGGCACGGCGCGGCGCGGCCGGATGCTCGGGCCCGAGGAGCGCAAGCGGGCCGCCTACCACGAGAGCGGCCACGTGGTCGCCGCCGCCGCCGCCGGCTCGGCGTCGGACATCCACCGCGTCTCCATCCTCGGCCGCGGCCGAGCGGTGGCCGGCACGCGGATGCGCGGAGCTTCGGAGGCCGCCGTGCTCACCCGCCGCCAGCTCGCCGGCAGGCTGGTGGTCACCATGGCGGGGATCGCCGCTGAGGAGATGATCTTCGGCGATCCTTCGACTGGCGCCGAGCGCGACCTCGAAGAGGCCACCACGCTGGCCCGCGACCTCGCCGGCCGCTACGGCATGAGCGCGCGGCTGGGCCGGTCTCGCCTGCTGGTCCACGACGTCGACGAGTTCCTCGAGGGCGAGGTCGCCCTGGGACCGGTGTCCGGCCACGTCCACCAGGAGTTCGACCTCGAGGTGCGCACCCTCTTGGAGGAGGCGGAGCGCGAGGCCACCCGCGTGCTCGGCGTCCACCGTGAGACGCTCGACCGGCTGGCCGCCCGCCTAGAGGCCGAGGAGACGCTCGAAGGTCCGGAGCTGGAGGGCGTGCTCGCCCTGGTCAGCCCTGAGGTCGAGCTGTTCGGCGGCCTGGTCTCGCCCTCGGCGAACGGCCGCGGCGAGGAGGTGCCGATCGAGTCATGAAGCGTGCCAGCACGTCCGGCCACAGGCCGGAAGGAGCGACCTACCGCCGACACGCGGCCGTCCTCACCGCCGTCCACGTCCTGAATCCCGCCGAGAAGGCGCAGGCGGTGGCCGCCGTCCCCTTCCATCGCCGCCGGGCCCGCCGGCTGGAGCTGGAGGCCGCGTGGGCGGCCGAGGAGGTACAGGCGCGGCTCGAGGCTGTCGACGTGCTCGCCGACCTCGCGGCGACCGCTGCCGCGCTGGGCGACGGGCTCGACCGCATCGCCGCCCTGCGCCGTCGCGACCTGCTCGGTGCTGTCGAGGCCGAGCAGGCCCGGCTGCGCACCGTGCGCGACCGGCTGGACACCGCCGGCGAGGCCCTAGACCGCGGCGACTTCGGCGCCGCCGGGACCGCCGCCGAGGACGCCGAGCGCGAGCTGTGGCAGGTGGGCAGCAGCCTGGTCGGCAGCCTCAACCAGGCGCTGGCGGCGGTCACCGTGGGCCGCGAGCAGCGCGCCAGGCTGGAGGCAAACCTCACCGAGCGGCGGCGCGCCCGCGGCTCACTGAAGCGCGACCGCACCGACCACGCCGACCCTCGCGCCGCGGCGGCCGCGGCCGCCGCCTTCCACCGCCGGTCGAGGCCAAGGAGAAGCTGCGCCGCACCGTCGGCTCGCTGCTGGAGCGCCCCGATGCGGCAGCGCGCTACCAGGTGGAGCACAACGGGGTGATCTTCCACGGGCCGCCGGGGACGGGCAAGACACTGCTGAGCCGCGCCCTGGCCGGCGAGTACGGCCTGCGCTACATCCGCTTCACCCCGGCCAGCATCGCCAGCCGCTACCTGCACGAGGCGTCGATCAACCTGCGGCGGGTGTTCGAGCTGGCCCGCGAGAACGTCCCCTGCCTGCTCTTCCTCGACGAGATCGACACCATCGCCGGCGACCGGGGCGAGCAGGGCAGCCCCGACCACGTCGAGGTGGTCACCCAGCTGATGATCTGCCTGGAGGAGTTCCGCAACACCCCGGGGCTGCTCATCGCCGCCGCCACCAACGCCATCGACCGCCTCGACCCCGGGCTGCGCGAGGGTCGCTTCGACATCCGCATCCCGGTGCGACTGCCCGACCCGGCGGCGCGCGCCGACATCCTGCGCGTCCACCTCCGCCGCCGCCAGGACACCGTCGAGTGGGACGGTATCGACCTCGACGCCCTGGCCCGGATGACCGCCGGCCACAACGGCGCCGCCCTGGAGCGGGTGGTCAGCCTGGCCGCGCAGCGCGCGCTGCACGAGAGCCGGACCATCATCCACGCCGACCTGGTGGCCGCCGTGCAGGACCGCGCCGGCCGCGAGCATGTCGACCTCGACGAGACGCTCACCTGGGAGGACGTGGTCCTCGCCGACGAGACGCGCGAGCAGCTCATGGAGGTGCTCAACGTCTTCGCCAACCCCGAGCTGGCCCGCGAGCTGGGGGTCAAGCCTCCGGCAGGGGTGCTGCTGCACGGCCCGCCCGGGACCGGCAAGACGGCCATCGCCAAGGCCATCGCCGCGGAGGCGTCGGCGAGCTTCTACGAGCTGTCGGCGGCGGAGCTGATCTCCAAGTGGCTGGGCGAGTCGGAGCAGCGGGTCGCCCGGCTGTTCGCCCGCGCTCGCGCCCACCAGCCGGCGATCATCTTCATCGACGAGATCGATGCCCTGCTGCGCCGCCGCAGCGAAGGGGCGATGCTCTCCGAGGAGCGCGTGGTCAGCCAGTTCCTGCAGGAATTGGACGGCCCCTCGCCGCCGACGTCAACCTGCGGGCCATCGCCTCCGCCACCGGCGGCATGTCCGGCGCCGACCTCCGCCGAGTTCGTGACGGAGCTGGCATGAAGGCGCTGAGCCGGGTGGCGCGCACCGACGACGGACCACGCGACGTGGCCATCACCATGGCCGACTTCCAGGCCGCACTCGAAGGGCAGCGTGGTCGCGCAAGCCTGGCAGTCATCTGACGCGGCCGAGCCACCAATGCCTGCGCCGGAGACGCCGGAGGGGGTGAGCGCGCCCGTCGGCGAGGAGGACCTGCGCCGCTGGCTGACCCTGCTGCGCCGTCCTGACCAACTGGTCGGTCCGGAGATCGAGGAGCTGCTGCGCCGTCACGGCCGGATGCCCCCGGGCGGCTCGTCGGTGGACATCGGCCGTGCCGCCGCCCACCTGCTCGGCGACGCGGTCGAGCGGCTGCGCCCGCCGGAACGCTCCAGCCGCGACCAGCAGCTCCCCTACCTGGTGCTCCGCACCTGCTTCGTCGACGGCCTCAAGCTGCTCCCCGCCGCCGCCCGCCTGGGCATGTCGGAGCGGCAGCTCAGCCGCGAGCGCTCCCGGGCGATCGGGCTGGTCCGCTCGGTGCTCACCATGCCAGCGGCCTCTCCGACCGAGCCGCGCTACCGGCCCGAGGTGATCCCCACCATCGGCGACTTCCTGCCACGCAAGGAGCTGTCCCGGGCATTGGAGGTGGCGCTCAGCGAGCACCGCCTGGTCTACGTGCACGGGCCCGCCGGGGTGGGCAAGACGGCGCTGGTCGCCGAGAGCGCCGCCGACCTGGCCCGGCACAGCCCGGTGTTCTGGCTGCGCTTCCGCCACGGCGTCAACGACTCGTTGAGCGCCCTGCTCTTCGAGCTCGGCGAGCACCTGCGCAGCCACGGCTGGCCACGGCTGGCCGGCTACCTCGACGAGGTCCTGCCCAGCGTCGATACGGCGCTGGCCGCGCGGCTCGCCCTGCAGGGGCTGGGCGGCGGCCGCCGGCTGCTGGTGTTCGACGATTTCCACCTGGTCGAGGACGACCCCAGCATCGCCGACCTGGTCGAGGAGGTGGTGTCGCGGGTGTCCGACGTGCGCGTGGTGACGGTCAGCCGGTTGCGCCAGCCGCCGGGCGCAGCGGGCGCGTCCTTCGCCGTCCCGCCGTTCGGCCACGCCGACACCGCGGCGCTGCTGCTGCGCCTCGGCGCCCAGGTGACGCCGCTGATGGCCGACACCCTGCACCGCTGGACCGGCGGCATCCCCCACCTGGTCAAGCTGGCTGCCTCCTGGACGAGAACGGCGACGCCGCAGGAGTTCGCCCGCGGCACCGCGTCGCTCGCCGACCTGGAGGAGGTGCAGGCGTTCCTGCTCGACTCCATCACCGAGCTGATCGACGCCGACGACCGCTCCATCCTCGACGCCGCCAGCATCTTCCGCGAGCGCTTCACCGACGACGCCCTGGCCTTCGTCGCCACCCGCACCCGCGGCGAGGTGCAGGACGCCAGCCTCCGCCTGGTCCGCGTGCACATCGCCACGCGCAACCGGCAGGGCGACTGCTCGTTCTTCCACACCAGTGTGCGCGACTACGTGTACTCGCGGCTCGACGGCGAGCGGCGCGTGCAGCTCCACCGCCTGGCGACGCAGTGGTACGAGGCGCAGGACCTGGCGGACAAGGCGCAGGTGCATCGCATCCTGGCGGAGCGCGCAGCCGGCGGGTGATGAGCGCGCGGGCGCGCCAGCGCGACGCCAAGCCCTCGCCAATCGGCCCTTTCTGGTTTCGGCGGTCGATACAGTCGGCAGCAGCTCCCACCCGGGAGCTCGAGGAACGGGAATGATCGAGACAGAGTTGACCGCAACGCGAGGGCACGTCAGCCAGCGCGGCCGCTCGGTGCTGGTCTTCACCGTGATGCTGGGCCTGGCCGGCGCAACCGCGGCCGGCTTCGTGCAGTACGCCGGCTCGCCGTCTGCGTACCGTCTGCCCGGCGCGCTGTCGGGCGCCAACGTTCGCACGCCGACGCCTGCTGCGTCGCCGTCGCCCGGGGCTGCGCTGCGGCGCACTGCCGGGCCGCCGATCGCGGCGGGCACGCTGCCGCCGCTGGGCTCGGGCGCGGCGCACCCGTTCCATGCCGTCACCCTGCCGCAGTCATCGGGCGTCAGCGAGCCCAGCATTGCCGTCGACCATCACGGCCGCGTCTTCGTCACCGGTCCTGCCAGCATCACCGGCCACGTCGGCAGCACGCCGTCGAGCCCGGTCTGGACCTCGACCGATGGTGCCATCAGCTTCCAGGGGCCGGCCAGCACGGCCATCTCGGGCACGCCCAACGGGACCGACCTCGGTGGCGGCGACTCCGACATCCTCATCGACGCGTACGACAGCGTGTTCATCACCAGCCTGTGGCTGGGCAACACCTCGCTCAGCGTCAGCGGTGACAACGGCGCCAGCTGGGCGCAGGTGCCCTACAGCCACGTCTCGCCGGTCGACGATCGCCCGTGGCTCGCCTACGACGCCAAGGACGACGCCATGTACATCACCTGGGACGGGGCCGATGGCATCCACGTCGCCAAGGCCCTGCTGCGTGGCGTCGCGCCCAAGGGCCAGGCCGCGCAGGCCGCGTCGCTGGTGTTCGTGCAGGACGTGGTGGCGGTGCCCGAGGTCGGCGTCACCGGCCTGCCCAGCGACGCGGTACGGCAGTGCCTCTGCCCGCCGGGGACGATGGCCGTCGCCCCTGACGGGACGGTCTGGCTCACCTACTCGTGGCAGCACGGCGTCGCCGTGATCCACTCCGGCGACGGGATCTCGTGGTCGGCGCCGGTGTCGATCCCGGGCAGCGGCATCGAGAACGACGCGTCCAGCGTCGCGAGCTCGTTCCAGGTGCTCAGCGTCGACGCGGCGGGCACCGTCTACGTCGCCTGGGCCAGGAACGTCAGGCAGTCCGACGGCAGCCAGGGAGCGACCCAGGTCCTCTACTCGTGGCTGCGCAGCGGCGCCACCCAGTGGCATCAGCCGGTTGTGGTGTCGACCCAGCAGTGGGCGGTGTTCCCGGCCATGGCCGTGGTGGCGCCAGGCGTGATCGATATTGCCTGGTATGGCACCAACTCGCTGCGCGGCTACACCACCGGGGGCCATCCCGATCCCACGGCGGACGCGTGGGACCTCTACCTGGCGCAGACGCACTCGGCGACGGCGGGCGGGCCGTTCCTGGTCGCGGACGCCTACCCGGGCGTGCACCACGGGTCGATCTGCCTCAACGGCACGACCTGCAACGCCAGCACCGATCGCAGCCTCGGCGACTTCTTCGGCATCGCCGTCGACCGTGCCGGGATGGCCGACATCGCCACCGTCGCCGACGCCGGCTCCCACTCGCTGGTGGTGCTGCACCAGGCCGGACCGCTGCGCCCTGCGCCCGGCACGGCGGCGGACACGGCGGGCTCGTCCGCGGGAGGCGGCTACGGCAGCGGCTCCGGCATTGGCGTCGGCCTGTCCGCGCCACCCGGGGGCGCCGTCGCCACCGGCGCGCTCCCCGATCCGCGCCGCGGCCAGGCGCCGGCGTCGCTCGCCGGCTGGCAGGTCGCCATGGTGGCGGTCGCCGCCCTCGCTGCCCTGGCGGCGCTGCTCCGACGCCGCCTGCGCGGGTCGCACGGCTGAGCGCCGGCGCCGTGCTTCGTCCCTCCCGGCCGCTGCGGCTCGGCCTCATCCTCGGCGCTGGCATGGCGACGTGCTGCGCGGGCGTGCCGTTGCTGGTCGCCCAGCAGGCAAGCGTGCCGCCTGGGATTGCCCGGCTTGCCACCGGTGGCACGGGCGCGCGGGCCGGCGGCGCCGGATGGGTGACCCTCACGCGCAACGTCCTGCCGGGCCTGGCCACGGTGCCCTCCACGGGAGCGACGGCGCCGGGCGCCACCCTGCACGTCGGCATCGGCCTGCGCGACCGCGACGCCTCCGGCGAGGCCGAGCTGCTGCGCCAGCTCTACGACTCCCGCAGCCCGCTCTACCACCGATTCCTCACCCCGGCTGACTTCGCCGCCCGCTTCGCGCCCGACGCGGCGGCCTACACCGCAACACTCGACTGGCTGCGCAGCGGCGGG
>WNFI01246690.1_pt1 | contig 15000 bp, 13 predicted proteins | sample 5400471 | NCBI WGS metagenome assembly WNFI01 (sample SAMN13153348, study PRJNA577476) | soil metagenome | isolation source: 100 cm saprolite on Douglas fir-dominated hillslope | place: USA:California | collected 2013-09-17
CGCGTTAGCACTCTACACCATCGAGTGCCAAGTCCGCACAGTAGCGTGGCCCTTCGGTCCAGTCAAGCCGGCCCTGTCCAGACTGGCGCACTCCGGCTAGGGTGCGGCTCATGAACGCACCCGCCGAGGACCAACTCGCAGGACAGGTCACCGACGACGAGCACACCCGCCGGGCAGCATCGTTCGGGGCCGCCGCGCGGGCCTACGCCGAGCACCGACCGGACTACCCGCTAGCGGCGATCCGCTGGGCGCTTGAGCCCGCCGCAGGCCAGGCCGGGAATCCGGTCAGGATCCTGGACCTGGGCGCGGGAACCGGGAAGCTCACCGCCCAGCTGGCCGGCCTGGCGCTCGACAGCGGCAGGCCGGACGTGGTCGCCGTCGAGCCTGACCCGCATATGCTGGCCGAGCTGCGCCGTGGCTTGCAGCACCGGGGCAGACAGAGAGTCACCGCGGTCGCCGGCCGGGCCGAGAGCATTCCGCTGCCCGATGAGTCCGTGGATGCCGTCCTGGCCGGGCAGGCGGCACACTGGTTCGATCCGGACCGGGCGATGCCTGAGATCTTCCGGGTGCTTACGCCAGGCGGCGTCTTCGCGGGGCTGTGGAACGCCGACGACGACCGGGTCGGCTGGGTGGCCGGGCTGCACCAGGCGAGCGGCCGCCGCAATGCGGTGGCCCGAACCAATTTCTTCCGGGATGACGAGGGCATCTCGGCCTGGCTGCGCGGCGCTGGCCGCGGGCTCTTCTCGCCGCCGGAAGGTTCCGGGTTCGAGCACACCCAGCGGAGGACCGCCGACTCCCTGATCGCCACCATGCGCACCCACTCGAAGTTCCTGATCATGGAACCCGCCGAGCGCGAGGCTGTGCTCTCCAGCGTGCGGGACTACCTCGCCGCGACCCCGCAGACGGCGTCGGGCGAGTTCCGCATGCCGATCTGGACGGTCGCCCTGCGGTCGGTTAAGCGGCCAGGACCTGGGTGACGGGCAGACCGGAATCAGCCGCGAAGTCCGCACCGGACGGTGCCGCGCCGGCCGCGACGAGATCCGAACCAAGAGCAGCGACCATGGCCCCGTTATCCGTGCACAGCCCGGGCCGCGGTACCCGCAGCCTGATCCCGGCCGCCTCGCACCGCTCCTGCGCGAGCGCCCGGAGCCGGGAATTGGCCGCCACCCCGCCGCTGATCACCAGGTAATCGACGCCGTGGGCCTGGCATGCGTCCACGGCTTTGCGGGTCAGCACATCGGCAACCGCCTCCTGGAAGGACGCGGCGACGTCGGCGACCGGAACCGCGAGCCCGGCGGCTTCCCGCGCCTCGACCCAGCGCGCGACCGCGGTCTTCAGCCCGGAGAACGAGAAGTCGGCCGTGCCGTCACGGTACTTCGACCGCGGGAAATTAACCGAGCTGCGGTCGCCGGCCCTCGCTGCCGCGTCGATCGGCGGCCCGCCGGGAAATGGCAGCCCGAGCAGCCTGGCGACCTTGTCATAGGCCTCGCCAGCGGCGTCATCGATGGTTGCGCCGAGCGGCGTGATGTCTCCGGTGAGGCTGCGGACGAGCAGCAGCGACGAGTGCCCGCCGGAGACGAGCAGGGCGATGGCCGGGGCCGGCAGGGTGCCATGCTCAAGCTGGTCGACGGCGATGTGGGCAGCCAGATGGTTGACCCCGTACAGCGGCTTACCGAGGGCGAGCGCATAGGCCTTGGCCGCGCAGACGCCGACGAGCAGCGCGCCCGCCAGCCCTGGGCCCGCTGTCACCGCGATCGCGTCTACCTGGCCCAGGCTGACTCCGGCCGTCCCCAGCGCCCGCTGGACCGCGGGGACCATTGCCTCCAGGTGCGCACGGCTGGCCACCTCGGGCACCACGCCGCCGAACCTGGCGTGCTCGTCGACGCTGGAAGCGACCGCGTCGGCGAGCAGGTCGTGACCGCGCACCAGGCCGACGCCGGTCTCGTCACAGGACGACTCGATTCCCAGCACGAGCGGCGCGGTCATTCCCGCCCCACTGTCGTGCCGCGGGTCAGGCTGCGCCGCATCACCAGCGCATCAGCCCCTGAGGGCTGGTAATAGCCGCGCCTGATGCCGATCTCGGTGAAATCGTGCCTGCGGTAGAGCTGCTGCGCGCGCCCGTTATCGGCTCGTACCTCGAGGAAGACCTCGGTGCAGCCGCGCCTGGCGGCCTCGCCCGCGTACCCCGCAATCCGGCCGCCGTCGTCGGCCACCAGGTAGTACCGGCTGGCCGGCTGCTGCTCGAGCTCGCCGACCAGCATCTGCCTGGACCAGGCGTCCGCCCCGAACACGGTCTGCTCGAGCTCGATCACGTGGTCGAGATCGGCCTCCGTCATCTGCCGCAGCACGACATCCGTCCCGCGCCTCATGGCGTGACCCGCTTCGGCCGGGCGGGCTCCCGGGCGTCAGGCCGGCGCAGGTACAGGGCCTCCGCTGGCCCGCCGGGGACGCCGCGCGCCAGGTGGCCGGCGGCCAGCTCCGCCAGCTGGGCGGCCGAGGGATAGCGCGGCCCGATGATGTCATCGGCTGCCGCGAGCTCGGCGTGCAGCCACGGCCCTTCGCCAGCCATCGGGTACCCGGCCGGGACAACGGCTGGCAGGCCGACGTCCGGCCCGGACAGCCGCTCGGCCGCCGCTGCGTACCTGGCCCAGTAGACCTCCCGTCGCCTGGCGTCCGTCGCCACGATGAACTCGCGCCCCGCGGCGGAGTGCCGCGCCTCCGCGGCGATGATGTCGAGCGTGCAGACGCCGTCGACCGGGATGCCCAGCGCGCTGCCAAGCACCCGCGCGGTGATCAGGCCGACCCGCAGGCCGGTGTAGGGCCCCGGCCCGGTTCCCACCGCGAGCGCGGTCAGGTCGCCAGGCTGCGCGCCGGCCTTCGCCAGGACGCTGGCAATCGACGGCGCGAGCAGCTCGCCATGGCGGCGCGCGTCAACGGCTGACTCGTGCGCGATGACCCCAAAGCCATCGTGCACCGCGACCGTTACCGCAGGCGTGGCGGTGTCGAAGGCGAGGATCAGCACGATGTCTCAGCGTAGTCATCGCGGGCGGGTGGTGATCCCCGCCCGAGCGCGTCTCGTCGGCCTGGCCACAGACTGGCCCGATGCCGCCGATGCCGCGATCCGGGTCAGACTGTCGGCTTGCCCTTGACGTGCGAGAGCGCGGCCCGCGCCACGGCGAGGGCTCCGGAGCGGAGCTCGCCGACAGTGACCGGGCCGAAGCCCTTGCCCGTCTGACCCTGGTATTTGACGGTGATCAGCACGTTGCGGTACCTGGCCAGCACGGTCACCAGGTCGGTGGCCGCCTTCGCACGGAAGGTCTGCACTGCGCTGAACGCCTGGTCACCCATGCCGCGGATGGCCGTGATCGTGGCCGGAGGCTGCGCCGTGCGCTTGGCCGGCTTGGCCAGCATCTGGCGCTGCTGCGCGAAGGCGGACCTCGCGTTGGCGGTCGCGCTGCCGTTGCCGATGGGAACGAGGCTGGCCGGCATGGCCTGCAGGTCAACGGTCAGCACCCGGAACGTCGGCTTGGCGTCGACCGTATAGGTGCAGCTGCTGTGCTGCGACCCGTTCTCGGGCTGAATGCTCGTCGCCGGCCCGTTCATGAGCTGCCGCAGGCCCGCGCTCCCGTAGACCCTGCAGGCATCGGGCACGCCGTTGTACTCGCCCGGCTGGAAGGTCGTCACGAAACGGCTCTTCGGCGCCGGAGACCGCGTCAGGTAGAGTCCGGCCCCGACGAGGGCGGCAACGACGATCGCAGTGCCGCCCCAGGTGATCAGCCTGCGCTTGGACCGGCGACGACGAGCAGCCGCCGCCCGGCTGCGGCCCGGAAGCCTGCGCAGGCGCGCGGGCGGCTCCTGGCTGGGCCGCGGAGCAAGCCCTGGCTCGCCGGACTGGTCAGGCTCGCCGGGCCCGGGACCGGCGGCCCGACGCTCCCGCTCCGGCGCCCTGGGCTGCCGGCGGGACCGGGGGCCCGGGCGGAGCGGCTCGATGCCGCCAGGGACCGCCCATGGCGGCAGGTCGGAGTCCGGGTCAGGTCGTTCATCGAAAGCGTCAAGCACCTGCCAGCCGGTCCTGCGGGGCTCCTGGGGGGTCCTGGAACGGGAGGCTGGGCGGCCCAGGCCCGGACCGGACCGGACGGGATGATGAGGCTGGCGAGGCGGGTAGCCCTGCTCAGTCACGGCGCGCCTCCCTGACGGGCATCCGACCATGCGTTACGCGGCAAGCTCACCTGGATTCAGGCAGTGTACTGGCGTCGGGTGGGCCGAGGAGCGACAGATTGCAACAATTGCTGCCTGAGCACCATGCTCTGCGTTATCGCAGCGGCTCGGCGAGTACCGACCTGAGCTCGCGAGCCGCGCCATCCCACCGGTTCCCGTAGCCACAGACCGTCACGATCCTGACCTGATCGCCGGGCCCGTTCCCCGGATCGCCTGCTCCACCGGGGGCGATACCAGGCTCTGGCGCAGGCCGGTCGATGCTCACCCGCAGGTACCCAGCCGTCAGATTCTCGACCAGGCCCTCGCCCCACTCGACCACCGTGACCGAGTGATCGAGGTCCGCGTCCAGGTCAAGGTCGTCGACCTCCAGCCGGCTGGCGAGGCGGTAGGCGTCGGCGTGCACGAGGTCGGGACCTCCGCGCAGCGACGGGTGTACCCGGGCGATGACGAACGTCGGCGACGTAACCGGGCCCCGGACGGCCAGGCCGTCGCCGAGCCCCTGGACGAGCGTCGTCTTGCCGGCGCCCAGCGAGCCGGCCAGGACGACAAGATCGCCCGCGCGCAGCAGGCGGGCGAGCCTGTTGCCGAGCAGGCGCATCTGGGCGGCGCCGGGAACCGCAAGCCTGGCCGTCGCCCCGGGAACCTCGCCCTCGCCGCCGTGACCGTTCGCCGCGGCCAGCGAGCGGCTGGGGGCGGCGCGCTCAGCCATGGTCGGCGCGGGTAGCCACGGCTTGCGCGAGCAGATCAGCGATGGCCTCGTTGACCTCGTCGGGCCGCTCGAGAATCACGACGTGGCCGGCGCCATGGATCTTGACGAGCTTGGCGTCGCGGATTGCCGAGGCGATTCCCTCGGACAGGCTCGGGTCGACCAGGCGATCCCGGTCGCCGGTGAGGACGAGCGTCGGAACGTTGCCGAGCACCTTGAGCGCGTGCCCCTTCTCGTGCCCGACAAGCGCCACGTAGAAGTCGGCGATGACGTCGATCGGCGTGGACCTGATGATCCGCTCGAGGAAGTCCACCACGGTCGGGCTCACGTTGGGATCGCCGAACGCGATCCGTCTCATGCCGAGGAACGCGATATCGCTCGCCGACCGCCTGCCGCGCTCCACGACCTCAGCGATCCGCCCCTTGGAGGCGCCGGTCATCATCGACGGCAACGCAGCCCTGACCGCCGGGCGCACCAGGGCAGGCAGCCAGGTGACCGGATCGACGGTGCCGGCCGCCGTCGAGATCAGCACGGTCCCGATGACCTTGCGGCCGAACAGTTCAGGGTGCTGGTCCGCCAGCGCCATGATGGTCATGCCGCCCATCGAGTGGCCGACAAGAACCACTGGAATGTCACCGGGCGCTGTGGCCAGCATTACCTCGTGCAGGTCGGCCCCTAGCTGGTCGATCGTGACCAGGTCAGGATCGGAGCGGCCCGACCTGCCATGACTGCGCTGGTCCCAGAAGACCAACCTGGCGAGGCGGCGGAGCCCGGCGGCCTGGTAATACCAGACGTCGGAGTTCAGCGTGTAGCCGTGGCAGAAGATCATCGTGACCTCGGTCGCGGTCGCGTCCGCCGGGGTCGATGTCCCGCTTACTTCGACGTGCAGCGGCAGGCCGTCGTCGGCCAGCACCGTCATGGCCTCGCCGCGGATCTCACCGAACGGCTCGCCGACCGCAGGGTCAGGACGCAGCCTGATCCGGCCGACCGCGATCTTCTCGGCCATCACGACAGCGCCCGCTCCGGCGGCGATCGCGCCGGCGGCGAGCCCTGTCACGCCGGTGAGCCTGCGCCAATTGACCATTAGACCTCCTGCACGCGCGGATGTGCCACCTCAGCGTGGTCACTCGCGCCCCGGGCCCGGGCCGCTGCAGGCAGCACGGCCGTGCCCCCTGCCCCAGCGACCGCAGCCTCTGCCACGTCAGCTTCGGTTACCCCACAGTAGCTTCTCGGGATCTTTCCGGTAAACCTCGTCACGATGTCATAGGACACGGTGCCGAGCAGGTCGGCCCATTCCTGAGCGGTCGGCTCGCCATGGTCGCCCGGACCGAACAGCACTACTTCGTCGCCTGCCTCGACGGGGAGGTCGCCGGCGTCGACCACGCACTGGTTCATGCAGACCGTGCCCGCGACAGTCAGGCGCTGGCCGCGGATGAAGACGGGCGCCGTGTTCGTCCCGGCGCGGGGAATGCCCTCGTTGTATCCGAGCGGGACCAGCCCCAGCGAGGTCTCAGTCCCGGTCATGTACCTATGCCCATAGGAAACCCCGGTTCCCCGAGCGATCCGTTTGACCTGAACAAGATGGGTTCGGACGGTCATGGCCGGCCGGAGCCAGCCCGGCGGACCCCCGGGCAGCGTGCACAGCCCGGTTACGCCGCCGCCCGGCCTGACCAGGTCGAACCAGGTGTCAGGCCGGGTGAGCAGCGCCGGGGTGTTGGCCAGGTGCCGCACGGCCGGCCGCGCTCCCGCCCGCTCAGCCTGCCCGAGCGCCTCGCGAAAGGCCGCTAGCTGCGTGTCCACTGACCGGTGCCCTGGTATGTCCGCGCAGGCCAGATGGGACCAGATGCCGATGATCTCGCACCGGCCAGCAGCCTGCTCGGCGAGGGCCGCGTCGAGCAGCTCAGGCCACCGCGCCATCGGCGCGCCGCCGCGGCTCATCCCGGTGTCCGCCTTCAGGTGCACCCGGGCTGCCACGCCGATCGTCCCGGCCGCCGCGCCGATCTGCCTGATCAGGCTGGCGGTACCGGCGCTGAGGTCTACGCCGACCGCGATGGCGTCACGGTGCGGCGCGTCGGGCGAGGCCAGCAGGCATAGCACCGGCGCGGTGAAGCCGGCCGCGCGCAATGTGAGCGCCTCTTCGATGTGGCCGACACCGAGCCATGTCGCGCCGCCCGCGAGGGCTGCCGTCGCGGTCCGCACCAGCCCATGCCCGTAGCCGTCGGACTTGACCACGGCCATGACCTCGGCGGTTCCGACATGCTCGGCAAGCGCGGCCACGTTCGACCTGATCGCGGCGAGATCGACGATCGCTTCAGAATGCCCGTCCATGGCCATCAAGTGTGCCAGCAGGCGCTCGCCCCCCTGCCCGGATATGTGCGGCCGGGGGCGAGTCGCAGCGCGGTTCGCGGCGGGCGGGCCCGGCATGGTTAGGTAAATCCATGGTCGAACTCATTCCCAGGAAAGTCCTCTTCGGCAACCCGGAGCGGGTCAGTCCCCGGCTGTCACCCGACGGGACCAGGCTCGCCTGGATCGCGCCCAAGGACGGCGTGCTCAACGTCTGGCTGGCTCCGGTCAGCCCGCAGGCGGGTGTGGACTGGGACCAGGCCGAGGTCGTGACCGACGACACGGACCGGGGAATCAGGCAGTTCGCCTGGGCCCACGACAACAGGCACCTCCTCTACCTGCAGGACACTGGGGGCGACGAGAACTGGCGGCTGCACGACGTCGACCTGGCGACGATGCAGCGCCGCGACCTCACCCCGTTCGACGGGGTGCAGACGCAGATCGTCGCGATGGAGCGCGACTTCCCCACCGAAGTCCTGATCGGCATGAACAAGGACAATCCAGAGCTGCACGATGTGTACCGGCTCGACCTGGAGACGGGTGAACTGACCAAGGAGGTCGACAACCCCGGCTTCGTGGCCTGGCTCGCAGACTCCAAGCTCGTCGTCCGCGGCGCGTTCGCGCCTCAGCCGGACGGCGGGATCGTGGCGATGGTTCGGGACAACCCCGACGACGGCTGGCGCGAGCTGATGCGGATACCAGCCGAGGACGCCCTGACCACCGACCCATTGACGTTCAGCGCCGACGGGCGCTCACTGTTGATGGTCAGCTCGGTCGGCGCCGAGACGGCGAGGCTGGTCAGGATCGACTTGCCGACCGGCGCCGAGGAGGTGCTCGCAGCTGATCCGCAGGCCGATGTCAGCGGCGTGCGGATCGATCCGGATACCAGGGAACCGCAGATCGTCGTCGTGCTGCGGGACAGGTCCGAATACATCGTGCTCGACCCGTCGGTTGCCGACGACCTGACGGCGATCCGCGCGCTGCATCATGGCGATCCGAACTTCGTGAGCGCCGACGACGCCGAGACGACCTGGCTGATCGCCTTCACCAACGACACCGGCCCGGTGCCGTACTTCGCCTATGACCGGGCGAGACGGCAGGGCAGCTTCCTCTTCGAGCACCAGCCTGCGCTCAGCCAGTACACGCTCGCCCCGATGGTCCCGTTTTCGCTGCGGGCACGAGATGGCCTGCTCATCCACGGGTACGCGACGTTCCCCCCTGACAGCCCGAAGACCGCGCTGCCGACGGTGCTCGATGTGCATGGCGGCCCCTGGGCCAGGGACACCTGGGGCTACGACCCTGAGGCCCAGTGGCTGGCCAACCGCGGCTACCTCTGCCTGCAGGTCAACTTCCGCGGCTCGACCGGCTATGGCAAGGGATTCGTCAACGCTGGTGACCGCGAGTGGGGCGCCAGAATGCAGGACGACCTCACCGACGCGGTCGCGCACGCGGTCGCCGAAGGCTGGTCCGACCCGAAGCGGGTCGCGATCTACGGCGGGTCCTATGGCGGCTACGCGGCGCTGGCCGGCGCGACGTTCACCCCCGAAATCTACTGCTGCGCGGTGGACATCGTCGGGCCCTCCAACCTCAAGACCCTGATCGAGACGGTGCCGCCGTACTGGGCTCCGATGATCGCTCAGTTCCACCGCAGGGTCGGGGATCCGGAGAAGGATGTCGAGTTCCTCTGGTCGCGGTCACCGCTATCGCGGGCCGACCAGATCTCGATTCCGCTGCTGATCGCGCAGGGCGCCAATGACCCCAGGGTCAAGCAGGCCGAGTCTGAGCAGATCGTCGCCGCGCTCGAGGAGGCCGGGATTGAGCACGAGTACCTGCTCTTCCCCGACGAGGGCCACGGCTTCGCCAAGCCGGAGAACAGGATGATCTTCTACGCCGCGGCGGAGAAATTCCTGGCGCATCACCTCGGCGGCCGCTCGGAGGACTAAGGAGGCACTCCCTAGCTGCCCACCAGGCAGCCGCTGCTCTGACCGGTCGCCGGGAAGGCGCGGGCCAGGGCATCTGCGATCATCTGCGCGCGATGCTTGTAACCGATCGACGTGAAGTGAGTCCCGTCGGATATGTACCACTTGTGCCGTACTTCCGCGGCCCAGTTGTACACCCGCATGTTCGGGTATCTCACACACGCCGTGACCAGCGCCCGATCCCAGCGGAGCATATTGGCTTCCGCGTACGGACCGCTCGACAGTAGTGACCTGACGTTCACCCACATCACTGGCTCGCCGGCCGCTGCCTTCATCATCCGGTCGATCCTGGCGGCCAGGCCGACATTCGACCCGGCTGCCACGTCGGCCGTGTCGTTCGTCCCCAGCGCGATGACCCAACAGCCCCTGAACCCGCCGCGGACGAGGTTCCGCGCCGCGTCGTAGCCATTGACCTGACCGGGCAGGACCTCAACGACCGAGCGGGCTCCCGAGATGTCAGTGATGACCGATTGCACGCCGACATCGGCGTACCGCGCGGCGATGCGTTCGGCGGGCTTGGGCAGGTAGCTGGGCGAGACCAGGCCGTCCGAGGTCGAGTCGCCGAGATGCGCGACGGCACGGCAGGAACTGCGCAGCTGACCGCTGGCCGTAGGGCTGGCGGACGGTGACGGGCCAGCGCTGTGGCTGTCGTCCGTCCTTGGCGCCTTGAACACCGTCCTCGTGACGGGCAACTGGAGCGCACCCTGCGACGCCACGGACCCGACCTGACCGCCTGACTTGGCCTGCACAGCTCCGGACAGCCCGCCCACGGCCACGACGAGGACCGCAGCCGTCCCGGCTCCGGCGGCGAGACTGGCCAGCTTGATCTGGCCAAGGTTCGGCCGCCAGCCCGCCGCCCGGACCCTGGCCCACGCGCGCCCGATCGCGCCGTGCCGGATCGGCTCCTCGATGAGCTGCCAGGACAGCGCTGCGAGCAAGATGGAGGCGGAGATCTGGAGACCAGCCAGGAGCAGGCCAGGCTTGACGTTGGGCTGCGACGTCATGACGATGACCGGAAAGTGCCATAGGTAGATGCCGTAGGAGCGGACCCCGATCCAGCGCAGCGGGCCCCAGCCGAGCGCGCGGCCGACGATGCTGGCCGGATATGCGGTCGCGGCCACGACCGCGGCCGTGGCGACAGACAGCAGGACGAGGCCGCCCCGGTACGCGAACGGCGAGTATTGCCCAACGCGCCAGATCAGCATGCCGATGACGGCCAGCCCGGCCAGCCCGGCCGCGTCGAGCAACACCCGCGTCCACCGGCTGGCCGGGCGCGCGCCGCGCTCGCCGGCACTTGGCCAGGCCAGGGCCAGCATGACGCCGATCAGGAGGCCGAAGGCGCGGGTGTCGGTTCCCTCGTAGACCCTGGTGGGGTCCTGGCCGGGCTGGTAGAGGGTCAGCATCGCGTAGACGGACGCCGCCGTGAGGATCGCCGTCGGCACGATCAGCCACGCGGTGGGAATGCGGAGCTTGCGCGCCGCGATCAGCCCGGCGAGCAGCAGCAGCGGCCAGAGCAGGTAGAACTGCTCCTCGACGGCCAGCGACCACAGATGGTCGAGCGGAGCCGGCGGGGCGAACCTCGCGAAGTAGGACTGGTTCCTGGCGATGAGATACCAGTTGCTGAAGTACGCCGCCGCCGCGCCGACGGCTGGGCGCAAGCTGGCCAGCCTGGCCCGGTCCGCGACAGTGACCCACGCCGTCACCACGGCCAGCATCACAAACAGAGCAGGCAGCAGGCGCCTGGCGCGGTGCAGCCAGAAATCGCCGAGCTTGATCCGTCCCAGCTTGGCCCACTGGCTGATCAGGATGCCGGTGATCAGGAAGCCACTGAGCGTGAAGAACACCCCGACACCGAGCAGCCCGCCTGGCGCCCACGCGAATTGCTCGTGATAGGCGATGACCGCGAGCACGGCGAGCGCGCGCAGCCCATCCAGGCCAGGCATGTAGCGCTGACCAGAATCCACTGGCCTCGGCATGTTCCCCCCTCGCCCGGGGGACTCTCGCTCTCGTCTCGCTGCCGTCGCGCGAGATCATCGGTCCGCACCGGGCACGGAAAGGACTACCCGCAGTGCTTTAAGGACTAGGCATCGTGGTCGGCAAGAATTGGAAGGCGAATGGCCGGCCGGTGGTGCAAGAAGGGCCGCTACCGCACGATCTGCGCGGCACTGTGACCGTGCAGCGGGAACGCCCTGGCCAGCGCGTCGGCGATCGCCTTCGCCCGGATGGCGCAACCGAGCGAGTTGTAGTGGATCCCGTCGGGGAGGAACCAGGCCGGCTGCGCGACGGCAGACCAGTCGAATACGCGCATGTTGTGGTACTTGGCCAGCGCCGTGGCCAGCGTCTCGTCCCAGGCGCGCTCGTTCGCACTGGCGTAAGGGCCGGTCGAGAGCAGCGTCCTGGTATTGACCCACATGACCGGCTCGCCGTGCGCGACCGCCATCATCTGCTCAATCCTGGCCATCAGCCCGACCGTCGAGCCGGCGGCCACGTTCGCGGCATCGTTCGTGCCGAGGGCGAAGACCCAGCAACCGTGATATCCGCCTGCACGCCGCGCGCTGGCGACCTTGTAGCCGTTGAGCTGGCCGGGCAACTCCTCGACGATCGAACGACCGCCTGACGCGTCGATGGTGAGGTGCCTGACGCCGACCTGGGCGTAGCGCGCGCCGATTCGCTCAGCCGGGTTCGGGATGAAGGCAGGCGAGATCAGGTCTACTGAGGTGGAGTCGCCGACGTGCGCGACCGACTGGCATGACGTCTGCAGCGCCTTCGGCCGCTGCACGCCCGTGCCAGCAGTGCGGGCGCTACGGGCGTCTCGGGCGCTGCGGGCGTCCCGGGCGCTGCGGGCGTCCCGGGCGCTGCGGGCGTCGCGGGAGGCCGGGGTCGTTGCTGAGCCGTGGGCGGCTGGAGTGACCCGGGCCGCCGCCACGCCGACGACCGCGCCGGCCAGGGCTACTGCCGCGCCAGCACCGACCACCAGCCGGCGTGAGCCGAAGCGGCCGGGGCGCTGCGTCCTGGCCAGCTCGCCTCCCCGTTCTGCCTGACCGGGACTGCTATTGCGAAAGCGCATCAAGACTCCGTTCGGAACCAGAGGGCGAAGACCCGGCCCGCCGGCCTGTGGCAGGCCATCCGGGCCCGCGTGGGCCCGCCTGCTCGAGATCAGGACGCGGGCCTTAAGCCCAGCGCTGGTCAGGCGGGTTCGGCCGGTGCCCTCTCTCGGGGGGCTTTGACAAGCGCGCTGCCGCTGGCCAGCGGACACGGCCCTGGCCAGCGGTAACTGGTCTAAGTAAACGAACGTCCAACCGGCAGCTACGATTCCGTAACCTCAGTCACAGCGGCCAAGGGAGCAGCGCACGGGCCGGTGCCGAGGAGTAAGCCCGCACGTCCAGGGGAGTGGCCGGACGCATGCGCCAGGGAAGTCCGCGCTAGGTCCGCTCAACCGCGCCGGGGGCGCGCCGGGCACCGCCTGAGGCGATGGGTGGCGCACCTATACATGAGCCGCCGGACGATCTCGTGACGCATGGGAGGGCCCAGGCGACCGGACTCGCCGCGGCTGGCGACCGTAGGCTTACCGGCGTGGACCGGCCATATGTCCTGCTGAGCTGCGCGATGTCGCTGGACGGGTACACCGACGACGCATCGGCCAAGCCGCTGCGACTGTCGGGTGACGCCGACATCGACCGGGTCGACCACGTGCGGGCGGGCTGCGACGCGATCCTCGTCGGCGCCGGCACGATCCGCGCCGACAACCCCGTCCTGCTGCTGCGGTCCCAGGCCCGCCGGGACGCCAGGACCGCGCGCGGGCTCCGGCCGGACCCGGCCAGGGTCGTGATCAGCCGCAGCGGAGACATCGACCCGGGCGCGCGGATTTTCACGGCCGGCGCGGACCGGGTCGTCTATGTCTCGTCAGAGGCAGCTTCCAGCACCAGGGACAGGCTCGGCGGCGGCGCCGACGTGGTCGACGCCGGGGACCCGGTGCGGCTCGACGTCGTCCTGGCTGATCTGGCCGCGCGCGGTGTCGCGAGGCTGCTCGTTGAGGGCGGGGGCTCGGTGCACACCCAGTTCCTCGCCGCAGGACTGGCCGATGAGCTCCAGCTGGCCGTCGCTCCCTTCTTCGTGGGCGACTCCGCCGCCCCGCGCTTCGTCAGCGACGGCCGGTTCCCGTGGAACGCTGAGCACCGGGCCAGGCTCGCGGCGGTGACTCAGGCCGGCGACATGGCGGTGCTGCATTACGCGCTGTCCGGGCGGTACGACGCCTCGCCGGGTGGCCTGGTCACCTGAGCCGCGGCGGCATTCCCAGGCGCGGCTACGGCTCGCCGTCCGACACCCTGCGGATGGCCTCTGGGATAGCCGCCAGCACGTCGGCCGCGCCGATCGGGGCATCCCTGGCAGCGAGGCGGCCGGCCAGCCCGTGCACGAACGCGGCCGCCGCGGCAGCCCACCTGGCGGGCAGGACGCCCTGCGCCAGCAGCGCCCCCGCGAGGCCGGACAGCACGTCGCCCGACCCCGCTGTGGCGAGCCACGGCGTGCCGGTCGGGTTGACCAGGGCCGGCTCGCCGGCCTCCGGGGTCGCGATGACCGTGGTCGAGCCCTTGAGCAACACGGTCACGCCAAGCTCGGCCGCGGCCCGCCGTACCGAGTCGAGCCTGCGTGCCTCGATCTCGTCGCGGGCACAGTTCAGCAACCTAGCCAGCTCGCCAGCGTGCGGGGTAATCACCGTGGCCGCTGCGTCCCGGCCAGCCAGCAGGTCCTTGTTACTGGACAGCACGGTCAGCCCGTCGGCATCGACCAGCACGGGAACCGGCGATGCCAGCACGGTGGCAGGCCAGTGCTGCCTGACGACGTCGGCGGCCGCCCTGGCCGACACGAGCCTGACCATGCCGGCGCCGCCGCGGATCGCCCCGCCGACGCTGAGCACGGCAGCGCCGGTGTAGCGCTGGCTGCCCGCGAGCACGCCAAGTACACCTCTGCGGTATTTATCCGATTCAGGGGCGGGCCGCGGCAGCAACGCGGCAACGTCGGCCGCCTGGAGCGCAGCCGCCGCGGGCGGGCCGGTCAGGTACGGCCCGAGACCGATGTCGATGAGCTCGACCGTCCCCCCGTAACCCGCACCGGGGTCGGCCAGCAGCCCGGGCTTGACCGCACCGAACGTCACGGTCACGTCGGCCCTTATCGCGGCTCCGGCGACGACCCCGGTGTCGGCATCCACGCCGCTCGGCAGGTCCGTCGCGACGACAAGCGCCCCGGCGCCGGCAGCGCGCGCCGTCAGCGCGGCGAGCGTGGCCGCTGGCTCGCGCAGCCCGCCCCGCCCGCCGATGCCGAGGATGCCGTCGATGATCAGGTCGGCAGCGGCGATCGCTTCGCCAGCCGCCTGCCCGGTGGCCTCGGCCAGCCTGCCGCCTGATCCGCGCAGCGCGGCGGCGCCGGCCTCATGCAGGCCCCGGTCGGCGGGCACGGCGGTGACGATGGCACCGCGTCTGGCCAGCCGTGCGCCGGCGAAGAGCGCGTCGCCGCCGTTGTCCCCAGCTCCGGCCAGGACCACGACCCGGGAGCCGTAGACCTGACCGAGCAGCCTGGCACAGGCGGACGCCAGTCCGGCCGCCGCGCGCTGCATGAGCGCACCATCGGGCACCCGCGCCATCAGCGCGCGTTCGGCCACCCTGACATCGCTGACCGCATAGGCGTTTCTCATGCTCGGCCTCGCTCATGTCGCTTGTCGTGCCCCGGTCTCAGCCTGCCACGGCGGCCAGCCGGACA
>WNFI01654512.1_pt1 | contig 15000 bp, 17 predicted proteins | sample 5400471 | NCBI WGS metagenome assembly WNFI01 (sample SAMN13153348, study PRJNA577476) | soil metagenome | isolation source: 100 cm saprolite on Douglas fir-dominated hillslope | place: USA:California | collected 2013-09-17
TTGCCGTCAAGATCGATGGATGAGACCCTCAAGGCCAAACACAATGTCGATGAAGAGAAAACGAAGGTAAAGGGGGACAAGGGGGGAAGATTCGGGAGACAACGAGTGTTGAAGTGAGGCAACACATCACAAAAAAGCATTGCAACCACCATGCCCTCGTCACCTGATCAATATCAGCGGTCTTCGGTCTCGTTTTTATGCGCACTGCGGCGGAGTTGGCCGATTGTATTGTAACTGAACTCCGCGGTAACCAATTGACCATCCTTATTCCTGTTACGTTCAACGTTGTTTTATCTCTTTATCGATCTCCATTTTGATATGCCCCATCAGGGCTGTTCATTGGTCACGTGTACAGTACATACATACATTCATCGACATGGACCCCGAGTAGGATCCAGACTCCTGTATATACAATAGACCGGCTAATTCCCTTTAACTACGCAGGCTGACGATTGTAGTCTTTCCACCGGGTTTGAACCACTTCTGATGATGTACTAGCTCTCGGTTTCATCTCGAAGCGCCTGGATTATTTTCACCTCCAAGTCGTGTTTGCAGCAATCCAGCCCCTTTAGTACTCAGCACCCTGCAGTCCCCAAATGTGGTCAATGTACACTCATTGTTTGCGTCATTCACATTTCAGTGCCCTGTCAACACAGCTGGCAAGTCAGTGAGGTGCTATCAGGATTCAGGATGACGGGTCTCTTGTACACCGAGGGATTTTTTCTGTCTGATGAAGCACCAGTAAATCATATTTGTCAGCGACCTCATTGTAGCATGGGTAATAGCTGGTAATCTGCCTATAGCATGGGGCGTATTGTCCTTGAGACAATTGTGTGATTTGACACCTGCTGGCGCTACGATCCAGTCACGTGTTGGTCCCTGCAAGTTGTCGCGTTACAGTGTAAAGTCGCGTTTCCTCAACTCCTACAATAAACCCTAGAAAGGGATGGAATCTTTGTACGAGAAGCCTTCCCACACAGCGGATCTTCCACCTCTAGGAGAAGGTGACGATGGTGACCTCTCTTCAGGTGAAGAAGACCTACTAGATTGGACCAAACTGCCGTTCGTGAGCCGCATATGCCCAAGTTTAGTAGCACATACTGAAATCAACCGCTCTGACTTTAGTGGAAGTAGCTCGAGGGTCAACATACCGAAACGAGGCGAGAAAGATTTCGAACCGGCGCCCGGATCTCGTCTTCAGGACTATACGCTGAATCGGTCGCGTGAAGCAATGGTGAGCGCACTGAGAGGATTGCGTGGGACTTCAAGGTGAGTATCTTAATCAACGTCTACTAGGGTGTGCATGACCGATTCCTTGTAGCAAAAGTATGTCCTATGCCGTCTGGCTACCTGGGATATCGAGAGCGCAGGTCTTCCAAGCTCGTGGGATACACTTTAACAATATGGGTCATTCTGTCCGACGCTTGACCAAGTATGATCCTAATGAGAAGCCAAGATCGATGACGCGGCTTGAACTGTTACCCGAAGAAGTCTTGTATCTAATTGAGCGTGGTACATTGACTTGCTACAAGGCTTCTTCAGGAGATGAGCACATCTTCTCTTCTGAGCCTTTGGGGGACCTTTTGCTATCAACTCGTGGCGCTACCATATCTGTCCAGCAAGCCTACGCGGAGATGATTGGTAAAGAAGATTTGACACTGGAGAAGTACCAGGTGCATACGATCTTCCATGTAATTTTCCGATTGGAGTGTACTGAGATGTGAATAAGTGCTACTCTTATCTAAAACGTCTAGGCTTTATTGTCACCAGAGCAATTGCCCCACCGTCTTCCCCAACGTATCCTCTACCGCCTCCATACAACCTTACTAAACCGTCACCCGCGTCTTCTATCTGGTCCAAGATTTTCTGCCGGCTACGGCAGGTTCTAGCATATATCCCTCGGATACTCACGTCCTCGGATAGCGATTGGTCAAAACCTTTATGGCGTAGATTATCCGGATGGCCGACAACATGCGACTATCGTAAGTCATACTTCTCCTCTGCTGCTCGATGACCAGTAACTTACACGGAACTTACTGCAGCTGCAATCTTCCGTCACTTAAGGCTCATTCCTGCTGGACATTCGAACCCATTGAGGACAACGCAGTCCAATGATGACGACGCTTCTCCATATAAGATATTCTATCACATATGGAAGCCCAAATCATCTTGGAAGAAAACGGCACCTCCACATCCTGATTTTGAACTAATCGTTATTGAGTAAGTCTGAACACCTCTTCCTACGAGATAAGCGCTAATGACTATCTCAGCGATCGGACGACTCCAGTTCCGTCTATACACGAACTGACTGCAGTATTCGGGACACTTCCTCAAGTTCCCCCACCTCTTCCACGTCGGAAGAATCCTCCACCCCCTCCACCACCACTTCCACCTTTCAGTCTGAAGAATCTATTGACGCTCGCATGGATCAAAAGCAAACTGTTCACACCAGCGCGCACGTTGCCTGCCCCTCATCCGTTCGCTGCGATTCGAGCAGGTCACAAAAGCGTAGTCATTGGGGTTGTTGATGCTGGGACATTATCCTTCTTCAGGTTCGCTGAAGGTTGCTTCGAAGAGTGGCCAATCATATAGATGATGAGCATGGTCGCCAGACCATTCGTAAATTGTCATTATGGTAGTAATACACACGATTTGTTCGTCCATGTGAATATACTGCACCCAAAATTCATGGAATAAAAGAAGCAAGAAGGAGACACGACCTGGTGTTATCCCCTCAAGAACGCATAAGTAATAGGCTACGCAGTAGTATAATCCATATCAGGTAACTCAGGTACCTTGCCAGTACGGAGATAGTGTTGCGCTTTCGCGACGTCTTCGGGAAACCTTTCAAGTACGTCCCTATTCGGTAAGAAAACGAGGCGACCATTCAATCCTTCCTCGGGCCGGATGAAATGACGCCCCAGACCAGGATAGCCTCGAATGAGCGAATGGATCGTCTCAGCGCTCGATGTGTTCGCATGCTGGCTCATATGCTCTGAGTTTGGGCGCAAGACGGCAACAGGAATGATGTTATCTTCAGCGACATCTAGTCCAGATGGGTCGCTCAATACCCTGAACGGACAGGTAAAGAGGTAAGGACTTACATCTACTGCTACCGTCTGCTGCGGCGGAGGTATAGAAGGGTTGATGCCGTCCTCGTTCCAAGGAGTCGACACCAAAGCGTACAATCCCTGAATAGGTGGCCAAGTCAACTTTCACACCCAGAAAAAGGTAGTGAGAAACAAACATGATGTAGAAGCGTGGCAGTGATCATCACCCTCAAGAACTACAGCGACGTAACTACATGGGTACATCAGAGATCGGCAAGGGTTTGCAATAACAGGCACATACTCAAAGATGCGATGAACGTATACCAGCCCTGAAAAGTACCGAACCGGCTTTCTCGTGACTGGCACATGATATTCTTCATCCTCCTCTACAAGCTTCGCGCACATGCTCTCTAGCAGCGATCTCGACTGTGAGGGAAGCACAGGAGCGACAACCGACAGCAAGATAGGTTTCACATCCATCGGATAATGCTGGCTTACTATCGACATGATCTGCTGTATAAAGCCTCTTGCAGGTGCACTTCCGACATGAGTAGGTATAAGAAATACGCAAAAGACGGCATATATCGATAAATCTAATTCGCATGCTTCGAGTGCTACTTGATGTAGTTGGGCTGAGGTAAGGATGTTTCTCCCCGCTCGAAAAACCATGTCATGTGTGGAGGCTGGCTTAAGTTGGTCCTGCTGACCTAGGCGGAGGAGGCTAATGACGTCGATGAGGGGTGAAGTATCGGAGTTGAATACATCGATGTGAATCCCTTCGTTGAGGGCATCGTAGAAGGGGGCATTGTGACTACGGGAGGATGTTGCGTCTGGTGATAAGGGCACGAAAGCGTGGACGTGGCCAGGAAAGCCAACCGCCTTCGAAGGAATGCCAAGGCGATTGGTTATCGCAACGAAGACAGCGACTAGGGAGAGCGGAAGAGTCTTCCGATGTGTTGTTAAGACCTTGTGGAGAAAGTGATTCCGCATATCGTGATATGTGTCTAAAATAAGCGTCATTGACATACTTGCACAGGGATGCGCAAAATGTGGCGTACCCATAGCAGCCACGAACCCTTGGCTCCTCATCCAGGCACATACATCTAAACATACGGCGGCACGGTCATACCTGCGATCCTCTGGGTCCAGCGTTTGCCTCATTTCCAAGAGATATGTCCGACATTGCTGAGTGAGACGGTCGAACTGAGAAGCAATCTACCCGCCCAAAAGTAAATGATCAGCATCATCGGAAAAGCGAGTTCGTCACATACATGGGAGGCTTCTATTCCCCAAAATCCAGAAAAGATACCAAGGCCCTGCTCCAAAGTGAAGTCGGCACCCGTTTCAAGGTCTATTGCTTGCTTCACTGCGACTCGTCGTGCGATAGCTTTCAGGATCTAGTAAGAGATCGGGAAACCCACAGATAGGAAAATGAACCATGTGGAACAGTGGGAAAATGCCCACCTCATCAACCCAAAAGTTCCGAGCGAACCAATCTTCCAGTGGAGCGTCTCTCCCGGCAAACGACTTCCCCGGAATGGGAATGACTTGAGCAGAGAGAACATCCCATACGTCGTAATTAAACTCCTGTATCAGCTCTACCGCGAGCGCATGACGTTCACATCGATGCTGTATTACTCGATTCAGTGCTCTGACCGCTCGTTTGTCTCGCCGACGTCGTTCAGAATACATGAGCCGATGGTCCCCACCAAACTGAGCCTGGAGTTCCGCATGACCCTTCGATCGAGTCCATCGCGCGAGATAGTGGGGCTTCCATATATGTGATAGACATGCTATGGCTCTTAGCATCGAGTTGGTGCTGCCGCATCGAACGAGAGTGCGGGCGCTATCGTCTTGAGATGTGCCATGCCGTACGGGAAGCTGCTCTAGGATATGCTCGTATATTTCTGGGAACAAGTATTGAGGCATATCACGCCAGCCAAATGATGTTTGCAGGTGAGGGTAGATAAACTTAATGTAGTGAGGTGTTTGTGAAGAGGACAGGACCGTGGGAACTCGGTCCGCCTTATCTCAACCTCGGTCGGAAGACGAGCTGGATCAAAGGGCATTGAACATCGCTCTCGAGCGTGACGACTGATGGATGCTCAGGCATGATGGAATATCGATCCCACTTTTCTCAGATTATACTCGGACGCGATCGGGAACTAGCTCTATAAAGTGACTTGTCCATCCACCGTATCCGTTATGAGCTTAATATTGTCTGTGTAAAATACATGTCATAGCAACGTCAGTTTAACTAGCAGTCTGAAGGAATGTACAGCAAAAATGGCTATGCTCATGGCCACACATTTAGCGTGACACATTCAGCACTCACCAGTACCACGCATTGCACGTAGGAACAGAGCAGAGAGTTGTATCTGGCATTGGGAGGCACCGGGTCCTCGATGCATTATCAACGGCGAAGCGTGGTATCGTCTAGCGCTGAGAAGCGATTGTGTGACGCGTGTTACTTGATGACGAACGTCTATGTGTATAGATCGTTGATCCAGAACCTTCTTTCAGGCGGGTCCATCGTGGCTATCACCTTCCCGTTCGACCCGATGCTGCTGCCGAATGATATGATGGATCAGATTTGTTACCCTGCGCGGTCGCGCGAGAAAGCAACAGTGCGGGCTCCCCCTACACTAAGGATACATGATGGTTCTTACATGCGTGCAAAATCGGGGGTGGTCTGATCCTAAGGGTTGTGTATTTGAGGTTACGATGTGGCGGATGACAGCCAGGTCAGCCATCGTGTTCCATAAGGTCTGCCTTCAATTCTTCTGCTACCCCGCAAGAGTACCAGTTGTTCGTTGAAGATGGCCTGGCGCTTTAACTACCTAATATCATTTCTTTAATGGTCTTCTGTTAGAACATCCACGCTTTGTACCGAGTCTCCCCTAGACGTGAGCAACTACCTGCGGCACGACTGCCAAGCTTAGGTTTCCAGTACACGAGAGATAGGTCAGGGGAGGAGCTCACTCAAACACGGCAGCTCAATGTCAGCATGGAGAGCCTACATCTGTTCCTGGACATCACCAATAAGGAGGTGCGATTTTGGCATGGTTCAGTCAAGGCATTAGTGAAAGGTCCAGGTGCGGATCGAGTTTCCTATGGAGGGAACAGGTCGATAGGTCAGGGTCTAAGTGCGTGCGTAAATTGAGAAATGCAGACTCTATCATGCACTACTGCAGGTATCACTCACAGCTTCTCCGGGGGGTCCATATAGCTTGGGTACTCTCGCAACTGTGAGTATATGTTTGAAGGCCCAGATGCATAATCTACCAGCCTGAGTATACAACACAACTTCAAAGATCAATTACCAGTATTCCATAGACGTTTATCCCTGCTGCTTCCTCCAACCCGAATGACATACGTTTCACCGGGGATCTTCCACGACCCACTTGGTGTCGGACACGGTCACTTTCGAGACACGCGTTACAACGGCTAGGGATATGATCTTGTTTGACGCTGAAATTCCAAACAGGAAGATGCTTTTTGTGCTCCACCATGGCGTGCTTAAAGTACTAGTGCGACGGAGAATAGAAAATGGGGGGAGTTATTTCTTTCATGGCGCCAGTGTTACATCAGAGTGGGAACGAGGAAGCCCCTTAGACAGAGATCGTAGCCATGTCAAGTCCTTTTGGGATACATTGAAATGACACTATGATCTTCTATTGGCACTCCACGCCGCACGGTTCTTTCGGAGAAACACCTCCGAGGTTTGTTCAGCCTACGAACGCCTCAAGATATCTTCAAAATAGGGAACCGAGCGAGGAGCCAAAGGAGACACAATTGACTCATAGGGACCCAGGATGAGCATCATTTTGCTCTCAACATGAAGGGGGCCACCAAAGTTTAACCAGCTTCACCACCAAAGCAATGTCAACAACGTCGTGTTGTTGGGAGGTCACCTGACTTCATTTGACATTATTGTGACATGTTTGGATTGAACAAAGGATGCTCTTGAACGGTCTTTCTCCCGCGACCCACACGCCCCAGACTGTTTCGGCCACCAGCGCTGAAGGCGTCTTCGTGTGTTTTTACCTCTTCCTGCACGTTCCTAATGCTTACATGGCTTTTATAGTGAAACCTTCATGCGCAAGGATTGCATTAACGGACGATCTTACAAGCACATTAACAACAAACCCTACCCCGTTACGAACTTGACGCTCTGACGATCTCAAGCCCCTCTATCTGATAACACAAAATCTTCAGGACGCGCTAACGCTTCTACTTGCTTTTTATAGTCTATTCGAGGAGTTTTTTCAACGACTGCTAACGACGTCATACCTCATTTGCTTGGTTTTCCAATTTTTCACGCTAGCTTAACGATATTCTGCCCAAGCCTTGATCAATGTTTTCTAGTTTACGCCAACCGAAACGCTCTGCATCTCCGAAACCGATGGAGACGCCTCGGGTTATACCATCGATCCGACTCACGGCAGCTACTCCCGTAACGACGAATTCGACACCCCTTGCACCAAAGAGTGATGGGACGACCCCTCGGCGTGTCGTCCCGAAGAGAGCCATTGTTTCACGTGAAGCACCTCTAGTTCCTTTCCCTCTCCCCCGACTGGTAATCCCCATCAATGAAGGCGACGGACCTCAGCGACCCCCTTCTAGATCGGCATCTCATTTTGGCTCATCCAAGTTGAAGGTTTTCCTCGATTCGTCCTCTCATGGAGAAACTCCAAAGCTCGTCAAGAAGAAGAAGTCTCGCGTTGCCCTTGACTCTATCAAGTGGGCCCTGCGTGACCGTACGAACAGCTCCAGGCAGAAGGATGATAAAGACACTAAATACCGTTCTAGTATCGACTCTGAGAAGGAGCGCGAGAAACGGAAGTGGACGATTGGTCGAGGAAAGGAGTCGAAGAATAAGGAAAAGCAGAGTGGAGCCAGTGAGTGATCCCTAGGCAGCTTATTCTCTCAGTATGATGGTTGACCTGTCCGTGATAGCTCCGGTGCATGATGCTGAAATTGGAATGGGTTCTTCTCAACCAGCTTCGATTTCCTCTGCTTACATGCTGAGTCCGACTGCCTCCTCGTATTTTTCCCCCTTATCTGTTTTGTCCCCCACTGGAACCGAAAAGTCCCTTTCCAAAGATTCTGCTCAAAGTCGCGGTGGGTCCCTTGCTGTGCGAGCTATGCGTTCGGTTCGTTCGATGGCGAGAATCGGCGGTTGGGGTCGAGATCCCTCCGCCTCAGCCCAGCCTTCGAGCAAAACAAATAAGGTGAAGAACAGTAGTGTGCGCCTTATGGGTAGTGGGGAGTCGTGGTTGGCGCGTGCTCCGTTGCCCCAAAAAGACACAACGGTTAGCTCGAAGCAATCTGCTATGGTTCGTATGAATAGCGTTCGTCACTCCTCGCTTGACGAGGAGAACCGTCCATTACCTACGATCAAGTTTGGTGAGGAGGCACAAAAGCTCCCAGTCACCGCTTCGTCTGCCTCTCCAAGGTCTAGCGAAGAAAGTGTACCACCTCGGGATCCCACCTTCGCAAGGGTTCGTTCCATAGACTCTCATGGATCCTCATTATCACGTAAATCATCTGGAGCTACAGCGACCTCTTATCAAGCATTCCCCTCGATTCCCTCGCAAGTCCGATTCCTTTGGCTCCGTGGTGTCATATGGAGAGCCAGTGGCTTTCGAAGGTGCCACTTTCGAGTTGGTCCGCGCCATCGACCCCTTCTCTGCTTGTCGCGGTTCTGAATCTTTCTTGCCGTCCCCGCCCGAAGTGTCAAGGCAGATGGTCAGTAAAGGTGTGGGCATCTACCCGCCAGGCAAAACTCCTGAGCGGAGAGCTCGTCCGAGGCCCCATTCCGATGCCGTGCGACCACCTCCCACAGCCATCAATGTTGACATTCCAGATGGAACTGGCCAGAGTTAGTCCTTTCAACTCATGCTCGACATCGATACCCATACTGATCACTATGCAGCTTTGCCCCTTAATACGGTGACCGCTGCGACTGAGGAGCTGCATGATTTGATCAACCGCCTTGACTTGTGTGCAACTCCTGAGGCAAGCCCTGCCAGGCGTTGGCAGCCCAGTTCTAAGAACTTGTCCCTGGATCCCATGCCCACAGAGGCGCTTCATACCATTAAATGTGCACGTCAACTTCGGTACCCAGACGTTCCATCTTCGTTCAAAGCTGGCCGCCCATTTGACGATGATAATTCCCTCACTCCGAAGAAATCGCAGGAGACTCCAAAGAATCCACTGGTGGGACCATTCACTGGCATCTCTGAGCTTCGGGCACCCGTCTCTACTAATTCCTGTGAACCGACCATTGGACAGTCAAATATAACATCACTGCGTCCATACAACTTTGTTGTATCCGGGAATACTCCTGCCACTATCCGAGCATCTTCTCGCAACCGCCAGCATATTGACACATCCACTATAAGAAAGATCTCTTTCGTTAGCCACGACAGCCCTTTGAAGAATGTCACTATCCGAAAGAAACGCAGGATCCCACCTCAGCAGCCTCGCGAACAGTCCTCGGCAGAGTCACTGCATGTCCAACTCCGTTCCATATCAAGACCTGAGACTCGCCGTCAGCTCGGATTCAACGGCACAATGGGACCTGCTGATGACAGCGATGAGGCGGAACATACTGAGGAGCCCATGTCATCCTCGGAGGACAGTGCACTTCCCGATCCAGATTCAGACATACCGGACGAGTTGCAGGCCATTATTTCCAGCAGTGGGCCCAGAAGGTCGTTGGACGACACCCTTTCCTTTCCCCGTTCTCCTGAGTCGTTATCCGATCGCCCGTCCCTCCCCGCTACCACTTCAGACGTGAACTCTTCTCCCGAAGCGCTCGGACCTCATTTTTCCCTTACCGTGACGGCACCCTCAGGTCTCAGTTATGAACCGAGTCTGAATTCATGTTCGGATGATGATGGTGATCAATTCCGTGATGATGACACGGGCAAGAAGAGTTTCGACTTTACTGGCGAGCTTAACCGCTTGAGCCAAGGCGGCGTACGACTCAGTTTTGTGGAGCATCTCGAGGAGGCTTTCAAAACACCTCAGGCGTTCCTCACTGATCCAAACCCTATATCTAATGTTGAATCGGAGTCACGGACGACTCCTGCCTTTTTGGATTGGGAACTTCCCACGGATCACAAAAGTGACCTCAACACTGTGAGTCCGCTCTTCAGCACATGCCCACGGATAATCCCTGATCTTTATCTTCACCTAAGAAGCGGCCAGGGGAGATGAACCCTGGTTTCCAATTCGGCAAGCCAACTGCTCCCTTAGACATAACCGCACCTTCAGTGAAGGTAAGTCTATTGCATTCATTCTCTAGTATCCTATTAAAAATGCTTTCTAGGGTCGTCATTCCCGCACGAGTACTGAGACGAGCAACCTGAGTGCCCATGAGATTGAGCTGTTAGAAGATTTGGATGCTTCCATGTGTGCCTTAGCAGCGTCGAACCTCCCCCTCGTCCACCCTTCATCCCAGAATACTCTCACTCTTCAGGATCCACCAGTACAACAAACCCTTAATATTTTCCCGAATGTCTCCCCAGGGCGCAATCCTGACGGCTCTGTGTGCGGGGTCGCGGACATGAAACTCTCGTTGATACACCCCTCAGATGCTAGTCGTGGCGACCGGGAATATCTGGGGCTGGCTCGGGAGCCGGATTCTCTGATGGTGGAATCATCATCCATGAGCCGGTTCCCAAGATCACCGTCTGTCTCCATGGAATTCGATGCAGAGTCAAAGAGGGATGTTCAACTTTCAATGGAGAAGAGCCTTCAATCCAATGAACACAGTCACGAAGACTCTATGATGAGCATCTCTTCTGTTGGGTCAATCATTAATTCGGGAACGTCGGACCCATTCGGATATCGCGACGAAGTTTCCGGTCCCCCCCAAATTCCACTGCCTCCTGCCCCGTCGCAGGGCCCTGATCACAGTGATTCCAATATAAGCTTCCTTTCAATGTCTAGTCTCGGCCGCATCATTAGGCCTGGGAAGCATAATCCCTTCGGCTACGCCACGACTGATGACAGTCATACAAGCCTTTCTCAGACCATGGACCTTGCCTTGTGTGTGGATGATTCCAACCTTCCTGAGCAAAAGACGAAGAGTAGGGAATCGAGCGATCCTGAGAAATCCAAACCTCCTTCACTACTACCTCCCACAGTTCACGGGCATTTTCGTGACGACTCCGCGATGTCGATCACGTCACTTGGACCACCTGTCAGCTTCCACAATGCTTCCTACCGTCGACACCAGCGTAATCGATCGTCCAATGATAGTGGGGGTTCGGTTACACATCCATACAATGTTTTCGGAGCAAACCGTGGTCGTGCAAAATCGGCGAAGCATCAGAGTGATGCATCCATCGACAGCTTTGCCAGTGATTCCTCGATGCCTCGTTTCGAACGGCCAGGGCTTGGTGATAAAATGCTAGACAGTGCGGCTGACTACCGAGGTATACCACTCACCTCTATAAGTGCCTCACCAGGCGCCAGTGAGATGGGGGACCTTCCAATTTATGCATTTCAATCCTCGTTTGACTGTGTGCAAGATGGTCGCAGTGACTCGGACTCTGTATTCGACTCGCCTCCTGAACCCTCTCTCAGCGAAGAATTCGTCTTTGGCACGCAGGCGGAGCAGTCCAAGGGCAACCTCTTTGGGTCCAATGCCGGTAATTCTCGCATTCGTCCTCTCTCCGTATTCAGCGTCGCAAGTGCAACGTCTTCCGCTAGGGAAGATGACACACCATCAATGAACAAGCCGAGTCTTGCCTCGCAACCATCGTCGAAGTTTGGCTCGGTACGGATGGCAAGAGTGAATAAAGGGCTATTCGAGAGACAAAGTCTTGAAGGAGGTGCTCTAGCTACGATGGCTAAGGGTTCTGACGTCTCCATGAATGGTGCACGGTCTCATCTGAATTATAATCCCAAAATACTGATCGCTTTTCCAGCTTCTGCATCCAGCTTTTCCCGTCCGACGACCGCAAAGCTGCAGAGAAATATTTTCACTCAGAGCCTGGCTTCGAATGACTCTCACTCCCGTCCAGCTACCATAGTGTTGACGACTGCGGCTCCTGATACTCCGCCCACCACAGACTGCAGCGATTCAGATTCCCAGTCGAGCGTTGATCTGACTCGACTAAGTGTGGCTATGAATGGATCACGTCCATCCAGTATGGTATTGTCGTCTTCAGGAAGTCGGATCCGTGCAAGAGGACAGGGCCATCGACGTCGGTCCGTGTCTCGCGGCTCTCGAGTCGAAACTATCATGGAAGAAGTCCCTGGTCTTGCATCTCCCTACTCCTCTGGAAGTTCCGTATCCAGCTCGGTGTCCGCTGTAGCTTCAGTGCAATCTGAGATCCTGAATTCTCAGTCAGTGGAACATGAAGTGGGCGTGGTTCAATATTGGCATGAAGATGAGGCCAACACCGAGATCATGCACCGTTATCATACTCTGCGAAAACAAGCTATGGATATTGTGCAGCAGAGTAAAGAGGATTGGGCTGATACTGACTTCTCCCGTTTCGCCTTGGCTTGTGAGTGCTCTTCTCCAATTGCTTTTTAAGACGAACTCATCATATTCTTGTAGCCTTCAACCCCCCCCAGGAACCTGCTGCCCTTCAGGCATTCTATGATTACTCCGTACGAACTTATACACATCTACCCTCGGAGCTTTGTCATAGGCGGCCGAGACGCAACTCTCGTCCAAGCCCATACGGTTCACGTACTCCCAAGAAGGTCTTTCTCCCTCGCATCCGGAAGCAGCGTGTCCGAACGGAAAGTATGGAGCAAGCATTCTCGTGTATATTACCGCCCGTCTTAGCCATCCCGCCAAGCTCGCCTTCCGTAATCAATCGTCCCCTCTCCACATGCGGCCTCGGCTCTCTGCGTCCCAATTTACTGCCATCAGCGGGGCCCCTTCAGTCAGTCCAGCCCATTGCACAGGAGATATCCAAGCCACAAGCTCGACAACGTGTCGCTTCGAAGACTCGTCGAAGTGCGTTTGGTTGGACTCAACAACATTCCGCTGAGCAGGGCAAGCATGCCCCTTCAGCCTCACCCGTAAAGAAGTCTATGGCGGCCAGACTGATGGAGAATCAGGAAGATATCGGCGGTGAATGGACAGGACTTGCAACAAGGTTGGCACGATTTTTGCTCTCAAAAACGAATTGACACTGATCAAGTGCCTTATCTAGCGGGATCAATTCCCGTCGTCTCTCTCGTCCTCGCCCTAAGAACAGACCGCAATCTATGCTCTCAAGGGTGTGACCTTACATTAGCCTTCCTATTCCTTGGCTTCATATGCATATCCACACCCTTCTCGTTTCTTGTCTAGCATCAGCAGTTTGTCCTGCTTGTGCGCGTGGTCGCACCAAATCTTGTATCCAATGTCATTCTGTAGCTTGTTTGCACAACTCATCTCAGAGAGCTTATCGACCGCTAGGCTCGGCCAGAATCACCGCTTGAACACGATGAATTGGTCCATGATTGCGTCCCTTTGACGTAATGTGGGTTGGGGTCCAGAATTTCGCCGAAGGCAGCACGAATATGGTTGAGTCTAGAACTAGCTGCGATGGTGTGCTCCCGGGAACGCTAGATACACACATTTTCGGATTGACGGCGCCGTACCAGGTAAAACACAATTCTGAACGGCTTCCTCAAGTGCTAGGCGATCTGCTTCATATAGAGCTGCGTGAAATTGAAGGAATTGAGGGGAGGGGCGATAAGGTCGTTGTTCAAAAACGCTTAGGAAGAGCGGAATTCGTCAACCTGATTCGCATAAAGCAGGGACTATAGGCCACAGAGGGGTCGCCGTGTTTCAACATAACTCCTTGGGAATCTCGCCAACCTACCCGAAGGGTCCGTATATGGCACCAACGCGTGCAATCCGAAAATCCACTAAGACATCGATACCACAACCAGGGAATAATTTAGAAAGCCGAAAGATATGCACCTTCGCCATCAGAATCTACTTTGACTCTACTGCGAAACGAGACAGCACCATTCCTGATTTTCGTCGATTGAGAGGTGAAGTTCATCCCATTTGAACGCTTTAATGTATAGAGTTCCGGCGTAACAGGGTGGAAGCGACGGAGAGCTTTATGGAGTGAAACGGGCAACAACACTTTTAGATAGGCATGATCTGGCCGGGAGACATTCACATTTCACATGCAATGAGAACAATAGCAGTGGAAGGTAAAGGTCTGGCGAAGTAGAGACGAAGTCGCTGTCTATTAAGAGGGAGAATCGTAGTTGGGACATGAATCCATAGGACACACCAATACCTTCCGCATGGACCATTTGCATAGTCATTGAGGAAAGCATTGTAGGGAAAGACTACCAGTCTCTGATCGAATGGCTTGGCGACCCATCCCATACCACTTCGAGCCCTTCCTGTTGCGGGAAACGGATTCTGAAATTCCCCAGTCAGGGTATACCCTGATTGAATTGAAAGAAACTTCCAGTGCGTACGTCCATTCGAACGGATCCATGATCTACATCTGTTTGAGGTCTTAAGCGATACACGCGCTTCAAGTCCAAATGTACGCGTAGAGATTTGATGCTGAGTAAATCTATATGTAAGAAAAATAATGTGAGAAGATATAGTACATATTGCACAAGGAACATCCGAAGCGAAGCATGTGGTCTACACTTGTGTGGGTTCTTTGCAGTCGGCAGCACTTGATATATATACCTCGATTCTAACGTCAGCAAAGATCAATGAACAGATATAAAGATATAAAGCCGACTTACTTCGGCTCTAGCACGAGTCAACATCTCGATATCATGATTCATGATCAGCCTTGATCGGCTGCCCATCGGTGGTCTCCAGAGACGTGGACATTCATTGGATATCGGACCTGACCAATCCTCCTCGACCAGTCAAAATCCATCCCTGAACTCCGTCCTTCACCATAATGCTCGTGTCGCGGACGGAGTTCAGGGATGGATTTTG
>WNFI01126608.1_pt1 | contig 14999 bp, 15 predicted proteins | sample 5400471 | NCBI WGS metagenome assembly WNFI01 (sample SAMN13153348, study PRJNA577476) | soil metagenome | isolation source: 100 cm saprolite on Douglas fir-dominated hillslope | place: USA:California | collected 2013-09-17
GGCTAAACGTGGGGTCGATGTGGCCTTCGAGGTCGTTGGGCGCCAGGAAACCATTCGTGATGCCATCCGCATGACGCGGCGCGGCGGCCAGACGATCCTCGTTGGCGCTGCTGGCGATGGAGTCACCGTTTCAGTCCCTGCCTTTACCGGTCTCGTGCTGACGGAGAAGGTGATCCGCGGTTCTCTCTATGGCTCGTCACACATCCGACGCGACGTTGATCGGATCGTTCGGCTCTATGAATCAGGACAGCTCAAGCTTGATGAGCTGGTCTCAGCCAGGTTTGCGTTTGAAGAGGTCAACGACGCTGTCACCTACTGCGCCTCGGAGCGTGGCGCGAGAGCGGTTGTGGTGTTCTAACACACTCTTCCTGGACAGAACTTCCTCTGCTGGTGCATAATAGTAAGAGCACACATCACAGAAAGGCGTTCGATGCAGAGAGACAAAGGGTCCTCCTCACCACTGCAGGTCAGCTCCGGTAGCGCCCGTTCGATCCTGCTCACGGTCCTCGGCGAGTTCGTGTATCCGGAGGGAGAGCCAGTCTGGACATCCACGTTGCTCCACGTCCTCACCGGGGTGGGAGTTGAGGAGAAGACCGCCCGCCAGGCCATCGCTCGCGGCGCGGCTGCTGGTTGGATTACGCCTGGACGGAGCGGGCGAGAAGTGTGTTGGCACCTGACGCCAGAGGGAAGACAACTGATTCGGGAAGGCGCGGCGAGGGTAGAATCATTGAGTGCTGACTCCACAGCCTGGGACGGGAGATGGTTGATCCTGATCATCACGGTCCCGGAGAGTAGCCGTATCGTCCGCAGGAGGCTCTACAGCAGCTTGAACTGGGTCGGTTTCGGAAACCCAACACCTGGCATCTGGGTCAGCCCTCATCCAGAGCGTGAGGGGGAAGCCAAGCGCATCATCGACGACCTGAAGCTGTCCGCCTCCACCCTCTCATTTGTCGGATCGTGCGCCAGTATCGGACTCAGCGACCGTGACCTGGTTGAACGCGCCTGGAACCTGGGCGCGGTCGAGGCCTATTACGAAGAGATACTCGACCGGTTCAAGGGACTCCAGCCTCAAGAGGGTGACTCCATCCTCTTTACGCACGTCCAGTTGGTGAATCAATGGCAGCGCTTCCCGTTTATCGATCCGCAGCTGCCCGACGCGTTACTTCCGCCAGATTGGATCGGACGGCGAGCAGCAGTGCTGTTTCAAGAGCGGCGCGCCCTATGGCATGATGCCGCTCTTGCACGGTGGCACGAACTGACGGGTGCTGTAATGACAGCTGACCGAGCCAAGCGGTAAATTCGGCCTGCCGTGCGGGCATCGTGGTGCCGACGGTGATACCTGTCGCGGTTCATCAATGAGACGACAAGGAACCAGATCCTGGAACAGCGGCTAGCGCTCAAAGTGCTCTTCCCGTTCGTGGAACGTGTCGCGCGTGCCACGCCGACTCCGCTCCCGGAGGAAGTTAAAATCCTCGGGGTCGAATTTGATGTTGGTACTGAGCGAATGGCCGACGTAACCGCGCCAGAACTGCTGCGAGTAGCCGAGGCTGTCGAGCGCCATCTGGTGGACTGCCTTACCCATCACCAGCGCGTCCTTGGGATGCTTCGCAATCCGTTGCGCCCATGATTCGACCGTTGCTTCGAGTTCATCCTCGGGAACCGAACGGTTGACCAGCCCAAGTTGGGCTGCAGCCCTTCCATCGAACTCCTCGGCGAGCAGCAGCAACTCGCGGGCCTTTTTCGGTCCGTACATGAGGATCTGCGCGTTCAACTGCCAGGTGTTGCCAGCCAGACCCAGTCTCTGCTCAGCATGGCTGAACTTCGCCGAATCCGCAGCGATGGCCAGGTCCACCAGCTCGACCAGGTACATCCCCGCCCCGATACAATGGCCCTGCACCTGGGCGATGACCGGCTTGATCGAGTATTGGAACGCCATGTAGTTCATAGCCAGTTTCCGGTCGCGCTGAAGGCGGACCCGCTGGCTCGGACGCTTCGGTTTCCCCTCGGGTCGCTCGTGCGCGAGGCCGTATGCCTGTACAGCATCGTCGTAATCGTGGCCTGCGCAGAAGGATGGCCCCCGGCCTTTCAGGATGATCACCTTGATGGCGTCATCGTCTTCGGCCTCGTGGAGCGCCTCAACGAGCTGGTCCAGTCCCGCAAAACTCAGCGCGTTGTGTTTGTCCGGTCGGTTGAGGACCAGTCTCGCGACCGGTCCTTCTTTTTCGAGGATCACTTCTTTGGTCATATTGCACCTCCATAAGCTTTGTTCACTAGTGCCGCCCGCTTCAGCGAGGTCGACAAAAATATTCTACAGGACTTGACAGTAACTTCTATTTAGTGTAGCATATTATTACCATAGTGTAGCATATTCTTTGCTCTTCGACAATTGCCGGGCAATTGCTTGAGGAAATCGTCTGGAGGACGGTATGACTGAGTTGCATGATACGAGTGGAGTGATGTCGCCCAGGTGCGAGTGGGCGGATGACTACGATCTTTTCTCCCTGGAGTTCCGTGCCGATCCATTCTCGCAGTGGGATGCCATGCGCCAGGGCTGTCCGGTCGCGCACAGCAACCAGTGGGGAGGGGCATGGATGCCGGTTCACTACAACGACATCCGCACGATCGCGCGGGACGCGCAACGGTTCTCATCGCGCGCAGTTGAGGTTGCTGGCCCGATTCCCGCACAGGGCGGTGGCCTTTTCGCGCCGCCGCTGACATCGGATCCCCCTGAGCACCACAGCCACCGGAGCCTATTGCAGCCTTTTTTCACACCCCAGAAGCTTGCCGAACTGGAGCCGTTCATCCGGGCGGAGGCCAGATCTCTGGTCAATGTGCTCGCTGAACGTGGAGGGGGCGACGTGATAGAGGACTTCGCTCAACACCTGACGATTGCTGTCCTTGCGAAGATACTCGATGTGCCGAGGGACAATGAGCTGCGCTTCACGGATTGGGTGGTCAGGCTGGTGCGGATCGGCCCTCGTGATCAGGCAGTGCGCGCTGCCGCCGTCCGCGAGATTCTCGACTATTGCGATGCCCTCCTCACTGAGCGCTGGGCATCGCCCGGTGACGATCTCGTCAGTTATCTGGCCACAGCACACATCGACGGACAGCCGCTGAGCCGGAAACATCAGCTGGGAAGCTGTTTGCTGATCCTGCTCGCTGGCGCGGACACGACGTGGAGCGTCATCGGAGCCAGTCTCTGGCACCTGGCCACGCACCCGGAGGACCGGGCGCGACTGACCGCGGAGCCGGAACTGCTCGGTAGAGCGGTCGAGGAGCTGCTGCGGGCGTATGCACCGGTGACTGTCGCCCGCATCGCCAAGGAGGGGGTGGAGCTGCATAGTCGGTCCATTGAGGCCGGTGAGCGCATCATTCTACCTCTCGCTGCTGCCAATAGAGACCCAAAGCAGTTCGTAGATCCCAACGTTGTGAAGCTCGACCGCAAACCGAACCTCCATCTGACGTTCGGCTCGGGTGGGCACCGGTGCCTCGGAGCGGGCCTTGCCACCCTCGAGTTGCGAGTTGGACTTGAAGAATGGTTGCGCGGGATACCGGACTTCTCCCTGGTCGATCCCGAGAACATCCAGTGGAGCGGGGGGCAGGTTCGCGGTCCAGAGCGAGTTGTGTTTGAGGTGAGCAAATGAGTAACATAGAGTTCCAGTCCGCAGGTTGGCAGCCTGCAGAAGACGGCGTGACCGTCCCAGCTCCTTTGAGCGGGGTACGGGTTGTCGAACTCGCACACTGGATGGCTGGCCCTGCAGCCGGGGGAATGCTCGCTGACTGGGGGGCAGAGGTCATCAAAATCGAGCCTCCGGGAGGCGACCCGATGCGCAGGCTGTTCGGCACGTTCGGCCTTAACCCGGATGCTCCCAATGGTGCCTTCCTCGCGGCGAACCGCGGGAAGCGTTCGATTGAGATCGAGGTGAAAACCGAGGCCGGCCGGGAGGTTCTCGACCGGCTGCTGGAGGGGGCCGATGTGCTCTTGACCAACCTGCGTCCCAGTGCCCTGGAGCGACTCGCCCTCACGCCTGCGGTGGTGAAGGCCAGGCACCCGCGGCTCATCTACTGCTCCGTGACAGCCTACGGCTGGGGAGGGCCTGACCAGGAGCGTGCAGGGTACGACCTCGCCGCGTTCTTCGGGCGAGCTGGCATCTCCCACCAGGTGACCACGCGGGGTACCGCACCGGCTGCGCTGATGCAGGGACTGGGCGACACATTCACGGCACTGGCCGCCGTGTCCGGCATCCTCGCCGCCCTGGTCGAGCGCCACAGGACGGGCGCTGGCCGCTTCATCGAGGCGTCGCTGCTGCGCACGGGCATGTGGGCGCTGAGCGGTGAACTCGGCGTCCAGGCCATGGGGGGACATCCACGTCCACCCGCCCCGCGTGAGATCTGCCCGACGCCGCTGTTCAACTCCTATCGCGCGGGCGATGGGCACTGGTTCTTCCTGGTCGGGGTCGAGGCATCGCGACACCTCCCGAAGGTCTTGCGGGCCATCGGGCGTCACGACCTCCTGGCCGATGAGCGGTTTCAAAGCGGTCGCAGCATCTCGAAGAACCGGCAGGAATTCATCGCGCTGCTCGACGAGGCCTTTGCCTCAAAATCGCTCGCCGAGTGGATCGAGAAGTTCAACGAGCACGACGTGTGGTGGGCACCGGTACAGTCACCTGCGGACGTCGTTGATGACCCGCAAGCGCGAGCCATCGGGGCGTGGGTCACGGTTGACCAGGGTACCGTGGGAGGCGGGGTCGAATCGGTCGATGCTCCCATTCGTTACGATGGCCGTTCCCGCACCCACGTGCGGGACGCGCCGAGGGTGGGCGAGCAGACACGTGAGATCCTGCGCGAACTTGGCTACAGCGACGACACGATCGAGGAAATCGTGACGCGTACCGCTGCCCAACGCCAGCAGGGATCTCGATAGCCGGGAGCAATGCTCATGACACTGCTATGAGCGAGCGCTCTTTTGAGAAACGCGCGTACGCGATCTGACCAACAAAGGGGAGGCGACAATGCACAAGACAACTATGACCATCGGGGGTGAGCCGATCTGTGGAACACGTACATTCGGAGTCATCAATCCAGCAACGGGCAATGTGTTTGCCGAGGCCCCCGAGTGCTCGAAATCCGAACTGGACGACGCGATGGACGCGGCAGCCAGGGCGTACTGCACCTGGCGGGCGGATGAGGAGGCCCGGCGCGAGGGGCTGCGCCGGGTAGCTGAGGCGGTGATGGCCGCGCAAGGCGAGCTTGCGGCTCTCCTGACCGCCGAGCAGGGCAAACCGCTCCCCGGCGCGGCCTACGAGGTGGAGCAAGCCGCGCTGTGGATGAGGGTCTCAGCGGAGCTAGAGCTGCCCCGCGAGGTGGTCCAGGACGACGCAGCTGCGTATGCTGAGGTCGTGCGACGGCCCCTCGGCGTGGTTGCAGCCATCACGCCCTGGAACTATCCTCTGCTCCTGGCGGCCTGGAAGATCGGCCCTGCCCTGCTCGCGGGGAACACGGTGGTGCTGAAGCCCTCGCCGTTCACGCCGCTGGCGACACTGAAGCTGGGAGAGATTCTCACGCCTCTGCTGCCACCGGGTGTAGTGAATGTGGTCAGCGGCGGCGACGAACTTGGGGCCTGGATGACCAGCCACTCAGCGGTCCGCAAGATCAGTTTCACGGGGTCGGTGGCGACCGGCAAGGCCATCGCGGCGGCCGCAGCTCCCGACCTCAAGCGGGTCACCTTGGAGCTGGGAGGCAATGACGCGGCGATTGTCCTCGACGACGCCGACCCCGCGGCCATTGCCAGGGATATGTTCTGGGGGGCGTTCATCAACTGCGGCCAGATCTGCGCGGGCATCAAGCGCGTATATGTGCCGGAAGCGCTGCACGATGATCTGGTCGAGGCCCTCGCCGCACGCGCCCGGAAGGTACGGGTCGGCGAGGGGACGCGTGAGGGCGTCCAGATCGGACCGATCAACAACCGTCCCCAGTACGAGCGCATCAAGGAGCTCGTCAACGACGCGCTTGCGGCTGGTGGCAGGGCAGTGGCTGGCGGCAAGCCGATGGACGGCGACGGTTACTTCTTCGAGCCGACCATCCTCACCGGCGTGAGCGACGGCGTCCGCATCGTCGACGAGGAGCAGTTCGGCCCGGCGCTCCCAATCATCCCGTACCGCGACCTCGATGACGCCATCGAGCGGGCCAATGCCACCCAATACGGCCTGTGCGGCTCGGTGTGGAGTTCCGACCTCGACCGGGCAGCCGATGTCAGTCGTCGGCTGGAGTGCGGTACCGCCTACATCAACGCCCACCTCGCTATCGCTCCTCACTTGCCCTTCGGTGGCACGAAATGGAGCGGCATCGGGGTGGAGAACGGCCATTGGGGACTGGACGAGTTTACCAATCTCCAGGTTCTGTACCGATCGCGGGCTTAACAGGGACCGGTGTCGCTGGTTACTGTCAAGAGTAGCTTAGTCCGTGCCACTTTGTTTAGGTACCATTGTACCTGTTGTTCAAATAGTCTTTTGCCTCGTTAGTGAAGGAGCAACATCTATGGTCTCTCCTGTCTTACAGAGCGAAGCGTCTGTGGTCCAGCGGATCAGTAAACAGCAACTCGTCGAGTCGGTCGATCAGATGAGTCCGATTTACCTGGAAGGGATCAAGCGTATTCTGACGGTCTCGGCCGATACTGAATTAATTAGCGCTCCTGCCTACTACCACGCCGCTGTGCATGCGCCAACCCTCAATAACTTTGGTTCGGCCATGTCCATCATCCAGGACGAACTGGGACACGCCCATATTGCGTATCGTTTGATGCGCGACCTCGGTGTCGACACCGAACTATTGATCTTTGAGCGCGACCCATGCCATTTCAAGTATCCCTATGCTTTCGATATTCCCCTGGAAAGCTGGGCCGAACTGGTTGTGGCCAACGCCTTCTATGATCGCGCTGGCTACACCTTGCTCAGCGATGTCTACCAAAGCACGACCTTTGGTCCGTGGAAGCGGGCCCTGATCAAAGTGGATAAGGAAGAGACGTTTCACCTGCGCCATGGGGAACAGGGCATGCGCAAATTGAACCAGACAACGAGCGGCCATGAAGAACTGCAGCGGGCGGTGAACTGGATGTTCTTGCTCACGGTCGAGTGGTTCGGCCTGCCGGATGACCTAAAGAAGCATGGCGAGCAGCTTGAGTATGGCTTTAAGGGCAAGAGCAACGACGAGCTGCGCCAACTGTGGCTGGCGACTGCTGTGCCGTTCTGTGAGGAGCTCGGCCTCAAGATTCCTGCGCACTATGACCAGGAGCAGCGAAAATACGTCATCGACTGTGCCTTCCCTGCCCATTTCGATGCCGGGAGCAAGCAGTGGGAGGGCCCCTGCACCTGGGATGAGGTGATGAAGCGGTGGAAGGCACGTGGCCCCAAGAACGAGGAGTTTGTCGAGATGATCCAGCGCGGCAAGCGTGAGATGCTGCGCTTAGTGGAGCAATAGCTATGGCAACAGCGTATCCATCCTTACAAACTCATCCCTCTCATGACGCGTCGTGTCCTGCCTTATGGGATGCACTGCGCGACGTGACTGACCCTGAAATTCCCATCAGCATCGTTGATATGGGTTTGATCGTCGATCTCAAGGAACACGAGGGGCTCGTCGATCTCAAAATCACCTTCACAGCTATGGGATGTCCCGCGATGGAATTCATCCTGGACGATATTCGTACCCGCTTGCTGCAAGAGCCTGGCGCCGAAGAGGTTCGTATCGACATCGTGTGGGACCCCGTCTGGACCAAGGCGCGGCTCAGCGAGGAGGGCATTGAAATTCTGCACTCATGGGGGGTATCAGCATGAGACACACAGTCACCAGGACGCCACAACGACGCGAGTCGTTGAATGAGAGCACGGTCTGGCAGGTCTATGCGCGTCGCAAATATGACGAGCCGCTGCACGAAATCGGCAATGTGATGGCCGACGACGTTGAACTGGCAAAGGTCTATGCACGCAGCATTTATGATGAATTCACTTGGGTGGAAATGGTCATTGTGCCACGTGAGACCATTATTTCGGTCATCGAATCGTAGTGTCGTTATGTAGATAGGATGTCAGGCTAACAACGCCATTGCACATCTACAATGAGACAGATCTCTAGCAGTCTTACTTGAGTTTGATGTGCATGTGTTGGCAGTCGTACAGCCAGCGACCTGTCGGCTCAGAGACAGGAGGAGGATGACCATGGAATTCCGAGAGCAGTTCCCCAGTATAACGGACCACCCTGCCTGGGAGGCAGGTAATAGGCAGCTCGAGCAGGTGGGTTTTTCGCGTGAGCAGATTGCTGGCCTCTTCAGAGTCAAAGCGCTCTATCAGCGTGGGGCCTATCACGAGGCCACTCCTGAGCACAAGCGACAAGCGTTTGTCCGCTGGCTCTACCTGAGGGGTCGTTTGGAAAGCTAAGCCGCCGGATGCCGGTAGTATGCACTCAATTGGGGCTCTGCCCCGTTTCATTTCGCATGCCTATGGCATGCGACAAAGGATCAGCGTATGACCACCAGTACACATCTAGACAATGCGGCGCTCTTTGCTGTTCTCTCATCACTTGCGGACAACAAGCAGGCCATCGGGCGACGGTACGCCCACTGGAGTAATGGCGCACCGGCATTAGAAGCTGCCGTTGCTGCCGCTGCGATGACCCAGGACGAACTCGGGCATGCCCGCACGCTGTACCCCCTGCTTGAGAACTTTGCGCAGGGTCAGGCCAACCCGAACCAGGTCGAGCCGATGACGCGCACCTTGCACTACCACCTCGCCTTTCTCGACAAGGACTTTGTAGGCTGGTCGGACTTCGTCGCTACCAATTTCCTGCTGGACACAGCGTTAACAACGTTCTTTGAGGCGGCACAACATTCCAGCTACGAGCCACTCGGCCAGCGAGCGCGGAAAGTGGTGCAGGAAGAGCGCATCCATCAGGTGCATGCTGAGGGCTGGGTACGCCGCCTCGCCAGGGCAGGAGGAGCGGTGCGCGAGGCCCTGACCAACTCCATCCATCGCCTCTGGAACGAAACGCTCTGCTGGTTCGGCCCACATGACGATCCCACAGTGCAGCAGTTGTACCGCGAAGGGAGTATCGATGCGACTCCGGATGAGCTGCGCAGTCGTTACCTGCAAAAAATAATGCCGACTCTGAGAAGTGTGGGGATCGAGGTTCCAGTCTCCTTCAATGCGACGACGAAGCAATGGAAGTTGACGCAGCCGCTTCCATGGGAGAAGTGGGATGCCGTGGGAAGAAGGTTGGAGTAATCGCTATGTTTCCTCATCTTGACAAGGCCACCTCAAAGAGCGAAGTCACCTGCCCGTATTGTCATTCAACCGACACTGAATGCTTCTCGCTGTTCGGCCAGCAATTGCTGACCGTGCAGTATTATTGCAACACCTGTCATACTCCTTTTGAGCATATCAAGGATGATGATGTGCTCGGCGATGTCAGGGTGGCGCATGGAGCCACCTGCTCAATGTAATGCGGGTCCCTGGAAGGGGTACTCTTGAAAGGAAGATTCATCATGACCACAACAACAGAAAAGACCCTGGTCAACTACACGACAACCGATGGCCTTGCTGTCATCGAGCTTACCAACCCTCCCGCGAACACGTATAGCTACGAGATGATGCGTCAACTCGACGAGGCTATTTTACAGGCGCGTTTCGATGACAACGTGCATGTGCTCCTGCTGCGCGGGGCTGGCGACAAGTTCTTCAGCGCAGGTGCAGAGATTAGCATGCTCAACGCCGTCACGCCTGGGTTCAAGTACTATTTCTGCCTGCATGCCAACGAGACATTGACGCGCTTGGAGCAGACACCAAAACTGGTCATTGCCGCGCTCAATGGACATACGGTTGGTGGCGGCTTAGAGATCGCCCTCACCTGCGATATCCGCATCGCGCGCCGGGGGGCGGGCAAGGTTGGCTTGCCCGAGGTCAACCTCGGCGTGCTTCCTGGAACCGGTGGCACCCAGCGCCTGGCGCGTGCCTTGCCTAAGAACAAGGCCATCGAACTGATGACCGAGGGCAAGCTCATCAGCTTTGAAGAGGCGCAGAATCTCGGCCTGGTTAACTACATCTACGAGTCGGAGCACTACTGGGACGAGGTCATGCAGTACGCGAAGTCGTTCTGTCCGCCCAATAAAGCCGCAAAGGCTGTCGGACGTATCAAGCGTTCAGTACAATCCGGCGCAGAAGTTCCGTTCTCCGAGAGCCTGGCCATCGAGCGTGAACTCCAACAACTCTTGTTCCAGAGCGAAGATGCCAAAGAAGGTATCGCCGCCTACATTGAGAAGCGCACCGCCAGTTTCAAGGCACGCTAGAGAAGCTTTGCACACAGCTGTGTCAAGCCTTGACCGGCGTTGGGGGGAATGATGAGCATCTCTCATTGTCATTCCTCTGGAACAAGCACGAGAAGACCAGGGACACCATGCAGGGTCACTGGATCTCCACCGGTGACACCTATTCCCAGGATCAAGTATCCGCGCTGGATCGAGTTTGTTCCTGAACTGCCCATGACCGCGACAGGCAAGATCCAACGCTTCGCCTTACGAGAGAGAGTCGTTCCTTAAAGAAAAGAAAGACGATACCAAGGAGTGCATACACATGTCCCGACAGATACCAGACGCTGTGCAGAGCGCCTACTTACAACAACAGCCGATCAAGATGCTCATTGGGGGGCAGTGGGTCGACTCAGCCGGCGGCAAGACGTTTGACACGATCAACCCATCAACCGGCGAAGTGCTGGCTAAGGTTGCCGAGGGCGAGCGTGAGGATATCAACCGCGCAGTCGTCGCGGCTCGGAAAGCATTTGAGAGCGGTCCCTGGCCCAAACTCACGCCTTCACAGCGTGGTCGCTTGCTCTGGAAGCTTGCCGATCAGATCGAGCAGCACGCCGAGGAATTGGCCCAGTTGGAGACGCTGGACAATGGCAAGCCCATCAAATATTCGCGGGGAGGCGATGTGCCGCTGACCGCCGACCACTTCCGCTATTTTGCGGGCTGGGCCACGAAATTGGAGGGAGAAACCATTCCCGTCTCCATTCCGAACATGTTCACCTATACGTTGCGCGAACCAGTCGGTGTCGTGGGCCAGATTATCCCCTGGAACTTCCCCATGCAGATGGCGGGTTGGAAACTAGCCCCCGCTCTGGCCTGTGGCAATACGGTCATCCTCAAACCGGCGGAGCAAACGCCCCTCACGGCCCTACTCCTGGGCGAACTGATCTGCGAGGCTGGCTTCCCCGATGGCGTGGTCAATATCGTGCCAGGTTTTGGGGAAACGGCGGGTGCTGCACTGGCTGCTCACCCTGATGTCGACAAAATCGCCTTCACCGGCTCAACGGAGGTGAGCAAGAAGATTCTGCAGGCCAGCGCGGGCAATCTGAAGAAGGTGACTCTGGAACTGGGTGGCAAGTCACCCAACATTATCTTTCCCGATGCCGATATGAAATACGCGATACGCGGGGCGCTCAACGCGATCTTCTTTAACCAGGGCCAGGTCTGCACGGCCGGTAGCCGACTCTTCGTCCACACGTCCGTCTACGACCAGGTGGTGAGCGGACTGACGGAGGCTGCCAGCAAGATGAAACTGGGGCAGGGCATTGACCCCACCACCGAACTGGGTCCCGTGATCTCACAGGAACAACTCGAGCGCGTGACAGGCTATATCGAGACGGGGAAGCGCGAGGGGGCAACACCGACGACGGGTGGTGAACGAGCCGGTGGTGACCTGGCACAGGGATACTTTGTACAACCCACCATCTTCGATTCCGTGCGTGACGACATGACCATTGCTCGCGAGGAGATCTTTGGCCCGGTGGTCGTGGCCTTGCCGTTTGAGGAGGTCGAGGGGGTGGCTGCTCGTGCCAATATGTCGATCTATGGCCTGGCGGCAGGGATCTGGACGAGCGATGTGAAAAAGGTGCATAAAATGGCGGCAATCCTGAAAGCCGGCGTGATCTGGGTCAATACGTACAACCAGTTTGACGCGGCTGCCCCTTTCGGCGGCTACAAACAAAGTGGCTATGGACGAGAAATGGGCCACGCCGTGCTGGATGCCTACACGCAGACCAAAACGGTGTGGGTCAGCCTCCGCTAAGGTTAAGAGCATAGAAGGGAAGATAAGGAGGCCCCACTTGACAGTACACAGCAAACGCTATGTGATTATCGGCAACGGGATTGCAGGGACGACCGCTGCCGAAACCTTGCGCAAGCAGGATGCTACGTGCAGCATTCATCTGCTCACGAACGAGCCCTATCCGCTCTACAATCGTGTCTCCTTGCCGCGTTTTCTGCAAGGCGTCCTCACGGAGCAGAAAGTCATGATACGCGACTTCCCCTGGCACGAGCAGCGCGGTATTGGGCTCATCACTGAAACACTGGTCACCAGCGTCAACACCGAGGAGCGCGTCGTCGTGACCGAGAGAGGACAGCATCTCCCGTATGATGCCTTGTTGATAGCCACTGGTGGTTGGGCGAACCCCTTGCGGGTGCCAGGAGCAGAAGGGACCAAACATATCTACAACTTTGTCACCCTGGATGATACCAGAACCATCAGCGCTCGTATGCGTGAGTCACGCACGGCGGTCGCCTATGGCGGCAGCTTCATCTCCTATGAGCTCTGCGATGGATTCGCCGTCCGCAAACTCGACACGACCTGGATCATGCGTGGCCCCTATTGGCTGCGGAATGCACTCGATCCCGAGGGTGGCGACGTTGTCGATACCATCGCAAAGAAATTTGGCGTCGAGGTCATTCATGGCGATGAAATTGAGGCTGTGATCTCTCAGAACGGAGTTCCCAGCTATGTGAAGACGAAGAAAGGACGCCACATCCAGGCGGATATCATTGGTGTTGGCCTCGGTATCACGCTGAACACACAGATTCTGACGAACACACCCGTCCAGACCCGTACCGGCGTCGTGGTCAACGACTATCTAGAGACCAACGTATCCGGGGTGTATGCGGCGGGCGATGTGGCCGAATTCTTTGATGCGACGATTGGCTCCCAGCACACCATGGGGACCTGGGACAATGCCATGGCCCACGGACGGACCGCTGGGACAAATATGGCCGGAGGTCATCAAGCCTATATGGATGTTCCTACCTACACCAGTCCGCTGTTCGATGTGAATATTGCCGTCATCGGCACGGCAGAGTCGAATAATCCTGAACTGGAGTCTATCGCTCGTCGTGAACCCGGTGAGAAAGGGAACGAGAACTACCGCAAACTGTTCTTTCGTGAGAACAAGCTCGTCGGTGTCCTGATGATTGGCAGCCCCAAGGGACGTAAAAAGTTGGTCGAGATTGTCAACAACCAACAGGTCATCGAGATGGCTGCCGAGCGCAAAGCCCTGTTAGAACTGAGATAGTGTGACCAGGTAGCCTGGAGAGAGGAGAGAAGTTGAATCATGACCTACCTCATCACTCAGCCATGTATTGGCACGAAGGATGCATCCTGCGTCGAGGTGTGTCCTGTTGACTGCATCCACCCGACACAAAGTGAGGAGGGCTTTGAGACCGCTGAGCAACTCTACATCAATCCTGATGAGTGTATCGATTGTGGTGCGTGCGAGCCTGCATGTCCTGTGACCGCCATTTTTGAGGAGTCGGGCGTTCCTGACGAGTGGAAACAATGGGTCAAGATCAACGCAGAGTTCTTCAAAGGCTAGCGCCTCAGTCTACCCAGCCCTGACCATCTTTCGTGTATCCGATGCTGGCCGTGCGCTCGTCACGTCAACTAACCCGGGTCGAGTTTGCATAAAGCCCCCATCTCTTTGACTCGCATAGAGAGTGTGGTCCTGGTGACAGAGGTGGGTCTGTTTGACTCTTGAGTGCGGTGAGATCATTTCTGGAGGAATAGGAGCCGAGGCGAGGCTCCTACCTGAGCGAAAAGGAAGACGAACAAGATGTTCCCAGGACCCAAATTAGGAATCCTGGGAATGATCGCGGAACCGACCGGAACCGACGGGTTTCGGCTACTCTGTCACCAATTTTATACCTCTTCCTTGCCCCTGCTGGCAAACTGTATCTGAAGGTACAAGACGTGCTCGCACACGGTGAAACCCATGACGCCAGCCCTCCTCCGATTGTTGGCAAACGGCGACCAGGGCCAAAACACCCGAAATATGGTGTTCCCACTGAACACTGGCCGATGATCATTCATCGTGTGGTGGAGAACAACGAACCACTTCGTACGGTTGCACAGGACTATGGTGTCTCTCATGAAACGATCCGTCGCATCATGCTTCATGTCCACCTTTCCTTGCATCTTCCCTGTGCAGTGCCTGCAGATGCAGGGACACGACGGAGATGGTCCGTTGTACGCTGCTGGTCTCATCGGCGTAGAATAAGCATAGCAGGGGAGGGCGGTACGACAACGGGTAGCACCTGGAAAGGGGACGGGAAAAGGCGGCAAGCAGGACGGATGCTGGGTTTGTGCAGGCTCTACACCTGCACTCCAGGCAGAAGCGGGGTGGTTTCCTAGCGTCCGGAACAACACGTGTGCCCGCATACCATTAGAAGTGAACCATCATCTTCGTGAACATCCGCACCACCAGCAGTGGGCTTTCCAGCAAGAGGTGACAACGTCGGGTATGGACGGGAAGCGTCGAAAAAAGGCGGGAACGATCTGTGAAGCACCTGGGAGAGGGCTGGGAAGCAGCCGGGTTCTGGTTCCCAAACTGGTGTGTTGGCTATCTAGGATATCCGTTCCAAAAAATGCGCCAATGATAGCTCTATCGCTCTATCGATTGCTTTTCCTCGCCAGCTGCACGCGAGGAAGCCGGCGACAAGATTTGCCTATGATTATTCATTTCCTAGTTTTGGAACGGATATCCCAGGCAGCCAGGATCGGTGTGTGAAGGAGAAAAGATCAATCAATTCCCCTATCCATTCCTTTACCTTATCAATTATGCCTCCTCATTGAGTGCTTCGCCCCGCTGCAATTTCAGCGCATTTTGCGTGGAGAAGAGCACATTTCGTC
>WNFI01379579.1_pt2 | contig 14999 bp, 15 predicted proteins | sample 5400471 | NCBI WGS metagenome assembly WNFI01 (sample SAMN13153348, study PRJNA577476) | soil metagenome | isolation source: 100 cm saprolite on Douglas fir-dominated hillslope | place: USA:California | collected 2013-09-17
GGATTGCCGGTTGGGAAGCGCACATAGCAAGCTCGTGAAACATTGGCATGCGCAGTAATCTCTGGTCGAACCGTTACCGAGATGGTGGGGATACCCCTACGCTCGATAGCCCCTTGAAGAAGTCCCACGGACTCGTGACACATTGGTCAGCCAGGGGTTAACACCACGGCGTCTGTTCCATGTGCTAGTAGTCGGTCCGCAACGATTGGGGCTGTTGTATCGCGCAGCAGGCGCCCATCCGGGATAAAACCCATAAAGCCGAAATGCATTGGCGCTATCGACCCGACTATACCCGTGCCAACCAGTTCGCGCAGCCTATCTATAGGGAAGACACAGTTGGGATCTGCATTGGCATCGCTCGTATCGTAATGAAGATGATCTACAGCCAGGTCGCTTGCTTGCGTATCACATGGAATCTCACGGAAGCTAGCGTCACCGTGTGGGTTGAGCACATCGTGTGCCGGTTGACTCTTCAAATGCACGCCTGCTGTCGAGACCAGTGCAATACTGCACTCGGCGAGTGGCTTGCGCAGAGGTGCCCAGGTTATTGATTCGTTGGCTGTAAAATTGGCTCCCTCATGCATTTCGGCGATGAGCTTGAGCCAGCGCCGAAAGCGTTCTTCCAGGTCAGGTGTTGGCATTCTTTGCTCACAAACTATGTTGCCCCGGATAGTGACCCTCCAAGATAGAGGTGACTGATCTGTGGGTTTTCCAGGATTTCCGTGTGGGTTCCTTCCAGCCGTATCCGCCCGCTCTCCATCACCACGCCACGCGTTGAGATGCCCAGGCCCGTGCGTACATTTTGCTCCACCAGTAGAATTGTTCTGCCGGTGCTATGCATTAGTGCGATTGTATCAAACACTTGTTTGAGCGTCTTTGGGTCCAGGCCCATCGAAGGCTCGTCCAGCAGAATAAGCGTAGGATCGAGCATTAAGCTGCGAGCGAATTCGACCAGGCGCTGCTGTCCGCCCGAAAGATTGCCCGCCTTCTCTTTGGCCCTCTCCTTCGCCACTGGGAAAAGCTCTTCGACCTCTCTCAAACGCCGGTTCACCAGCGCCTTATCAGTAAGCATGAATGCGCCTAACCTGACGTTTTCTCTGACGGAAATGTCCGGAAAGAGGCTATGGTTCTGGGGTACCTGAACTATTCCCAGGGATAGTACCTGGCGTGGCTTCATCCCACCGATTGAGCGTCCATTAAATGTAATTTCACCAAGTCGGGGTTTCAACAAACCGCTGATGGCCCGCAGCACCGTTGACTTTCCAGCGCCGTTCGGGCCTACGATACAGGTAATTGACTCTTTCTCGATATCCAGATTGACTTCCTTGAGAACATCTCCTCCGTCATACCCGGCAAAAACATTATGCAGCCTCAGTAACATGCTCTCAATCTCCTAAATAGGCTTCCAGCACTGCAGGATTCTCGCGCACCTCCTGAGGAGTCCCCCGGGCAATTTTTGATCCTCGATGCATCACTGTCACGCTATCACACAATCCCATCACGAACTCCATATTGTGCTCGACAACCAGGAATGTCACCCCACGTTTGTTGAGAGTACGAATACGCTCTGAAAGTTGGTTAATCATGGTTGGGTTGATGCCTCCGGCCGGCTCATCCAATAGAATCACCTGTGGTTCAGCGATTAGGATGAACGCGAACTCCAGCAACTTTTTTTGCCCATACGATAAGTTGGCCGCCGGTGTATCTTTGAGATGTGTGATCCCCACGAAGTCCAGCAGTTCCAGGGCACGCTGCTGCTCGTGCGAAGAACTCCAACGACTAAGTAACGCCCAGGTACCTTTACGTTGTGCTGCTACATGCATATTCTCCAGCACTGTGAGCCTGGGAAAAATGCGGGTCAGTTGAAATGTCCTGCCGATTCCCAATCTGAACACCTTATCTGGTGTCCAATTGGTGATGGACTGCCCATGAAAGCGAATAGTGCCCGAATCTACCCGATCATACCCTGTCATGACGTTAAACAGCGTCGTTTTGCCCGATCCATTTGGCCCGATCAAACCCGTAATGGTTCCCTGCTCCACAGTGATCGAACAAGAATCGAGGGCGTGAATTCCACCAAATGCCTTAGAGACATTCTGTGCTTCCAGCAGGCTCATAGATTTACTCCATCCCTTTTTCCTGAACTCTCTGCAACTAAGCTATCTTCCGGACCCGAGGTACCGGCAACAACTGGAATTTTTCCTGATTGGCTGCGGTATGCCATCCACTTGATCCACCTCTTGCGAATAGTCGGTAAAATGCCTTCGGGCAGCAAAAGAATAATCACCAGGAAGAGTATGCCGTAAATCACAAGGTAATAGCCATTCTCGCTGAACTGCAACGTAAAGTATTGCTGCGTAGGCACTAGAATCAGTGCGCCAAGAATTGGACCGGCCAGTGTGCCTAAGCCTCCTAAGAAAGCCATCAGAGCAACAGCCACGTCAAAGAGTGCGTCGAATGCGAAAGGTGGGTAGAGAGATCCGATGAAGTACGCATGTAGAGCGCCTACCATGCCTACAAAGAAGGCGGAGATCACGAAAGCTACCAGTTTGGACGGTCCCGTCTTCACTCCCAATCCCAATGCCCTATCCTCGTCATCGCGAATCGCCAGTAGTCCGAGCCCATATTTTGAGTTGCGTACCCACCACGAAACACCAAGGGCGAGCAGCAGGAGGGCAAGGGCGACATAGTAGAAAGGCAGGTTGAAGAAATCCGCGCTCCAATCAAATGGTATAGGTAAGGTTAGCCCTGCTGATCCATTGGTGATGCCGCGCAGATTGTAGGCCATTAGCTGCATAATGAAGAAGATGGCAATCGTGATTACCACGAAAGTATGCCTGCGTGTGCGTAATGCGATCCATCCAAATGGCACCGCGAATATGGCAGCTACCAGGCCCGCAAGTGGAAGCAAGAAGAACGGAGCATAGCCCGCTGGGATGTTCCAATCCTGAGCCATAAGTGCCATCGCGTAGGCACCCAGGCCGAAATAAGCGGCGTGACCAAGTGCAATATAGCCGGTGTAGCCCGAAAAGATGTTCCATCCTGTTGCGGCCACCGCAAAAAGAACAGTAAAGACTGCGATGATGGTAACGGCAGGATCCGAAAACACGAGCGGAAACGCGATGAATACAGCTAGAAGGGCAATGAGCCCGGTTATTTTGATTATTTTCATTGCTTCCTTGCCTCAAGCTGTCCAAAAAGGCCCTGGGGACGAACTAACAGGATGACCACCAGTAGCATGAAGAAGACAGTGCTGGCCCATACGGGAGACCATACGACGGAAGTCACGTCCTCTATTACTAGCATTACTAAGGAAGCGATCAGGGCACCTCTCAGGCTTCCCAACCCTCCAAGAATGATGATGACGAGCAAGCGTGAGATCAGATCGTAGTGGCTTCCTGGATTGAAAGCCGTTGTAGCTCCGAAAGCCATACCTCCTGCCGCTGTCAGAGCAACTCCAATCCCGAATGTGACCGCCGATACTCTCTCCACATCGATCCCAATGAGTTCGGCGGCCGTCCTATTCTGCATGGAAGCACGCAGACTATAGCCAAATTTCGTGCGATATAGTAGCACATAAAGGCCACCTAATAGGATAACACTCAGCATGAATCCGAAAACATAGATGTACGCCAGGTAGAAACCGCCTATCTGGAATGATGCATCGGCATACCAGGCATGCAGTTGCACAAAACTCGTGCCAAATTGAATTCCCAGCACCCCTTCGATGATCAATGCAACCGCGAAGGTGACCAGAATGGACAGCATCGTGCGCTCCAGCTTGAGTGGGCGAATAAATGCCCATTCGATCAGGATCCCCAGCATAAACATAACTGGCATGGTTATAAGGAGGCCCAGAAATAGATCTATATGAAAATTTTGCTGCAGTACGAAGCTCAGATACGCCCCCAGGATAACCAGTGCGCCCTGTGCGATGTTGATGATGTTCATCACACCAAAAATCAGTGTCAACCCGGATGACATTAAGGCATAAACGCCACCAGTCAATATCCCCGTGATGACTGCGTCAATAATTAATTTCGCCATAATACCTCTTGCTAGCAAGGATGACTCGACTGGTGGCTCGTCCCAATAGTCGTGGAGGGTCAAGCCCTCCACGACGTCAGGTGTTGACTAGGGCCAGTTGGGTTTAGGGAACTCTGGAGTTGTCTTGGCAACGTTAGTAGGGTAGACCGGGATTAAGGAACCATTCTGCCACTGGAACAGGTAAGCCGTCGCCGCCACATTCTGCCCTGTGTCGTCGAACTTCACTGGCCCTTGAACGGTCTGGTACGTACTACCCGAGTGGAGTTCCGTGATGAGTTTTTGATTGTCAAGACTACTAATTTTCGCTACAGCTTGCTGCACTACCTCCCCAACAGAGTATGCTTCGGGAACATCCGAGCTAATATCAGCGGCTGTGCCGCCATACTTTGCAAGGTATTCTTGTACCATCTGGGTATTGCCAGGAGTAGGGGCTTGCGGATACCAGCCGCCGTTCGGGACCATGATGGCTTCCGCCGGTTTGGTACCACCAATGGCACTGAGGAACTGGCTCCCTTGATCGGGCCCTGCCGTGGCAATCAACGCCTGGGGGTTATAGTGCTGCTGTTTGAACCTTTGGATGAATGCACTGACATCGGGGAGCAAGGTGCCAACGATCACGATCTGCGCCCCAGATGCAATCATCTTATCGGCAATTGGGTTGTAGTCCGTTGTCTCCGCCGGGTACACCTGGTAGGAAGCGGTCTTAATGCCACCTTTCTCCAAAACCTGCCGCGCCGTGTCCACCTGGGGCTGCGTGAACGGATCGTCCTCGGTCGCGTAGGCTACTGACGTAGGACGCTGTGAGGCAGGCAGGGACATGATATAGTTGGCAAAGGCGACCAGGTTGCTAGCAACGGGGAGTGAAACGTCGAAGAGGTTGTGCAAGCCCCTGGTAAAGACAGATGGGCCGCCACCCGCGCCCTCCACAAACGCGTATCCATAACGATTGGCGACAACTGATGCCGGTTTCGTCAGGAGCGTGGAGAACGGGCCAAATACCAGGTCATCGTGATGCACAGAGATCAACGTCTGGTAGTTGGTTTGTACCTGGTCTGGGCTGCTGGCATCGGAGACGATGTCCAACTGCACCTGCCGGCCGAGCAGTCCGCCACTTTTGTTGACGTCGGTCTGCCAGAGCTGGTAGCCCTGTTCGAAGGCTTTGCCGTCAGCAGAGAAGTCGCCGGAGAGCGAGAGCGAGATGCCGATTTTGATAGGAGTGGTATTGCCTGGGGTAGGGGTGGTCGAAGTCGACGACTGGCCGCCACAGGCGACAACAAATAGAAGTACCAGGCTCATGGTCGCAGAGGCGTAGAGCGCCTTCCACAACCGGGCTGCGTAGTGTCGAGTCACTACTTTCCTCCTTCTTCACTTGCCGGCTTTCGAATGAAAGTCGGATTTAAGCGAGTTACTACTCCATTGATAGAGATAACTCAAATAGATGATCAGTCACCAGGACAACAAGAATACGCTTAAAATACGCTCGAACCCTGCGTGTTATCTCATACATTTCGCCTTTGGATAGAAGCGCCTACTCCAATAGTCCTAGCGGCTCTTCCACGAACTCTGCCAGTGCAGCTAGAAATTGTGCTCCCCTCGCACCGTCTACTACACGGTGATCGCATGAAAGGCTGAGTACCATCATGGGTTGTACTGAGGGCTGTCCTCCTACTGGTACGACTCGCTCAGCTATGCGCCCTACGGCCAGAATAGCAGCTTGAGGTTGATTAATAATGGCATTGAAAGCATCAACCCCATACATGCCAAGGTTGCTGATAGTAAAGGTGCCGCCCTGGATATCCTGGGGTCGTAGCTTCCCAGCCTGGGCTTTAATAACCAGGTCGTTGCGTATCCGTGCAATGTCTTGCACAGTGAGCGTATCAGCCCGCTGGATAACCGGCACAACCAGCCCCTCCTCGACAGCAACTGCTAGCCCGACATTTATTTCGTCATTCCTGGTGATCGAACCTGCATGCCAGCTAGCATTGAGTCGCGGATGTTCTCGCAGCGCTGCTGCCACAACTTTCACAAGCAAATCGGTATACGTCACTTTTACTGGTAACCGTTTCTGGATTAGCTCGCGCCAGGCAATCAGGCGGCTCGCGTTGACCTCCCGAACAAGATAGAAATGCGGCACGCTAGTCCAGCTTTGGGTTGTGCGCTCGGCCATGATGCGCCAGGTGTGGCTTACAGCCGACTCTTTCTGCGTCTCAACAGAAGCTGGCGTTGCTTCTGCTACCTGTATTGGCACTGGCTGCGCCTCTACAGCCAGCACATCCGCAACTAGTACCGCTCCACCTGGTCCACTCCCCCGCATTGCCGTGAGATCCTTCCCCTGCTCTGCTGCCAGCCTGCGTGCCTTGGGTGAAGCTGGTAACAAGCGCGCATGACTTGCAGTAGTGGGCGCTGTCATTTGCTGGTTCTGAATATGTGCCAGTACATCCGCCTTCTGAATGCGCCTTCCCGCCGGCTTGATAGATGCCAGCTCCAGGTCGTGCTCGGCCGCAATGCGCGCAGCTAAAGGACTGGCTGTAACACCGGGGAGATGCTCTCCAGCTTGTGGCGTCATGTGTCCATCCGTAGGGATATCCCTCTGGGTAGATCCCCCCTGAGCTGGAGTATCCTCCTGCGATAATTCTCCAAGGGCCTTAATAGATGCAATCACCTGTCCTACCGGTATCTCGACTCCGACTCTGCCAGTCACATTGGCCAGAATTCCTGAGGCAGGCGCCTCAATTTCCACTGTGGCTTTGTCGGTCTCGATCTCTGCCAGGGGCTCGCCCTTTGCAACCTCCTTACCCTCCTCTTTGAGCCACCGCACTATTATCCCTGTTTCCTGCGCTATACCTAGCGCGGGTAAGATGACCTGTGTTGCCATCAAGAGCCTCCTGTAGCGGGTGTATGAATTGGTTGTAGGCAAGCAACCAACCGTAGGGGCGCGGTAAACCGGCCCCTACATCTGCTTTACGCTTACCGTATCAAAGCTAAGCCTGTACCAGGCTCTCCTGGCCTTTTATGCTTGTAGCCGTGGATTCGGGCTGGTTGCCATTGGCATGCCTGTTCAGTTGGGATTGTGTTTCACGCGTAGCAGGCAGTGGGCCATTGGCAGTATAGTAGCGCACACCTGCTACCAGCAGATCCTCGGCTGGGAAGCGCGTGATAACCTCGCAGCCATCTTTGGTAACGACAAGCTGCTCTTCGATGCGCGCCGCCGACCAGCCATCGCTTGCCGGCCAGAAAGTCTCCAGGGCGAAGACCATACCCTCTTCGATCACTTCTGGATGATCGAGCGAGACCAGGCGGCTGAAGATTGGTTTCTCCCAAATGGAGAGTCCCACGCCATGGCCGTATTGTAGAGCGAATGCAGCCTCTTCGTTCGGGAACCCAAACTCCTCCGCCTTTGGCCAGAGCTTGACGATGTCGGCAGTAGTCACTCCCGGCTTGATGGCGTCAATAGCTATATCCAGTATGTAACGACAGTACTTGTATGCGTCCACCATGGCCTGTGAAGCGCTACCGACAGCGAAGGTGCGGTAGTAGCAGGTACGATACCCACTATAGCTGTGCAAGATGTCGAAATACGCGGGATCGCCTGGACGCAAAGCCCTGTCGCTGAAGACATGCGGGTGGGGACTGCACCGCTCACCTGAAATGGCGTTTACACCCTCCACGTGCTCTGAACCCATGTCATACAAGACTTTGCTCACCAGCCCAACACATTCGTTCTCGCGAACTCCAGGCTTCATGAAGCGATAAAGTTCGTCATAGGCTGCGTCCACCATCATGCAGGCCGAGTTGAGCAAGGTAATCTCATCCTGCGTTTTGATTATGCGGGCCTGTTGCATCAACTGCTGACCATCCACTACTTTGATGCCCTCTGCCTGGAGAGCGAACAGCACCGGTAATTCAATAGCATCCACTCCTAGAGGCTCGTTGAGTAACCCGCGTTCTTCCAGTTCCACGCGTATCTTGCGTGCCACGTCTTCAGCCCGGCCGGCTTCTGGTAACATTGCGCCGCGCAGGGTAGAGATGCCTGCGCGGGAACGTTCGCCTAGCCATGGACAATAAAGTTGGTGATGCCGCGCTGCTGAACCAAAGTCCCACATTATCGGCTCAGCATCTTGTGGCAGGAGCGTGAAGCGCGCGAGTTTATCCATTGCCCATGTGCCGATATGGGTTGCGGTAATGTAGCGCACGTTGCTCATATCGAAACATAGCAGCGCGCCCATGGCAGATTCTTTCAGCAACTTTTTAATACGTGCCAGCCGCTCGTTGCGCAGCCGTTCGAAGTTTACACGCTCTTCCCAGTCTACACCTATCAGGCCGTATGTTTTGATAGCCATTGTCCTGCTCCTTAGAAGGTAGGGTCAAGCCCTACTAGCTCTTTTAACTACGTCCGCATAACGTCTTAGCCATCTCTGCTACAGTCGTAGCAGTAGGAACGGTTTGGTCTTCCAGTACAGGCGAAAAAGGTATAGGTACGTCCATAGCCCCCATGCGTTTGACCGGGGCATCCAGGTAGTAGAAGGCGCCATCGGCGATTACCGAGGCGATCTCAGCCGTAACGCCATAGCGTTCGTAACCTTCGTCTATCACGATGGCCCGGCTGGTCTTCTTTGCAGACTCAATCAGTGTTTGTTTGTCGAGGGGAAATGTGGTACGTGGATCGATGACCTCGGCGCTAATGCCCAATTTTTCCAGGATCTCCGCCGCCGCCAGGGCAACCTGTACCATGCTGCTCGTTGCTACGAGGGAAATATCACTGCCAGGGCGTTTGATATCGGCGACTCCGAAAGGAATGGTATACTCACCCTCTGGCACAAGACCTTTGAGTTGGTACATCATCTTGTCCTCAAAGAAGACCACCGGATTATCATCGCGGATAGCCGTTTTGAGCAAGCCCTTGGCATCGTAGGGTGTCGAGGGCAATGCCACCTTTAAGCCAGGTATATGGCTTACCCACGCGTGCAGACTCTGGCTATGTTGCGCGGCAGAGCGGCGCGTGGCTCCCATGGTTGTACGCACAACCAGGGGTACCTTGAGCTTACCACCTGACATGTAGTGGACCTTCGCGGCCTGGTTCACGATTTGATCCATCGCCAGTCCGATGAAATCACCAAACATGATGTCCACCACTGGACGCATGCCGGTCATCGCTCCTCCCACGCCCAATCCAGTAATGCCCGCCTCCGAGATCGGTGAGTCTATTACCCGCGCTGTCCCAAATTCCTCGACCAGTCCAGACAGCACTTTGAAAACCGTCCCGGCTTCAGCCACGTCTTCACCGATGACGAACACACGCGGGTCGCGACGCATTTCTTCAGCCAGGGCCTCGCGAATGGCCTGGGCAAGCGTGATCTCCCGCATCTGCTGGTCCTTCCCCGGCCCGGAGCTGCCTTGACTCGATGTTGTACTAAGCATAGACATCTTGATACACCTCACTTGGGTCCGGGAATGGCGCGTCAAGCGCGAATTGAACTCCTGCCTCAACTTCGGCACGCACGCGTTGTTCTAGCTGTTCGAAGGTCTGTGTATCGGCCATGCGCTGCTCGATCAGCCACGTGCTGAGTAGCTTCAGTGGATCGCCCTGGGTCATCCACTGTTGTTCTTCTTCCTTAGAGCGGTAATATGACCGTTGAATGTCACCTACATGGTGGCCATGGTAACGGTACGTATTGCATAACAAGAAAGCTGGACCTTCACCCCTGCGCACCCGCTCTACTAACCGCTGGGCGGTAGCATAAACGATCCGCACATCCTGCCCGTCCACTTCTTCTGTATGAATACCAAAGGCTTTAGACCTGCCGCTCATCTCGCCCGCCGTCGTCTCCGAAAAGTGGGTGTATTCATTATAGAGGTTATTCTCGCAGACGTAGATCACCGGCAACTTCCACAGCGAAGCCATATTCATGGCCTCGTAGAGCACTCCCTGGCCAAGCGCCCCATCGCCGAAGAAACAAACCGTTACCTGGTCACTGCCGCGCATTTTGCTCGACATGGCAGCTCCGGTAGCAATGGCGGTGCTACCTCCAACGATGGCGTTAGCGCCCAGGTTGCCAGTATCCTGGTCGGCGATATGCATAGAGCCACCCTTGCCTCGACAGTAACCTGCCTCCTTGCCGAGCAGTTCGGCAAACATCCTGTCGATTGAAGCTCCCTTTGCCAGGCAGTGTCCATGGCCACGATGCGTGCTTGTGATATAGTCATCGCGCCGCAAGGACTCACATACTCCCACTGCCACGGCCTCTTCCCCTATGTACAGATGGGCAAGGCCCGGCATCTTGGCGCTGGTATACAACTGATTGACATGCTCTTCAAAGATGCGTATTTTGAGCATCTGCTCGTACATGTGCAACCATCTCTCACGTTCACCTGCTGGTGGCTGTGTGCCCGCCAGAAATCCAGGCCGGACATTTTTGCCAGCACCTTGTACACAATAGCGAAATCTTCCTTCGCCAAACCCATGGCGCGAGCGGAAGTGAGAAACTCATTGCTAACCGCAACTGTCGTTAGCGGCACATCGAGTTCCCTGCCCATCTCCAGCGCCAGGAGCATATCTTTCTGCATCATATCCACATTGAACCAGGCTTCGTCCGGTGGTTGGAGTATGAATGGGGTGCGATACTTCAGCGAAGGAGAAGCAATAACACTGTTTAGCATGACTTCGAGCGCGGTTTCGAGAGGTACTCCCCCTTTTACAGCTAATAGCAACCCTTCGTAAAAAGCCGTAATTTGTACTTGCAAGTTAAGGTTGATTGCGATCTTCATTAAGACGGCCTGGCCGTTCTTGCCCACATAGTTCACCTTTGGTCCTATGTCCAGCAAAATAGGTTTGACCTGTTCAAAGATTGCTTGTTCACCACCAACCATGAGGGATAAATTGCCCTGTTCCAGGGTAATCACGCTGCCAGACACCGGGGCATCGAGCATACGCGCACCTTTTGCGGCCACCTGGGTAGCCAGCCTCCGGGAAGCGTTAGGGCTGACGGTGCTCATATCGATATAAATTTTGCCTTCTCCCAAACCGGCCAGTACGCCATCAGGGCCACCTAGTACCTCGTGCAAAGCGTTTGTGTTTGTTACCATAGTAAAGGTTACATCAGCTGCTTCGGCGACCGCCCGTGGTGTATCTCTCCAACGCATTCCAGCGTCCAACAGCCACTGCGCTTTCGATTTCGTGCGATTGTAGCCGGTCACAGTGTGACCGGCGTCCAGGAGCCGTTTGGTAACGCGACCGCCCATGGCTCCCAGCCCAACAAAACCAAGATTGGCCATAGACAACCTCCGCAAGGAAACTACTCAATCTTTCGATGTGGTTGCAGTTTTCACATCTTCGCGAACTTGCTGCAGGTGGGCACGCATAGCTTTCCGAGCTGACTTAGCATCGCGACGAACGACAGCGTCAAGAATGTGTTTATGATGAAATTGACCTCGCTCGGGACCCCCGCTCACAGAAAAAATCTGTTTGCGCTGCTCGCTGAGCAGGTCAACAATCGAGTCTACAAGTGTGAGGATAAGTGCGTTCTGTGTCCCTTTTGCCAGAGCGCGGTGAAAATCGTTGTCAGCCGCAATATAAGCATCAGCCTCATTCAGGTTGGCGTCCATTAGCTTCACTGCCTCGCACATAGCAACAATCTCTTCATCCGTCGCCCGCGCAGCGGCCAGTGCAGCAATCTCCGGTTCGATGATCTCCCGTAACTCGACCAGGCCAGTTGAACTGCCTGCCTGTCCAACCCTCATCATCAAGCCCAGTGAGTGGCGCATAGCTTCTGAAGTACCGTCGATAACAATCGTACCCCGGCCAGGTCGCATGTCAACCAGTCCCCTCTGCGCCAGCGTCTTCATAGCCTCGCGCACGGCTGTTCGGCTGGCGTGGAACTGCTCGCTCAACTCGCGCTCGGTTGGCAAACGATCTCCACTGCGAAGCTCACCGCTCAAAATATGCTTCTCTATTTGCTCCGCGATTTGCTCGAAAACTTTGTTTGACTGTATAGGTGTATATATGTTATCCATATATGAAGCTCAAGGATCAATTGGTATGATGATATGATAAACGGACCGTGGTTCAAAGATAACATGATTGTTGCCCATTGTCAAGCTTGGGGGAGATGCTGAAATCGCTGAAGTGGCCTGGGGAAGAGCCCTAATCCTGCAGCCGCATTACCGCCTCAAGTTGCCCGCTAACGGCTATTTGCGGTACACCAGGGCCAACCGCTTTGCCAATCGATTGCTCTATCGATTGAATCGTAGTCGTATTGCAAACATTCCCCGGTTGTTGATGCGTCATCGTACATAGAGCCGCTGTCAGGTAGTTGGTGGTGCCGAGGATATCTTTCGACACCGTTGAGTTCGGATCAGCCAGGTCATTAGCAATATCTTGCCACTGGAGGTTTGCCAGGTCCTGTGGACTGTAGCTTGCGCCTGAGAGTACATACCGGTTCCCAATATCAATAAATGGAATGCTGCCAGCACTGGAAGAATCTGTATAGGGCGGAGCATCATAGGTATTCAAGAGATTCTGTTGAACTGCGGTGGGAGTTTGTAGGGTAGGATAGTTGCCAGAGGAATCCTGAACGTTTCCCTGGGTTTCGACCGGTACGAAATCGATGTACGAACTGGTATAGACAGGAACCTTATATAGAGCAGAATAGAAGGTGAAGGTTGGGGTGCTGGGATAGACATCTGTGCTCGACGAGGTTGTCTGGTAGAGCTTACTAAAGGTGCCAAAGCGACTGAGCGCTACCACCATCGACCAGCGCTCCGCTGCACAATAAGGACAATACTCTGCACCGACATAAAGGAACTCCGGCTTGCCGGTTGGTCCTGTTAACACGGGTGATGATCCATTCACAGCTTTGAGTGGATTTTTTACTCCACCAGTGCCCATGGCAGCCAATACGTTCGGATCAACCCTGGTAACTGCATTGAACACCTGCGGGCTAGCCAGTGTTGGCGCATTTGCGCTTCCAGATGACTGAACACGGGAGATGACCACGAATGCCACGATGATGACAGCGATCAGTGCCACTATGCCACCTGTCCACAGCCATTGCGTCCGGCTTGATTCGCGCTGCGCTGCCCCTCTGCTACGTGCCTGTGCTTGCGTTACTGGAGTTCGATTATTCTGACTGCTGGCAAGTCGTTGCTGCCTCTGTTGCCTCTGCTTTTCACGTCGCTGCGCCGCTGACGGATCTTTCTGTTTTGGTTTTGCCATATGTTTATGTCCTCGTTACTTACGTGAGATTAGTGCAATTTATGACCATTTCCTTGTCATTCAAGTGAGATCAAGTGTAATTGTAACATAGCCCGTCATCCTCTTGCCTTTACAATTTTTAGCGCTCAACAGGCTAACAAAGAAATTTCTGACTTCTATTCATAAAGGCAAATGGGAGACGGGAATGCACAGAGTTGCGCACTCTGCTCACGATGTGTTAGAGTAGAAACACGGTTAGAGCGGTGAACAGGAGAAAGTATACAATGGGTATGCAACCTGCAGATGCATATGACAGCCATCCCTCATTTCCTACACGACCTTTTCAGCAGACTACGGACCGCGTTGGAGGCTTTTTGGTGGCCCATTTTGGTCTCATCTTTACGGTGATCATCGGGTTGCTCTTGCTGGCCGCTTTTATAGATCCCATCTTGTCATTTCTTGGGCTTGACGCGATTGCCAAACCGCTGTTTTACTCGATGCATCTGATCTGCGCGCAAATTCCTTCGCACTCATTCTATCTCTTTGGGCACCAGGTCTGCTTGTGTGAACGATGTTGCGCGATTTATAGTTCGATGTTTCTCGGCGGGCTTGCCTTTGTGTTCAGCAAGAAGCGACTGCCAGGCATTCCTTGGTGGGGCTTGATCCTCTTGAGCATACCGATGGCCTGGGATGGCTTGACCCAGATGTTTGGTCTGCGCGAGAGTACCTGGGAACTGCGTCTCATCACCGGAGCACTCTTCGGTTTCGCGCTAATCTGGTTTATGCTTCCTCTTTTACAGAAAACACTCGAGGCGGATGCGGCGTAAATTTCATACAAGAGTTCGTGATCGCACTGTGATGGCATATTGTGTCACCTGTTGTATACTTTAGGTGTGAAAATGCGGCGTCTCTACGAAATTGTATTGGAGGAAAGACATGGATATTCTCCTGATTGGGGCACCGGGAGCAGGGAAGGGCACACAGGCAGAGAAGCTTTCTCAACTCTTCGCACTTCGGCATGTTGCGAGTGGTGATCTATTCCGAAAGGCTTTTGAAGAGCAGACTGAGCTTGGGTTAAAAGCTCAGAAGTATGTTGATCTCGGGGAATTGGTTCCCGATGAGATGACGATCCCGATGGTGATTCGTCATATTGAAGAACCCGAGGGCATGCATGGAGTGGTGCTGGATGGGTTTCCCCGTACGCTTACACAAGCACAAGCATTGGATGCAGAACTGCAGCGTATCAATCGACAGATCGATCTTGCAATCTACCTGAATGTTTCTCGCGAGGAGTTACTTCAGAGGCTTGCAGGCAGAGTTTTCTGTCAGGCGAATCAACATGTGTACCATGTCAAATTTCGCCCACCGCAAGTGGCTAATAGATGTGATCTGGATGGAAGTAAGCTCTACCAACGCCCCGATGATAGCGGAGGAGCATTGCGAAGACGATTGGTCATCTTCTTCAATCAAACCATCCAGGTGCTCGACTACTACCGAACGCGGCATAAGCTGAGAGAGGTGGATGGCAACCAAGGTATCGATCAGGTACATTCGATGCTCTTGAACGAAATAAACGACTACAAAGGATGAGATTGGCTGAGCCATCATTCTGCATTCGAGCTTGCCTTGTGGATGGTTCCGCTGATTGTTGGCTATGCGCTCGTGTGGTATATGCTCCTTCGAAAAGCAACCGTTTGACGGGTAAATAAAAGGAAGTTTTGGATGATGGAGACATCTGCTCTTCCCCTTACTACGTCTGCCA
>WNFI01706586.1_pt1 | contig 14998 bp, 11 predicted proteins | sample 5400471 | NCBI WGS metagenome assembly WNFI01 (sample SAMN13153348, study PRJNA577476) | soil metagenome | isolation source: 100 cm saprolite on Douglas fir-dominated hillslope | place: USA:California | collected 2013-09-17
GGAGTGTTATCAATTAACCGGTCAGTTCGATTTCCTGCTGAAGACGGCGATCCGCGATATGGGGGAGTATAAGGATTTATTTATGAACCGGCTCGCCACACTTCCGAATATCGGGTCGGTGCAATCGTACTTTGTGCTGAGCGAGGGGAAGGTGGAGACGGCGTATGCGTTGGAGGCGGGAGGGAAGAAGAAGAGGACTTGATTTGAATGTTTACCATTTCCCTACACAATATATGAATTGATATCCCAGCGCCGGCCGAGCAACTGGCAATAGAAATCCCGGTGGTGCTGCTGGTCCAGGAATTGGTAATGAAGAACGAACCAAAGTTCGAAGGAATCATTTGAATAGGCGCAATGATAGCCCAGGTCCCGGGCTTTTCGGATGGCGCGGTTGAAATCCTCCCCTTGTCCGGCGGTGGAGAAGTCGCAATCAAAGCGGTGTCAAATGGCGAGGCGACGCCTCTGTCAACCGAACCTGGCCCGCAGGATTTCGTCCAGGTCGGCGATAACCTCCACTAATTTGTCGATGGAGTCCAGGACGAAGTATTGTTCCTGGAAGCGGTCCTTGATGTAGGGGGCGGCCAGGATTTGCTGCAGGTCGAAGGGTATGCGCCGGGCGGCGGTGGACAGGCTGTAGTTGGTCTCGGCGATGGAGGAGAGGATGCCGGCGCCATAGATCTTGCATTCGTCGTTCTCGCGGACCAGGCCGAACTCGATGGTATACCAATAGAGGCGGGCGCGAGCCGGGGGATATGACCGAAAGTGTCGTGGAACATATCGGGTTCTTCGAGATAGTCGAGTTGTTCTTTTTTGCGGAGCCAGGTGGTGGCGCCGAAGCGTCTGAAAACCATGAGCTTGAAAAACAGGCGGTTGGGAATGAGGCCGGGGACGGGATAGATCTTCCAGCCGGTGTGTCGGAGGAGGTTTTTGTTGATATCCTCGAAGAAGGGGATGCCGTCGGGACTAAGGCCGAGGGTTTGCAGCCCGGTGGCGAAATGGTCGTAGGCGAAGGCCTGGACAGCGGCTAGTTGTCGTTGATATAATATGGTCCATACGGACTGGTCGGCGGCAGTATACTGCGCGTATTGCTGATCGATCATGGAATGAGTATGAAGGTTAGATAATAAGGGGGGATCGCGGGGATGGTCGGGGCGCTATACGGGGCGGCGCTTGCGGGTTTTTTTGTCCGGCGTTGGGAAGTGAGAATCGTTTGATAAGAAAAGAAAAGGTTTCATATGGGCGATAAAGATAGGAATTTAGATGAAAGAAATCATCGCTTTATTAATTGTTCTTCGCCGGCTCCTTAGCTGTACTGGCTTTACCTGATTTGTCGTATTTTTAAGACGTAAATCACTACATGAATCCCAGCCCTTCCCATTTACCCAACGAGAGAGAGCTTTTCGCCCGGATGGCGGAAGGGGATGAGGTGGCATTCGGCCAGATCTTCTATCATTATACCGCGATCCTCCAACCATTTATTGTCAGCTTGAGCCGCAGTGAGTCGGTGGCGGAGGAAATCGTGCAGGAGGTATTTCTCAACCTTTGGCTGAACCGGACGAAGTTACCCGCGGTGGAGAATTACCGGGCGTATATTTTCACGGCCTCGAATAACCGGGTTTTTACCTGGCTGAAGAAGCGGGCCCGGGAGCTGCGGCTACAGGGCGAGTTGGGAGTGGATATTCCGGATATGGACAATCACCCGAATGAGGTCATCGACTTAAAAGAGACCCTGGCGATCATCGGAGAGGCGGTGGAGCGGTTACCGCCGCAGAAGAAGCTGATATGGAAGTTGAGCCGGGGGGAGGGGTTGAGCCACGAGCAGATCGCTAAGCAGTTGGGGTTGTCGAAGAATACGGTGAAGAATCATTTGGTGGTTGCGATAAAGATGATACGGGAGGAGTTGGACAAGGGGGGTACGGTGGGGGTCGTGGCGGCGGTGATCGTGACAGTGTGGGGGGAATAAATTTTGCCTATTCTTATGGATCTGCATTTCATGCCCTCGTTGTCAGATGATTTGTTTTGGGCTGAATGACGTCTCACAATAGGGTTCAGAGATTAAACTGCACATTCTTGCAGCTTAATCTCATTTTTAGTTTTACCTATTGATTTCAGTTTCAATTAACCTGGTAAGTTCTGCCCCATTGTCCATTGCGGGATTTTCAAGATTAGCCATTAATTCACCCTTTTTATTAACTAGGATAAAGCTGGGGCACCCTTCAATATTGTAATATTTACTTATTGGATGGTTAAAATTTTCTCCATTAGTGAATAAATCTATGCCGAATTTTGAAGTGTAGGTTCCTTCCCTTATGGTTTTTATCCAAACTTCCCTTTTGTCGTCAAGATTTATAGTCAAAAAAACTACCTGTTTCCCGATAAAATTTAATTCCACTTTTTCAAGAAACGGCGCAGATAATCTACAGGTCCCACATCCTGTAAACCAAAAATCAAGCAATACAACTTTACCCTTAAATTCAGAGAAGGATCGAATTCTACCTGAGGCGTCTGGTAAGTTAAAATTAAAAGCCGGCGCACCGGCCAATCGGGTTGATTTGAGTCCTATAAGTATAGCCTTAAATTCCGGAAAGGTTACAAAATCAAGTGCCTGATCCACGAAAGGGACCAAATTCTCTTTGGAATCTTTATTTCCATAAATTTCATTTATAACCAGGCGTTCCTCCATCCCCCCAGAAAAATTATGCGTTAAATAGTCATAGCTTTTATGCAAGGTATAAGGCCTGTTTGGAACTGTACATGAGTCGAACTTATACTTTGTTACCACTCCATCTGTATAGCTATCTGAAAATTTAACAACATCATACTTATTCAATTTTTTACCTATAAGATAGCTTTTAGGAACTGTCGAATGATAGCCATTTAAGTTATTTCTGGCGGCTTCAATAAGATCTGCCCGCATTAAATTTATGAAACTCCATCGGCTGAGATAATTTCCAAATGCATCTGCCTTTAACAAAATATAAATATCAGGCGAAATAAAAGCTCGCTGCGAATCAATAAAGTCGCTCCTTTTAATAAATACCAAGTCCTGTTTTTCAAAGTATAACTTTGCATTATTAGGATCATCCCAGGATAACCCGGTATTTATTTTTCTTCCAATATTATCCAATGCGCCTATTATCCGGAATTTTTTAGCGTTCTTTCCGGCAAAGGAGTAAATCCCCCCATTTTCTGAGATAGTTATATTATCCCCGCTTTCAAGGTAGTAATTGTGCAGGGAAAGATTATACAGCTTCACATAATTCGAGTCGTTTCTTACCCTTTCCTTTATGTCCAAATTAAAATGTATTGGATATTTTCCTATTCTTATTCTAAAAAAATACCTATGGTTTTGAATTGGCGTTACATAGCTTTCATTCGCCCTATAATAAAAAGGGTATCCAAATTTATTAACTGTTACCAAAATGCTATCCTTATCTGTCGCCGAATTCACCTTTCCCCTGATAATTGCATAACCGGTTTGAGCCTGAACGTTTACAACGCCGATTATCAATAAGACCATATATATTCGTTGCTTCATGTAATTTAGATTTAAAGTTCTGTTAATTTATCTTGGATTCTGCTGAATGCCGCTGACTGAAATTTCATTGTCCGGGATAGGCATTGCATATCTCGGATCATTTGGCGGGAGCGTGTATGTCGTACCATTATACAACCTGGTTAGTGTAGTTGCGAAACGACTTTCTTTGTTCAATCGTCGTAAATCAGTCCACCGCAATCCCCTAAACAATAGTTCCTTTCTCCTTTCGGCTAAAATCTCCGTTAACGCCTGATCAGCAGAATTAGCTGAATACGGGACATATGTCCCAGTCTTCCAGCGAGTCACCAACAAGGCATTTAAATCGTTTAATGCGGCGGTTGTATTTCCTGCCCTTGCATTACATTCCGCCCTGATCAGATATATTTCATCCGTTGCAATGCCACTATAGTTGTAATACTTTAGGTCATAAGTGCCCGAAAAATAGGGCAAGCCATTGTTGATAACAAAGCAGGCTGTTTTACGCAAGTCGTTTATTGTATAAGAATTATATAAAGTCGAATCTGTAATCCCTACATTATTTGGAATGACGTCATCCCAGCCTTGTTGGAATGTATGAAAAATGTCCTCTGCCAGCAGGGTAGTATTAATAGCGTATGGTGTAGGGGCCAGCGTATTATAATCTGCCAGTGTATTAAATTGTGCAAGGCTGGCATCTGCATACTGTGACGCCTTGAGATAATTTGCCATCGCTAGGTACACCCGAGCCAGTAAAGCATTGGCGGCAGGTTGGGAAGGTAACGTTTTGTACAGAGCCTTTACGGGCAATAAAGGAAGGGCTGTTTCAAGATCACTGAGAATTTGATCATAGCATTGCTGTACGCTCGGCCTCGTAGATTTAATATTTAAGTTGGAAGTCAGCCTTAAAGGAATACCTAGATCAATCGATGAACTCTTAGCATCATAGGGCATTGCAAAGGTTTGAACAAGGTTATAAAAAGCGACTGATCTGAAAAACAATGCGCTTGCCCTGATTCGATCTGCTTCTGTTTGCTGACTTCCATTTATAGAGATCTTAGGTAAATAGTCCAAAATAGTATTTGCATAATATACCTGCTGATACGGAACATTCCAATCGTTAATGCTTTGTCCGACATTATATAACTGTTTTTCCCATATATACCCATTGCGGTCTGTGATGTCCTCGTTATTCAGGATATCGGTCGTCATATAATAATCATCAGCGGCAATTTCTCCTAATCCCGGGTCGCCGGTATTAAAAGTATTTTGATTGTTTAAAATGCTCTCCAAGTCGTGTAAATTGGATGGAATAAATAATTCCTGATTTGGCTTGGCCCCTAAAAACGAATCCTCCTTTTTGCATTTGCATACTAAAAAGCCGCTGCCAATTATAAATAAATAACGTATATGTTTTTTCATGGTATTTTAAAAATTTGCTTTAATTCCAAATGCGTAGGTTCGGGGTAACGGATAAGATGATAACGGAGATCCGATCACCAAATCCGGATCTAAATGATCTTTGTTCGCTCTCCAAATAATTCCTATGTTATCTATATAACTGTAAATCGATAAATGGGAAAAAAGAAGACCTTTGATCTTTGACTTATCCAATTCATAACTAAACCTCAGGTCTTTTAACCGGATATTGTCACCTCTAACAATCAGTGCTGATGAATTCTGATAAAAGGCATCGCGGTCAGTAGTATAAGGTGGTAATTGAAAAGATGGAATATTGGTCGTGAGTTCATCTCCTGGCTTTTGCCACCTTTGGAAATAGTCCTCATTACCTTGCCATGGAAGGCTGGAAGATGTATAGGAGGTTTTCCTAAAATAATAATTAAGTTCGTAGGTGATGTTAACAGATAATGTCAATTCCTTAAACGAAAAACTATTTCTGAATGAACCGAAGGCCGTCGGCCTTGCCGAACCATTATATTTTATATCCTCCAGCGTTGTTTGTGATAAAATGCCGGCGTAATCTGAACTTACTTTACCATTCAGGTATCCTTGCGGATCACCTGTATCATGCGATAATCCGGCCCAGCGATAACTGTAAAGACCATACAGCGCCTTACCAACCAATGGATTTATCGTACTGGCATTGCTTAATTCTATAAAACTGCTTGAGCTTATTGTTGTATTATATTGGCTTACCTTGTCTAATACATGGCTAAATAAGAAGTTAGTCGACCAGGAAAAATTTCGTCCACGCACGTTGTGGCTATTGATCACGATATCGATGCCCTGTCCTTTAATATCAGCAGTATTACCAAAAAAAGTTGTAAGCCCGGTTGAAGGTGCTAATGGTGAATTTCCGAACAGGCCATCCCCTTTTTTGAAGTAATATTCAATACTCCCGGAAATGATCTGTTTTTTTAAGGAATAATCAATTCCCAGGTTGATCATACGATCGGTTTCCCATCTCAGTTCAGGATTGCCGGGGTTTGCGACAAAATCGTATGGATTTCCATTCGCATACGGATTATAATTAGCCGGGAATTGTCTAAGTGTGGTTACCGCTGTAGCAGAAGTATTAATATTACCGGTGTAACCATAAGTGGCCCTTATTTTTAGATATGGAAGCCAATCTATATGATAAAACCTTTCCCTATTTGCCTCCCATGAAATGCCGGTCGAGTATAGCGGTACTGACTTTTGATTGGTACTTACGCCAAACAGGTTAGATTTGTCAATTCTGCCACTTAATGAGAACGTATAGCGCCCATCATAGGTATATGCCGCATTACTGTAATAGGAAAGATAATTGTTCGTAGTCTTACCATAGCCAAGTGCAGTTGGTATGGTGGCGGAACCTGTCGGATTTAGAGGAAAACTTGTTACGTAATCTATATTTGCATTATTGATCTCCGAACTTTTATCGTAACCATAGGCCGTGTTGGCATCTGACTCATTTATTGCATGGTTGATTTCAAATCCGGCAATTGCACTGATCTCATTTTTTTGGCCCCAGCCATCGTTGAAGTTTAACTGGCCTCTTCCTTGTTGGGAGGTTAAATAATTATCAGATTGCTGTAAAATCCCGCCTATAGGTATCGGGTTGGTAAGATTACCCGATGGGTCCAACTGGGAATACCTGTTAATTAAATCCCTTGCATAATAGGTCGATAAATTATAATCATTCATAGCAACGGTTGAAGCCTTTTCATATTGATACTTCAGATCCGCACTAAAATGTTTCAGGAATCTATAATTTACCTCAAAATTCAGACGGTTATCCTGGGACTTTACCGTATTGTCGGCGTTACGCAATTCCTGTAATGGGTTGTAATTCCAGTCCAGAAATTTTCCGTTTCCCGCTGAATTGCTATAATTCGCAGAATGATCATGGACAATAGGAAGACCATTGCCATTCGCATCTACAAGTGGTGCATAGGGATAGATCGTACTTTTATTGGTAGTTATAATAGAACCAACCGGGCTATTATTTTGTGCATTGGCCTGAATAAGGTTATAGCCAATGCTAATCAGGAGGTTTTTTACTGGATTGAAATTATACCTGCTATTTAAAGTGAACCTATTGTTTGAATTACCTACCTGGGAAGCAAGATTATGATCTTCTCCTAACGAAATAAAATAATCGCTTTTTTCATTTCCGCCAGTTACGCTAAGTGAATACTGTTGATTAACCGCATGTTGATAAAAGTCTTTTGAAAGATCATTACGAACGTCAATATTTCTTAACGCATTAATTTGTGAAGTTGCATCAGCGGGTGATATTTTGCCTGATTGCAGGTCTGCAAGAATTTGAACAACAGGAGAAACTGCTTTATACCCTGTATTTAAATCACCATCGTAAGCCCCTGCATTGAACAATTGTTCTTCTAAATCGATAAAAGTATTGGAAGGCAGGAAATTCGGATTGTAATAAAGGTTAGGTTTCTTTCCTATAGTTATATTGGCATTAAGTTCAACACGTAAAGGCTGATTTCTTTTTCCCTTTTTAGTGTTGATGACAATAACTCCATTGCCCGAACGCACACCCCAAATGGACGCAGCGGCTGCATCTTTTAGTACAGTGATACTTTCAACATCATTAGGGTTTAAATTCGCTAAGTCTCCGTCATATGTAAAGCCATCTACTACAACTAATGGTTGGTTGTTTGCAAACAACGTACTGACACCCCGAATGCTGAGATCGCTTTGTCCGGCTTGACCGTTTACGGTATTCCTATTGAATAATAGTCCGGGAACTACTCCATCCAGCCGGCTCAATAAATCAGGGCTAACCCTGCGATCTATTAAAGCACTATCCAAAAGTACAAATGATCCCGTTGCTCTTTCCTTCGGTATGTTTTGGTATCCTGAGTGATACGTCACATTAACGTCCTCAAGATTTTTTGTAAATATCTTTAAGCGTAACTGCAAATCGCTTTTACCTTTTAATTTATATTCCAGTTTTTCATATCCAACATTACTAACTACCAAATTTGCATTTTCATCCACCTCTTTTAATTGAAATTCCCCCTTCTCATCGGTTACCGTCCCTTTCCCTGTTCCTTTCACCGTCACATTAGCCCCAGCCAACGGTTGACCAGCTTCATTATATACCGTCCCATGAACTTCTATTTTTACGGGCAGATGTGGGAGGAGAGCGGTATCCCCGGGTTGCAACGCAGGGGCGGGCCTGGGTTTGATGATGACCAGGCTGGGAAAGGGGAACGCCTTTTACGGAAAGGGTGACGGTCTGGGCCAGTCCCCGGGCGGATACCTGGAGGCAGGCGGCGAGTAAAAAGAAAGCTGTGAGTCGCATGATACGCAGCGTTTTGGTTAAACTCCTTTTGTTGAAAAAGGGAGGGGCATAGAGAGGAACATAAAGAGCCATGGAATCCATAACTTTGTTTGAGTTTGGGTTAATTAATAAGCAGTCGGGCAACGATTGTATTTATTGGGTTAACCTGAACGATTCGCAGGGGAGTGGTGCAAACACTTCCCTGTTTTGTTCCCGGTCAACCAGTTATTTTTGGTTATGTCATGGCTTCGGTTTTGTTTTGTTTACACTTTTATTTAGTCACTTTTATTGTTTTTCCCTCCAGGCGGCAGTCGACCCCGTTTTCTTTCAAGGCTTCCAGGACGGCGGAAAGGTTGACATTGCGGCTGATGGAGCCGCCGAATTTCCGGTCGGGGACGAGGCCTTCGAACCGAACGTTTACGTCATACCACCGGGCCACCTGGCGCATAAGGGCGGCCATGTCGGTGCCTTTGAGTGGAAATTGCCCGTTCTTCCAGGCGACGGCGGCGGCTGTATCAGCGGGCCGGACATTTATACTTCGGCTAGCCGGATCGAAGACGGATTGCTGGCCCGGGTGCAAAAGGGCCATGTTACCATTATTATTATCATCGCCGCTGAATTGCACGGATCCCCATAAGAGGGTGGTCTGTAGGGTTTGTTCGTCTTCATAGGCATTGATATTGAAAGCGGTGCCCAGGACGGTGGTGTTGGTGCCGCGGGTATGGACGATAAAGGGATGCGACTGGTCGGGGGCGACGTCGAAATAGGCTTCACCGGTCATCTCGACTTCCCTGCTGCCGTTGGTGAAGGCGGTCGGGAAGCGGAGGGAGCTGGCGGCGTTGAGCCAGACTTGGGTGCCGTCGGGGAGCCCGAGCTGGTAGAACCCGCCGCGGGGGGTACTTATCTTATTATAGACGATCTCCGCGGGGGTGGCGTTTCCTGGGCGATAGGCCAGGCGGCCGTTGTCCAGTTTCACGACATTGGTATTCCCCTGGCTGGTCAGTTGGCCGTTACGGGCGCTGTCGAGCAGGATAGTCGAGCGGCCGGCGAGGGTGAGGACGGCATGCTGGCCGCCGGGGGCGATGTCTTTGACGGTGGCGCCTGCGCTATTATTCGTGTTATCGGAATGTGGCACGCGATGGGTCCAAAGCCAGGTACCGGTGACCAGGATGCCGATGATGGCGGCGGCGGCGATACGGGTCCAGGGGAAGAGGCGGCGGACGGGTAGTCTCTCCTCCCCTTCCAGGGTGCGGGCGGTCGATAAGATGCGCTCCAGGACAGGCTGCCAGTGGGCGCGGTCGAAGCCGGTTTGCGGTCCGGTAGCTTCCAGGAGCCCGTGGAGCGCCCCTTTCAACTCCGGCTCCGACCCGACGGCGATGAGCTCAAAGAGTTCGCGTTCTTCCGTCGGGGAAGCAGCGTGGGCGACATAGCGCTCCAATAATTGGTATAGGCGTTGGGACCGGGCGAGGGCGATGAAACCGGCGAAGGTGTGGGCATGGCGGGCCGCGTCGGGCGCTCCGGGGCCGAAGAGTTCTGCGCAGTTGATCTGTTCCAGGGGATTGAGTCCCTGGTTACGACATTGGCTGAGCTCTTGCTGCAAGGCTTCATATAGTTGCCAGTAGGGGTCCATTTTGTCGGGTTATCTAGTATTGGGGCTTGGGTGAGGGATCGCTTTTTGCAACGAGCAGGCTTCGGCCGGCGCGATTAAGGGTGAAAGGAAGTCGTCGCTGAAACTGGGCCAGGCCTCCGGCCACCATATACTCCCCCCCGGGTGGTCAGCACATGCAGGAACCCGCCCTGGCTCACTATACTCTTCAAATCGCAAAAGTGGATGGCGGTATAGCGGCAATTGGATTTGAGGAAGAAGAAATCGAGTGAACGGGGCTGGAAGCCGGGGTTGTCCATTCGTTGAAATACCTCGGTTAGATTTGATAGTTTGTAAGGGGGTTGCAGGTGAAAGTCGACTTCCTGGCCCAGGTCATAGGTACATTTCTCCATGCGGCCGGAGAGGAAGACGATGGTGGCGGGGGTGTTGGGATGCCGGTTGTAGGCCAAATATTGGCCCTATTCCAGCGGCAGCTTAAAGCTTACCGTAGCGGGAGGCAGGCATTGCTCGTCCGTACAGATCATAAATTCAATCGTTCCCGATATACTTGTTTTTGCCCCCGGCAACGGCTTTTTCAATTTCACCCTTTGAACAAAGTCAACGCTGTCCGTATAATAGGTAACATCCACATTGAACACCTGCTCGTGCATGGTGACCGGGTTGCCTTTTTCCTGTACAACCCCTACCAGTACCAGCAGGGAATCAGAAGCAAACCTTATGGATGTCGGGATCGGCCCTCCTTCCTTCATGTGTTGTGAATAGAGATGCCAGGGGTTTGCGATGCGGGCGGTCAAATGTACGTCATAGATATCCCCGGAGATCTTTTTTGCGGTATAATTCCATTTGATCCCCTGCTGGGCCATAACACTTATTCCAATAAGCATCAGCAACAGGACACTTAGTATTTTCATGCTTATTCATTTAAAGATTCAACAAGATCACTCCTATTTGCTTCTATTCGCCATCCAGTACAATACAATCCATTTCCCTTTCCCCTTTGGTCACTCTCAGGCCGTAGGCGGCCAGTGATCGTTGGATGGCCGGCAAATTACCCTCGAAATCAAAATCGATCCGCCAGTCCACTTTCATTTTAGGATCGAGGTTAGTCTCATCGACCAGTGGCAGTTTATCCATCCGGTAGATATTTATCAACCCCAATATGTAATTCAGCTCGACATTCGTAGCGGAAATGGTATTGTCCTCATGTTCATAGTCAGGGGTGCCGCCTTTCGATTGCAGGCCGAGATCCGTTCCTATACGGCGAAGGATATAACAGGGTATCTTTCTTTTTTGCATGCTGCTCCTGACACCGAAGAAGGCATCCAGCTGCCCTTGCATGAGGTGGTAGAACTTCTTTTTCGTGATCGCCTGTTTCTTTGTCAGCAGTTCATAATCGTAAATATTCGTACCTAAAAAATAATCAGGGTCATATTTTCCGGGATTGGTAAAATTCTTTATAACTCGTGTATTGGAAAAGTAGCCAGGCTTATGGATCTGGTAAGCAATCTTGTACAAGGTAAACAGATCGATCCGCATATGCCGTTCGGCCTTCAAGGTATCCTTCTCGTCGGAACCACCGGCGTACATATTAAAATTATATTTGTTTTCCTGGTGGGGCGCCAGGTAGGAAGAAATCGCGAAATCTCCGCCATTGACCGGTTGTAAAGCCGTAACGAGGGGAACATCATAATCGCTGCCTACGACCGTGTCCTTTGTCTCGTAGATGGGCATGCGCCCGCCGGCAAGAAAATCCCGGATATATTTTTCCGTAGCGATCTCCTTGTTGGTAATATACCGGACAACTCCCGATTCATCGATCCATACCTGTTTGGGTACATAAAAGTATTGGAACAGGGAACCCAGTACACTTTCGCCTGTTATGGAGGGCAGTTTAGTCTCCCTGACATTACGGGCCCATTTTTTTAACATCTCCACCTGTTGTTTACTGTCTTTCGTCACCAGTATGATCTGTACCTGGTCCTTGAATTCCTCCTGCAACTTTTGCATCCTGGGCATGGCCTCTATACATCCCTTGCAATGTATATTCCACATGTCCAGGATAATAAGCTTCTTCTTTAACCCGGATAAACGCACTGTTTTGTCGGGAAAATTACTGATCGTGTAGACGGAATCCGGTAACCGGTCGCCTATATGGTAGTACAGGCCCTTGTTCTTTTCCCGGTCAAAATACCGGGAATCGCTTTTTTCCTCCAACAGTTCCATTTCGATGAATGTTCCATAATTGGTCACCACATAATCCTTAAAAATGGTTTGGGAAGCCAATACTTTGTCCATCGCTTCATCCAACGTGACATTTTTCAGGTCCAGCGTGATCGGGACAGTCCAGTTGGAATCATTCCCTGTAGAATAACCCATGCTGGTTTGGGTCTTTGTGAGCGCCCCCAATACGTCTTTTAAGGGCTCTTTATTGAACGAGATGCTAAACCGCTTTTCAAATTGCTCCTGGGACAGAGCCGCCTGTGATAATAGGCAGCATAATACAATAAAATAGAATGCTTCTTTTTTCAGACCTACTTTAATCTTGCACATAAATTGTATTCGAATTAGTTTTTATGAATTGTATTTGACGGCCGCTATGGACGATTTTCAATACCCCTGATTCTGAGCCAGTCTGGGGTCATAGGTGATCTCGCTTTGCGGGATAGGCAACAGATCCGCCGCAGGTGTCCAGGTTGGCTTATACGCGCTCATGACCGTGTTTAAATTGCCGGTTCTTTTGAGATCAATGAACCGGCTCCCGTTCTCCACGAAAAATTCTACCTGGCGTTCATGCAGGATCGCCGCCAGCATACCCGCCTGGGTAACGGCCGTCGTATTGGCAAGGCCGGCCCGTGTTCGTATGGTATTCAGATCGCCCCGCAATATTCCCTTGCTGCGCCCTCGCCTCCGCCCGGATCAGGTATTGTTCGCCGGAACGGAGCGCCATTAAATACTCGGGGGCCGTGGTGTTCGGGCTGCGATTATGGTATTTGTAGGGAAAATAATAGGTCACCCCGTTTTGAACGGTCGATGCCAGCCAATTGGTCCTTCGCAGATCTCCCGGTTCAAAGGCGTTTAGCAGGGCAGGACTGACAGGGAATTCCGGAGCGCCCGAACCCGGCACCAGGTCGGGCCCGTCAGCAATATATCCGTTCTTCGTCCAGAATGACAGGATGGTTTCCTGGCTGTTGGCTAAAAAGACGTTGCCAGGCGTTTGCAGGGGTGTAAAGAGACCGGAATTAAGCACGATACCGGCCTGCGTCTCCGCATTCGCCCAGTCCCTTTGCTCTAAATAGACCCTCGCCAGTAAGGCGGTAGCTGCGTACCGGTTGGCCCTCACCTTTCCATCCCCACGGTATGCTTCGGAGAGCCCTGCTTGCGCATCTTTCAGGTCGGTTACCATTTGCTGAAATACCGTAACTGAATCCGTATTCGCTGCATGGGCATTGGTATTGACGTCCGTCGTCAGCAATAAAGGAATATGTCCATAGAAGTTCACCAGGTAGAAATAAGCGTAGGCGCGTAAAAATTTAGCTTCGCAACTGAGGTCACTAACATATGATGCAGGTAAGGTGGTGGAATTTTTTAGCTGGGCAATGATATCATTGCATTGATAAATGGCAAAATAAAGGTAGGACCATATATTGCTATTGGTCCCGTTGACCACCGGAATCCTGCTCTGGTAAAATTCAATGAAATCCTGCGTGTTCAATGTAAAGCTCAGTTCGTCCGTATACAGGGACATATTCACATTGTAGCTGGGGTCGATGAACACATTGAAAAGAGCATAGGTGCTCACCATGGCTGCTACGGCCGAGCCGGTATCGGCGAAGACCTTGTCGGTGGTCAGTTGGTTAGGGGTGGAACCGACATCGATGAGCTTGGTGCAGCCCTGCAATAAAATGACCGACGAAATTATAAAGAAGAATAACTTTTTCATGCGTTTGATTTTTAAAAACTGATTTGTACGCCGGCGACAAATGATCTCATGGGAGGGATATTGTTGGAGGGGAATGAAATTGCCCCCGATTCCGGGTCCATGATGCCTGCATTCCTGTTCCAAAAGGTTAGTAGGTTCTGTCCTTGTGCATAGATGGCTAATTGGTTAAGATTCGCTTTCTTAAGCCATTTGGCGGAAAAACGATAATAAAGGGCCACGTTTTTCAACCTTAGATACGAAGCATTGAAGTAGTTGGCCGAAGAAGAACTATAGTAATAGTCCGTGAAATTCGTGGAAGCCTTCGGCACATTGGTCTTGTCACCGGGATGTTGCCAGCGGTCATCGATATAGGCAAAATTATTATTCATGATGCCCGGGGGGTAGGTATTTGCGCCTACGGACATTTGCCTGGCATACATGCAAAAGACATCTAATTGCCAGCCCTTATAGGTGAATGTATTGCCAAGACCACCGTAGAAGTCGGGCGTTCGCTTGCCGATCCTGAAGTAGTAATAAGGATCGGTAGACGTGCTGCTCGGTTGCGGCGCATAACTTGCTTCCCCGGTGGCGGGATCTACACCCAAAGAGCGGTAACCATAGATACGGGTGATATCATATCCCAGCTCCAGGGTATGAGAATAACTGGAAGAGCTGAAATTGTCAAAACTTTTTAACCTGTTCTTTGGCAGGGTGATATTAAACGTGGTAGTCCATGAGAAAGAGTTGGTTTTTATATTCTTCGTGCCGAGCTCGAATTCCCATCCTATATTCTGCACCACGGCAGGCAGATTGGCCTGGTAGGAGGAGAAGCCGGTGATATTGGGCACGGAATAATTTACGAGCTGGTCATCGCTTCGATTTTGATACCGGTCGACGGTCAGCAGGACCCTGTCATGCCAGAACCCCAGATCGAGGCCGAATTCCAGCTTCCGGGTGGTCTCCCAATGAAAGCTTAATGGAAAATCTCAGCTCGGCCGGGACCATCTCACCGTATAATTCCTATACGCGTTATAAATACGAATCCGTCTTTGGGAGAGTAACCATTGATTGGGATGAAAAATATATCCTGAACGGCACCATTCGGCGTGACGGCTCATCCCGGTTCGGTCCCGGTAACCAGTTCGGCAATTTCTGGTCTATTGGCAGCGCCTGGCTCTTCAGCAGTGAGAAATGGATGAAGAGCAA
>WNFI01100750.1_pt1 | contig 14995 bp, 22 predicted proteins | sample 5400471 | NCBI WGS metagenome assembly WNFI01 (sample SAMN13153348, study PRJNA577476) | soil metagenome | isolation source: 100 cm saprolite on Douglas fir-dominated hillslope | place: USA:California | collected 2013-09-17
AAACCTCCGCTCCTGATCTCAACGTCAATACATCGCCACCATCATCATGAAGGTCTGTGAGCCCAGGTGAAGGCATACTTTCATTTCTGCTTAAGCCTCAGGTCGTCAACAGATTCTCACGAAGGAAGAAGCTGATCAGTAAGTGCCAAAAAGGCCTGGGCGCTAGACCATCAGATCATAGAACGAGCACGCTCACCACAACTATTCCTACCTATGACCTATCTTTTCCAATAACAGGCACTACCATATCGTCCTCAATGGAGGCGTCAAGGGCTTTGTATACTCCTCACTAGTAGCCTTCCCGCTTTCGTACTACTGCCACAGATCATGGCCCGTAAGCATGTTCGAATCTTCAGCGCTTTATCTGCTCCCAATTCCACTAACCCACGTCCCTTTCCTCTCTCCTGATGCATTTTGATCGGGTCATTTCTTACATCGTCCCACAAACCCCCCGCTAGTACTATCGCAACCTCCCACTCTCTCTTAAGGCCCTCGGCATCATAACCATCACAATTCCTGCCTCGGTCATCAAAGCCGAGGTCGATGGGAACGCTTGGGAACGAACACGTTGGCGGGACGTCGGCGCAATGGAGATGGACGAACTTCAAAAGCGTGAACAAGAATGCATCGCAAGCTTGAGTAAGAAAGACCAATGGCTACATTGGGCGGCACAGAGGAGGTACAGTATAGTTGGAGCGAGTTGGGCATTAAGCATGGCCATTGCCTTTGGAATCGTTATGAGGAATCCGTAAGTGGTGTCCATTCTCCTTCCCAGAACATTTCATACGTAAAGTGGATATGTATAACTAATGTTGAATGGTGTTTAGGTACCAAACACTCCCTCAAAAAATTGTTCAAGCTCGTATGTGGGCACAAGGTCTCACTGTCGGTGTTCTTCTCGCCTCGGCAGGTTTATCCGCCTCGTCCGCACCGCGACACGCCACCGTCGACCACTCATGGGCACTGATCATGAGTTCCACAGCTTTCCCTACTCCATCTGATCTACATGATTGTTTTATGCTTCGTAGCTTGAAGAACAAAAGAAAGCGAAAGAGGAGCAAGAGAAGAAACTCAAGGTTCCCGCCAGATAGCGGAAGCTACTTTTCGTTTGTGATACGCTGTGTTCTTTGTTCATGTAAGCTCGATGAGGCAACAAAGAAAGAAAAGAAACCGTCCGTTTCATGTACAGTACGATGTATGTAAGCCTTCCCAAACCTTACGTTAAAAACCTAGCGTAGAACGCTAGAGTACAAGCTTGTCAACCAGAGATTGTTTACTAGAAAAACATACCTCAGTTCAACGTAAGAGAACTGAGGGGAAAAGAAAAGACGGGGAAAAAAGAATAGACTCAACACTCCAAGAAAAGTCCATCAACATTCGTGACATGAGTAGTCACAATCGTTATCTCGACTCGATCGATCTGAGTCGACTTCGAACACCTCACGATCATGTCGTGAATGAGTACTTCTGTTCTGTGGCGCGAGTCCGCGGTTTGCAGATCAAGCCCGAGCTAGCGCAAGAAGCGATCTTTCGTCACCCTAACAAGAACACCTGGCAGCCTAGGATCAAAGGGTCCCCAACGGTTTTTTTTGTTGGCGACTGATACTCGGAAACCTTATTAGGACCTCATAGTTGAGATGAAAATTATTTTGGCTGGACACATGAATGGTGCTGAGTAAACCGACCGTTCGACATTTGCCTGTGTAGACCTTCGTAAGTTCCAATATTGTGTTCCTTACTCATGTATATGAGATGGTATAGGAACATGGTTGTCCATAACTGTAAGGGGCAAGCTAAGCACATACCACCAATTTCATGAGGATGCACTTTCCGGCCTTTTATGGTGATTCAAGACTTATTTGCCACATCCAAAGCACTTCATAGTTCATTTGTGTCATGTTCCTTTATCTCTGGCCAACCCCTTGTTTCGCTGCCAGGTAACTTTGATCCCGCCACCCTATATTTGGTTTTGCTTTCCTGAATCCCATACCGATCCATCGGTTTACTCAGCACCATTCATGCATCCAGCCGGAATAAATAAATTTCATTTCAACTACAAGGTCCTAGTAACGAGTATCAGTCTCCGACAAAAAACCTTTTGGGAACCCTTTGACCCTAGGGCTGCCAGGTTGTTCTTGTTCTTTTGTTAGTGTGACAAAAGATCGCTTCTTGCGGGCTTTTCCCGGGCTCGATGACCAGCTGCAAACTGCGGACTCCTGTGTTGCTCCAGGAGCCGCCAACATATTTGTACCTTTCTTGGGAGGTTCATTGGGCTCCGGAGGTGATGTAGGTGGGGACCCAAACTCATCAAGGAGGTGCATGTCGGGTGTAGCTTTTGTCGAACTCTCGTTTATTGATTCCTGAGAAGCATAGAAATCTGAAGGGAGACGATGTTCCATTTCAGCCACAGAGGCGACTCTAACTCGGGAAAATGAAATGGCTTGCATACCGTCGTCATCCGAGTCGTGATTATGGTCCATTGGTGGGAGAAAGGAATGTAGCGAATTCATTTCCGTGTCGCCCTCAGCCCCCGAATCTGATCCCTCTTCCAAAGTGAACTCGAGTCGAGGTGGGAGAGGTGGCGAGAAATGATCTTTGGGCCCAAATGTTCCTGACGGTGAGACAGAACGACAAGTAGGCTCATTCCCGGAACCGTCCAAGCCAGAGTGATCAAGGTCCAAGTCATCATCAGGTGGGAAGGACATGACGCCACTGCTTAGCGGTACTGGTTGGGGGCCGAGAGTGTCTGATTAACAAATCAGCGCCGTGGCAAATCATACCGACTCACCGGCGAAGGAAGGAGAACGAGTGGTGTTCATTCTTGTCGAATGACTAGCTTGTTGAGAATGTTTGTCCGCTGTAATCCACCTGCTTGACGAAGGCTAATCCGGATGGCACGACGAGGGTAGAGCGGAGAGAAAATGTTTGACCTGACCGGATAAATAGAATCTGTGGCACACTTAAAAAGGGGGGCGAGTCCAAATCCGGCTAGTAAAATACTGTTGGCACTTGAAAGATGCAATTGGGGCGGAAAAGTGGTGTTTACGTTCACTAAGGAGGCCTTCATTTAGGAAGTGCGCACCTATTCACCTAAGGGTTGTGCGCCGGATGACCTGGCGTGGGAGCACTTTGATATAGAATGTTCGGAAAAGCAGCGCGATACTGAGTTGAGTTACTGGACAATGCCCATGGGATGGAATGATGAACAAACGCACGCTAACTGGAATGGTAGGAATGTGTCAAAAAGTGCTTAAGGATGAGCCAGATTGTGTTAATAATTTGTCACGCATCCCTGAATCAGTGTTGAAACGTTCTTCTCATCAATACACTGCACTGGTCTCTGTCCTCCCAACGATCACTAGAGTGCGACACACAAATGAGTAGCTCCTCTCTTCCACAGAGACCGTGCCACTGTCTTCATTAGCATCTTGGTAATAGCCCGATGAGGATAAGGAACATTCTAAGGACTCACGTACTACGAGCCAACCTTCGAAGAATGCATGACCAGCGTCCGCACATATAGTCCAGCAACACTGCGCTCCCACAGGACAGGCGACATGAGAAGGCCTCTTCATGCATACACGCTCTACTCGGGCATTCCTTCCAGAATAGTTTAAGCTTGTCGCATATTATCCATCCTTTTGCCTACAGCCCAGACAGTTGAAGCCGCCGGGTGGCGCAACGCCACGCTCAAAAGACTCCGTTGTTTGGGCCTCCGCCACTGGTCATCCTGTCCAGGAACAAGGAACCGATTATCCTTACACGTAGTGCGACTATAACGTTCCACCATACAAGACGATATCTCATGGAGCACTCAGACAAACGAACTTTTCTCTTGGGTTCTGCTTCCTCTCCGGTCGAAACGTCGCCCTAGCAGGCCTCAGGGCTGCAATAACCGATATAGTGCTGGTCTTCCAACCAATGGTTCTTCATCGGAGACCAGCCCCGGATGTAGACAGTACATATCAACGCAGATGATGGGCGATACCTCAAGGGGCTTGAATGAAGAGGCCAATCAATACAGGTGGAGGTGTGTCTGGCCCTTCTCGCGATACAGCACTATTTATCGTGGCGACAGCTGCGTGAATGTAGGGTTGGGCAGGGTACTTAACCTGTCCGCCGTCACCTGCGGAATGCCAGTCCCCGAGTCGCTCTTAAGCAGTGTGTAGCAATGAGCGAGCATGGCCAGGCAAGTGGGCGAAGCAAGCATGTACAAACCCAACCCTTAGACACATGTTCGTGACACGATAACCCGCCGGCATGACATCACACGGTATACCATACACCTGTACGGTTCCTGATGCTCAGTGGTATGAGCTGAAAGCTCACAAGAGCTGTCAACACCGCGGCCCAATAATCCTAGGAGCCAAGTTCCACAGACGTGACGAGAGAATACCAGACCCTAGACATACTTGAGCAATCATGGTGAGTAGTGCTTGAGTAATATGAAGGGAATTAACACTCCGCAGCAAGTGACTCGGGCGCTAAGCACGTCACTTCGAGGGGAGGCATCTCTGATCTCAGAGTTGTTTGGGATGACAATGAGCAGGCAGTGAGCCTTGAAGGGGGGAAAACTTAATCACGGTTACATTCGCCCTCGTTTGCATAGTTCGGGCTTTCCCGTCACTCCCTCAATGAACAGTGATGTACCTACCGGTGAGCTAACATCTCTTATCGACGAGTTGAATGCATTGGGCCGTGACCTTGTTGCGGGAGAGATAGAAGGTGATCATTTCTCGACATAGCTCCAAGGATAATGGCCCGACAAATCCTTCGCAGCTTTGCAGTCCATTTATGATGCCTCGTCAATAACATCGGGTGCTGATCTGCACAATTCTTCGCCGTCCGTGATTAGATACGATATTTTCTTGACGTGAGATAGGAAGCTCTCTTGGATTTGTGTTCATATCTAAGGCTCCTGTTCGCACTACCCTGCTTCATTCCACTACTCTCAGCCTTGAGCCTACCCACAAAGACACGTCATTCCGACTCTGTGTCTCTATACCACCGAAGTATCCAGAAGAGTCTCCTCCACAGCTTCAGCTCCTTTCTCGTTATATCGGCAGCTTTGGAGTTGATGCAGATCTGTTCGGGGCGATTACTCGCACATTCATTTCAAGTGCTGGTGTTTCATGGTCTCCTGGGGATGTGTCTGTCTTCGACGGGATAGAGAGTGTTCGCAGCTTGGTGCTTAAGTGGTATGAGACTCATCTAGGCCAAGCGAAGGCGGTCGGGCTAGCTCGAGAATACGAGGCGGAGGAACGTTTGCGAACTCAGGGCGTTGACAATACAGTTGCTGAGCCGAGACAAGCCTTCACCTTTCCTGATGCTCCTGAGCTCCCTTCCGGCATTGAAATTACAGAGAGCCTGCCCATTAAAGACCGGGGTTCTGTCTTCGTCGGTCGAGTTTGTCGAATCGAACATTCATCTCAAGTATCATTTGTTTTCCCGTCGGTACCTGGATTGTTTCGTTTCTGAAGCCTCATCCAGGTGCCTCTGATCATTGAAAGCCTACGGTCGGAACGTCACATCGCTCGCGCGGCTCATCCGACAATCAATGCATGGAGGTGCACGGAAGACGGGGTTCTTCATCAAGATAATGATGATGACGGTGAGACAGCAGCTGGGAGCAGACTGGCCCACTTGTTACAAATACTCGTCAGCATTTTCCTCGGCCCATTGTACGAAAGTCTTTGATGAACAATTGTTTAGGGGGTTGACCATGTGCTGGTGGTAGTGACAAGATACTTTGGCGGCGTACTTTTAGGAGCGGACCGGTATGTTTGTCGTACAGTTCGATGTTGAGTCCCCATGATAATTGAGTATGTTCAGCTTCAAACATATAAATCAATGTGCTCGTGACGCTTTAGAGCTTGGCGGATTCTTAGATGAACGGGGAAGCCGTAAATCGACGAGGAGGCGAATGTAGCGTGATAGACTCATCAATCCGGCATGGTCAACTTCAGGTTCGCATGACAAACTCGATGTGTGTGCCAACCTACATCTTAATCATACATTGGCGTATGGATCTGTATGCCAGTCGGTCTCTGACATGCTCAAAACACCATTCATCGGGCATCCGATACCTTTTTTCAACTGAATTTCTGCATTAGATTCTGTATGAAGGTATCCATTGTACACGTATCGAGATGTTATCAATAGTGAGCTAACAATGCTAAACCCACCGTAAAGGGAACAACGAGACGATAAGTTACTAGTGGGAGGATGACACGACAATAATACATAACGAATGCAATAGACAGGGAATGATCTCGTATGAGATTAAGTGATACCAGGTTCACCGCCAGATCTTCTTGCTGATAGTGCTCGTGTCACTGGTGAAACTAGTAATGGAGCTCGAAAGCAAGGATCGGCCAGACCTGTCCATGGGTGGGCCGAAAGAAGGAATCGACAGCAAAGAGCTAGAATGCGTGGCTACGGAGGCTCGCCGGACCTTCCTTGCCGGGGACTTGCGAGGTTGGTTGTAGGCGTACGTCGCAGATGGAGGTGAAGGCCGTGGAATGAGACTGCTACGTCTTCTTGACAGCCGCTCCAACCGAGCTACCCCTAAATTGGACCTCCTTCGAGACTTCGTTACGGAAGTCGGGACTTCATAAGTCTTGTCGAAACTGGACTCCGTGCGAGGCGGGGTGGAGGGCTGATGAACACTAGGGTGCGACTTGTGTGGGAGTGCTCCGAGGGAGTACGATGAAGTAGACCGAGGCGGCGAGTTGACAATGTTGGATAGTGGAGACGCGTGAACTTGGCCAGGGTTCTCATTTTCGTCTTCCTCACCTACCCTTGACATTGGTAATGGGCGTGAAGGCCTCAAGAAACTGGGTGCAAGGCGACCGGCCCTGGCCTTCGACGTTACTGGAAGTCCCTGAGTAGTAAATGGTTGAGATAGAGAGATATTCGAAATCGATGAGAAAGATCCGTCGTCGGTTCGCTCATCCTCCCATTCGCCATCAGATTCATTTCCAGGCCTCTTCTTTCCGTCCGTGACCGCTGAAAGAACCAAAGGAGCGATTGGAGGCAGTATCGGCGAACTTTTCTTTGCCGGCTGCAGGCCCTTGTCGTCAATCTCGCCTTGACTGATCTCATCGCGCCAGCGGACACTTTTCTTCACAGTCTCACGTCTGGGCTCTGCTCTTGACAAACTCTGTCTAAACGGACGACGAGGAGGTTTGGTCGGGAGGCGCCGAGGAGATATCGAATGCCCTGCCAACCCGACTGAGGAACGCCTCCGGTGTCCAAGGAGAGAGACACGATGAACATTCCCGCCCCGTGCTTCAGGTTTCGAGCTCAATGCTGAAGGGAGGGGATGAGAGGTGAAACTGAGGAGTGCAGAATGGTTGGAAGAATGGAACGCTTCAGTGTTCTGGCCGATGAGGGAAGTGAAAGTGGAATCGTTGCTTGCAGCGACATGCGACATGGCAGCGGCCAACTCGCGCGCCTTGACTGCAACTTCTGGTTGTACACCTTCAGGCTCGTTGAATAATGTCCGGAGGGTGGCGCTCCCGTTAGCTATCATGACATTACACCGCGCAAGTAGCCCCACAAGATCCAAAACGAACTTCGCCTGAGTCGAGAATGCCGCCTTTGATGTACATTCCCTAGCCTCGGCCTTGGCACGTTCCATTTCGACCCTTTGCAACTGGGCATCGAGGCGTACCGCATCCATACCGAACTCGTCGAGTCTGTCCGACTTCCGTTCCGACACGGCGCGAAGAGTCGCTTCGAATAAGGATGCAGAGTTTCCAGACTTCATGGCTTGTCGTTGAAGTGAAGAATCTGTCTTTACGGACTCCTCATCAACTCTAGCAAGTGATTGCAGCAGCGCGCGCTCGGCCAGGAGGTCGGGTGAGAGCGAAGACGGGTCCATTTGGTCACTCATCGCAAGGCGAGAGCGAATGGACTCCAACCGCGAGATCGCCAAGACGAGCTGTGTCTCGCAGATAGCACCATCAACCAAGGACCTGCGGCTCTGCCCAAACTTCGTTGACAAGACTGCTCGGACTCGCGAAATCTCCGCCTGCGCTTCCTTCTTCTTCCGACGCTGGATTTCTGTCTCGGCATTTAATTTCCCTGCGAGCTTCTGCTTCAATTCAGCAACCTCAGCATTCAGACGATTGATCGCTTCGACATATTGGCCAACATGTCGATCAACATTGATATAATTCCGAGAGATCTTTGTCTTTATGTCCTTGGCACGATTGGCGTACTTGAGGGTGTTCTGAGTATCCTCGTAATGATTCGAAGCCGGGGCAACACAAACAATCATCACCGTCTTGCAGTTACCGCCTAGGGAGAACTTCAAGAGACGCGTCAACTTGCTATTTCGATAAGGGACATGACGAGTACGGTTTCCGGATTCGCAAAGAGCATTGATACAATTGCCTAGGGCAAGGAGTGATTTATTGATGTTGGCGCCTTCGATCATTCGCTGACCCATGTTCGTTGTTGCGCTCGCGCGCTCACTCCCCGCAAGGTCAATGATGGATAGCGTGGCCATGGTCTTCTCCTCCGTGGTTCCGGCAGTGCGAGGAGTCTGGACAACGTTTACTTGTAGAACGGCATGCGATCGGGAAGAAGTCTGATTTGCGTGGGTTGGGGACTGTGTACGACGCATATTCCCCTGCATCACCATTCCCTTGACTTCGTCGGCGGTCTTTGGTCGCATTTCGGTAAGCCCAGGAACAGTAATTCTGTTTGATTGATCCTCCCTCATTGCGAGGCCTCCACGAGGTGTATATGTGTCGCCATCCACCAATAAGTCCCGAATCTCCTCATTGTATATTTCAAGGAAGCTGAGAGACACATCACAAATACTCTCATCCTTCTTATCTTCGATCCGTTGGAAGAGTTCAGCCATCGTGAGATAGATAATACCCGGGTTGCATTCAGTACCCGTGATTGTGTGCGTCTTGCCGCAGCCGGTGGCCTGCAAAGGTGAAGCGGGATCAGTGGCATATAGACTAACATAAGAGATGACGAGGCGTACACCGTACGCGAAGACAGTCGCATTAAATCCGTTCAACACGCCATCGAGTAATGGCTTGCTGGTGCCCTCGAACACGTCTATTTGATGTGCACCCATGTCGAAAATGTGGTCGAACGTGTAGCGCTGATCTTTGTAGCGTTTGGTTCCTGGCGGCGCGAAACCTCTTGTTTCAAACGAGCGTCGAGCGTCGGGGTCCTTGGGATCGAATATCAAGACCTTGTCATCCATGACTTGTACGATCGGACGAAGACTTTTGGATGAGAGTGCAAGCTTTGTGGGTGATGCCATGAGATGACCACCCCCCATGAAAATGGGTTCATTGCTGCAGTCAGGTTGCAGGTGCTCAATCTCCCAAGTGCTTGGGGGGCGAACCCGTACTGCTACTGTGATGGAAGCAGACATTGGGAAGAAACGAAGGGAAACAGTGTTCAACGAATGGACTCGCTAGAAAATAAATAAGCGAGACTTGTGTCGAATGTCACGTCGCTGCAGTTGTACAGAACCGTCAGGGAACAAGGCGTTGTTTAATGTCTTCTGTTGTATCTTGTTGTCGTGCCTTTACATTACGTAACACGTTATTGATATAATGCCGCCCAAAATTTGCGCTCTATGCTCCGAAAACCGAGCCATCATCAGACGACCAAAGACTGGGCAGCAAGTATGCAAGGAGTGCTTTTTCTGGGTGTTTGAGACAGAGATCCACCACACTATTGTTAATGCTGAGCTTTTTAAGCCTGGAGATCGTGTCGCAATTGGAGCATCCGGTGGCAAAGGTTAGTGAGCATCCGCGATGGCTAACTCGAATTAACAAGATTACATAAAGACTCTACCGTACTAGCACATGTGATGAAGACGCTTAATGACCGTTACACTTACGGATTGGAGTTATTCTTGCTTTCGATCGATGAGGGCATCACGGGGTACCGGGACGACTCCCTCGAAGTGTGTCCCCCAGTGGTACATGAAAGAGCACAGTTAACAGCCCACCTTTAGACCGTAAGGCGAAACGAAGTCCAATACGGTCTGCCCCTGAAGATTTTAAGCTATGAGGAGCTGTATGGTTGGACAATGGACCGCATCGTCCAGCAAATCGGTCGAAAGAGCAACTGTACGAGACAAATATGGCTCTCAACGTGCATTACCTTAATCTGTAATGCTGGATTCAGGCACATTCTGTGGTGTTTTTCGTAGGCAAGCCTTGGATAGAGGTGCTGCGGCGCTAGGAGTGGACCACATCGTTACCGGCCATAATGCGGATGACATTGCAGAGACCGTCCTAATGAATGGTATGTATCTTCGTTCTCTGCTTCTCTGATGACTGTTCCATACAACTCTATTAGTCATGAGGGGAGATATCGCACGCCTGGGTCGGTGCACCAAAATATCTACAGAGGGAGAAGACACCATTAGGCGATCTAAGCCTTTCAAGTACACTTACGAGAAGGAGATCGTGATGTATGCCTACTTCAAGAAGCTGGACTACTTCACTACCGAATGCGTGTATTCTCCAGAGGCATTTCGCGGACATGCTCGCACATATCTGAAGGATCTTGAGGCGATAAGACCTAGTGTCATCATTGACATTATACACTCTGGCGAGGGTCTTCAAGTACAAGAAGAGGTCAAGATCAAACAACAACGTTAATCCTGATTCACTTTCCAATTTTTCAATTACTGATGCAAAATGCCCAGGCACCTGTTCACGATGTGGTTACATCTCCAGTAATGAAATATGTAAGGCATGTAATCTGCTGGAGGGATTGGAACGGGGCACTGCTGTCCTTGCTATTGTGCGTCGTGGAAGCATATAATCTATTGGTCTTCCGGTGACATCTAGCATGATTTCTAGAAGGACCGTAAACCAGAATCCTCAGAACCTACAAATGATAACAATTTCCGAAGGATCCCCAAGTTCCAATTACCCGAGAAACGATCCGTGCATAAAGCTGTCCAACTAGGGGAATCCGATGAAAGTTGTATTTCCAACGACACCGTGGAGGTCAAGAAAGTCTCGATGGACTGGTGATCAAACAATCACGATGCTGCCATCCATCTTGTCGCCATTCACTTCCTGCATCACCACACTCTTCTTACGCCCGTGTCGGGCTTCGAACGTCTCGCATAGTGTATCCATCTTTTCGAGCAACCTCTTTGCGACTCCTGCTATCTCTGGATGGCCTTTGGTCCGTGCCACGTTTACGAATTCTTTCCCGGACCGATCTATCTGGGCATCAAGGCGTAAACCAGAGTTTGAAGGTGGAAGATGGCCAACAGGAACTAGCGAGGCATGAATTGCTGAGATTGCTCCTCTCCAAGGATCTATCAGGTGATCCGGAGAACCTAGCCATTGAACCTAAATTGGTGCATGCGCATTAGTGGGAATATGTCGTGGTATAGTGTAGAGTACAAACGATCGAGAAGAGCATCTTCCCCACTGACGCGAGTGACGGAGTGACGAACTGCGAAAGCATGTTTGATTCGACCACACCGGGTCCCACGACCAGATGCCGTATTTGAGGATTGGGTGCTTCATTCAACTGGTGTGCGATGAGTTCGATCTGGTATTTTGACACTTGATACGAGAACGTGGATTCGACAAGTTGCCAATCCTCAGGGTCATACTTCTCTCCCGCATTATCCATCGAAGAGAGCCATATCACGCGAGCCCCCGATGGTGCAGCTCGTAATGAGTCTTGCAACTCACGTTGCTAGGTTGGAAGCTTCATGTTGATGTCGTCACAATGTGGTTGTCACAAGCACTTACAATCAAATAGTGAGAGAACACGTTGCTTTGCCAAACCTTTCCAATGCCATCATCACTCAGTGATCCTGAAGATTGCAGAAGGTAGGTTGGGTGGGAGGAGGCTCCGACGGGATCGCGGATCCACTGCCATGAAGCAGCATAGAAGTCAATCCCAGCGAAAGAGCCAATTGCAGCATTGCATATGATATGAGATACGTAGGGATACCTGCCGAAATGGGAAAACGAATGATTAGCTTATTGATGCACGAATCAGTTTTAGGGATGTACTTTGACTTCACCACATCACAGAACTCGAAGACACTAGAGATATTTTCCAGGTCAAGGCGGACAAAGTCGATCTGTACCCTTTCACGGAAGGTGCGGGCATAAGCATCCTCTACTCCCCTATTGTCGCGTTTGCGGCGAAGTAATTCCGTGTCCAATGCAATTAATACACGCTCGCGAGCATCCAAAGCTCGCTCCTCATTGCGACAGGCCATGATGAGGGTTACAGAGTCATACGGAGACTGAACTAGTCCCGACGAGGGTGAGTAGGTCGGGTCTACCTTCTTTTGAGGAAGGTAGTCAGGAGGTGCCTGCTGTGACAACTGTAGAAGCAGCCGTAGACAGATGCCATAGCCAAGGCCACTGAATGGAAATCGTCAGGAAACGACACATATTGATAAGAGAAATCCCACCCGTTGGCACCAGTCACAACCGCAATCAGACGTGCCATTGCTGAGATTTGGTTAGAGAGGGATGGCGGCCCGGAAGCAATTATGTACTTCCGCCACAATTCTATATCAGTTGTCTTTTAACACTATGCCTCGCGAACTTCGTAAAAGAGGGAAAAAGAAGCCAAAGCTGCAAAATGAGGGGTGGGGTGTCGAACTCCAAGAACCTGAGCCTTCTGCTTCGTTCAATGAAGACAGCCCTTCGTCATGGATGGGCCCCAATCCGGCTGGCCCATCCTCACATAGCGATCCCGAGGCTCCCTTTGGCTATGTGGATGCCGATGTTAAAGCCTACTTTCGCACCATTGATGCTCGGCTAAGAGCATGGAATGATGGAGAAGAAGGCTATGACTACGCAAGCGGTGCGAGCTCACTTGAAGGTGCATTCTATTAACTTCTGTTTTCATGACAGTCACTGACATCATATCAAGAACGCAGAGCAATTATTATCGCTACTATGTCGGAGATGTCTGGAAAGGAGCTTCAACTGGCTACAGACCCTAATTGCTCTGTGATTCTTGAGCGTCTTTGGTATTCAATGGATGATGTTTTACGTCGGTCATTCATGGAGCGTCTCGCCGGCTCGTATGTGTGCCTCCTACGGAGAAAGCCCTCCTTCTTACTCACCACCTAGGAGACCACTGCTTGCTAAGCATCGATATGCATCCCATGTGCTCCAAACCGCATTTGAGCTCGCAAGTCATACAATAACCCGTGAGGTGTGTCCACTAGGACCTTTCAGAGACGTAGTTCTCACGATAGCGGAAATGAGCCAGCAAAGCGGCAATACCGTGAAAGTTACGTCCTCAGAAGAGTTGGATGACATCAAAAGCATGACTGACCTGGTTTCTGAAACCGCTGAGGTACATTCTAGCGTGGTCAAAGCTGAAATACTGATTATTCAGAGTCATTTAGGAAATCATGGCGTCGCTATCTGATCTTATCATGCATCCCTTCGGCTCGCATGTTATAAGGTCTATTTTGACGGTGTTAGTTCCATCCTTGCGCGGAGAGAATGTCCACGCTGGTCACGGCCCAAAAAACCGGTCAAAGAGGAGCATGGCTTTCAAACAGCGCCAAGATGCGATGAAACCGATCATTCCTGGTCTTGAAGAGTCATCTTCATTGCACAAGGTGCCAGCCTCATTTTCCGAGATGGCGGGAAGATACATTGAGACTCTTCGCGGGAATCTTGGGGATAATGAAGTTCGTGCTCTTGCAAGCAACCAGGTAGCGAGTCCAGTCCTGCAGGTGCGAGTCCACTTAATGTCAAAGCGAGCTTGGTAGCTGAAGTCGGATGCCTGAACACAGATGATTCTTACTATTGAATCGAAGCGTGGAGAATCTGAGGTCTCTCGTTCCTTTATGGACCGTATCCTCATGGGGATGATTAGTCGGCTGCGTTAGTTTCAGTCCTACAATGAAAGCTTCTTAACCAAATCTCAAGATAGTTAACAATGACCAGCCCATACCTCGTGAGGAGTATGTGGAAGCCCTAATGCGCGATGCGGCTTCCTCGCACCTCCTTGAGGTCCTGATTGAAGCTGCACCAGCACGCGTCTTCCACCAGATTTGGACAACCTACTTTGTTGGGCGGCTCGACAGACTTCTTACTCATCCCGTCGTCAACTTTGTGGTTGCGAAAGCAATTGCTCGTCTCGAAGATGAAGAAGACATGCGGAGATTACTGGCTGAGGTTAAGACCGGATGGACAAGGGCTATAAGTGAAGTCCCAGTTTGAAATGAACTGAATCCTTCTGATTGACATGGTATCGCGTATCCGTTAGCTTCCGGTCGTGTCAGCGTATTGCGAGCGCTTGTAGATAGATCCGCAAATCTTGGCCGAATAGAACAAGAAGTTATCGAGGTGAGTTCATGCATTTATTTGTACGTTCGTACCTATATGTCCCTTTCAGACTGTCGTATCTTCATTTGGAATCACGAACGAAAATGACAAAAAATTGATCATCCCTTGCATACTACGTTTGAAAACCGTGGAGGTATGTCTGGTGACGGAACTACCGATCCCACTCACTAACCTCATCAAGGCATATCAAGCAAGTCAAGTTGCCCAAAACAAACCCGACGACGCCGAGCCTCTATCGAGACAGCATTCGGAACATGTACAAGGGAAACCCAACATTGCCATGTTCTCCACTCAGGGCGCACTTCTGCTTCAGTCTCTACTCCGTCTTCACGATCCGTTCAATGGAAGTATCTTGGTGAGGTGAGGCTGTAGATTATAGTATGAAACAAATAAACGTTAACGAGAAGTGTTTATAAGCCTGCAAGCTCAACCTATCGATGCAATGCTAGAAATGGCATGCGACCCTACAGGATCTCGAGTGCTGGATGTCGTTCTCGATGGGCAGACAATTCCACAACGCGCCAAGCAAAAGCTTGTTCTAAGTTTCCTGGGTCACTACCAAATACTTGTCAATGATCGACTTGGTAGTCGGGTTGCAGATAGATGCTGGGCAACATCTGATCCGCATCTCAAGGTTTGTTAATTTT
>WNFI01010613.1_pt1 | contig 14992 bp, 12 predicted proteins | sample 5400471 | NCBI WGS metagenome assembly WNFI01 (sample SAMN13153348, study PRJNA577476) | soil metagenome | isolation source: 100 cm saprolite on Douglas fir-dominated hillslope | place: USA:California | collected 2013-09-17
GGCGCGAGGAGTGTCGGGACGAGACCTTGATGCGCCCAGAACTCAGGCGCGCGCACGGCCCATACCCACGCCGCGCTCATCCAGACCGGCGTCGCTCGATGGCGATCTCGCCGCCGCCGGTGCCACCGCGTCGAGATAGGGGGCGAGACGGGCGAGGACGCTGTCGAGCACGCCATTGTCGCGCGCCGCCACGGCGCCGGCGGCTTTTGCCCGCCGCCGCCGTTCCGCCGGATCGGCGAGCAGCCGGTCGAGCGCGGCGGCGAGCTCATCGCTGCCGCCGACGGCGATGGCGCCGCCCGCTTGCGCCAGCTCGCGCGCCGTGGCGGCGCAGTTGCTCATGTCGGGTCCGTGCAGGATGGCGGAGCCGAGCAGCGCGGCCTCGAGCGGATTGTGGCCGCCAACCGGCGTCAGCGAGCCGCCGATGAAGGCGATATCGGCGAGGCGATAGAACAGCCCCATCTCGCCCAGCGTATCGGCGAGGTAGATCGCGACCGCCGCGGTGATCGCATCGCCCTGCGAGCGGCGGGCGACCCCTAATCCTTGGCTCCGCAACGAGGCAGCGATCTCGGCGGCGCGCATCGGGTGGCGCGGCGCGATGATGGTGAGGAGATCGGGATGACGGGGCTGCAGCTTGCGGTGGGCGGCGGCGGCGGCATCCTCCTCGCCTTGGTGCGTACTCGCGGCGAGCCAGCGCGGCCGCGCGTCGATCTCCCAGACACAGCGCGAAGCGGCCGAGCAGCGGCGCGATGAGACCAGGCCAGCGCCGCCAGCGTTCATAGGAGCGCTGCGACATGCGGCCATTGAGCAGGATCGTCGTGATGCCGCGCGCCTGCGTCGCGGCGACGAGGTTCGGCCACAACTCCGATTCGACCCAGATCGCAAGATCGGGCCGCCAATGGTCGAGGAAGCGCCGGACATAGAGCGGCCGGTCGACGGGAACGAATTGATGCCGCGCCTGACCCGCCGGCAGGCGCGTCTCGAGCAGCCGCGCCGAGGTCACCGTCCCGGTGGTGACGAGGAGATTGAGCGTCGGCCGCTCGCGGCTCAACCGGTCGATCAGCGAGAGCAGCGAGGCCGCCTCGCCGACGCTCGCGGCATGCAGCCAGGCGAGGGGGCCCGGCGGCCGTGTCGCGCCGGCCTGCCCCAGCCGCTCGCCGAAGCGCGCGCGGTCCTCCTTGCCGCGCGCACGCCGCGCCGCAAGGTAGAGCGGCAGCATCGGCCCCAGCACCGTGGTGACGCCGCGATAGGCGGCAAGCGTATTCATCGTCCGCGCGCCTCCCTGACCCTCTCTGCCGCTCGATCTCTATGAACCCTTTCCCCCCGGGAGAGGGCAGGGTGAGAGGTGTCGCCGGACGCACTGTTGGAACCCTCACCCCCTCTCTCTCCCGGAGGGAGAGGGAGGGAGTGGGCGGAGGGAAGAGGATCATGCCCCATCCGGCGATCGGCCTCGTTGCCGAGCGCGTTGAGGCGATCCTCGACGAGTTGGCGATAGCGCTCCAGTGCCGCCTCGTCGGAATCCGCCGGCACCTCGATCGGCTCGCCCCAGAGATGCAGTCCTTCGGTGAAGGGAAAGGCGAGGTGGAAGCGGTCCCAAGTTCGCATCACCCGCCGCCGCCGCGTCGCATAGGCGAGCGGGATGATCGGCACCTGGGCGAGGCGCGCCGCCGCGACGATGCCCTGGCTCGCTTGCATCGCCGGACCGCGCGGCCCGTCCGGCGTGATGCCGACGCAGTCGCCGTTCTTGATCTGCTTGACCATCGCGCGCAGCGCCGCCAAGCCGCCGCGCGAGCTCGACCCGGCGATCGAGGTGATGCCGAAATGGCCGACGGCGTCGGCGATGATGCGGCCGTCGCGGTGGCCCGAGATCAGCATGTGGATCGCCACGTCGCGCGGCCATGCCATCGGCATCATCAGCAGCCTGCCGTGCCAGAAGGCGAGGATGAAGGGCCGCTTGTCGCGATGGAAATTGTCGCGTGGGGCTCCTGCCTGCTCGGCGAATTGCAGCGCGTAGAGCCGCGCGTAGACGCCGCCCAGCGCGAGAAGCTCGGCATGGCTGCCGGTCTCCGCGACGCGGCCCTGGTCGATGACGTAGATGAGGTCGGCATCGACGATAGTCGAGAGCCGATGGGCGATGACCAGCGTGGTGCGGCCCCGCATCAGCGCCTTGAGCGCGAGCTGAACCTGGCGCTCAGATTCCGTGTCGAGGGCCGAGGTCGCCTCGTCGAGCAAGAGGATCGGCGCGTTCTTCAGCATGGCACGCGCGATGGCAAGGCGCTGGCGCTGGCCGCCCGAGAGCTTGATGCCATGCTCGCCGACCAGCGTGTCATAACCCTGCGGCAAGGCGGCGATGAACTCGTCGGCCGCCGCCGCTGTCGCCGCCGCGACGATCTCCGCCTCGCCGGCACCGAATCGGCCATAGCCGATATTGGCGCGCACCGTATCGTCGAAGAGGGTGATCTCCTGGCTTACCAGCGCGATGGCGCCGCGCAGCGAGGCCAGGGTGACCGCGCGCACATCCTGACCGTCGATGGTGATGCGTCCGGCGCCGACATCGTAGAAGCGCGGGATGAGATTGAGGATGGTTGATTTGCCGGCGCCGGACGGTCCGACCAGCGCGACGGTCTTGCCGGCCGGGACGACGAGCTCGGCGCCGTCGAGGACGCGCTTCGTCCCGTCATAGCTGAAATCGACGCCGGCAAAGCGGATCTCGCCGCCGCGTACCGCCAGCGCCTTGGCCCCGGCGGCGTCGCGGATCGCCGGCTCGATGTCGAGCACCGCGAAGACGCGCTGCGCCGCCGCGAGGCCCTCCTGCAGATTGGCGTTCAGCCCGGCGAGGCTCTTCATCGGCTGATAGGCAAGCAGCAACGCGGTGACGAAGGAGAAGAAGGCGCCGGGCGTGCGCGTGCCGTCGATCACCTGCGCGCCGCCATAGAGGATGACGATGGCGACGGCGACGCCGCCGAGCGTCTCCATCAGCGGCGAGGCCGCCGAGCGCGTGCGCGTCGCGCGATTGATCAGGACGACGATGCGGCCGATCAGGCGCTCGGCGCGCTTGGCCTCGTAATCCTCCATGCCATACGCCTTGACGTGGCGCGCACCCTGCCTTGCCGATGCCGGCGAGGATGTTCGTCGCCGCGCCGCGCAGCATGGCCGCATCGTTGGTAAAGCGCGAGATCAGGCTGCCCGTCGAGTTGGCATGGAAGAAGGCGAGGTCGGCGCGCATCAGCCGCGCGAATAGGCTGGTCTGGACATCGGCGATGACGCGTTGTCCGACCATCGTCATCAGCACCGACTGGGCATAGGAGGCGAGGCCCTTGACGAAAGCGAGGACCAGCACGCTCAGCGCGACGAACCACAGCAGCGTGCCGTCGCGTGCGATGAAGATCCGGTCGAGCATCGGCTGCATCAGCCATGCGTTGGCCGCCGTCGTCGCGGCGACGACGAGCATGGCGGCGAAGGAGAGCGCGAGGCGTCCGAGATAGGGGCGCAGGAAGACGCCGGTCAGCCGGCGCACCAGCGCGATCGTGCCGTGCGTCCCCTCCGGGATGCTGAGATTCGCAGCCGCGCGTGGCCCGGTCTCGTCTCGCCTGTCGGTCGCATCTTGTGGGGTGGCGGTCATTTGCGGCTCGGCGGCCAGACGCGACGCGGCCTGCTGATCTGAAACTTGGATCTCGGCCCCCACGGCAGAACGCTTCCCTCTATCCCTTCCGACACTATCATATCGACCCGGTTCCGGCCATCATCCCCGCCGCAACCAAGGCGCGAGCGGGGCAGGCGCGCGCCGGGGACGCGGGCGTAGGGTTAACGGCAGTGGCGGGCGGAATGCAAGGATTGCGTAAGGTCAACGGCATAGCGGCACGCGCTTCCGCGCCGGTGCTGCCGGGTCGGAAGCGGCGGCTTCTCGTCATCCACAACCCCGCGGCGGGTCGCCGCTCGCTGCGCCGCCTGCATCGGTTCCTCGCCCAGCTCGGCCGGCTCGACGTCGCCGTCGTGCTGCGCGAGACCCTCGCGCGCGGCGACGCCGAGGCCTTCGCTCGCGCCGCCGACGCGGCCGAATTCGACGCCGTGGTCGCTGCCGGCGGCGACGGGACGATCAACGAGGTGGTCAACGGCCTCGCCGATTCCGCCCTGCCGCTTGCCGTCATGCCGCTCGGCACCGGCAATGTTCTGGCCAACGAGATCGGCCTGCCGCGCAATCCCGAGCGTCTCGCCGAGATCGCCGTCGCCGGTGCGGCGCGTCCGATCTGGATTGGCGAAGTCGCCGGCCGGCGCTTTGTCATGATGGCGGGGATCGGTTTCGATGCTGCCGTCGTGGCGGGTCTCGACCTCGCCTTGAAGCGGCGCGTCGGCAAGCTCGCCTTCGTCAAGGAGATCATCGCCCAGCTGTGGCATCATGGCGCCTGCCGCTACCGCGTGAGTTGCGAAGGCGCCGATCATCTGCCGGCCTCCGCGGTGATCGCCAATGGCCGCTTCTACGCCGGGCGCTTCGTGCTGGCGCCGGCGGCGCGGCTCGACGATCCGGCGCTGCAACTCGTCCTCTTCATGCGCACCGGGCGGCTGGCGATGATCCGCTATCTTCTCGCCATGGCGCTCGGCCGCGTGCATCGGCTGCCCGACGTGCGCATCCTGCGTACCGCGCGCCTGACGGTTGCGGGACCGGTCGGCGCCGGGGTCGAAGCCGACGGTGATATCGTAGCCACCTTGCCCGTGACGATCTCCGTCGGCGCACGGCCCCTCTGGCTGATCCAGCCGGCGGTGGCCCCCTAGATATTCAAGTATCGCCGCCCCGCTCGCGCAAGGCGGCGCCGATCGCCTGGCGGACCGGGTCGGGCTGCTCGGCGACCGCGCCGCACAAGGCGGCGAGCTCGCGGCGCAAGCCATAGACCTGATCGAGCAGCGACAGGACGACCGGGATCGCCTCGTCGTCGATCGCCAGCTCATGGCCGATCTCGATGATGAGACGCACCCGCGCGACGTCGACCGCATGAAAGAGCCAGCCTCCCTCGCCATCCTCCGGCCGCACCCAGCCGCTCTCGATCCAGCGGGTCAGCTCGGCGGCGTCACGGGCGCCGCTCTCGCGCAGCAGGCCATCGAAATCGATCATGATCCCACCATCGCGCGCCGCGGATCGAAGGGATGGCGCGGCGCCCAGTCCTTGAGGAAGGTTTCGAGCTCGCTATCCGTCTTCTGTTCGCCGAGGACGATCTTCAGCGTGACGTACTCGTCCCCGGCGGGGCCGCCGGCCGGTGCGATGCCACGTCCCTTGAGGCGCAGGACGGTACCGGTATCGGAGCCTTTGGGGACGTTCATGCTCACCGTCCCGCTGATCGTCGGCACGGTGATCTTGCCGCCCAGCACGGCTTCGGCGAGCGTTATCGGCAACTCGAGACGGATGTCGTTGCCGACGCGGCGGAAGAACGGATGCGGCGCGACATGCACTTCGATCAGCGCATCGCCCGGCGGGCCGCCGCCGAGCCCGGGCTCGCCCTTGCCCTTGAGCCGCAGGATCTGCCCATCGGTGACGCCAGCGGGGATCGTTACGTCGAGCGTCTGCCCCCCGCCGGACTCCATGGGGCCGAAATCCAGCCGCTTCTTGGCGCCGCGCGCCGCCTCGAGGAAATCGACAGTGAGGGTGAAGGCGCGGTCGGCGCCGCGCATCCGGAAGGTGCGCCCGCCGCCCGGGCCGCGGCCGCGTCCGGCCTGCTGGCGAAACAGGTCGGCGAAGATATCGCCGAAATCGTCCTCGGAGACGCCACTTTCCTGGTAGTATTTGGCGCCCTGCGCCCCTTCGGCGTAGCGCCGATAGGCGGCGCGTTCCGGCCGCTCCTGGCCGGACGCGTCGATCTCGCCGCGATCGAAGCGCGTGCGCTTCTCGGGGTCGGAGAGCAGCTCGTTGGCGGCGCTGATCGCCTTGAAGCGTGCCTCCGCCTCCTTGTTCCCGGGGTTGAGGTCGGGGTGATACTTCTTGGCGAGCTTGCGGTAGGCGCTGCGGATCTCCTCGGCGCTCGCATCGCGCTTGACGCCGAGGATCGCATAAGGGTCGTCAGCGGCCATCGCTTTGCGCTTCCCTCAGGGCTTCTTCGTCGGTGGCAGGGCTTGGTCGATCCGCAATTGCACGCTGCGGTCGGCGCCGCCGCGCTCGACGGTCAGCGCGACCTGGTCGTTGATCGCGGCGAGGCCAATACGGTTGCGCAGCTGGCTGGCGCCGCGCACCGGCGCGCCGTCGATCCCGACGATGATGTCGCCCGAGCGCAGCCCGGCGCGCTCGGCCGGCGAGCGCGCCTCGACGCCGCTGATGACGGCGCCCTCGTTGCGCCGCGAGCCGAGCGACGCGGCGAGTTCGGGCGTCAGGTCCTGGATGGTGACGCCGATGCGTCCGCGTTTCACGGTACCGTGGCGGATGATCTGTTCCATGGCGTTGCGCGCCATGTTGATCGGCACCGCGAAGCCGATGCCGATATTGCCGCCGCCGGGGGCGAGGATGGCGGTGTTGATGCCGACGAGGCGGCCCCGGAGATCGACCAGCGGGCCGCCTGAGTTGCCGGGGTTGATCGACGCGTCGGTCTGGATGAAATCTTCATAGCCCTCGATGCCGAGGCTGCGGCCGAGCGCGCTGACGATGCCCGAGGTCACGGTCTGGCCGAGACCGAAGGGATTGCCGATCGCCACCACGAAGTCGCCGACCTGCAAGCGGTCCGAATCGCCGAGCGGCACCGCCTTGAGGTTGCCGCCCTCGATTTTCAGGACGGCGATATCGGTGTCCTCGTCGCGGCCGACCAGCTTGGCGGCGAAACGACGATTATCCTTGGTCGTGACCTCGATCGCCTCGGCGTTGGCGACGACGTGGTTGTTGGTCAGCACGAAACCCTGCGCCGCGTCGACGATGACGCCCGAGCCAGTCGCCTGGGTGTGGCGCTCGCGCTGTTTCGGGGCATCGAAGAAGCGCCGGAAGAACGGGTCGTTGAGCAGCGGGTTGTCGCTCGCTTCCGGAACGCGCGAGCGCACCGCGATATTGACGACGCCCGGGGTGATCTCGTTGAGCATCGGTGCCAGGCTCGGGACGCCCGCGGCTTCCGGAATGGCGGCGACCGCCGGCGGCGCCAGGATGAAGGCCAGGGCCAGCCAGAGCGCGCTAATTCCCTTGTTCATCGCCAAATCCCGGCAGGCTTGCGGCATCGACAAGCGCTCAACACCCCCACCCTAACTCTCTCCCGCGAGGGAAGACGGCTTTTTCTTAATGGCGTCGTCTCCCCTCCCTTGACGGGGAAAGGCTTGCGGCAGGGGTGTCGGGCGCAACGATGCGGCCGAGCTTACGTCAGGCGGCCCTACCCTTGCCGCCCTCGCCGACTCGCTTCAAGGTCTCGGGCGGGCGGTTCCCGATGGTAATCGAGCGTGGCTTCATCGCCTCGGGGACTTCGCGGACGAGATCGATCGAGAGCAGGCCGTTGACCAGGGAGGCGCCGGTCACTTTGATGAAATCGGCGAGGTCGAAACGCCGGTTGAAGGCGCGCGCGGCCAAGCCGTGATGCAGGTACTGGTTGTTCTCCTCGCCCTGCTTGCGCCCGGCGACCAGCAGCGAGTTGGCCTGCTGGGTTATCGACAGATCGGACTCGCCGAAACCGGCAACCGCCATGGTGATGCGATAGGAATCGTCGCCAGTCTTCTCGATATTGTAGGGCGGGTAGGAACCCTCGCCGTCGTCGACCAGCCGGCTTGCATCCTCAAAGAGCTGCATCATGCGGTCGAACCCGATCGTTGAGCGGGAGAGCGGTGCAAAATCGAAGTTTCTCATAGCCATATCCTCCTGTGAGCAACATGGATCCAGAGACATTCGGTCCCGCCGGGCCCACCAGGGCGCCCGGCATGCTCGATTTGGGAAGCGATCGGCACCGCGTCAAGACGCCGTCCGCCGGCGCTCGCGCAGTACGGGCGGGACCGTGTTGGCTCGGCGGAGATATGGGTTATCATCGGGGCGGGCCTGGTCCCGCTTGCGGGCCGGGACAGGCGCGTCTCGGCAATGAAGAGTCATGTAAATGGAGAGCCTTCTGCCCCTGCGCGCCGTCCTGCTTGGCCTCGCCCTCGCCGCGTGCGCCTCCGGTCCACCGGCTTTGTGCAGCGCTGCCGAGACGCAGCGCGGCTGCGCCGTTGCGACTCAGCTGTTCTTCGGCCTGTCGCGCCCCGACGGCAGCCTGGTGAGCGAGGCGGCTTGGGAGTCCTTTCTCGCCGATGTGGCGACACCCCTGTTTCCCACCGGCTTCACCATCCTCGTCGCGCAGGGCCAGTGGCGCCAGGACGGCACGGCGACTATCATCCGCGAGCCGTCGCGCGTGCTGATTATCGTTCATGGCGATCCGGCGGACGAGGATCGCATCGCGGTCCTGATCGCCAGCTACAGGACGCGCTTTGCTCAGCAATCGGTGCTGCGGCTCGACGTCAAATCCATCGCCCGCTTCTGAGGGGTTCCACGCCGCCGGCAGCTACGGCCAGCACGCGCTCGTCCGTTGCAGGCGAGAACTTCTCTATCCTTTTGGGGTAGTCCCTATCCATAGGGGCACAAGGGGTTTGTCGGAACCCTGACTTTTTGATAGGATGCTGCGCATGAGTGGGGGACGCGACATGGTAATCTCGGGCGAGGATTTCACCCTGGTCTGCGGGGGTTGCGGCAAGGTGCACAGCAGGAAATTGGCCTGGGTGCAGCTTCATTCGGAGCTTGAATGCGACGGCTGCGGCGCCCGTCAGCCGATCGACAAGGACGCCGCGATGATCGAGCTGGCAACGAGCGGCCTTGCCGCGCGCACCGAGATTGGTCCCCTGGTTGGCTTGACCAAGGGCGACGACTAGAGAGAAAACGGCGGCATCTCGACACGAGACGCGTCTCGTGGTGTAACACGCGCGAGTGACATGGCGGCACGCCCGCGTCATTCATAGGGCGTGGAAGAATGCCTCACCATCGCAAATATACGACCACCGTGGTTGGCGCGCACAGCGTGCCGCGCTGGTATGAGGCGCTCGATCGCCTTGTCACCCTGGGACAGCTTTCGCCGGCCGATTTCGCGGACGCGCAATATCGCGCGACGCAGGCGGCGATCCTCGAGCAGGAGATCGCCGGCATCGATGTCATCACCGGCGGCGAGATGCATCGGCGGACGCATAATCGGCACTCGCCGCCGAACGCCATGTTGAACCATTTCTGGCAGAAAATGCCGGCGTTCCAGGGCGCCACCAGACCGAAGCCGATCACCCGGCACGATCCCAACGTCTTCCACCCCGCCGCCGTGTGCCGGGGCAGGATCGCCGAGAGCACCGATCTCGGCCTCGTCGACGAATTCAAGATGGTGTCTGGTTTCGCGCGCAAACCCGTGAAGGTCACGATGAGCGGCCCGCATATCCTCGCCAAGGTCGCCTATGATGAGCATTACAACGATCTCACCGCGATGATGACCGACCTCGGGAAGCTGCTGCACAACAATCTCCGGCGGCTGGCGGAGGCCGGGTGCAAGCATATCCAGCTCGACGAGGCGCTCTTCACGATGTCGGACGACGCGGAGGTGGCGGCGTCGGTCGATGCGATCAATCTCGCCTTCGACGGACTTCCCGATGATGTCCACCTTTCGGTCCATGCCTGCCAGGGCAATTATGCCATGGGCGCCGACTACGATGGGCAGATCGGGCATCGCTATTTCGACACCGGACGCTACAAGGCCGACCTCATCTGCAAGATCGACTGCCACTCCTATCTGATCGAGCACGACATGGCGGGCCATTTCGAAGGCCTGCTCGGCGACAAGCAGCTCGGCGTCGGCGCGGTCGACGTGCAGGCGCCGAACATCGAGACTGGCGAGCAGGTCGCCGACCGCATCAAGGTCCATGGTTGGCTGGCGCCCGAGCAGACGATCATCACCAGCACGTGCGGCTTCAATCACCTGCCCCGGCATGTCGCGCTGGGCAAGCTGCGGGCGATGACCGAGGCGAAAGCCATTCTCGGCGGCTCGCGATAGCGGGCCGGACTCCCCCGTACGGGGTCTCGTTCCGAACCGCGGCATGACCATTTCGGAGGACTCTCGGATTTCCTCCGCGTTCAGTAGAATGCGGCCCGTGGCCCGATTGGCCGCAGCGCTTCCGTTATTCCCCTGCGCGGCGATTGCAGTGCGATTGGTGACCGGGTTGGCATGATCAGGGACGCATCCGGGCGAGAGAGCGGCGCCGTCCGACAGCGTGCGCTCGAGGAGCGCGAACGGCTGGCGCAGGCTGCCGGCGGCATCGCCACCTTCCTCTGGGATCTGGCGTCTAGCAAATGCGAGGTGACGCCGCAAATTGCCGTCCTCTTCGGCTTTGGTCGCGACGATCCGACGCCCTCCTTCGCAGACTGGCAGCGTGCCATCTTCGCCGACGATTTTCTCAAATTGCGGGCGGCGGTCGAGGGCGCGGCGCGGACCGGAAGCTTCTACGCGGAATTCCGCGTGCGCGGAGCCGATGGCGGCGTGCGCTGGATCGCCGGCAAGGGCGAGGCGGGCCCGGATGACGGCGGGGGACGACGCTACCTGTCCGGCGTCTATCGCGACATCACCGAGCGCAAGCAGCTCGAGGCCCGGTTGCTGTCGCTCAACGAGACGCTCGAAGCGCGCGTCGCCGAGATCCGCGAGGAAGCCCGCACTCTCGAGGTCCTCAACCGCACTGGCGCCGCCGTCGCCGGCGAGCTCGACCTCGAGCGGCTGGTGCAAACGGTCACCGATGCCGGGGTCGAGCTGACCGGCGCGCAGTTCGGCGCGTTCTTCTACAATCTGGTCGATGAGAAGGGCGAGTCGTACAGCCTGTTCACGGTCTCCGGCGTTCCGCGCGAGTCCTTCGCCAAGTTTCCGATGCCGCGCAACACGGCGATCTTCGCCCCGACTTTTCGCGGCGAAAGTCCGGTTCGTTCCGACGACATCCTCGCCGATCCCCGCTACGGGCAGAACCCGCCGCACCACGGCATGCCGATCGGTCATTTGCCGGTGCGCAGCTATCTCGCGATCCCGGTGGTGTCGCGCTCCGGCGAGGTGATCGGCGGGCTGTTCTTCGGCCACCCGGAGCCCGGCATCTTCAGCGAGCGGGCGGAGCGCATCGTCGTCGGCATCGCCGGTCAGGCGGCGACGGCGGTCGACAATGCGCGGCTTTACGAGGCGAGCCAGCGCGAGCTCGCTGCGCGCCGGCTGGCCGAGCGGGAACTCCAGCGCGTGAACGAAACGCTCGAGCAACGCGTCGCCGAGGAGGTCAGCCAGCGCCAGGAGGTCGAGGCGGCGCTGCGCCAGTCCCAGAAGATGGACGCGATCGGCCAGCTCACTGGCGGCATCGCCCACGACTTCAACAACTTGCTCACCGTCATCAGCGGCAACATCGAGATCCTCCAGCGCCGGCTTCCCGTCGACGACGCCTCGCAGCGGATGGTGACGGCGGCGCTGCGCGGCACCACGCGTGCCGCGCTCCTGACCGAGCGTCTGCTGGCGTTCTCACGCCGGCAACCGTTGGCGCCGCGGAGCACCGCGCTCAACAAGCTCGTCGCCGGAATGTCCGAATTGCTGAAGCGCATCATCGGCGAGGCGATCACCATCGAAACCGTGCTGGCCGGTGGTCTCTGGCAGACCTTCGCCGATGTCAACCAGCTCGAGAACGCGCTGATCAATCTCGCGGTCAACGCCCGCGACGCGATGCCCGATGGCGGCAGGTTGACCATCGAGACGGCCAACTGCTATCTCGATGAATCCTACGTCGCGATGCATGGCGACGTTCGCGCCGGCCAGTATGTCGGCGTCTTCGTCACCGACACCGGCATCGGCATGTCCGAAGACGTCGTCGCCAAGGCCTTCGAGCCGTTCTTCACGACGAAGGGGGTGGGCCACGGTACCGGGCTGGGACTGTCCCAGGTCTATGGCTTTCTCAAGCAGTCGGGCGGGCACGTCAAGATCTACAGCGAGATCGGCCAAGGCACGACCATCAAGCTCTATTTCCCGCGCCACCGTGTAAAGGACGACGTGATCGACCAGCCACCCGTGGCGGTTCCGCCGCCGCGCGCCAGGAAAGGCGAGTGGGTGCTGATCGTCGAGGACGATCCGGATGTGCGCAGCTTCACCATCGAGATGGTCGAGGACCTCGGCTACCAGGTGCTCAGCGCCGAGGACGGCCCGGGAGCGCTGCGATTGCTCGCCTTGCATCCCGAGATGCAGCTTCTGTTCACCGACGTCATTCTGCCGGGCGGCATGACGGGTCGGGATCTCGCCGACGAAGCGGTGCGCCGGCAGTCGCGGCTCAAGGTGCTGTTCACCACCGGCTACGCGCGCAATGCGATCGTCCATCACGGCCGGCTCGATGCCGGCGTCGACGTCGTCTTCAAGCCGTTTACCTATACCGAGGTCGCAGCGAAGATACGGCGAGTGCTGGATCGTTGAGAGCGCCGCCGAACGCGCCATCGGCGAGCCCGGTCCGACGCGCTCCGCTCTCTCGTGACGAATCACGCCGCACGGCAGCAGCTCGATGACTGACCTACCGCCCGAGCCGGTCCCGCGTGCTCCCTGGCCGCTGCAGGCGCTCCTCCTGGCCTCCGTCCTCGGCCCGTTGCTGCTCCTCGCGCTGGCGAGCTGGCAAGACTATCGGCATCTCGTTCGCGAAGCCGAGCAGGACGTGCGCAAGACCGTCGATATTCTCCATGAACACGCGGTCAAGGTGCTGGAGACGGTGGAGCTCGTGCTCGCACGGGTCGATGAGCATGTCGCGGCGATGGGATGGGACGAGATCGCAGCCTCCGAACCGCTGCATCTCTACCTCAAGAAGATGGACGAAAGCCTGCCGCAGACCACCGCCATCTGGCTGATCGACGCCGATGGGCGGCGCCGCAACAGCAGCGTTTTCTTCCCCACGCCGTCGGTTCCTCCGGCCGTCGATCGCGATTATTTCGTCGCGCTGAAGCAGGAGGATGTCGGCACATTCATCGGCCAAGCCGATGCCGGCGGCTCGCGGATCGATCGGCGTTTCTTCAACATCGCCCATCGCCGCGGCAGCGCGGATGGACGGTTCGACGGCATCATCGTCGTCTCGCTGTCGCCGGAATATTTTGCTGATTTCTACCGCACGATGATCGCCGGTCCCGATGACGCGATCTCGTTGTTGCGCAGCGACGGCGTCCTGCTGGCGCGCGGACCGGAGCCGCTCGTGCAGCCCTTCGCCTTCAATCTCCAATCCGTTATCATGCAGGCGATCGGACAGGCCGATTCCGGCGTCTTCTCATCCGCCTCGCAGCTCGACGGGATCGAGCGCCTGACCGGCTACCGCAAGCTGGCGAACTACCCGATCTACGTCACCTACGGCATGGCGCGCGCGACGATCGCCGAGCAATGGCACCGCGATGTCGCGATCTACACGCTGATCGCGGCGGCCGGTGCGCTCTCCCTCTATCTTGTCAGCCTGCTGGCCCTGCGCCGCTCGCAGAAGGAGCAGCTCGCCTTGGCGCGGTGGCGCGAGACCGCGACCGGACTGCGCCAGGAGATCGTGCGCCGTCAAAGCGTCGAGGCGACGCTGCGCCAGGCCCAGAAAATGGAGGCGATCGGGCAGCTGACCGGTGGCATCGCCCACGATTTCAACAATCTTCTCACTGTCATCATGGGCAATATCGAGCGCCTGCAGCGTCGCCTGCCGCTCGAGGACGAGGGGCTTCGTCGCCTCGCGGCGGCGGCGCTCGGCGGCGCCAACCGTGCCGCCACGCTCACCCAGCGGCTGCTCGCCTTTTCGCGGCGACAACCGTTGGAGCCGACGTCTCTCGACCTCAATCGGCTGGTCGGCGAGATGTCGGAGCTGCTGCATCGCACGCTGGGCGAGCGGATCACCATCGAGACGGTCCTCGCGGCCGGTCTATGGCGCGCCTTCGCTGATGCTCACCAGCTCGAGAATGCGCTGCTGAACCTCGTCCTCAATGCCCGCGACGCGATGCCCGCCGGCGGCAAGCTGACCATCGAGAGCGCCAATGTCTATCTGGACGACGATTACGCGGCGCAAAACAGCGAGGTGCAGCCCGGCCAATATGTCCTCCTCGCCGTCAGCGACACCGGCATCGGCATGGCGGCCGAGACCGCGGCCAAGGCCTTTGAGCCTTTCTTCACCACCAAGGATGTCGGCAAGGGCAGCGGGCTCGGCCTCAGCATGGTCTACGGCTTTGCCAAGCAGTCGGAGGGCCAAGTCAAGATCGACAGCGAGATCGGTCGGGGCACCACGGTCAAGCTCTATCTGCCGCGCGCCCCCGCACAGGTCGACCGGCCCGAAGCCGCTGCGGCGCCGGCAGAGGCCGCGGCCGAGACGGCCGGCGCCACCATCCTCGTCGTCGAGGATGACGATGCCGTCCGCGACCACACCGCCGAGATCCTCGGCGAGCTCGGCTATCGTGTCCTCCAGGCCCCCGATGGCGAGACGGCGCTGCGGCTGATCGATCAGCAGCCGGCCGTCGCGCTGCTCTTCACCGATGTCGGTCTGCCGGGCGTGCTGAACGGGCGCAGTTTGGCGGAGGAGGCAGGGCGCCGGCGCCCCGGCCTGAAGGTTCTCTTCACCACCGGCTACAGCCGCAACGCGATCGACCATAACGGCGTGCTCGACCAGGGTGTCGATATCGTCGTCAAGCCCTTCACCTTCGACGCGCTGGCGGCAAAAATCGCCAGCGTCCTGGCGATGGACTGACCGCAAGGCGCCGTCGCTTGCACGTTGTCCCCGTCATTGCCCGCTGATACGTTTCACTATGCCGCGCGCCGTCGACCCTGCCCGTGATCCTGCTGTTCTCCGCCCTCGCGGCGTGTGGCGGTGTCCAACGCGCCAGCACGGTGCCGAGCGGCGATCGCCTTCCCGACAGCGTGATCGACCGGGTGGAGGACGACTGCCGTCACCAGCCGGATGAGTCATTGCCGCCCGAGGTGCGGGATCGCATGTGCTTCTGCGTCGCGCGCGAGTATCAGCGGACGATGCCGGCTAAGGACGCATT
>WNFI01141457.1_pt1 | contig 14992 bp, 12 predicted proteins | sample 5400471 | NCBI WGS metagenome assembly WNFI01 (sample SAMN13153348, study PRJNA577476) | soil metagenome | isolation source: 100 cm saprolite on Douglas fir-dominated hillslope | place: USA:California | collected 2013-09-17
CTCTTCACGAAATAAGTTGTGATGGGGCCGATCTCTTCGGGGAAAAGCTGCGACCCGCGCTGGATCATGTCGTTGACGCACTTGGCCCATTCCGTGGGGCTCTTGCGCGCCTGGACAACGACCTTCAGATTGTGACATCCGCCGCAGGAGTTGAGGACCAGATCACGGCTGTCGTCCGGCGGCAGCAGGTCCGACCAGCCCTCATCTTTCGGCTTCTGCGCTTGCGCGAGTGGGAGCGACAGGAGCAGGAGAATTGAGAAGTGTTTCCACATATTAAACTTTGCGCGGCCGCCCTTGCGCCGAGCGTGCCGTTCACTCAAATATCGGCGATATCTTCGCCAGTACCTCGTCCATGACCGCGTGTGGAATACTCTCCAGCTTAATACCGCCGCGCGCCGCGAGATCGAGAGCGCGGGGCTGGTCGCACCGGACAACTCCCGTCGTTTTGGTTTCGGCGGCTGTCAGCGGCACGGCGAAACCTGCCGTCCGCGCGAAATTACCGCCGCTCGTGATCGGGAGAATTACGGGGAGTTTCGTTATCCGGTTGAAGGCCTCCGGCGACACGATCAGCACCGGGCGGCGGCCTTTTTGCTCGTGTCCCCACGTAGGATCGAGACTGACGAGCCAGATTTCGCCGCGCTTCATCAGATGAGCTCGCCACCCACGGGCTTACTATCGAGCCATTCTCGCTCTTGCTTGGCGCGCGGCGCCTTGGGATCGCATTGGGCGAGCAGTTCCTTCAAGGTGTAGCGGCGCCGCTGCCGCGGCTCCACGACGAGACGCCCGCTTTCAACCGCAATACCGACCTTGGCGCCGGGCTGCAAGTGCAGGATATCGAGCAGCGCGGGCGGGACGGCCAGCATGACCGAGCCGCCGACCTTGCGCAGATTGGTAGTATGCATGGCGTTCCTCCTATAGTTATATTTTAATATAACATCCTGGAAGAGGATTCTTCAAACTTTGCGCTGCCGCATCGCTGCCACCGACAGTTTCGGATACGACGTCAGCTCCGCGCCATGGCCTGTGCGCCCGACCAGCGCGTCAATGAGGTAGGGCTTGCCATCCTGCGCGGCTCGAACAGCCCGCTTCATCGCCGGCTGGATCTGATCCGGTGTCGTCACCTGTTCCGCGGGCACGCCAAAGGCGCCGGCCAACTTGACAAAGTCCACGTCCGGGTCGCCGAGATAACTCAGCATATCCTTCCCCGTCTGGGCCTGGCGCCCGCCCTCGGCGAAGGACCGCTCGCGCGTCTCGTTGTAGCTGCGGTTGTTGTAAACGACGGTGATCACCGGTATCTGATAGCGCGCCATCGTCCACAGCGCCATCGGCTGGCCCCCGAAAAGGAAGCCGCCATCGCCCTGCATCGCGACCACTTGTTTGTCAGGCTGCGCGATTTTCACGCCGACCGCAGCTCCCACGCCCCAACCCAGCGCGGCCCCGCTCGTGCGCCCGATCAGCGTCTTCTCGCCTTCGGCGAAGGTGAAGCACTTCAGCGCCTTCGGGCCTTCGGTGCCAAATTCGGACACGATGTACGCATCGCGCTCCAGAACCTCATTCATATCCGAGGCAAGACGCTCCCACGTGAGCGGCACTTTGTCCCAGTCGGCTTTCATCGCCTGCTGCCGCGCCTGGCGCAGCCGAGCGACGTACTGCCGGGTCTGCTCCTTGCGGTCGCCACGGATTTTCTGAAGCCGCTCGGCCGTGGCCATCGATTTGATGGCGGCCACCAGGTCTTGCGCCACCTGCTTGACCCCGGCAGCAACGCCGGCATACAACGGATAATCGTTCCCAATGTCCGGCGCCTCGATTCGGACGTCAATGATCTTGACGGAGCGTGCGACCGGCGGCTCGCCGACGCCCGCGTCGGGCAGCTTGCCTCCCATGTTCAACAACACGTCCACATTGCGCGGGTAGCGCATGTTGCGGGACCAGCCGCCCAGAAACAGCGGATGATTCGTCGGAAAATTGCACGAGACGCGGAAGCCCTCGCGCTCTTCGCCGCTCGTCACGGGAATGGCCAGGAGCTCGGCCAGCTCCACGATCTCAGGGATGGCCTTGGCCCACCACACGTCGCTCCCGGCGCGAAGCAGAGGGCTCTTGGCTTCGATCAGCGCCCGCGCCACCTTGTCGATGGTGGCCGCATCGGCGCGCACCGACATGGGGATGGTGAACGTTCCGGGGCGGAAGATTTCGGCCTCGACGTCGCGGGCTACCAGATAGTCGCGCGGGAACATCAGAAACGAGGGGCCTCCCGGCGGTGTGGAGGCAAGCTTGAACGCCTTCATCGTCCATTCGGGAATTCGCGCCGGCGCGTCCACGTTCCAACGCCATTTGGTGAATTGCTTCACCGGTTCCAGCGTGTCCTCCAGGTCTTCATGGCTGTCGCGCCCCGACGACAGCGATTCGATGTGGTCCGTGGCGATCACCAGCGGGGAACGGTCTTTCATGGCGTTGTAGATGTTGCCGGAGGCATGCGGGACCGCGACACGGCTGAACATCGTGAATCCTGTTTTGCCCGACGCGCGCGAGTATCCGTCGGCCATCGCCACCGAGAGAGCTTCGTGTATCGCCAGGATGAGCTTCATGTTGGGGCGGTCCACCAGGGCGTCGCAAAGCGGGCTCACGCCCGTGCCGTTGCCCAGGAACAGGTACTCGACTCCCGCGTCGCGCAACTGCTCGGCGAGCAGCTCGCCTCCGGTGCCGCGGAACGTGCGCGTGAACGGCCCGTCTTCCTGTTTGGCGGCGTCTTTGGGACCATTCTGCGCGAAAGCCGGCGCCAGCCAAGCGAGCACCGAGTTGGCCGCCAGCACACTGAAGCCGCATTGGACCATGCGATCGACGAATCCGCGGCGGCTTACGCCATTCTGAAGATAGTTACGAACCAGTTCTCTCATGCTAAGTACACCATTTCGCAAATACAATTACGTGTTCCGCGTCAGTCAAGACTGCTTGCTGACGCGCGCGGCTCGGTTGCGTGCCGCGAAATCACCCCGTTTCCGAGCCGCGACCATAGGGAGCGGCCCGACTAAGCCTGAGACTATGGTATAACATTAGACCATAGCCGGATCAGTCCTATTCAGGGAGGATAGCCGAAATGACCAGGTTCGTTGTTCGAGCGATCTTCGGGCTTGTGGGCATGATGCTGTTGGCGTGCCCGCAGTTCGTGCAAGGGCAGGTAGTGAATGGAACGATTCTCGGTACGGTGCGAGATTCCAGCGGCGCCGTAATGACGGGGGTCAGCGTCTCCGCCAAGAGCGTGGAAACGGGAGTGGTGCGAACGGCGACGACCGACACAAACGGAACGTACCAGATCCTCAGTGTTCCCGCCGGCGACTATGACGTGGAAGCCGCGGTGAGCGGATTCAAGACCGCGGTGCGGAAAGCGATCAGCGTCACCGTTGGAGCATCCGTAACCGTGAATTTCGAGCTCGCCGTCGGCGAGGTCCAGCAAAAAGTAGAGGTCGAAGCCGTGGCGCCACAATTGGAGACCAACAACGCCTCCATGGGTGGACTGGTGGGCGAGAATGCTGTGCGGGAGCTTCCTCTCAATGGACGCGATTGGCTGCAGTTGGTGACCTTGCAAGCGGGCGTTATCGGGAACATCGGACAGCAATCGTCAGCCGGGTTTTCGAATTCCCGAGCGGCCCGCGGCAATGGGCAGTCTCTCTCGATCTCCGGCGGCCGGCCGACGGGGAATGTTTTTCTGGTCGACGGCCTGGTAGTGAACGATTCCGCGAACGCCAGCCCGGGCAGCGGATTGAACGTCAACCTGGGTGTCGATGCCATCCGCGAGTTCCGAGTACTGACCAACGAGTACACCGCCGAGCACGGACGGTCGACGGGCGGCGTCGTTACCGCAGTCTACAAATCGGGAACCAACCAGTTCCACGGCGGTGTTTTCGAATTCCTACGGAACAGCGCCCTGGACGCGCGCAACACCTTCGATGCTCGGAAGCCGCCATTCCGCCGGAACCAGTTCGGAGGCTCCGCGGGCGGACCGATCGTCAAGAACAAGACCTTCATCTTCGGCGACTATGAGGAGCTTCGTGAAGTCAAAGGGCTCGCGCATAATTCGGACACGCTGTCTCCCAACGCCCGGAATGGGATCATATGCGCGAACAGCGCCTGCAGCGCGACCAAAACGGTACAGATCGCTTCCGTGATACGGCCTTATCTGGCTTTGTTCCCCATTTCCAACGGTCCCATCAATGGCGACTCGGCCAAGCTCCTCTTCGCGGGAACTCGTATCGGAAACGAACGCTATGCCATGGGAAGGGTGGACCATAATTTCTCGGCCCAAACCACGTTGTCGGGGAGCTACCAGTTCGACAACACCACCGAAGGGCAGCCCGATCCGTACGACCAGAAACTAACCGGCTCTCCGTCACGCCATAACAACGCCGTGATGACGCTGCAGCATGTTTTCTCGCCCGGTTTGCTGAACGCGGCGCGCATAGGAGTAAGCCGGTCGCACGTCACCGACGCGCTCGACGAGGCGGCCATCAGTCCCGTCGCCACCGACACCTCTTTAGGTTTCGTCCCGGGCCGTCCGTCGGGAATCATCACCGTTGCCGGACTGACTGGGACGCAGGGCGGACTCGGAGCGTCCGGGGCCGACACGCTCAACTACACGTCCTTCCAATGGGGCGACGAGCTCATGTGGATCAAAGGTCGAAACACCTTCGGCTTTGGCGGGAGAGTGGAGCGAATGCGTTACAACAAGAATTCCCAGAGCATTCCGCTGGGTGAGTTCGACTTCGACACGATTGCCAACTTTCTCGCGGGAGTCCCCGTCCAGTTCACCAGCGATGAGCCGGACAGCAGGAACATCCGCGGGATCCGTGAGACCTACCTGGGGCTCTATGCGGAAGACGCGATCGCCGTGCGTCCCAATCTGAAGGTAACCCTGGGATTGCGATATGAATATGTGACTCCGTTGCACGAGCAGTTCAACAGAACCGGGAACCTACCGACGCTGGGAGCGCCAGACCCTGTCCTCGGCCGCAACTATTTCAACACCACCACGAAGAACTTTGCGCCGCGCGTAGCGCTGGCCTGGGATCCGACTGGAAGCGGCAAGACTTCCATCCGTAGCGGCTTCGGCATCTACGACCTGCTGCCTTTTCCCTACCTGGTTGAGAATCGGACCAACGGATACCCGGTCTTCATACAAGGCATAGTCGCATCTCCTCCGCCTTCCACTTTCCCGACAGGAGCGCTCGCCTTGGTTAAAGCAGGCAACCTGCGCCAGACTTACATAGAGCCGAATCCGCCGCGAGCGTACAACATGCAGTGGAACTTCACGGTCCAGCGGCAACTCACCTCCGACATTGCCTTGACGGCGGGCTACGTCGGCTCGCGCGGCAATCATCTTCCGCGCAGCCTCGAAGATATCGACCAGGTCCCTCTCGCGCTGACCACGGTAGCGCCGGATGGACACATACAGTTCCCGGCGACCGGGACCATCCCGAAAATCAATCCTGTCTACGGCCGCATCGCAGCCACTCTTTGGGACGATTACTCCACTTATCACGCGCTGGTGACGGACGTGAGCAAGCGGTTCAGCCATGGATTCTTCATGAAGGCCGTCTACAGTTATTCGAAGAGCATAGACCAGGGTTCCAACACCTTCAGCGACAACGAAAGCACGAACACCTCGGGTACCACCTATGCCTTCCTTCCCCGGTTGCAGAAGGGAGTCTCCGATTTCGACGTGACGCACAATTTCGTGTTGAACTACAGTTGGACTCTTGCCACGCCTGCGTCTTTTAACGGCGTCTCGCGGGCGGTGTTGGGCGGCTGGGAGCTGGGCGGCATCTTCTCAGCCCGGTCTGGCGCGCCGTTCACGGTGACGCTCACGAGAGACCGGGCTCGAACCGGTGACAGCCGGGTCGGCAGTACATCCGGTGGACAAAGACCGGACTATAATGCGCTGCCAGGCTGCTCGGTCAATGGGATCAATCCCGGCAACCCGTCGCACTACATCAGAACGGAGTGCTTCTCTTTCCCGGCCGCGGCCACACTGGGCAATCTCGGCCGCAACACGCTGCGTGGCCCCGGCCTGCAGGAGTTCGATTTTTCGGTGTTCAAGAACTGGCTCCTCTTCCACGAAAGGGTGAGGCTGCAGTTCCGGGCCGAAGCGTTCAATGCTCTCAACAAGGCCAATTACCAGGAGCCGAAGATCAAGATCTTCGACGGTTCGGGCAACGTGATCTCGACCGCCAGCCAGCTCACCAGCCCGACACAGACGAGCGAGCGGCAGATCCAATTCGGGCTCAAATTGAATTGGTGAGTACTGGAAAAAGGGTTGAGGGGCTCGTCTACATCATTTAGCCGCGAATGAACACGGATGGGCACGAATAAAACAGGTGATCTATTCGTGTGTATTCGTGTGCATTCGTGGCCAGAAGCAAGGTGGTCGCGGCTCTGTAATTATCGCGTCCCATTGCCCGCCGCCCGCGACACGTTCGATGAGACGTGCCGCTGCACTGCCACCACGTGCTCTTCCATGATGCGGCTCGCGCGTTCCGGATCGCGCGCCGCGAGCGATTCGAACAGCTCGCGGTGATAACGCACCACCTGCTCCCGCATTTCGCGCGTGAGCTTGGAGCGGTAGATGGCGTCCCGAATTGCATCGTTGATCGCCGTCACCACGATGCTGACGACAGGGTTGTAACAGGCGTTCGCGATGAGGCGGTGAAACTCCATATCGTATTTGCGGCTGAGAGCGCCGGAACGGAGTTCTTCTTCCTGCGCCTCCACCACGGCCCTGAGGGCGTTGAGATCTTCTTCCGTGGCGCGCACGGCCGCGGTCCTCGCCATCACGGGTTCCAGCATACTTCGAATCTCGGTGAGGTGGCCGCTCTTCGCCTGGCCCAGCTTGACGACGGTGTTAAGCGATTCAGCCAATGCACGCAACGCCCTGTCGAAATCCGCCACGAAAGCGCCGCCACCCGATCCCCTCTTGATTTCGATCATGCCTTCCTGTTCCAGCGCGCGGAGAGCTTCCCGCAGGGCAACGCGACTGGTTTCAAACTGCTCCGCCATTTCGCGCTCCGGCGGCAGCTTGTGCCCAGGTTCAAGCTGGCCGCTAAAGATCGCTTGGCGAATCTGGTTCGCGACTGATTCGGAGACTCTTTCGCGTCTTAGGGAGGCGATTTTAAAGGAGTCCGTCACGTGAGGTCCATTCATCTTAGCCCAAGTCTGGTCCCAGGTTTGGCCTTGACAGACTTTGGTCTAATATTATACCTTATGTAAGTCATGATTGGGGGTCTCCTCTCAAAATGAATCGTACGATCCCGACGCTTTTGTCGATAGCGTCGACCGTGCTGGCCGCGAGCCGATCGGCCGTGGCCCAATCCGACGCGCCGCCCGTTGTCAAGATCACGCCGCTGGGAAGTCACGCCGGAGAATTCTGCACCAGCGACAGGGCTATGGTGTTCGAAGATCCGACGGGCGTGCGCGTCCTCTACGATCCAGGCCGGACCATTGACGGCGGCGCCGACGCGAGGCTTGGCGACATTCACGTTGTCATCCTGTCGCACGCGCACACCGATCATGTCGGCGAGGTCAAGATCAATCCCGCTTCACCGGGGACGTGCGCGGCTCCGGGAACGGTGACCGCCGCGCCGAACTCCAATATCGCGACGATTATCGCCGCCAAGAACGCGGCTTTTTTCGGTGGAGGGGAGCTGTCCACCTACATCGGCCGTAAGGTCCAGGACGCGCGCTCGGGCACGGCGATTGCCGCGTGTGTTGGCGCCGGCCTCACGAATGAGACGACGGTTCCGCTGACGGCGCCGTGCACCGCATCCCTCCGTCCCGGGGGCAGCCGCTCGGTCCGGTTCAGCGGCGCGTCCGCGGCGGTAAAGATCGTTGCCGTTCCCGCTTTTCACAGCGACGGCATCCCGGCGATCCTGACCGATGATCCCGGCGTGGCGCCCGGCACCGCGGCTTACGGCGGATCCGAGAATGGCTACATCCTGATGTTCACCAACGGCCTGACGGCTTACCTCACGGGGGACACCGGAATGTTCGGCGACATGAAAACGATTATTCGCCAGTACTATCAAGCCAATCTCATGGTGCCCAACATATCGGACACCGTCACGCTGGGCCCGGATGAGGCGGCTTTTGCCGCCAAAAAACTGGTGAAACCGCGAACGGTGATTCCATCTCATATCAACGAAGCCGCAACTACGAACGGCTCGCCGACGGGCGATCGTATGAAGCGCTTCATCGACCGGATGAGCGAGTCTAACATTAAAATTGTGCTGCCGCTAAGCGGTGTAACGAGAGAATTCGACGGGAGCGGCAATTGTACGAATTGCCCGTAGACGTAAAATGACGAGGCTGACGGCGTTGATGGCCCGGTTGACGCGCGGGCACGTCTCCCGCCGGAAATTCTCGGATCGCGTTTGCAGCCTGGAGAGGCAATAGAAATCATGAGGGACATCAGAGATTGGGTGCGTCAATATGCGGCCGGGCGGATTTCGCGCCGCAACTTCGTCGAGTGCGCGGCAGCCGCCGGCATGAGCTTGGCAGCTACCGCTTCGGCGCTCGCCCAGGCCGACCGCGCGAAAACCGTCGCGAAGAATTACAACCAGACAAACCTCAATCCCTACGAAGAGTGGCGCAAAACCGAAGGCATTCCGGTCTACGCCGACTACTTTATCGCCGACGTGCGAACCGTGAAGCTCGAACCGTGGAAGCGCCTGGGGGTGCTCGGCGCTTACATCGATTTGAAGGGCGGCGAAGGCGTCAATGACGGCTACATCTGCGAGATCCCGCCGGGCGGCCGTACGATTCCCCAACATTACATGTTTGAGGAAGTCCTATACGTCCTGAGCGGCGAGGGCGAGAGCGTCATCTCAATCAAGGGCGGTCCGAAGCAGACCGTGAAATGGAAGGCGGGCAGCGTGCTCGGGCCTCCGTTGAACACCTGGCGCCAGCATATCAATCGCGGCAAGGCGCCGGCCCGAATCCTCGCAATCACCAACGCCCCGGTGCTGATCGACCTCTTTCACAGCACCGATTTCGTCTTCAACAACGACTACGTTTTCAAGGACCGCTACTTTGGCGATCCCGATGCTTTCGGGACGGATGGGAGCCACCTGCATCACAAAGAGACCAATTCCGAAGAGAGCGAACAGAAGGGCGGCGTCTACACGTGGGAAAGCAGTTTTGTTGCGAACGCGCGAACGCTCGGACTCTTCGCCAGCAAAGAGCGCGGCGAAGGAAACTCCCGCATTGAGCTTCAAATGGCCGACAACACCATGCAGGCGCATATCTCGGAGTTCGAGGTCGGCACCTACAAGAAGGCGCATCGCCACGGGCCCGGATCGCATGTCGTGATGCTGAACGGCCATGGATTCACGCTGATGTGGAAAGGCGCGATGTTGTATTCCGAAGCGCCCACCAAACTGCGCGTCGACTGGGCCGAAGGCAGCCTTTTCGTTCCGCCCGACGGCTGGTTCCACCAGCACTTCAACACGGGCGGCGATCCGGCGCGGTATCTTGCGGCGACCTGGGGCGGTGACGGGAAGTGGTTCATGCGTTCGCTCGGCGGTGGTGGCCGCACCCATCGGCTGGGCAAGACCAGCACCCGTCTGGGCGGCAACCTGATCGAATACGCCGACGAAGATCCCACCATCCGCGACATGTATATCCCAGCACCCGTCTGGGCGGCAACCTGATCGAATACGCCGACGAAGATCCCACCATCCGCGACATGTATATCACGGAGCTGCAAAAAGCAGGCGTCCCCCTGAGAATGTCCAAGAAAGGAAATAAATCATGAGTAGCCTGCTCGACTACCTGTTCACCGGCCACCTGTCGCGGCGGCGATTGATGGAGGCCTTGGCCCTTCCGCTCGCGGGCGCGGCCGTTAGCGCCCAGGAGAGCAAGCCGCCGGAGAAAAAGAAAGCCGGCGTGGTCTACAGCCCCGAGAACATCGGCGGCGGCGGACGCATCGAACGCAATTTCTACCGCGACTGGGCCAAGACGAGCAAAGTCCCCATGGTCGAGGGCTACTCCATCCTGGACGCCGCCGCGCAGGAAGTCCAGCCGTGGCCGGAGATCGGCGGGCGCGGCATGTACCTGAATTTCTCCGGGAACGTGCACATGGATGCAGCCATCATGGAGATCCCGAATGGCAAGTCGCTCCTCCCCGCCCGGAAGTTTTACGAGCAGCTCGTCTACTGTCTCGCCGGGCGCGGCGCCACAACTTTCGGTGACGGTCCTCATCAGAACAAAGTGCAGTGGGGCGAGGGCAGCCTCTTCTCGGTGCCCATGAACGTGTTGCATCAGCACAAAAACGGCGATTCGCAGCACCCTGCCCGGCTGCTCGCCATCACGACGTTCCCGTTCGCTTTGCAGGTATTCGGCAGCATGGGGCTGATCGACGACCTGAACTTTTCGTTCAGCGATCGCTACGACGGCTCGCCCGACTTTTTCTCAAAGACGGAGCGCGTTCAAAAACGGTGGGACAAGACGAACTTCGTGAAGGACATTCGCTCCTCGGAAGTGGTCGCCTGGGACGAGCGCGGCAAAGGAAATGCCAGCATGTTTTGGGAGATGGCTGGGAACACCATCCTCGAGCCGCACATGTCCGATTTTCCGGTGGGCAGCTACAAGCTGGGTCATCGCCATCCTTACGAAGCCATTATTTTGACTCTCAACGGCCGCGGCTTCACTCTCTTTGGCAAGGAGCACCTGAAGAGCTCGGATGCGACGCAGCTCGAATGGAAAGCCGGTTCGGTCGTCTCGCCTCCCTATTTCTGGTATCACCAACACTTCAATACCGGGAACACGCGGGCACGCTATTTCGCCGTCACCGAGGGTGATTTTCCGAAACGCCTGGGGATTCCGCTCGACGTCCAACAGATCGAAGCGCCTGAGGAAGATCCGGACATCAAGAAGCGTTTTGACCGCGAGCGCCATAAGTCTTCCGCCGCGCTGCATCATCACGGCGACGGCCACGTCCATCGTCACGGCTAGCGCGGCATGGCATGGACGATCTGATCCCCAAACTATCTCAGGAGGAGATGGCGCCCGAGCTGGTGGCGATGCTGCGGCCGCGCGTCGAGAGACTCGGCTATCTCGGAGAGTTTTTCCGCTACACCGCGCACCAGCCGCAGGCGCTAATGTCGTTCCTGGACTTTACCGAGTACCTGAAAAGAGCTCTGCCGAATAACCTCACCGAAGTCGTGGCGCTGACCGTGGCGGCATTCATGTCGAATGCGTACGAACGCGTGCAGCACGAACGGCTGTCGCTTAAACTGGGGTTCGGTAAGGCGTGGGTGCGTGAAGTTTTGTCGATTCGTCCGGAAGCAGCCGTTAACATGTCCCCCGCGGAAATCGACGTCCAGCAATTGACGCTGGCGGTGCTGGAGCGCAGGGGCCACAATACGCAGCGCGAGCTCAAAGTAGTGATCCGCGCCATCGGCCATCAACGGGCGATCGCTGTGCTCATGTTGGTGGGGCGATATTCAACACATGCGCTGATCGTCAATTCGCTTGCCCTGGCTCCGCCGGTGAAGTCTCCACTCGACGAGGATGAATAATGCCGCTGTGGATCACGGAAGCCGGCTCGCCCTGGCTCCACCGGTGAAATCTCCACTCGACGAGGATGAATAATGCCGCTGTGGATCACGGAAGCCGATGTCGTCGCCATGATGGACATGCGCGAGGCCATCGACGCGCTCGAAAAAGGTCTGCTGGCCGAGTCGCGCGGCGAAGCCCGCAATATGGTGAAGACCCACGTCGAGTGGGGAGATGGCTCTACGCTGCACGCCATCGGCGCCGTGTTTCCCCAAGCCGGGTTCGTGGGCGCCAAGACGTGGGCGCACACCCCCGGCGGCGCCACTCCCCTGCTCGTCCTTTATGATGCTGCAACCGGCGCTTTGAAGGCCATCATCGAAGCATTCGCCCTCGGGCAGATGCGGACCGGCGGCGCTTCCGGTGTGGCTACCCGTTTGCTCGCGAGCGAGTCCGCTGACGAGCTCGCCATCATCGGTACCGGCAAGCAAGCGATGACGCAGGTCGCCGCGGTCCTGGCCGTTCGGCCCGTCCGCCGCGTCCGCGTCTGCGGGCGCGATTCGCAGCGCGCGGAGCAATTCGCAAAACGCCTGGAGGCCGAGCTCGCTGTTGAGACCGTCGCGTCCAGCAACATCGCGGACGCACTCGGGAAGGCGCCGATCGTCACGGTCGTCACCCGCGCCACTGAGCCGATTGTCACTTCCGCCATGTGCGCTCGCGGAGCGCACATCAACGCCGTCGGAGCCATCGTCCCGAGCCGGGCCGAAATCGCGTCCGATGTCCTGGCGCGCTGTACCCGGGTGATTGCCGACAGTATTCCGCAAGCCCAAAAGCTGTCGCGCGAGTTGATCGCCTTCTTTGGCGCCGATCCCGCGGGCTGGGGCGCCGTGCAGTCGCTCGCCCAGCTCGTGAGCGCGCGGCCGCCTCGAACATCCTCGGACGATCTAACGCTCTTCAAATCGCTAGGCATGGGCATTTCCGATCTTTCACTCGGCATCGAGCTCTATCAAAGAGCTGTGGCGTCGGGGACCGGCCGCGAATTTCCTCACCCGCAAAAGAAGGCGCCGCGACTGCGCGCCATGAACACACCGATAGGAGCATGAAATGCAGACCGATTTCCAGTTCGTCGATCGTACCGGAGCCGAAGCTAAACCATCGAGCCTCATCTCGGCGGTTATCATCCCGAAGGAGGCCATCGATGCTGAGATCGACCGCCTCGCCTCCTTGCCGCCGCCGGAAAACGGCCGCCGGACTTCAGCGATCGTCAATCCCATGACCGGTGTTGGCGATGGACTCGCTCCCGGTACGGCTGTTTCTCTGTGCGTCCTGAAACCCGGAGAGCGTACCAAGCCGATCCGCCACAATTCGTCGCAAGTGAATTTCTGCATCCGCGGCGGCGGCTCGGTCCACGTCGATGGGAAGGTCATCCGCTATGAACAGTACGATGTTTGGAATACGCCGCCCTGGGCCGCCTACGAGCACGTCAACGATACCAGCGAACTCCAGGTCCGGCTCACCTACAGTAACTCGGCGCTGCTCGAAAAGATGATGGTTCACATCGTGGACGAAGATCCTCCGGAAGCCGCCAAATCGAACGGCGCGGAAGCAGGCTGCGCCGCACATGCTCAAAATCCGTTCGGAACGTTCCAGTTGACCGAAGACGGCGGCTGCCTGATGCCCTACGAGAAACTCATCAGTCCGGACGTGGTGAAGCACAAGCCCCTGCACTTTCCCTGGAAACGCGTAAAAGAGGAGCTCGATAAGCTGACCGCGCTCGGCCAGTCCTACGTCGGCCGCCGCCTTTATCTTCTCTACAACCCGGCGACCGGTCACACCAATGGCACCACGAGCAACTTCTTTGCGACCATGTGCGTCCGCCCGAAGAAGATCGTGGATCGGCCTCACCGGCACAGCGCGTCCGCCATCAACTATTACTTCTCGGGCAGCGGCTACAGCGTGGTCCAAGGCAAGAAATACCACTGGAAAGCCGGTGATCTCATGCTCTCGGCGCCCGGCTGGGCCATTCACAATCACGCTTCCAACGACGAGGATGTCTACGAGCTGACCATTCAGGACAGCCCCCTGAATATCTGGATGGGATCGCTGCTCTGGCAGGAAAACCTGAGCCAGCCGATCGAGTCTCTCGGCGCCACGGGCGGTTTCAAAACGAACCGCCCGCTTGAACAAGAGGCGGCGCGATGATCGTCCTCGAAGATTCATTTCTCCGTGGATCGTATCCGCCGCTGATCACCCCATTTCGCAACGGCGCCGTCGACTTCGACTGCTTCGAAGCGTTGCTGGACCGCCAAGTGCGAGACGGCTCACATGGCGTGCTGATTACCGGGACCACGGCGGAGCCGAGCAGCCTCACCATCGCAGAGCGTGTGGACCTGGTCAGGGCGGCCGTCCAGACTGTCGCTCGGCGCGTGCCGGTTGTTGCCGCCACCGGGTCGCAGTCGTTTGCCGAAACGGTTGCGCTTACCACGGCAGCCGAACAGGCCGGCGCAGATGCTTTGCTCATCGTCACGCCCTACTACATCAAGCCCTCGCAACGGGGGCTGGTCGAGTACTTCATCGCAATCGGCCACAGGACCGGCCTGCCGTTGATGATTTACCATATCCCGGGCCGCGCGGCCGTTTCGGTAACCGGCGAGACCGTCGAGAAGATTTCCGCCAGACTCCCCTCGCTCGTCGGGATGAAGCATGCCGCGGCGGACCTGGATTTGGTGACGGAAGTACTCCTCCGCGTCGGCCCGGAGTTTCGGATCTTCTGTGGCCTCGAGTCCCTGAGCCTGCCCATGCTTGCGGTGGGCGCTGCCGGACTGATGAATGCCGTGGGCAACCTGGCGCCCGGCTGGGTGGCCGCGCTCTACAACGCGGTCGCGCGCGGCGACCTCGCCGAAGCCCGCCGCCTGCATACGCTGCTCTTCGAGCTGAATCGGTCCATCTTCGTAGATACGAATCCGATTCCTCTGAAGTACATGATGATGCGTATGGGTCTGCTCGATTCGCCGGAGTTGCGCCTACCCTTGGTGCCCCTCGATCCCGACCGCGCCGGCGGGCTGGATGATGTGCTGATCCGGGCAGGCATGCTTCAACCGCAGGAATCTGAAGCGCTCATGGCGGCCGGTGGCGCCAGCGGCCGTAAGGTTGGGGGCTGTTAGTTCGGCTGTGGTCTGGGTAACACAGGCTTTAGCCTGTAGGCACAGGCTTTAGCCTGTGACTGAAGTTTCTACATTTTTGAGTGAGAGGATATTGAGCTCCAAGACACCAGTGATTGACAGCGTGGGGCAGACCATCGGTTTTTGTGGTTTGCCTGCCGACCTCTGCTCTATTACCGCAAGCGACAGCCTCATTGGATCCGTTCTGCCGAAGAACTTCACGACGTCATTGCTTATGTCAAGAGTAATCCAGTGAGGCCGGACTGGTCGACTGTCGAGGAGCGATGCCCTCA
>WNFI01200739.1_pt1 | contig 14992 bp, 16 predicted proteins | sample 5400471 | NCBI WGS metagenome assembly WNFI01 (sample SAMN13153348, study PRJNA577476) | soil metagenome | isolation source: 100 cm saprolite on Douglas fir-dominated hillslope | place: USA:California | collected 2013-09-17
ATCGGTGCGCCCGAGCGACAGCAGGGCCTCCCCTTTTCCCGCGAGGGCCGGCGCATAGGCGCCGTTGCGCGCCAGCACCTTGTCGAACTGCGCCAGCGCCGCCATCCCGTCCTTCCGCGCAAGCGCGGTGTAACCGAGCCCGGCTTGGGCGGGATAAAACGCGGGCGCCTCTTTCAGAATCATGGCGAAGTCGCGGTCCGCGGCCCGGGCGTCTCCTGACTGCAGGAGACGCCAAGCGGCGCGATGCCGATTGAGGACCGTCTCGGGCCCCAGGTCCGGCGGCGCGGCCGGAAACACGAAGTCGCCGAACCTGGGCGCGCTCGCCGGCGCCGGCAGGTTGACTGCCTTCTTCGCGCAGCCGGCCACCACCAGCAGCAGGACGAGGGCGATGGAGAGGAGCGCCTTCTTACGCGCGGGCACGAGCGTCCGGCCTCTGGAATCGGGCGAGGAGCCGTTTCGGGAGCTCGGCTTCGACGGTGACGCTGGCCTCAGACGCGACGTGCCGCAGAATCCGGCCGAAGCGATAGAGGTGGGAGATCTGCTCGCGATCCCCTGCGTCGTGCGGATCGAACTCGAACGTGACGGTCACGGTGTCGAGCGCGAGCCGCGTCTCCATGGCGGCGATCACTTCGTCACGTGGAGCAGCAGATCCGCCTCGGCGACCTCTTCGAGTGTGGCCCGGAACGCGGCGACCACTGAGTGCGGCAGGCGGTCGATGAAGCCGACCGTGTCGGAGACGAGCAGCTCCCGCCGATCGGGCAGCTTGACCCGCCGGACGAGGGGATCGAGCGTCACGAATAGCGCGTTGGACGCCACCGCGTCGCCGCCCGTCAGCGCGTTGAACAGCGTCGTCTTGCCGGCGTTGGTATAGCCGACCAGCGCGACGGTCGGGACCGCGGACTTGTGCCGGCGTTCACGAAGCTGCGTGCGCCGGCGCCTGACGTTGTCAATCTCCTTCGACAGCACGCTGATGCGGTGCCGGATCCGCCGGCGGTCGGTCTCCAGTTTCGTTTCACCGGGGCCGAGCGTGCCGATGCCGCCGCCGGGGCGTGACAGCGCGTCGCTCGACCCGACCAGGCGCGGCATCAGGTACTTGAGCTGCGCGAGCTCGACCTGGAGCTTGCCCTCTCGGGCGAGCATCTCGACCTTGCCCTTGCCGAGAAAGGTCGCGGGATCGGGCTTCGCGCGCTCCTGCTGGACGCGCAGCACCGCGTCGGCGCCGGCGGCGGACGCGAGGCCGGCCAGCTCGTCCAGCGCGTGCTCCGGATCGAAGTGTCGGGGAGAGTCCTTGAAGAGGCCTACGAGCGCGGCGCGGTCCCGCTGGGTCACGGTCATTTGAAACGGGTCTGCGTGGCCGGCGTGTTCCGCGGCATCTGCCCGGTCGTGGTGATCGTCGTGGTCGGCGCGTTCCGCGGCGTCTGCCCGGTCGTCGTGATCGTCGTTGTCGGCGTGGTCGTCGCGGTCCGCGTGGTCGTCGTGTTCCGCGGCATCACGGCAGCGATTTTAGCACGCGCTCCCAGGGCACGGCGCCTTCCCTGATGAGCGTGACGAGGCGCGCCGACGCGTCGACGATCGTCGACGGCGCGCCGCCACGCGACGGCCCGGCATCCAGGATCGCGTCGACGTCCGGCAGCGCCGCCGCGACCGCGCCCGGCGTCGACGCCGCCGTCGCGCCCGAGCGGTTCGCGCTGGTCGCCGTCACGCAGAACCCGGTGTCGCGCGCCAGCGCGACGGCGACGACGTGATCCGGCATCCGGATGCCCACGGTCCCGCCGCCGCCGAGCGTCTCGCGCGCGAGAATCGGCCGCGCGCGCACGACGATCGTCACCGGCCCGGGCCACCAGCGCGCCGCCAGCCGCTCGGCGTCCGCGGTCATCTCGCCCGCCGCCCGCGCATGCGCCGTGTCCGCCGCGATCAACGTCAGGGCCGAGGTCTCCGGGCGCCCTTTCAAATCGTACAGCCGGCGGACGGCGTCCGCGTTTCGAGGATCGACCGCAAGACCGTAAAGCGTATCCGTGGGATACGCGACGACGAGTCCTTCGCGGATCATCTCCGCCGCCTGTCGAATCACGGCGGGGTCGGGATCGAGCGGATCGACTTGCAGCGTCAGCGGCATCCGACGATTATCGGCCACTTGGCCCGGCCTGGAGGGTTGGCAGAAAGGTCACAAGCTTTCAGGTACCGGCTCGTCCGTCGGCGTCCTGGCGGCTCTCTCACCGTCGCCGCCCAAGCGATGCACCACGATCGCCAGCGCGCCCAGCGTGACGGCATCCAGGGCGAAGACGGCACGGATGGAGGTCCCGGCCAGCAGGCCGCAGACGACCGGACTCACCGCAAGGCCGATGAGCGACGCCGTCGTCAGCAGCCCGAAGCCGGTGCCGCGCGCGTTCGCCGGAATCACCGCCGCAGCCGCCGTGTAGGCGGCGGTCGTGCCGACGCCGATCGCGAGCCCGAACAGCGGCGTCGCCGCGAACAGCCAGCGAACGTCGGGCGCCGCCACGTAGGCGAGGGCGCCGGCCGCCGCCACGGCGGACGCCGCCGCGATCAGCCGCGTGGCCGTACGGCGCTGGAGCAGGCGGGCGCAATAGTGATGGCCCACCGCGCCCGCGCCCGCGGCGATGGAGAAGAGGAGCCCCGATACCAGCGGGATGCGTGACGGGCCGGTCCCGAGCTCCCCGACATAAAGCGGCAGCACGGGTCCGAAGCTGCGGTCGACGAACTGCAGCCCGAAGATGACGACCGCCATCAGGACGAAGTTCTCGAACGCCAGAACGTTACGGAACGTGATGGCCCGATCGGTCGTTGCCGGCTCCGCATGGGCACGGACGATCCGCTCGTCATACATCAGGAAGACGACGGCCAGCGCGAGGAGATAGAAGGCGCCGGCGACCAGGAACGCGCGGCGCAGACCGACGACCGCAGCGATCGACCCGCCGAACACCGGTCCCAGCGCCGGGCCGAGCCGCTGCGCCGTCTGGACCGTCCCGATCGCCTGACCCATCCGATCCCGGGGAGCGGAATCCGCCGCCATCGTCAGCGTCAGCGCGCCGTACCCGGCGAAGAGTCCCTGGATCGCGCGCAGCGCGAAGACGTGCCACGGCCGCGTCACGAACGCCATCGCCGACATCACCACGACGAAGCTCGCCAGCGACCGCTCGATCATGATCTTGCGCCCGAAGCGATCGGCGAGGCGCCCCCAGAACGGCGCCAACAGCGCCGTCAGCGCCGGCGTGACGCCGAGGCTCAGCCCCGACCACATCGCCACGCGCCCCACCTCGTCGACCCCGAGCTGATGAAAATAGAGAGGCAGGAACGGCATCACGAGCGTGAAGCCCATGAAGCCAATGAAGGAGGCGGAGGTTACGGCAAAGAGGTTGCGGGGGTATCCCATTGGCGATTGCCGATTGCAGATTGTCGATCGACAATCGTCAATCGCCAATCCGTGAATCTGCAATCTGCAATCGGCAATCGCCAATATCAGAATCGGATCCGAACCATCCGCTTCTGTTCGACGTGGATGGTGTCGATGAAGCGGATTCGCGCCGGATCGCTCTGCATGACGATTGAGCTGGTGCGGGTGCCGTCGCCGAAGAACCGGACGCCGCGCATCAGGCTGCCGTCGGTGACGCCGGTGGCGGCGAAGATGATGCCGTCTCCCGATGCCAGGTCCTTCGAGGTGTAGACGCGGCCCGGATCCGCGATACCCATGGCCCGGCTGCGCTCCTCGTCCTCCGGCTTCTGAATCACCAGGCGCGCGAAGATCTCGCCGTTCAGGCAGCGCATCGCCGCGGCCGTGAGCACCCCTTCCGGCGCCCCCCCGGTGCCCATCACCGCGTGCACGCCGGTCCCGACCACTGCCGCCGCGATGCCGGCCGACAGGTCGCCGTCGCTGATCAGACGGATGCGGGCGCCGGTGGCGCGTATCTGCTCGATCAGCGCCGCGTGCCGCGGACGGTCGAGCACGACGACGACGAGATCCTCGACGTGGCGGTCGAGCGACTTGGCGATCGCCGCCAGATTCTCGGCAGGCGTCGCCTCCAGGCTGACCACGTCCTTGGAGTTGGGTCCGACGACCAGCTTCTCCATGTACAGGTCGGGCGCGTGCAGCAGGCCGCCCTTGCTCGACGCCGCGAGTACCGCGATCGCGTTCGCCGCCCCGGTCGAACACAGATTCGTGCCTTCGAGCGGATCGACGGCGATGTCGACCGACGGCAGCGTGCCCCAGGGAAATTTCCCCCGCGCGCCGAGGCCCACCTTCTCGCCGATGTAGAGCATCGGCGCCTCGTCGCGCTCCCCTTCGCCGATGACGATCGTGCCATCGATCGCCACGGTGTCCAGCGACTCGCGCATCGCCTCGACCGCCGCATGGTCGGACTTGTGCCCGTCGCCCTGGCCCATGGTGTGCGCGCACGCGATCGCCGCCTGCTCCACCACTCTCAAGAAATCCAGCGACAAATCGCTGTTCATCGTCCTGCCTTCTGTCACCGGGCGCGACCTGACGGTCGTGCCAACGGGTGGTTACCCCTGGTAGGGCGGAAGCTCGCAGCGCGTCGGCTTGTCGTGGCGGTAGCCGAGGACGTAGTCCGCCTGCATGATCTTGTGGATCTCGCGCGTGCCCTCGTAGATCACCGCTCCCTTGCAGTTGCGGTAGAAGCGGCCGGCCGGGTATTCGTCCGAGTAGCCGTTGGCGCCGTGCACCTGCACGCAATCACCCGCCGCGCGCTCCGAGGCCACCGTCGAGAACCACTTGGCGAGCCCGGTCTCGCGCGTGTTGCGCCGCCCCTCGTTCTTGAGGAACCCGGCGCGCATCCACAACAGGCGCGACGCCTGGTAGTCGCTCTCCATCTGCGCGATCATTTCCTTCACCAGCTGGTGCTGGCCGATCTCGACGCCGAACGTCTTGCGCTGCTTCGCGTACTTGACGCTGGCGTCGCGGCAGGCGCGAATCAGCCCAGTCGCGCCGGCCGCTACCGTGAAGCGCCCCTGGTCGAGCGCGAACATCGCGATCTTGAAGCCCTCCCCCGGACGGCCGAGCAGGTTCTCCTCGGGTACTTCCACGTCATCCATCTTGAAGTAGCCGGTGTTGCCCGCGAGGATGCCCCACTTCTCCTTGAGCGTTCCGCTCGAAAATCCCTTGCAGGTCCGTTCGACGATGAACGCGCTGATGCCGGACGGGTCTTTCTGCTTTTTCTTGTCCAGATCGGTCCAGCCGAAGACGAGGAAGTGATCGGCGACGTCGGCGAGCGAGATCCACATTTTCTCACCCGTTAAGTGGTAGCGGTCCCCCTTCTTCACGGCGGTGGTCTGCATGCCGCGCACATCGCTGCCGGCCGCCGGCTCGGTCAGCCCGTAGGTGGCGATCTTCTTCCCCTGCGCCTGGGGCACCAGGTATTTCTGCTTCTGCGCCTCGGTGCCCCACGTCAGCAGGGAGAGACAGTTCAGTCCGGCGTGCACCGACATGATCACGCGGAGAGACGTGTCGACGTACTCGAGCTCCTCGCTGATGAGGCCGAGGCTGACGTAATCCATCCCGGCGCCGCCGTACTCGACCGGCACGGACGCCCCGAGCAGACCGAGATCCGCCATCTGCGGGAAGATGCCGCGGTCGAACCGGTGCTCGCGGTCGAGGTCGTGGATCTTCGGCTGCACTTCGCGCGCGCTCCACTCGCGCACCGACTGCTCGAGCAGCCGCTGCTCTTCTGTGAGATCGAAATCAAGCATCAGGCCGTCCTTGCGACACCGTCAAAACGGCTAATTGTATCTGAGGTCTGACGGTTCGAACCGTCAGACCGAGCGGCTCACCGTGACGACCGCGCCGCGGCCGAGGCCGAGCCGCTCGGCGGCGCTTGACGAGGGAGCCGCGAGCTCGAGGTGGTCGGTGCTGCCGAAGAGCGCGCCGACGCCGTCGGCGGGCAGCTCCGCATAGGTGGCGACCAGGCGCTCGATACGCCGGACGCCCGCGTCGATCGTCATCGCGCCCGACTGGCCCAGGCGCTCAACCGCCCGCCGGTCGATGTTGGTGACCAGATTGCCGAAGCGGTCGACGCGGAGGACCACCCCCCGCACCGTGCCGGCGCCTTCCTCCGGCAGCGGAATGTCGAGCCGGTGGACCTCGGTGATGGGACGTCCGAGCGCCGACAGCTGGATTCCCTTCCCCAGCCAGGCCGCCGCCGGCGCGAAGCGGTCGCGCCCTTCGAAGGTGCGGCTGACGGTCGGCCGGGCGTAGCGGCGCTCCGTGAGCTCGACGATTTTTTTGGCGGGGGTCTCGCGCAGGACTTGCGTGAGAACGCCGTTGTCGGGCGCCACGAAGCGGTAGTCGCCGGTGTCAGCCGCGAAACCGCGGCGCGCGGACCCGACGCCGGGATCCACGACCGCCACGAAGATCGTTCCGGCGGGAAAGTACTTGTAGGAGGCCGCGAGCTCGAGCGCGCCCGCCATGACATCGTGCGCGGGAATGTCGTGGGTGATGTCGACGAGCGTCGCCTCAGGACAGATCCCGAGGATGACCCCCTTCATCGTCCCCGCATAATGATCCTGAGCGCCAAAGTCGGAGAGCAGGGCAATCAGCGGGCGCATCAGGCGCGTTTCCGCAGCAGGATCTCGCGCGTATTGCTCTTCAGCAGGAACGATTCCGAGACCGACAGCCCGTCGAACATCTTGATGATGTCTCGGTTCTGCAGCACGAATTTCGCGCCGCCGGCGCCGGAATGATACCGGTGCCGGAGCGACGAGGACGCTTCCACGATCTCGTACTTCGTGAAGGGCGCACGCTCGACCGGCTTGGTGCAGAAGAAGCCCATGACGGCGCCGCCGGGGCGGAGCACTCGGACCACCTCGCGCGCCAACGCCTTCGCGGCGGGCACTTCGAGAAAGTCGAAGATGTCCCAGCAGAGCACGCCGTCGACGGTGGCATCCGCCATCGTGAAGCGCTTCGCCAGGGTCTCGGGCAGCACGTCGCGCGTCCGGGCGCGGGTGTGCCTGTCGATTTCAGTGGCGAGATCCTCGATGTGAAGCTTGCAGCCGAGATGCTCGCCGAAGAACGCGACGTTCGTTCCGATGACCGGCCCGAAGTCGATCAGGACGGGCGCCTCGTTGTGCGAGAGGGCCCCGATGAATTTCTGCAGGGCCTTCGAGGGAATGATCGGTTCCGGCCCTTTGGGCGCGGGCGCGTCCCCCGCGGCGCCAGGCTGGTGCCCATCGGGACGCTTGTTGCCAAACTTGAGGAGGTCGGAGATGGACACAGGCGCGTCAGCCGCCGGCCGTCAGCCGTTTGCCGTCGGGCGCATGGCACGCGCGGCGGCAAACGGCAAACGGCAGACGGCACACGGACAGTTACCGCGGACCGGCGGCAGCAGGCGTGGACTGCGACGGCTGGGACGGAGTGGCAGCGGACGGTGGTGGAGCCGCGGCCTTGTTGTGGCCGTCTCCGGCCTTGATCGGCTCACCCGGCTTCGCCCCGGCGCGCTGCATGTCGATGCTGCCGCGGAAGTGCGCGCCTTCCGCGATCGCGACGCGCGGCGCGGCGATGTCGCCGTCAACTGATCCGTTATCCCGCAGGTCGACCTTCTCGCTCGCGGTGACGTTGCCGGTCACCTCGCCGAGAATCACGACCGACTTCGCGAACACGTGAGCTTTGATCTTGCCGTTGGGCCCGATGGTCAGCACGTTCTGCCGCAGCTCGATCTTTCCCTCGACGTGCCCTTCGATCGTCAGATCCTCGCTCCCGGTCAGCTCACCCTTGATAACAACGGATTTTCCGATATTCACGGGGCCCTTCTCCATTCCGCGAACTACGTCGCTGCTGCGCGCCGGTTCGGGCGCGGGCGAGGTATTGATGTTGGTCTGTGTATTCTGAGCCGTTCCCGCAGCGGCCGGACCGCCGCCAGCGGGGGCCGGTTTCACCGCATCATCCCGTTTCCACATGGCACACTCTCCACCTGTCCGAAGTTGACCTCGCAGGGGGTCGCTGGGGCAGCAGGTCTGGTCAGTATATGACCCGCTCTCCGGCCGTGTCTAGTCCTTTTACTGCTGAGACTTACAGCGAAACGTGCGGCGCAGCGCCCAGAACACCCGGGTGGTACAATGGACGGCTGGACCTCCTTCACCATGCCCCGCGCTTACTTCGACCACAACGCGACCACCCCTCCTGACCCGGCGGTCATCGAGGCGGTGACGCGCGCGCTGGGCGAGGATTTCGGCAACGCCTCGAGCGTTCATCACTTCGGCCAGCGCGCAAAGGCGCTGCTGGACCAGGCGCGGACCGCGGTCGGGCAGCTCATCGGCGCCGAGCCGGCCGAGATCGTGTTCACGAGCGGCGGCACCGAGTCCGACAACCTCGCGCTGCGCGGCGCGGCGGAGGCGCTCGAGCCGACCGGCAAGCGCCACATCATCACGAACGGCATCGAGCACGAAGCCGTGCTCAACACCGTGAAGGCGCTGGTGAAGCGCGGCTGGACGTCGACGCTCCTGCCAGTCGATGCGACGGGCATCGTCTCGCCCGCCGCGCTCGCGTCCGCCATGACGCGCGAGACCGCGATTGTCTCGGTCATGCACGCCAACAACGAGATCGGCACCATTCAGCCGATCGCGGATCTCGCCGCCATCGCGCACGAGCACGGCGCGCTCGTGCACACGGACGCCGTCCAGTCGGTGGGCAAGATTCCGGTCGACGTGCGGACGCTCGGCGTCGACCTGCTGACGCTGTCCGCCCACAAGTTCAACGGGCCGAAGGGGGCCGGCGCGCTGTGGATTCGCCGCGGCACGCGGCTCGTCTCCACGATGACGGGCGGAAAGCACGAGCGGAACCGGCGCGGTGGCACCGAGAACGTCCCCGGCATCGCCGGTTTGGGGGTCGCGGCCCGGCTGGCACAGGGGAAGCTGTCCACGGAGGCCGCGCGGATCGCCGCACTGCGCGACCGGCTCGAGCACGGCATCCTCCGGAGCGTCACCGGGACCGTGGTCAACGGCGCGCTCACGCCCCGGGTGCCGAACACCACCAACATCAGCTTCGACGGCGTCGAGGCGGAATCGCTCCTTATCGCGCTGGACCTCGAGGGGTTCGCGGTCTCGACGGGATCGGCGTGCTCGTCGGGCACGCTCGAGCCTTCTCACGTGCTCCGCGCGATGAACCTCCCCTCGCACCGCACCCAGAACTCCATCCGCTTCAGCCTCGGCGCAGGCAACAGTGAGGCGCAGGTCGACGCGCTCCTCGCGGCGCTGCCGCTGGTGGTCGGGAAGCTTCGCACGCTGGTCAGGAGATAAATCAGAGTCATGCGGATTGTGGTCGCGATGAGCGGCGGCGTCGATTCGTCCGTCGCGCCCGCACTACATCGTAAACTTCGAGCACAAGTTCCAGGAGCACGTGATCGCGGATTTCGTCCGCGAGTACGCCGCAGGCCGCACGCCGATCCCGTGCGTACACTGCAACGGCGATCTGAAGTTTGCCTCGCTGGTCGAGCGCGCGCAGGCTTTCGACGCCGAGGCGGTGGCGACTGGCCACTTCGCGCAGGTGGATCTCGACGAGGGCGCGCGGCGCTACCGCCTCAAGCGCGGCGCCGACCGCCAGAAGGATCAGTCGTATTTCCTGTTCACGCTGACGCAGGCACAGCTCGCGTGCGCGCGCTTCCCGGTCGGCGGCCTCGACAAGGCAGCGGTGCGCGACGAGGCGCGCCGGCTCGGGTTGAACGTCGCCGAGAAGAGGGACAGCCAGGAGATCTGCTTCGTCGCGTCTGGCGAGCACCCGGAGTTCGTCGCCACGCGCGCCGACGTGCCGGCGGGGGCCATCCGCGATCGCGAGGGGCGCGTCCTCGGGCGCCACGACGGGATCCACCGGTTCACCATCGGCCAGCGGAAGGGCCTCGGACTCGCGGCCGGGGTCCCGCTCTACGTGGTGGGCATCGACGCGGAGGATGCGTCGGTCACAGTGGGACCGCGTGAGGCGCTGGAGCGCGGTGCGCTGACTGCGTCGCGCGTCAACTGGATCTCGGGTGAGACGCCGGCTTCACCGATCCGCGCCGCCGCGCGCATCCGCTACCGCCACCGCGAGGCGCCCGCCACGATCACCCCGCTCGCCGACGGCCGCGCGAGCGTGGCATTCGACGCGCCTCAGAGCGCCGTCACCCCCGGCCAGGCGGTGGTGTTCTACGACGGCGAGATCGTGCTGGGCGGCGGCTGGATCGACTAGAGCTTACGCAGGGCTCGGGCCAGGGGGCTTGGAGACAGGGCTGAGGACTCCGCCCCATGGCCAGGCCCTCTGCCCTAGGCCCGGCGCGCGAAGCTCAAACCGTGGCTTGCGTTTCGCCCAGGTGCTGGGGCAGGCCTTCGAGATACTTTTCCGCGTCGATTGCCGCCATGCAGCCTGAACCCGCGGCGGTGATCGCCTGGCGGTAGTGGTGATCCTGGACGTCGCCGCACGCGAACACGCCCGGCACCGTCGTGCGCGATCCCGAGTGCGTGATGATGTAGCCGTTCCGAAAGATATCTTCGGATTCGCGAAGGCCTTGTCCTGCATGATCTTCGACGCCCGCAGCGTGGCGCGGCGATGGACGATGGTGACGTGGGAGGCGAACTTCGTCAGGAAGATCGCTTCTTCCATCGCGGAGTCGCCGCCGCCGGCGACGGCGATCGGCTTACCGCGGAAGAAATAACCGTCGCAGGTTGCGCACGTGGACACGCCATGGCCGATCAGCGCCCGCTCCGACGGCAGGCCAAGCAGCCGCGACGAGGCGCCGGTCGCGATGATCAGCGCGCGGCAGCGATAGGCCGCGTCGGCCGTTTTCACCACATAGGGGTACGAGACGAGGTCCACCGCCGTCACGTGGCCGCGGATGATCTCCGCGCCGAACCGCTCCGACTGGGCGCGCATGTCCGCCATCAGGTCGGGGCCCATGATCCCGTCGCGGAAGCCGGGCCAGTTCTCGACGAGCGTGGTCAGCATGAGCTGCCCGCCCGCCTCGAGCCCTTCGATGAGTAACGGACGCAGGTTGGCACGCGCGGTGTACAGCGCGGCAGTCAGGCCCGCAGGGCCGGACCCGATGATGACGACGTCATTCACCATCAAGCAACGTGCTTATCAATGACTTTCTTGAGCGCATCCTTGTCGGCCAGGCCGACGACCTGCTCGACCACCAGTCCCCCTTTGAACAGCAGCAGGGTCGGGATGCCGCGGATGCTGAACTTGAAGGCCGTGTTCGGGTTTTCGTCCACGTTCAGCTTGCCCACGACGACCTTGCCGTCGTAATCCCCGGCGAGCTCCTCGACCGTCGGCGCGAGCCGCCGGCAGGGGCCGCACCACTCCGCCCAGAAATCGACAAGGACGGTCTTGCCGCCGCCGATCGTTTCGTCGAAGTTCCCGTCGGTGATTGTCTGTACCTTCTCGGATGCCATCGGGTGTCTACGCTCCTCTATACACTTTGACATACTCCCGGGCCGAAACGTCCCAGGAGAAGTCCTGCTTCATCCCGTTTCGCCGGATCGCGTTCCAGCGCTTCGAGTTGGGGAACGTGCTCAGGGCGCGGCCGACCGCCCAGACGATGGCGTCCGGGTCGTAATCCCGGAACTTGAACCCTGTCGCCCCCTCCGGCGCCTCGTCCAAGTCCACGACCGTATCGTTGAGGCCGCCAGTGGCGCGGACGATGGGGACGGTCCCGTAGCGCTGGCTGTACATCTGGTTGAGTCCGCAGGGCTCGTACCAGGACGGCATCAGGAACATGTCGCTGCCCCCCTCGACGAGGTGCGCGAGCTGCTCGTCGAACCCGATCCGGGCCGCGACGCGCTCGGGATGCCGGTCCGCCAGGTGCCTCCAGAGGTCTTCGCACCAGGCATCGCCGTTGCCGACCATCACCCAGGCGGCGTCGAAGCCCATCAGCCGATCGATGGCCCGTGCCACCAGGTCGCAGCCCTTCTGATGCGTCAGCCGCGTCACCATGCCGATGACGGGACGCGTCATTCCTATCTCGTCGTGCGGCAGATCGACGTATTCGAGCAATCCCCGCTTGACGACGGCTTTCCGCTCGAGGGTCTTCGCGTCGAAATGCGCGGGCAGGTACTTGTCGGTCTCCGGATTCCACGCCTCGGTATCGATGCCGTTGAGGATGCCCACCAGATCGTGCGCCCGGTCCGCCAGGATGCCGTTGAAGCCGAAGCCGTACTCCGGCGTGAGGATCTCCTTCGCGTAGGTCGGGCTCACCGTCGTGATCTTGTCGCTGAAGACCACGCCCCCTTTGAGCGTGCTCCCGCGTCCCCAGAACTCCAGCCGCTGCGGCGTGAAGAGGTCGCGGCCGAGGCCGATCCACGTGAGCTCCGCCGGATCGAATTGCCCCTGGAACGCCAGGTTGTGGATGGTCAACACCGTTCGCACGCCGCCGATGATCGGATCGTCGCGCAGCACGGTGCGCGCGTACACAGGGGCGAGCCCGGCCTGCCAATCGTGCGCATGGATCGCGGAAGGTCGCCTCCCGCGCAGCCGGGCGTATTCCAGCGCGCCACGACACAACACCGCGAACCGGAACGCGTTGTCGCCGTACTCTCCCCTGGCGTCGCCGTAAAGCCCGTCGCGGTCGTACAACGCCGGCGCCTCGATCAGCACCGCGATCACGCCGTCCGCGACCCGCTGCTCGACGAACCGCACCGGGTAGGAGTGCACGCCGAACGGGATGTCGGCCGGCGTCCCCTTCGCTCCGTCGGTCTGCGTGCCCCGGTACTTCGGCAGCACGATCGTCACGCGGTGCCCGAGCCGGGCGAGCGCAAGCGGCAGCGCGGCCGAGACGTCCGCCAGGCCACCGGTTTTCGCGAACGGGCGGGCTTCCGGAGTCACCATCAGGATGTCCAAGCTGGGATCTGGTAATCGCTTCTTCGCGGGCTTCTTCACCGGCGTGGCCGGCGTCTTTGGTGCCTTCGGAGTCGTCGTTCGCTTCGCCATTGTCTCTCTCTGCCCTTGAAGCGTACGCCGATTTCGGCGTCACTTCGAGATCCTTTTTGGCGCCCGCTCGAGTAGCAGAGCCCGCTGCTGGTAACGGACGACTCGCCCCCTCGCGATCGTCCTTCGACAGACGGCCGGCATTGCCTGGCGCGATAGCTCTCATCTCACGAAATTGCTTGACTTCTACCGCCTTGTGGCAATGATTTGCGCAGATCCGGTCTGCCCGGCAAAGGTCTGTGTTCGGATGAGGAGGTGGACTTTGAAGTGGGCTCTAACGAGAGTCACGACCGCGGCCGCCCTGCTGTGGCTGACAACGATGCCGGCATACGGGCAATCGGGTACCGCGTCGCTGACGGGGCGCGTGACGGATCCGCAGCGGGCGATCCTTCCGGGCGTGACCGTCACGTTGACGAACACCGCGATGGGCGGGTCGCGCACAACCGTCACGAACGAGTCGGGGCTGTACGTCTTCTCCGCGTTGCCCCCCGGCACATACAGTCTCAAGGTGGAGTTGAGCGGCTTCCGTCCGGTGCAGATGGACAAACTGGAGCTTCGCGTCGATACCCAGAGCCGGGCTGATGTCCAGGTCGAGCTGGCGGGGATCAGCGCGAGCGTCACCGTCCAGGCGGAGTCGCCGATCCTCAACACCACCGATGCCAGCCTCGGCAACACGCTCAACGAGCTGGCCATCCGCAGCCTTCCGGTCGAAGCGCGCAACGTCGTCCAACTCCTCAGCCTGCAACCCGGGGTTGTCTTCATCCCGACGAACAATCCGGCGACCGTCGACCCGCGATACGGGGCCACGCACGGCGCGCGCGCCGACCAGCAGACAGTGACGCTCGACGGGATCGACGTCAACGATCCGCAGAATCAGACCGCGTTCACTTCGGCCGTCCGCGTGACGCAAGACGCCCTGCAGGAGTTCCGGGTCAGCACGAACAATTATGGCGCCGAGATGGGTCGATCGAGCGGGCCGCAGGTGTCGCTCGTCACCAAGAGCGGCACCAACGTGTTCCATGGATCCGGTTACGAGTTCCTGCGCCGCACGAAGACGTCCAGCAACGAGTACTTTCTCAAGCTCGCGCAGCTCACGTCCGGCAAGCCGAACAAGGCGCCCAAACTCGACAAGGACACCTTTGGCGGCGCCCTGGGTGGCCCGCTGAAAAAGAACCGGTTGTTCTTCTTCGGCAACTTTGAGGGGCTGAAGGAGAACAGCGAAACGCCGGTCGTCCGCAGCGTCCCGTCGGAGTCTTTCCGCGACGGTGTCCTGATGTATCGCTGCGCGAACACGACCGTCTGTCTGGGCGGCTCGGTGCGGGGATTCACCGCCGCCCACCCGGTCACCCCGGGGTGGTTTGGCATGACGCCGGCCCAGCTCGCGGCGCTCGACCCGCTCGGCATCGGTCCGAGCGCGGCCGCGGCGGCCTACTGGAAGCCGTTCCCGCTGCCGAACGAGCCGGGCCAGGACGGCCAGAACATCATGGATTTCCGGTTCGCCGCGCCGATCAAGAACAACTTCAAGACCTACATCACGCGGTTCGACTACAAAGTCCGTGAGATGGGCAGTCAGACGCTGTTCGCGCGGATCAACGTGCAGGACGACACGGTCAACCGCGCGCCGCAGTTTCCTGGCGGCGCGCCCACCAGTCAGACGCTGACCAAGAACGCCGGCGTCGCGATCGGATACGACACGGCGCTGAAACCCCACGTCATGAACAGCTTCCGCTACGGCCTGACCCGGATCGACTCGGCGACGGTCGGCCAGACGCACAGCAACTATGTGCAGTTCCGGTTTCTCGACAACTACGACGCGCTCACGTTCACGTCGTCGCGCACGACGCCGACCCACAATATCGTCGACGATATCGCGTGGTTGAAGGGCGCGCATACCATCAAGGTCGGCACGAACCTGCGATTCACACGGATTCCATCGTCGCGCGACAGTGGCTCCTATCTGTCCGCGACCGTCAATCCCTCGTGGGTGGCGGGGAGCGGCCGCCGGAACATGCCGGGCAGCTCCTTCTGCAAGGTCTCCATCTGCAGCGAGTTGCCTCCGGTCGCGTCCAACGGTCA
>WNFI01591516.1_pt1 | contig 14992 bp, 11 predicted proteins | sample 5400471 | NCBI WGS metagenome assembly WNFI01 (sample SAMN13153348, study PRJNA577476) | soil metagenome | isolation source: 100 cm saprolite on Douglas fir-dominated hillslope | place: USA:California | collected 2013-09-17
GTAAAGGTAGTGACGACATTGTGAACTGAGTTAATGTCCTGCTCGACCAGTACCCTGCCTGGTTCCGGCTCGCTCACACGCTGGTAAAAGGACCGTTCCACTCCGAGTGCGCGAGCTTTGAAGCGGATAATGGTGCCTGCGCCGTAGCCTCCCTGCTCGACTTGCAAATCATACAGGCTCTCCTTCGGGATAATGTTGGGGTGCCCCTGCCGATAATCAGCAATGGTGGCATACACGTCTTCTGGACGCGCCTCGAGCACGGCCGCAGCCTTCACCTTGATCTGTCTCATAGATCTTTTCCTTTTCCCTTTTCTTCCTAAAAATGCGTTCTAAGTTCATCGCAACATTTATGTTCTCGCGTTATATGACACTAAGTCATATAGCTAAAATACATTATACCCAGATATAATACCTTATTACGTGTGTGATGTACGCCCACCAGAGCGGGCTCGGAGATGGTACGAGGGCATGCTACGTGGTTATATTGTCCATTCCATGTTACACTTTGCTATACATACTATCCATCTCGATGCATTCACGGCACTGTCCATCCATTCTGCCACCTCTTCATTGATAAAGGGGTCACAACATTTTTGCTCCCGGTTTCCCCGCTAAGGATTCGCCTCTTTGATGCTGGCTTGCCTACTCCCCGCTAAGCCTTGGGTTCTGATGCTCTTGGTGTCTCCTCTGCCTCTTTGACAGAGCGGTACAACGTAAACATCAGTGTGACAACATCTCCCGGCTTGCCTGTAAAGCCAGCTTGATCCCCTGCTCCTGCGAGAGCACTCTGCCCTCAGCCCACCAAACGGCCCATTTCGTCTCATTCGCCTGGTTTTTGAACCCTTCCAACTTGGACATATATCGGCGATAGTAGATGACCGGCAATGTCGCGTCCATTCGTTCCAACAGAGCCTCTGCCGCTCCGCCTATTTGGGCTGCCTGCTCTAGCATTCCCAGCGCTGCCAGACAACTGGCACACCCAATCAAGGCCAACGCGATAGAAGGTCCGATAATGGAGCGATGTCCTATCTCTTGCCCAATGAGCAGGGCTTCTCTCATGTGTCCAAGCGCCTGGATCAGCTTTCCTTGAGACCCTTCCAGATCACTCAGTTCAGCTAGTGCAATGTAGAGTTTCGCACGTTGCCCTCTTTCACGCATCAAGGCCACGCTCTCACGCAGCAGGCTTTCTGCCCGGCTTTCGTCTCCCTGCAACTGGCAGATGACTCCCACGCGTGCCAGCATGAGGGCATAGTGCTCGTGATCTCCACTGGCGCGATACCAGTCTAGGCACACTTCAAAGGAGTTGGCTGCCTTGGCATACTCCCCTGGAAGAAACCAGCTTTCCCCAAGCGTGCGCAGAATGAAGATTCTGGTTGGCAGGTCAACGTCATCTTGAAAGAGAGCTAGACTCTCCTCCAATGAGATGCGTGCCTTCTCATAGACTCCTTGTCGCATGAGCAACCACCCCTTCGCCAGCACCAGTCTCCTCCGTCTGGAGAGCGACATCTCGCCTCCCAACTGCATTGCGGCTTCAAGCCAGTGCAGACCCTCATTTGCTTGATCACGCCGACCCCAGAACAGAAAGAGGGTGCTGCAGAACCGCTGAGCACTCTCCGCTTCTCGCTGCTCAACGGCGAAGGCCAGTGCCGCTCGGATGTTGTCCTGCTCCCGTTCGAGGAGCTGCATAGCTGTTCTCTGCCTTGCTCCGCCGAACAGATCTGGCTCGGTGCCCTCAACGAGTGCAAGATAATACTGGGCATGACGCCGCTGCACGTGCTCCATCTCCCCGCTCTCCCTCAAGCGCGCCAATGCATACCTCTGCACTATCTCCAGAAGCGAGAAGCGACCGAACTGCCCTTGAGCAGTTCCGTCTTCCTCCATGGGGTGATGCACGATCAGGCTCTGGTTCATCAACGCCTCCAGACGATCGAGGATCATCTCGCTCAGGTCTGGCTCGCCTAGGCAAACGGCCTGGGCCGCTTCGACCGTCCAGCCTCCCTGGAACACTGCCAGCTGCGCCAGCAAGTGCCGCGCCGGACTATCCAATAACTGGTAGCTCCAGTCCAACGTCTTCCAGAGGGTCTGCTGGCGTTCTGGCACGTTGCGTGTGTTCTGGCGCAAGAAGGTCAGAGCCTCCTTGGATCTGCTTCCCTGGTGGGGTGAGCTGTTGCCCTTGCCATCCAGCTGCTCCAGGAGCATGGGGGGAGAAAAGAGCTTAATGCGAGCGGCGGCCAGTTCAATGGCCAGAGGCAGTCCATCCAGGTGGGCACACAGCTCCGCCACCACTGCCGCATTGTGCTCGGTCAGCACAAAGGCAGGTTTGAGCGCCTGGGCTCGTTCGACAAAGAGACGGATGGCGGGGCAACGACCAAGTGCGGCGAGATCCGGCAGGTGGTGGGGGTCGACCAGCTCGAGCGGAGGGACTTCCCAAGTGTGTTCGCCGTACAGGCGTAACACCGCCTGGCTGGTTACCAGGACCTTGAGTCGGGGAGCAGCTGCCAACAGCTCGGCGACCACAGTCGAAGCGGCAAGCAGATGCTCGAAACTGTCGAGGACGAGTAAGCGCTCTTGTTCCGCAAGCGAGGCTTTCAACAGATCCAGCCCTGTCGGTCGCATCCCTTCGAGGAAGCGCTCGGGAGCGTCTTCCAACAGCCCGAGAGCCTCCAGTATGCGGGAAGGCAGCAAGGCGGGATCAAGAAGGGAGGCCAGCGGGACGAAACAGACCCCATCGGCCAAAGACGCGTGCAGCGAGCGAGCGACTTCCACGGCCAGGCGCGTTTTGCCCACGCCACCTGGGCCCAGTAAGGTCAGCAAGCGCACTTCGGGCTGCCGCAGTCGCTCACCAATCAGCTGCACGGCTTGCTCGCGTCCAATCAACAAGGTCGTGGCTGCTGGAAGCAAGGAGGATGTTCGGGTGGCAGCACGAACGGGCTGCACTCCTGCTGCAGTGGCGAGCACGGCCGGGGAACGGAGTGCTTGCTCAAATCGGGAGAGGGACATGCTGTTCCACTCCTCCGGTGAAAAGCTCTCGGGTGAGAGGCGCAGCAGCCCAAGCAGGTCGAGCGCTTCTTCCCGCGTCGTAATGGCCTGCCAGGCAGCCAATGTCTTGATGATCTGTTTGACGTCCTGCAGAGTCAGGATGGTGTGGTGCCGCCCATACAATTTGCGACTCAAGGTCTCGGCGTCTAGTCCCAAAGCGGCTGCCATCTCCTTCTGCAGGTGGCCTGCCTGGCGGCGAGCCGCGGTCACCTGTTCGCGAAAGTGGGTGAGGGCTTCCACACTCTGCTGAGGATACATGTTCTTCAGAGAACTCCTCTCTCTGCACACACTTAGATCATCCCAAGTATGGTTCATTGCTTGTAGTATACCTTCGCGCGTACAAAGAAACCAGCCGAAAGTCCGTCGTTTTTTGACCGTTTTTTGACCGTTTTTTGACCGCTTTTTCGTCAACACATCCCTTCCTCAAGGCTCATTCCTTATACTATACTTTCACTGTGTTCCAAACAAGAGAATCTCTAGTATTAGGTAGCACCACAAGGTGGCAATGAGAGAGTAACCGTGAAGTTTTATTCGTGCAGCCACATTTTTATAAGAAATCTTACTTCTGTGATGAGGTGGTAAGCAATGAAGATTACAGCAGCAGTAGTGCGCGCGAGCGCTCAACCGTTCACGCTCGAAGAATTAGAACTTGACGAGCCGCACGACGATGAGGTGTTGGTTCGGATCATCGCTACCGGCCTCTGCCATACCGATCTTGCCATGCGTGCCGTGCCGGTTATGCCGTTTCCGCTAGTGCTGGGCCACGAAGGGGCTGGTGTGGTTGAGCGCGTGGGCAGCCAAGTGACACGAGTGCAGCCGGGCGACCACGTTGTCCTGAGTTTCTTTACCTGCGCCGTCTGCGAAAACTGCCGGAAGGGCCATGCTGCTTACTGTGACCGGTTTCTCGACCAGTTTTTCCCAGGTATTTACACTGGCGCTCGACCTGATGGTTCACACTTCTTCCATCGAGGTGACGAGCCGGTCAGCGGAGGCTTCTTCAGCCAGTCCTCGTTTGGCACGTATGCGCTAGCCCGCGAACGTAATACCATCAAAGTACCTCGTGATCTTCCGATAGAACTCCTCGGCCCCCTCGGTTGTGGTATCCAAACGGGGGCAGGCGGTGTGATGAACTCGTTACGCGCAACGCCCGGGAGCAGTATGGTGATATTCGGCCTCGGCTCGGTCGGGCTGAGCGCGGTTATGGCGGCGCAGGTGGTGGGTTGCACGACCATTATTGGTGTCGATCTCAAAGCGCAACGACTGGAACTGGCCCGCGAGTTAGGAGCGACCCACACGATTAATCCTGCTGAGGCCGACACGGTTGAAGAGATTCGTCGGATCACTGGTGGGGGGGCACACTACTCGCTCGAAGTGACCGGTGTCCCCAGCGTGCTGCGCCAGGCAGTTGATTGTCTTCGGATGACCGGTGTATGCGGTTTGATTGGCGTCTCGCCGCCAGGCGCCGAAGTCAGCCTTGATATGGCTTCAATCCTTAATGGTCGCACAGTCCGGGGGATCATCGAAGGCGATAGTGTGCCGGAGGTTTTCATTCCGCACCTGATCGATTTATATCGACAGGATCGCTTCCCATTCGACCGGTTGGTCACTTTCTATACCCTCGACCAGATTAACCAAGCGGTTGAAGATACCGAGCACGGGAATGTCGTCAAGGCTATAGTACGTATGCCATAAGACGAGCTTGAGGAACGAAGGTTCTGCTGCGAGAACGTGGCGCATCCCTTTTTACCGGCAAGATGAAATTCCCTCGGAGTGCTTCTACAAACTGCTAGCATGTTTTTTGGCATTCAGACAGTATTTCTTTAGGTAAGGAGGAGATTTATGAGCAATTTTTTCAATCCCGGTGAGTGGAGAGGAAAGCTGTTCAGCGGCGGTTGGGTCGCAGCTGCTCAGGTGGTAGACGTGATCGAGCCTGCGACCGGTGAGGTACTCACCAGCACGGGCAGTGCCACACATGAGGAGGTGCGCCGGGCCACGCAGGCGGCCAAGGCGGCGCAGGCGAAATGGGTCGCTATGGATTACAAGGATCGCGCAGGAATCTTTCGCCGGGCCGCTACGCTTCTGGAGCAGCACTTCGAAGAGATTACCCCCTGGATCGTGCGTGAAACAGGAGCAGTCCCAGGCAAAGCCCAGTTCGAGCTTGCCAACACCATCGGGTATATGTGGGAGGCAGCCGCCATGCCAACCCAACCGCAGGGGGTAGTTTTGCCCACCAGAGCTGGACGTCTCAGCCTCCAGCGGCGCATACCGCATGGAGTGGTCGGTGTGATTACGCCGTTCAACTTCCCGATGGTCCTCTCCATGCAGGCAGTTGCACCGGCACTCGCTACGGGCAACGCAGTGGTGCTCAAGCCTGACCTACGAACTCCGGTTACCGGGGGATATATTATCGCACGCGTCCTGGAAGAGGCAGGCTTGCCAACAGATGTTCTGCATGTGCTACCGGGCGATGCCGTGGCAGGAGAAGCACTGGTAACCGATCCTGCTGTAGCAATGATTTCGTTTACCGGCTCGACCGCCGCCGGTCGGCGGGTGGGCGAACTTGCCAGCAAGCATCTCAAAAAGGTCACGCTCGAATTAGGTGGCAAAAACTCGCTCATTGTTCTCGATGATGCTGATCTTGATCTGGCTGCCTCGAATGCTGCCTGGGGCAGCTACCTGCATCAGGGCCAGATCTGCATTGCCACCGGCCGCGTTCTGGCGCACCGCAGTGTCGCTGCTGAAATCGTCGAGCGCCTGGCGGAAAAGGCGAACCACTTATCGGTGGGAAACCCGGCCACGCAACAGGTCGCGCTCGGGCCGCTCATTGACCGCCGCCAGCTCGAGAAAGTAGACACACTGGTGCGAGAAAGTGTCGCTCAGGGTGCAAAGCTCAAGGCGGGTGGCACCTACGAGAAGCTGTTTTACCGACCGACCGTGCTGGCAGAGGTCAAGCCTAACATGCGGGTCTACAACGAAGAAGTGTTCGGTCCCGTTGCAACCGTCATCACCTTCGACAGTGAAGACGAAGCCATTTCGATAGTTAATAGCTCGGAGTACGGCTTTGTGGCAGGCGTCATTTCCTCATCGGTCGCACGGGCGCTGCACGTGGGCGAACAACTGAAAGTGGGGATGTTGCATATCAACGACCAGACGGTGGATGATGAGGCGGTGAATACCTTTGGTGGGTTTGGGGCTTCGGGCAATGGTGGCCGCCATGGCGGTGTAGCCAACTGGGATGAATACACTCAGTGGCAGTGGGTCACCATAAAGGATCGCCCGACCGCCTACCCATTCTGAGTGGAGTCTTGCCATGAAGGGAACAGAAGCTAAGGAGAAACTGGGTCTACGTAGGATCTAACTCCAACCAACTATCAAGGCTTTTCTAAGCGATCAGCGCTTCTACACAACGCAAGCGAAGCGCGTGATGTCCAAAGAAGGAAGGAAACGTATGACACAAAGCTACGTGAAACGCACACTCCCACCTGATGTCAGCGAGCAGGACTTTGACAAGGCCCTGCAAGCCTTACGAGGTGTTGTTGGCGACCAGTGGGTCGCCTCCGAAGAGGCGGACCTTGCGAGATACCTCGACCCTTACCCGGTCGTCGAGGAGGGCGTCTTCGTTCCATCAGCTGCGGTGATGCCCGACAGTGCCGAGCAGGTGCAGGCGGTCGTTCGGATCGCGAACGACTTTCGCATTCCACTCTCTCCAGTTTCTACTGGCAAGAACAACGCCTATGGCGGGGCAGCACCCAGACTCAAAGGTGCTCTCATTCTTGACCTCGGAAAGCGGATGAATCGTATTCTTGAGGTCAACGAGATGTTCGGTTACGCTCTGGTCGAACCTGGCGTAAGCTATTTCGATCTCTATGACCACTTGCAGCAGAACAACAGTAGCCTCTGGATCGATGTGCCTGACCTCGGCTGGGGGAGCATCATCGGCAACACGATGGATCGTGGCGTGGGCTATACTCCCTATGGTGACCATCTGATGATGCAGTGCGGTATGGAGGTCGTCCTGGCCGACGGAGACATCATGCGGACTGGTATGGGGGCGCTGCCAGGGAACAATACCTGGCAGCTCTTCAAATACGGCTTCGGGCCCTACGCCGACCCGCTCTTCACCCAGTCAAACTTCGGCATTGTGACGAAGATGGGCATCTGGCTGATGCCCAAGCCTCCCGGGTACCAGGCTTACATGATCTCAGTGCCACGCGAGGAGGATCTCGAGCAGTTCATCGAGATCTTGCGCCCGCTGCGCATCAACATGGTTATCCAGCACGTGCCCACCATCCGGCACGTGCTGCTCGACGCGGCGACTGTGCGACCCAAGAGCTACTACTATAATGGCAAGGGTCCGGTCCCGGACAGCGTCATCAAGAAGATCCAGGAGGACCAGGATCTGGGATTCTGGAACTTCTACGGTGCCATGTATGGCCCTCCGCCGCTTATAGAGGCGACGTGGTCGGTTATCCAAGGCGCGTTCTCCCAGATCCCTGGTGCCAAGTTCTACAAGCCAGAGGATCGACCGGGCCTCAACGGACACGTCCTCGCTGATCGCGAGAAGATTATGCGCGGGCAACCAAGCCTTGAGGAGTTAAAGCTGCTCGAGTGGGTCCCCAATGGGGGGCACATTGACTTCTCCCCAGTGTCAGCCACAGTGGGCAGTGAGGCCATGAAGCAGTACGCCATGGTGCGCGACCGTTGCCACGAGTACGGCCTGGATTATTTGAGCACCTTTATCATCGGGTAGCGCGAGATGCACCACATTGCGCTCATGATCTTCGACCGCACGGCAACGCAGGAGCGCAAGAATGTCCTCGACCTGTGCAAGGTGCTGGTACGAGACGCCGCAGCCGCCGGTTACGGCGAGTACCGTACGCACCTGGCACTGATGGACGACATTGCGGCTACGTACAACTGGAACAATAACGCCCTGCTCCGTTTCAATGAAAAGATCAAAGACGCGCTCGATCCCAACGGCATTCTCGCGCCGGGCAAGCAGGGGATCTGGCCCAAGCATCTGCGAGGCAAGGGATTCTAGCAGAGAATACGCTGTGGCTCTTTTTGAGCAAGCCGTTAGATCGGCAACTCGAAACGAGCCACTTCCTGGATATCTTGAGAAGGACCGCTCAGTTGTGGATCTAGCAAACAGAAAGCGAGGCGGCTATCATGGCATCCCAAATAGGTAACACTCCATTTCCTCTCTCGGAAAAGAGTCAACAAGGCGCTCACATCATCGCGCGCCAGGATCGCATCCCGGGCTGGTCCTTTCCCTATCTCTTCATCTTCATCATTGGCCTGGGTTTTCTCTTCATGTTCTACGACATCTTCGATATCAACGTCTCGTTCATCCAGACCTGTACGCAGATCGTCCCAGGCTGCACCCCGGTCACCGCGGCCGGCTATCTTGGCCTGCCTACCCTCTTGAACTTGGTTGGCTACGTCCTCGGAGCTCTTTTCTTTAGTCCACTGGCTGACAGGTACGGCAGAAGAAATGTCATGGTCTTCACCCTACTGATCACCGGCCTGGGCTCGTTGTACACAGGGTTATCCAACGACCTCATCAACTTTGACATCTCCCGCTTGATTACTGGCCTAGGCATTGGTGCAGACCTAGCCATCGTCAACACCTACATCAGCGAGATGGCTCCTGTCGACGCCCGTGGGAAGTACAATGCGCTGGTCTTTACGATGTCCGGACTGGGAGCCATCATCGCTGTCTGGTTAGGACTCTATTTAACAACCCCTGCAGAGCCGTTTCCTTCGGGTCTGCCATTCGCGGTTGCCGGGCCGGGTTTTGAGTTTGGCTGGCGCCTCATGTACTACTTCGGGGCGTTGCTTGGGCTGATTGGGATCGTGTTGCGTCTCGAACTCCCTGAGTCTGCACGCTGGCTGGTTACGAAGGGGCGCTTTGTTGATGCCGATCGTGTTGTCACGAGGATCGATCTGCCTGTCATGACGAGTGAGAAGGGAGTTGGTTACGGCGAGATCCTGCGCAACCCGCTGTACCTGAGACGGTCGCTCCTGCTGCTGGCCATCTGGTTGTTTTGCCACGCCTGCCTCTATTCGGTTGCAGCAGGCTTCACGGTCATCCTGGTGGCGTTGGGGTATGCACCGCCCACAGCCGGACTGATCGTGGCGATAGGAGTGTTTGGCTTCCCCATCGGTGTCTATATTGCCTACCTCTTTGGCGAGAAACTGGAACGCAAATACTGGTTGTGGGTTGCGGCCGCTCTCACATTGCTTGGAGGACTGATCATCGCGCTTGGCGGAACCAACAATCTCTCCGTAGCCGCTTTTGGGGCTGTCATTATCTTCATAGGCATCGATATCTTCGTACCGATTGCTTATGCGTGGTCCAGCGAGAACTATCCAACCAGGGCACGAGCCGCCGGTTTCGCGCTGGTGGAAGGGGGTGGACATATTGGGGGTGGGTTGGCCGTCATTTTGATCGGTTCGATCATCAGCAGCATCGGCCCGTTGGGCACCTTTCTCCTTATAGGAGGGTACCTTGTGGTGGCAGCTGCCCTTGCCTTGCTTGGAACATCCACTAAAAATAAGCGGCTCGATGAGATTGCACCGTAGGGTGTCGCGGACGATGTAGTTAGCGAGAACAGTGGAATTCGGTATCAGAAATGATAGTATCCAGGGGAGAAGAGATATGACTACTCCATCTACTTCTACGTCAACCAATCAAGCGTCTGTGCAAACGGAGCTGTTCCGTCCGTCGCTCACGTACCCCGTGCATCCCTATGACGAGATGCTAACGCGTACGGCTGAGCGGTACCCAGAGCATGTCGCTGCGGTCTCCAAAGAGGTGAACCTGACGTACCGGGAACTGGAGGCCCTGGTCAATACCTTTGCCAACGCTTTGCAGGAGCTTGGAGTGAGCAAGGGCCAGAAGGTGTGCTTGTTCATGACCAATCGCGCCGAATACGTGATCAGTTGGTTTGCTGTTACCCGCGTCGGCGCAATCGTTAGTCCGATTAACCCCTCGTACAAGGATCGCGAAGTTTCCTACCAGATCGACAATAGTGAGTCGGTAGCCGTCATCGTGCAACAAAACCTGCTACCGTTGGTGGAAGCCAGACGTGCTGACATGCCACATTTGCAGCATGTAATCGTCGTTGGAGCCGAGCAGCAGCACCTTTCTTCCCATGTGTATGCTTTCAGCCAGCTCGTGCGCAACCATCCCCCGACGCCGCCTCCGCGCCCGCAGACGGGGTGGGAAGAGATGGTCGCACTTCCCTATAGCAGCGGCACCACGGGCCTGCCGAAAGGGGTCATGCTCAGCCACAAGAACCTGGTGTGTAACGCCTATCAGTCTATCGCAGCCGCCCGCATCACCTTCGAGGACCGCATGCTGGTGTTCCTGCCGCTCTATCACATCTATGGCATTATGCTGCTGGGCTGTGCGGCCATGTCGGGCGCTCGTCTCGTGCTGATGGAGCGCTTCGAGCCGGAGCGATGTTTGCAACTTATTCAAGAGCAGGGCATCACCCTCCTGTACGCCGTTCCGCAGATCTTGTCCACCTTGAGCGAGTGGCCGCAGTTGGACGCCTATGATGTGCACACGGTCCGTTTTACGCAATGTGGGGGGGCGCCAGTTCCTCCCGCACTGGCGCATCGCTTCCAGGAGCGGACGCACATCACCGTGATGACCTCCTATGGCCTGACCGAGGCAGCCCCCGGGACACACTCCAATCCCGTCTACGATCGGCGGCTCATCAAGGTCGAGACCATTGGCCTGCCCATTCACGACACGAAGCAGAAAATCGTCGATATCGAGACCGGTCAAATTGAACTAGGCGTGGGCGAAGAGGGCGAGTTGATCGTGCAGGGACCACAGGTCATGCAAGGCTATTGGAAAGCACCCGAAGTGACCGCTGAAGCTGTGCGCGATGGCTGGCTCTATACTGGAGACATTGGCTGGCGCGATGAAGAGGGCTATGTGACCATCACTGACCGCAAGAAGGAGATGATCAAGGTCAAAGGCTTCAGTGTGGCTCCTGCTCAAATTGAAGCCCTGCTCCTCGAGCATCCCGCCGTGGTCGATGTCGCCGTCATTGCCAAGCCAGACGAGGAAGCCGGAGAAGTCCCCAAAGCCTTTGTGGTGCTCCGGGCAGACTACGAACAGGTGAGCGCTGCCGAGCTCATGGCCTGGGCCAATGGCAAGCTGGCTACCTTCAAAAATGTGCGCGAGATCGAATTCGTCCAGGCCATTCCCAGGAACCCTTCCGGCAAAATCTTGCGGCGTGTCCTCAAGCAGCAGGAACGGCAGCGCATGGGCTTATCGTAAATGTAGATACAGGAACGACTGCGTGAGCAGAAGTGCTCGTGCAGTCCTCTCCTCGCCCGCCGTGTTGGAGCTTGTCTCTCCAAGCGGTAGACAGCGAGCTAGATGAAGAAGGAGCATCTCTATGTTTGATGCCAGCAAGATTGGCCGAAGCTTTCCCCCGTTCACCATCGAGGTCGAGCGTGGCAAAGTGCATGAATTAGCGCTGGCCATTGGCGACGACAATCCTATGTATCATAGCCAGGAAGCGGCTCAAGCGGCTGGCTACGCCGATGTACAGCTTTATCCCACTTCCCCGACAGTCTTCGCCTTTTGGGGCAATACACAGAAAATGGAGCAACAGGCCAGCCTCGGGATTGATTTGAAGCGCGTTCTGCATGGGGAAGAGGCCTACGAATACCTGGCTCCTATCGCACCTGGCGATACCCTTACAGGTGTCATGATACTTGCCGATGTCAAAACCACGCAGGGCAAAGGAGGATCCTCCATGGATATTATCACCTTCGAGACCCACTACACGAATCAACATGGCATTCCCGTCTTAACCGACCGGGAAGTGGTGATCTTGCGTGGATAACCGTCCTTGTGACCCTTGAGGAGGAACAGACCGATGACGACCAACGCTCAGACTCCAACGAAGCGCTATTATGAAGATGTGCAGGTGGGCGATGCCATTCCACCGCTGGTCAAACCGCCGATTACCCCTCTGCAATTGGTGCGCTACGCGGGAGCGTCAGGAGACTTCAATCCCTTGCACACTAACCCGAAGGTAGGAGAAGCTCTCGGCTTCGGTGGCATTATCGCGCATGGCATGCTGATTATGGGCTTTGTTGGACAACTGCTCAGTGACTTCATTGGGCCAACCGCGCTGCGGGCCTTTGGAGTCCGCTTCAGGGGCATGACCCACCTGGAGGATGTGATTACCTGTACAGGCACCATCACCGAAAAATACGAGGCCGAGGGTGAGGGACGGATTGCCGGAACTGTGCAAGCCGCCGATCAAACCGGCAACGTGAAGGTCGCTGGGACTTTCGTCGCCACTTTACCCAAACGCAGTGAAGGCCAGTGAGGAATTTTCTCTGTTGAGCTATTTCTTTGTGTGAAGAAAGGAAAGGAAGACAACATGGGTATGCTTGAGGGCAAAGTAGCTATTATCACCGGATCTGGACGTGGCATTGGGGCTGCAGCAGCCAAGCTCTTTGCGGCAGAAGGAGCAGCCGTGGTGGTTAGTGATCTGGACCAGGCTCCAGCCGAGGAAACGGCGGAGGCCATCCGCCAGGCAGGGGGCAAAGCCATCGTGGTTGCCGGTGACGTAACCGACCCGGCGTTTCCCGCCCAGTTGATCAAAGCGACCCTCGACGCTTTTGGGGCGCTCGATATCATTGTGAACAATGCAGGCTACTCCTGGGATGCGGTGATCCAAAATATGACTGATAAGCAATGGTATGCCATGATGGAGATCCATACCGCGGCCCCTTTCCGCATCCTGCGCGAAGCCTCTCATTACATTCGCGAGGTTGCCAAGAAAGAACAGGCGGCCGATGGGCGAGCGACTCCCCGCAAGGTGATTAACGTCTCTTCGATTGCTGGTGCCCATGGCAATCCCGGGCAAGCCAGCTACTCGACAGGGAAGGCGGGGATCATCGGGTTAACCAAGACACTGGCTAAGGAGTGGGGACGCTACAACGTACAGGTCAACTGTGTCTGTTTCGGCTTCATCGAGACGCGCATGACAGCCTCCAAAGAGAGTGCGGAAAAGTTGCAGCGTGACGGAGAGGAAATTGCGCTGGGCATCCCTGACAAGATGCGCCAGATGGCTGCGCAGACGATTCCACTGGGGCGTCCGGGCACTCCAGAAGAGGCAGCGGGTGCCATGCTTCTGCTGGCTTCCCCGTTCGCGAATTATATTACAGGACAGGTGCTAGAAGTCACTGGCGGCAGCGATCTGTAGGCATCTTCTTTAGAACTGAAGAGAACAGGAGGCATGCAGACATGGACATAGAGAACCTAGTCGCGATTGACGTGCATACCCACGCCGAGGTGTCGCAACGGATTCCTGAAGATCCCGCGTGGAAGGCCATGCAAGAGGCCTCGGCAGGCTACTTCAAGGATGAGGGACCCCGGCCAACCGTCCCTGAGGTTGCTGCCTACTATCGCGAGCGCAAGATGGCCTGTGTCATCTTCCCGGTCGACATGGAGTCGACAACCGGGCAGGTACGGGTTCCCAACGAAGAGGTAGCCGAGGTAGCCGCCCAGAACGCGGATGTGCTCATCCCCTTCGCCAGCATCGACCCGGCCAAGGGCAAGATGGGGGCACAGGAGGCGCGTCGCCTTATCGAGCACTTTGGGGTGCGCGGCTTCAAATTTCACCCGCCTTTACAGGCCTTCTACCCCAATGATCGCAAAGCCTACGTTATCTACGAGGTAATTGCCGAGGCCGGTCTACCCGCCCTGTTTCACACCGGGCATTCAGGCATCGGGACGGGCATGCGTGGGGGAGGGGGCGTGCATCTCAAGTATGGCAATCCCATGTACCTGGATGATGTGGCTGTCGACTTTCCCGATATGCCAATCATTATGGCCCACCCTTCCTTCCCTTGGCAGGATGAGGCCCTCTCGGTGTGTCTGCACAAGCCCCAGGTGTATATTGATCTTTCCGGATGGTCGCCCAAATACTTTCCGCCGCAGCTCATCCAGTATGCCAACACCCAGCTCAAGCACAAGATGCTCTTTGGCTCGGATTATCCGCTGATTACCCCGGATCGCTGGCTCGCCGATTTTGAGAAGATCAACATCCGACCGGAGGTGCGACCCTTGATCCTCAAAGAGAATGCCATCAAGCTGCTGGGTCTTGATGGTTCACGCTCATCACCTGCGACGAGGGGATGAAGCAGGCAAGCCGAACATGGAGGGCAACCCCTGGTCTGATGCCTGGCTTGGCGCTCTCATGAACGCCTGGAACAGCGATTTCGTCAAGCAACACTACGAGCAGCAGAGAGGGAAACTGCTTATCAAGGGACCTGATGGAACGTTGTCGGTCAAGTTGACCGTAGATCTCAAGCGCGATGATCGAGTTGTCGACCTCGAGCACGACGACTTCGGCTGGGTGGCGGCCTGGGTCTCGGAAATGGGCGACGCAGTGACATTGAATGGTCTGCTCGCGCACGCGGACCGCTACATGAATCCGACGTGGGAGAAGGGTGGTCTGTACTACCCGCGGTGCGATGAGCCGTACAACGCTGATGGCAACCTCACACTGCTGGAACCGATCACGGGCAACGCTCTCCTCGGCTGCTCGTAGGAGACTGTTCTGCGTTCAGCCCAATCGCCGCATGGGCAAGTTGCTGCACCACAGGTGCGACTTCCTGGATACTACGCGTGGGGCCAGCGAGGGTGTCGAAACACTCGAAGCCGATCAAGGTGAAGAGGACATTGATCACCTCATCGAGGGCTTCAGGAGCAGGTTGCCCGTGCTGCTCGACGAGCCGCCGGACGATGACACCAATACCTTGTCGTCGCCGTTCGTCTCTTGCCCGTATCACGTGTTCAAAATCCGGATCGAGGGCGGCCAGAGCTCGTAGCCGACGCATCACGAGCCGATCGGCGTTCCAGAAGCGACTGAAGACGTTAATGTATTCATCCAGAGCGTCGAGCGGT
>WNFI01044806.1_pt1 | contig 14991 bp, 7 predicted proteins | sample 5400471 | NCBI WGS metagenome assembly WNFI01 (sample SAMN13153348, study PRJNA577476) | soil metagenome | isolation source: 100 cm saprolite on Douglas fir-dominated hillslope | place: USA:California | collected 2013-09-17
CCACGACCCAGACCCACTACAACGGCAACGGGATCACCGGCAACTGGGATCCCGCCAACAGCAACAACCTCGCCAAAGTCCACCGCGACGGGCTGAGCAACTACGAGGGGCGGTACCTCAGCGCCTACTTGGGTGACGTCTACACCAAGAACCGCTTCTCCCTGAACGTCGGCGTGCGCTTCGACCAGCAAGAAGCCAAGAACGACGGCAGCCAGGTCCCCGGCAATGTGGGCCTCGGTAACGTGCTGCCGGCCCTCAACTATCCGGGGGACAGCACGTACACCATCAACTGGAAGGACTGGTCGCCCCGGGTGGGTCTGAGCTACGCCTTCGACGCCTCGCAGAAGACGGTGGGGCGGCTCTCCTACGCCCGCTACGCCGAGCAGCTCTCGTTCGGCAACGTGACCATCGAGAACCCCGTGGCCGCGGGCGCCCTCGTCTACGGCTGGAACGACATCAACGGCGACCGCTACGTGCAGCCCAACGAGGTCCTGCTCGACCAGTTCCAATACAGCTACGGTGGGGTCAATCCCGCGAACCCGACGGTGGCCTCCACCCCGCAAAAAGTCGACCGGAACTACCAGGCCGAGCACACCAACGAGATCGTAGCCGGTCTGGACCGCGAGCTGATGCCGAACTTCGCGCTGGGCGTGGCGTACGTATGGCGCAAGAACAGCGATTTCTCGTACCGGCCGCGCCTGGCCGGCGCTTGCGCCGACCCCACGAACCCGACCATTGGCACGTGCCCGATCATCGCGCCGAACCAGTACGTGGCGGTGGCGCCGGCGACCTCGCACGGCATGACGGTTCAAGCGTTCGCACCGCCGGCGGCCCTGGTCGCGGCCGGCAATGCCGGCCGCATCCTGACCAACCAACCCGGCTACGTCCAGAACTTCAACGGTGTCGACTTCACCCTGACCAAGCGTCTGTCGAACAAGTGGATGGGACGGGTGGCGGTGACCTACAACCTGTTCAAGCAGAGCTACGACACGGGCGTCACCCCCGTCAACGGCGCTTGGGGTCCCGTCGGCAACTCGAACGCCTTCACCGCTCCCCAGGGCAACCCCACCCCCACCGACCACAACTCCTTGGCCAACGACCTGGTGGCGATCCAGTCGGGCGGGTCAGGTCCGCAGACCTACTACACGAGCCCGACCTGGCAGATCTACGCCAACGCGCTCGTCCAGCTTCCCTTGGACTTCGAGTTCTCGGGCGCGCTCTTCGGCCGGCAGGGCCAGATCCAGCCGCAGTACATCACCGTGCGGGCGGGCGCGGACGGGGTTCTCCATGTGCTGGCCACCCCGTTGGTCGATGCCGTCCGTTACGACAACGTGTGGGATCTCGACCTGCGCCTGGCCAAAAACGTCAAGCTCGGAGGGGCGGCCGTGACTCTCAGCGCGGAGGCGTTCAACATCTTCAACGGGAACACCGTGCTGCAGGTGAACCGCCAGGTCAATGCCTCGACGTTCGGTCGCATCAACGAGATCTTGAGCCCGCGCATCGTCCGGGTCGGCGCGCGCCTCAGCTTCTAGTCGCCGTTTACCATCGTTCGTTTGACGGCCCCGGGGTTCTCCCCGGGGCCGTTCTCTTGTCTGGGCGCTCCGTAGGAGCGCGAGCTCGGGGTGCCGGCCCCCTGGGGGGGCATTGAGACCGTGCGCGCGTGCGCTTGGCGCCGGGAAGCAGAGCGGGGCCGCGTCCCCGGCCCGGATCAACGCCGGCTGCGATGGGCTATTCAAGACGCTGCCCCCCCGGAGGCTACAAAGGCCTGCGGCCGGCTCATAATGGAATGTGATCCTTGCTCCCCTCCTGCTGGCCGCGGCCAGCGCACCCAACGTCGTCCTCGTCACCATCGATACCCTGCGCGCCGACCACGTCGGCGCCTACGGCTACCGGGCCGGGGAGACGGGCACCCTGGACCGGCTGGCGCAGGAGGGGGTGCTCGTCGAGGACGCGGTCGTGCACGTGCCCCAGACGCGGCCCTCGCACGCGACGATCATGACCGGCCGCTACCCGTACGAGCACGGCATCCGCGACAACTACTCTCCCCCCCTCGCCGCCTCGACCCCCACCCTGGCCTCGGTGCTGCGTGACCACGGCTGGGACACGGCCGGCTTCATCGGGGCCTACCCGGTGGCGCGGCCATCGGGGCTGGACCGGGGCTTCACCGTGTTCGACGATCCCTTCGGGGCGGGGGACGCCACGACGCGCGAGGCGCGCACCGAACGGCAGGCGGCGGAGGTCATCGACCACGCGCTCGCCTGGCTGGGACAGCCGCGCGCGAAGCCCTTCTTCCTGTGGGTCCACTTGTTCGACCCCCACGCCCCCTACGAGCCGCCCTCGCCCTGGCGGGAGCGCTTCGCAAGGGCCCCCTACGACGGCGAGGTCGCCTACGCCGATGCTCAGCTAGGGCGGCTCGTGGCCTGGCTGGACGCCAAGGGGCTGCGCGGCCAGACCCTGGTGGTCGCCACCGCCGACCACGGGGAGGGCCTCGGCGAGCACGGGGAGGACGAGCACATGTTCTTCGTCTACGACTCCACCCTGCGGGTCCCGCTGCTGTTCTCCTGGCCCGGCCGGCTCCCCGCCGGGGCGCGGGTGCGCGGCCAGTTCCGGAGCGTGGACCTCTTCGCGACCGTGCTGGAGCTCGCGGGGGTGACGGCCCCGCCTTCAAGCGGTGCCTCGCGGTCGGCCTTCCTGCAACCGGACGGGCGCATCCCCGACAACGAGTCGTACGCGGAAACCCTCTACCCGCAGATCCATTTCGGCTACGCCCCCCTGCGCGCCCTGCGCGCCGAGGGCTGGAAGTACATCGAGGCGCCGCGCGCCGAGCTGTACCGTCTCCCCGAGGACCCCGGAGAGACACGGAACCTCGTCCGGGAGCGGGCCTCGGTCGCCGGCGCGATCCGTGGCCGGCTGGCGTCGCTGGACCAAGCCGGTGTCGCCCCCGTCCTGCCCGCGCTCGACCCGGATGCGGCCGCTCGCCTGGCCACGCTCGGCTACGTCGGCGGCGGGCCCGCCCCCGGGGGCACCGGCCCCGGTGCCGACCCCAAGGACAAGGTCCGCGAGGTGCAGGCGTACCAGCGGGATATGCGCAATGCCATGCGCCTCTACAACGCGCGCGACGTCGATGGCGCCCTCCGACTTTTCCGCCGCCTGGCCGCCTTTCCGGGCCTCCCCTCGTTCAACGTCGAGTACTACCTTGGCCGCAGCCTGCTGGAGAAGCGCCGCTTCGTGGAAGCGATCCCGCACCTGGAGAAGGCGGCCCAGATGGCGCCCGCGCGGCGCACCGCCTCGGGCCTGGCCGCGGCGCCCATGTACGCGTGGCTGGGCCAGGCCTACGCGGGCGCGGGGCAGGACGCGAGGGCGCTCTCCACGCTGGAGCAGGGGCTGGCGGTGGCGCCCGCGAACCCTGAGCTGCTGCGCGCGAAAGGGAGCATCCTCGTGAGACGGGGCGACCTGGCCGGCGCACGCGCGGTGCTCGAAAAGGCGCGCGGCCTGGACCCCAAGGACCCCCGGCTGCACGTCGAGCTGGCGAACCTCCACCGCAACCTCGGCGACCTCCCCCAAGCCCTCACGGAGGCCCAGGAAGCCCTGCGCCTCGATCCCAAGTCGGTGGAGGGTCATGTCGCGCGCGGGCTCGCCCTGGGTGCGCTCCGGCGGGAGGAGGACGCCGCGGCCGCGTTCAGGGAGGCGCTCCGGCTGGCCCCCGACGACGCCGACGCCCTCTTCTACCTGGGCACGGTGGAGCTGCGCGCGGGGCGGGCGGAGGCCGCGGTACCCCTATTGGCCCGGCTCGTGGAGAAGGCCCCCGACTACCCCCAGGCTCGCGCCACCCTCGATCTGGCCCGCGAGCGGAACCCCGCTCCGCCGCCGGGGTCAGTGCGCCTACGCCTCCTGCGCGTCCCGGAGCGGTCACAGGCGGATAAGATCGCCGCGCGATTGAAGGCGGGCGAGTCGTTCGCCGCCGTGGCCCGGGCGGAGTCCGCCGACGCCTCCGCCGCCCGGGGGGGCGACCTCGGCAACGTGACGGTGGGGGACCTGGCCGAGCCGCTGCGTAGCGCGGCGGCGGGGCTGGCCCCGGGCGAGATCAGCCCTGTCCTCGACACCCCGGCCGGCTTCGTGCTCCTGAAGCGGGATCGATAGCCCTTCGTTGGCGTTCCCCGCGCGGGCTCGAGCGACGCCGCCCGAGTAAGCGGCCGGCGGGATCGCGGCACCGGGCCTTGCGGCGGGCGGGCCGGCATTGTACCGTGTGCGCGTTCTCGTCCCAGGAGGTGCCCGAATGGGCCACGTGCGAATGATGCCGGTGCTGGTCCTAGCGGCCCTGGCCACTCCCGTCCTCGCGCAGGACTGGAGGGGTACCGGGCGCATGGAGGGCAGGGTCCTGGACGAGAGCGGAGCGCCCCTGGAGGGCGTCAGCGTGAAGGCCGCCCTCCCCGAGCGCCACGGGGCGACGACGATGAAGACCGACAAGAAGGGCCGCTGGGTCCTGGGCGGGATCGCTGCCGGAACCTGGAACTTCGATTTTCAACTAGACGGATACATGACCAAGCAGATCAGCGTCAAGCTGCCGAGCGAGGGCAGCCGGATGGCGCCGGTGGAGGTCAAGCTGGCCAAGGCGGCACCGACCGGCCCCCCGCCGGAGGTGAAGGCCGCGCTCCGCACCTGGAGCAGGCCTTCGCCGCGCAGCCCGACAACGTCCAGATCCGCGCCATCACCGCCCAGGCCGCCCTCGGCGCCGGCATGACCGCTCGAGGGCGTGAGCTGCTGGCCGGGATCGACGAGAGCACGATCAAGGACCCCAGCACCTTCTTCAATATCGGCCTCGACTTCGTGGGTGCGGGGAACACCGAGGAAGCAATCTCCTACTTCACCAAGGCGCTGGCCCTCGACCCGAACGATTTGGAGGCCCACTACCAGCGAGGCCTCGGGTACGTGCACCTCGGCAAGATGGAGGCGGCCCGGGCTGACTTCAAGAAGATCCTGGAGCTGGCGCCGACGAGTCCGCAAGCCGACATGGCGAAGAAGGCGCTCGAGCAGATCAAGTAGGCCGGCGCGGAGAGGAGAAGGCTCTCGACCCCTCACGAAGCGCGGCTCCTGGCTCACCCGTTGGGGCCTTCTGGGTGCGACCAGGGCTATAGAGTGCCGCGGGCCGCTCTCGTCTCAGAATCGGAATCCTACTGAAAAGCCGTAGGTGCGGGGGAGCTGGTAAGCGAAGCGGCTGAGGGGCTTGCCGAAGTCCCTTCCAAAATCCCAGTTTGTTCCTCTCACCGGAGCCTCGACGAACGGGTTGAAGCGGCGGAGTTGAGCGCTGTTGTTGGGTGTGAGGACGGACTGGTTGAGGGCGCTCGCATTCTCGATGCCCTGCTGATTGAAGGCGTTCAGGAGCGTCCAACGCGCAAAGAGCTCGGCCCTCTTGCCCAGACCCGCCCGGTGGGAGTAGTTGAGGACGAGATCTGTGCGCGTGGTGGTGTCGGTCCTAAAGGCATCCCGGGCCGTGAAATAATAGACCTCGCTCGCGGGCGGGTTGACGTAGCCCGGGTTGGTCACGACGGGCCGGGTATCCAGCGGGCCCACCGCCCCGTAGGGGGTGCCGGAATTCAAGAACTCCAAGCCGCCCAGGCTCAGTCCACCCAGCCGAGGGGGGAGGGGGACGTCACAGGTGAGCCAGACCCGGGCCTTGTGGCGCTGATCGGAGGCTAGGTCTCCGGCCCTTGGTGCCACGCCTTGAGATCGCCGGGACGGCAAGGTCCGGCCCGGCCGTTTGACGGGGGACAGGCTGGACGCTTGCGGCGTCTTGAAGAGTTCGATCGAATGCCCCTGGATCCGGAGCATCCCCCCTTCCCGCGAAGAGCACTGAAGTGGGCCTGGAAGGACTCGAACCTTCGACTAGCCGGTTATGAGCCGGCCGTTCTAACCAACTGAACTACAGGCCCGAGGGGAAGCCTAGCACACCTCTCGGCGCGCCCCGCCATGGGCTGAAGTATCATCCCGGGATATGAGGCAACGGGTGGCTTTTTCTTTCGCCCTGGCCGTCTTTTCCCTCCCCCCCCAAAAGACCGACGCCCCGGCCCCCACCTTCCCCGCCCAGGCCGAGCTCGTGGTGGTCGACGCGGTAGTCTTGGATGCTAAGGGCAACCCCGTGGAGGGCCTCCGCCGCGACGACTTCACGGTCAAAGAGGACGGCCAGGCCCAGACCGTCACGAGCTTCGAGGCCGTCGGGCTGCCGGAGTCCCCCCCGTCCCCGGAGGGCGTGTCGAAGGTCGTGGTCACGAACGTCCCCCCCGCCCCCGACGCCCCCCCCACTCGCTCCTTCGTCAACCTCTTCGACGATGCCCAGCTCTCACGGACGACGGGGGCCCGCGCCCGGGCCGCGGTCAAGCGCTTCCTGGAGACCGGCCTCCGCGATGCGGACGAGGTGACGCTGGTCAGCTCGGCGAGCGGAGTGTTCTGGAGCACTCGGTTGGCCGAGGGCCGAGAGGATCTCCTCGCCCTCCTCGACCGTCTCCAAGGTCGACGCGCGGTCAACCATTCCAGCGACCGCATCTCGGACTATGAGGCCACCCGCATCGTCGCCCGGGATGGCCAGGTCACCGAGCTGGTGACGCGCCGATACATGGACGCCGGGGTGATGATGGAAATCAAACCGCCACGGGGGGAGAACCCACAGCTGAACATCTCTCCCGGCATCGCCCTCGTGCAGGCAAACGCCGCTCGGGTCTATGCCGATGTGCAAGGCCGGACGGAGGCCAGCCTGCGGGCCCTTGAGCGGGTGGCGAACGCGCTGACGGGGGCGAAGGGCCGGAAATCCGTGATTCTCGTCTCCGACGGCTTCGTCTACGACTCGGACCTCGACTTCCGGGCGGTGACGAGGGCGGCGCGTCGGTCCAACAGCGCCATCTACTTCCTCGACGCCCGGGGCCTGACGGGCCTCGCCGACTTCGAGAGCGCTGAGTTCGGGGACGCGCTCCAAGAGCGAGACGTGCTCGCAACCATGGGCCAGGACGTGCTCGAGTCCGAAGGGGCGCAATCGCTGGCCGCGGACAGCGGGGGCTTCACCATCCGTGGAACCAACGACCTTGACCGGGGCCTGCGCACGATTGCGCGCGAGTCCCGCGCCTACTATCTCATCGGCTACGCGTCCAGCAACGGGAAACGCGACGGCAAGTACCGGAAAATCCAGGTGGAGGTGCGCCGGGCGGGCTTGGAAGTGAGGGCCCGCAAGGGCTACTTCGCCGCCAGCGACGATAAGCCCGTGCCCCAAAAGCCCGGCGCCCTTGATCCGCACGTGCGCCAGGCGATCGATTCCCCGGTGGCCGTCAGCGGCATCCCGCTGCGTATGGTCGTGTACGTTCTGGGTCCGACCGGGGGCAGGAAGGTGAGCGTTCTCCTCGTCGCCGACGCCGATCCCCGGGGCTTCGGGTTCCGCCCGGCGGGCGACCGCTTCGAGACCACCCTCGACTCCTACGTCCTCATGACCGCGCGCGACACCGGCGAGAACAAGCCTCTCGAGAAGGAGATCAGCTTGAGCCTGCCCGCCCCCGTCCGGGCCCGGCTGGAGGCGACGTGGCTCCCCATGGTGCGGGACTTCGAGCTCGCCCCCGGACGATACCAGGCGAGGCTTCTGCTCAAGGATCGGGAGAGCGGTCACATGGGCAGTCTCCGGAGTGAGTTCGATGTCCCCGACCCCAGGGAGCTGGGCGTCTCCACGCCCCTGCTGACGGACAGCCTCCAGCCCGGCCCCGCCGGCAGCCCCCCGCGCCCAATCCCCCTCGCCCGGCGCGCCTTCCCTTCCGACGAGAACCTGCTTTACCTGTTCGAGGTGCGCGGGGCGGCGGCGGATCCCTCGGGTCAGCCGCACGTCACTAGCCAGTACGAGGTGCGGAGGAAGGACGGCTCCACCATGGTCCGCACCGAGCCCACCGCCGTCCCGCCCGGCCCTCAGGGCCGGCCCGCTCGGCAGATCGCGATCTCCCTGAAGGGCGTGCCCGCCGGGGACTACGAGATCGTGCTGACTTTGAAGGACCAGGTCTCGGGCCAGACTCTTGAACGCGAGGACCCCTTCACGGTGGAGGGAAAGTGAGCGTGCCCTCGGTAAGAGCCTAAGCGGCCGGCGCGAGAAGAAGTCGGGCCTGGCCCTGACCCTCCCAACAACCTTCCCCGTCGTTCCTAAGGACCGGCCGCTCCCCCGGAGGTCAAGAGGGAACTCCGCTTTCGCGCGGACAGGCCGGCGTCAACGCAAGTCTCGACGAGCCGAATAGGGCCCGCGGACGCGAGCGAGGCCAGGCCCCAAGAAGAACGGGGGCGGGATTGCTCCCGCCCCCGTTTGAGAACGCGGCCGCTCAGGCGGCCGTTAAGGCGTCCCTACCATTCGAGCCGGGCGCCCAACTGGATCTGCCGCGGGGTGTTGAAGCCGGTGAAGGCCCCCGCGCCGCCGTTGGTGGGCTGGCCGAAGTTGGGGTTGGGGACCTTGAAGCCCTGGTCATGGAACGTATCGTAGTCGGTGGCCTCCCGAAGTTGGGGTTGGGGACCTTGAAGCCCTGGTCATGGAACGTATCGTAGTCGGTGGCCTCCTGGCGGTTGAACACGTTGAAGATGTTGGCCAGCAGGGTGATGCCCTGGTTCTTTCCGAGCTTGATCTTGTAGTCCACCCGGGCGTCGACTTGGAAGAGGAACGGCGTGCGCACCAGGAAGCCGTTCACGGTTTGGATGCCCGAGCCGCGGACGCTGTCCGGGATCTCACCCTCGTTTGCGTAGTTCGCGTTGGCCCAGAGCCCGGTCAGGAGTCGCCCCGAGCCCGCGTTGATGCCCAGACCGAGGTTCAGGTTGGCAAAGGTGTAGTTCGCGTAGACCTTGAACTGGTGGGTGCGGTCGTTGGGCAGCAGACCGCAGCCGAGCGTGCAGCCCTGGTACCGGATGTCGCCGCCGTAGCCGAACTGCGGCACCATGATCTGGGTGTAGCCGGGGTCGTTCGTGGGGAAGTCAAAGAGCGACGTGATGGCGGGATCGGACTGGCCATTGTCCGCCCGGAAGAAGCCCTCGTAGTTCCCCTCGAGCTTGGACCAGCGGTAGGACGCCACCATCGACCAGTTGTCGGAGAAGGTCTTGTTGGCCGTGATCTCGATGGCGTTGTAGGTGTGCACCGGTTGCTCGAAGGAGGCCTGCGGATAGCCCGGGAAGTTCGGAACCGGGGGGCTATTCACGCCGATGTCCCGGAGCAGGTAGTTCGTGGTGCAGGGATCGGGGACCGCGGGGGTGGTGATGCCCAGGTCGCACATGCCGACGGGCACGTTCGTGGAGTCCTCAAGCACCCGCGGGATCGTGCGGCGGATGTAGCGCGCGCCCAGGTTCACATTCTTGGCCACTTGGAACTCGACCCCGCCCGAGAACTCTTGCTGATACGTGAGCTTGGAGTTGGGGTCGATCGACTCCGCGGATGTGCCCGCGAGGATGAAGTGGTTCAAGGTGCCGGGGGAGGGACCGGCCAGGGTTCCCTGGGGCACGGGCCGGGTGAGACCGGCGTCGAAGTAGTCGGCCCGGGAGATGCCGGCATCGGCGGACATGGCCCGGACCGCAAGGTCATTGGGGACCCGGACATAGAAGCGGCCGAAGCTCGCGAAGATCTTCGACTTCCCGTTGCCCAGGATGTCGTAGGTGACGCCGATGCGGGGAGCGTAGTTCTGGTCCCACTTGAAATGGCATGGGATGAGGGTGCCGCTGCCGTCGCCCGCTCCGGGCACGGAGTCGTTGGCATAGCAGAGCGGGTTGAGGGGACCACCGCTCAGATCCTGCTGTTCATAGCGGACGCCCGGGCGGATGGTGAGCTTCTTGCCGATCTGCCAGGTGTCCTGAAGGAAGAGGCTCAAGTACTTTTGGGGCGTGGCGTGCAGGCTGATGTAGTTCCCGCGGGTCGCGCGGTAAATATGGCCATAGGTGGGATCGGCCAGGATGCTGACGCTCCCCCCCGTCGTGGTCCTCACCCCGTTGGGAAGGACGAACGTGGGTCCCGTCCGCTGGGTGGTGCTGTCGTACTCGACATCCTCGTACGACACCCCGTAGCGGAGCTGGTGGTTGCCGCCGGCGCTGAAGATGTTCGTGGACTTGAAGCTGTACTGATTGTTCGTTCCCGCTGCGGTCTCGTAGAACCCGATCCCGCCCGAGCGCCGCGTCGGCGTGACCGTGGCATCACTGGTCGCCCAAGTGTCGACGGAGGGGAACTCGTTGATGCTGTTCTTGGCGTGGGCGTAGGAGGCCTCGATCAGCCAGTTCGGATTCAGGATGCCGTCGTAGCGGACGCTCTGGTTGTGACCGCCGTAGTCCAGCGCACTGAACCGCGTGGGGAGTCCGGACACGGGGTCCAAGCCGGCCAGCAGCGCGGTGCCGCGCTGGGGGCCGTTGTCGCCGTGGGAGGGATCGCCAAAGGCCGAGATGTCGACCTTGTGGTTGGCCGACAGCTGGAAAGTCAGCTTGCCCGCGTAGGAGATGATGCGCCGCTTGCGGGTGGCCTCACCAATGGCGGGCCCCCCAAGGTCCTTGTTGGCGAGCGGGAACCCGGTGGGCGTGATGAACGTGCGCCGCTGATACTGGGGATTGATGGCCCCGAAGAAGAACACCTTGTCCTTGACGAGCGGTCCGCCCAGGGTCGCGCCAAAATCGTAGTTCTCGGTGCTGTCGGTGTTCACGGTGCCGTTGGGGGTCGTGAGCTGGTTCCAGCTGCTCTCCAGTCCCTTGGGCCGGAAGAAGCCATAAGCACTCCCGTGAATCGAGTTGGTACCGCTCTGGGTCACCACGTTCACCACGCCTCCGGTGGCCGATCCGTACTCCGCCTCGTAGCCGCCGGTCTTGACCTGGGTCTCCTTAATGAAGTCGGTGGTGACGCCGTTGCCCAGGGAGCCGAACACGATCGAGTAGGCGCCGACGGCCCCGTACCCGGTGTTCGTGATGTTGACGCCGTCGACAACGTAGCTGTTGTCGAGGCCGCTGGACCCGCTGATGGAGGGGTTCGCCTGGCCGACGCCGCTGCTGTCGCTGACGCCGGGCACGAGGTAGAGGGTATCCGTGAAGTTACGCCCCACGGGCAGCCGGTTCAGGACGTCGCTGTCCAGGGTGCCGCCGGTCGTGGTCGAGTTGGTGTCGACCACCGGAGCCGCCCCCACGACCTCGACCAGTTCTTGCACGCCGCCCACCTTGAGGGTGAAGGACAGCTCCACTCGCTGCCCCAGGCGGACACTGATGTTCTTCTGCTCCAGCGTCGAAAAGCCGGCGAGCTCGACCTTCGCCCCGTACTTGCCCGGGGTCAGATAGGGGGCGAAGAAGCGACCGTTGCTATCGGTCACCAACGCCTTTGAGCCCTGCTCCGAATTGATTGTGACCGTGGCGCCGGGAACCGGGGCTCCCTGAGCGTCGACGACCGTCCCCATAATCGAACCGGAGGTGGTCTCCTGGGCCGAGGCGAGGCCGAAGCCCGCCAGGAGCAGGACGACCGCCCAGATTAGTTGCCGTCTCATCAGGTTTTCACTCCTTAAGTGAAGTTGTCCGCCCGGAACCCAAAGGCTCGTTGAATCAAACGAACAAGGCAGGCACGGTGGGTTCAAGTCGACGTGTCCTCTCCAAAAGCAGATCTCGTGCCGTCGAACGTAACCCATTTAGGTGCAATGAGTTACAAAATATTACTCGACTGCCGAGTGCGAACGACAAGAGCGGCCGCGTCACTGGGAGGCTGTAACTAACTGAATATAAGAATGTTATGACTTAAGGGCCTCTCCGCCACCATCCAGCAGATTGGAGATGACGTGAAGTAGATCCAAGCCAATGAATTATGATCAGGGGCCTAACTACAAAGAAGCCACTGCGTTCCCGGTCACAGAGCTCTGTCGGAAGCTTGTTCTTGTTCAGGAAGTTGGACGCTGACTCCTGTGTCAGCTCACGCTCATCGGCTCTCTTGCGACTACCTGAGCGCGAGGAGACAGTTCCCACCGCGCGTCTCCCACTCCAAGTGCGTGGATCACGTTCCTGACCGGGACAGCGGGAGAAGGCATCGCTTGTCGCGACACCAGACACCAACAACTCCGTCTACGCCCTCAAGCGCTCGAGCACACCGGACGCCCGATCGGCGAGCGATCTGCAGATCGCGTCGATCGCGGTCGACCGGCGACGGACGGTCATGACCACAACATCTCAGAGTTTGCACGGGTTCCTGGACTCAACGTAGAGGACTGGGCCTGAGGTAAAGCGGCGATAGCGTCTCCCGCCGCCGCTGGTCATGCCGGGTCGTGAGCTGGGCTCGAGTCGGCCCGAGCCGCCACCATATAATTCCTTGGTGAGCTCGTGTCGTATCCCCTTCCTGGCCCTGATCCTCCTCGCTTGGGGGTGCTCCGGGAAGATTGGGACCTCGACCTTCCCCAAGGCCCCGCTCGTCCTGATTTCCATCGACACCCTGCGAGCCGATCACCTTCCCGCCTATGGATACCGAGCGGTGGAGACCCCTCATCTGGATCGGCTGCGGAGGGATTCCATTCTCTTCGAGCACGCTTATAGTCACGTCCCGCTGACTTTGCCCTCCCACGTATCACTCCTTACCGGCTTGCTCCCCTTCGAGCACGGCGTACGCGACAACCTGGGCTATCGCCTCGATGCGAAGGCGCATCCCACCCTGGCCACGCTGCTCAAATCCCAGGGGTACGCCACGGGCGGCGCAGTCTCCGCCTACGTTCTACGCGGCGCCACCGGCATCGGGACATCATTCGATTTCTACGAAGATCGGATCGAGGCACCGGAGGGGAGCCAGGCCGCGAGCCAGGCCCAGCGGCGGGGAGGGGAGACCGCGGCCCTGGCCTTGAAATGGGTGCAACGAGTCAAGGACGGGCCGTTCTTCCTTTTCTTGCACGTCTACGAACCCCATGCTCCTTACGAGCCGCCGGAGCCGTTCAAGAGTCGCTACCCGTTGGCCTACGACGGCGAGATTGCGACCGCAGACCAGATCGTGGGCGACTTTCTGGAGGAGCTTCGGCAGATTGGGGTTTATGACCGGGCCGTCGTCATCCTCCTCTCGGACCACGGCGAAGGCCTGGGCGAGCACGGCGAACAGGAGCACGGCATCCTCCTTTATCGCTGGGCCCTTCAGGTTCCCCTGCTGCTCAAGCTGCCGGGTGCGCGGCGAGCGGGGGCAAGCCTGGCTGCGCCCGTCCAGCTGATCGACGTCGTTCCCACCGTGACCAGCCTCCTCGCCCTCACCAAGCCCAGCGGCCTCCGCGGGCAGTCCCTGCTCGATCCCTCCCGCAAGCCAGAGCGTATATACGGCGAGACCTTCTACCCGCGGATTCACCTCGGCTGGAGCGACCTGCGCTCTCTGATAGACGATCGCTACCAGTACATCGAGGGGCGGAAGCGCGAGCTGTACGACGTGATCCGGGACCCCGGGGAGCTGAATGACGTTCAGACCGGCGCGGTGGCCAGGGCCATGGCGACCGAGCTGGCCCGCTATCCCGCGGTGCTGGCTGGGCCGGGCGACGTTGATACCACGGACCTGGTGAAGCTGACCGCCCTTGGCTACCTTGGCGGGGCGGTTAGTGCTACGGGCCCCCTACCCGACCCGCGGGAGAGCATCCATGTCCTGCAGGACGTGAAGGCTGCCTTTCGACTGGCCGCCGACGGTCGCGACGAGCAGGCAGTGGCGGCGTTCCGCGAGATACTCGCGCGCTTCCCGGTCTTCTTCGACGTGCGGTACGAGCTGGCCCAAGCCCTCGCGCGTCTGGGGCGTTTCGCGGAGTCCTACGAGGCCTACAAAGCCGCGCTCCGTTCCGCTCCCTCCCTGGCCGGCCCCGTGTCCGTGGCCCTCGCCCGCGTCTGCCTGGAGATGGGCAAACTCGACGAGGCAGAGCTGAACGCGACGATCGCTTCCAAGACGCAACCGGCGCTCGCCCACGAGCTGCTCGCCCGCGTTGCCCTTTCGCGGGACGACCTTGCCCGCGCGGAGCGGGAGGCCGAGTTGGCCGTCGGCGACCCGGTAGCAGAGCGGAACCGCACCATCGTCCTGGCCGAGGTCCAGATCCGGCGGGGCGAGTTCGCGCGGGCCCTGGCCACCCTCGACGCGGGCGCGCGTGTGATCCGTGAGACCGGGTCCTCCCCCCTCCGCGACCTCCAATTTCTGAGGGGTGATGCCCTGGCCCGCGTGAACCGTTTTGAAGAAGCGCAAGCAGCTTTCGGGCAGGAGATCCACGACTTCCCGCGGAACTCCCAGGCCTACGCTCGGCTGGCCATTCTCTACGGCCTCGAACACCGTAGCGTGCGCGAGGTGGACCAGCTGCTGGAGGCCATGGCCAGGGCCAACCCGGGGCCGGAGAGCGCGCTCCTGGCCGCGAAGACCCTCGAGTCAATGGGTGACGCACGCGGCGGCCAGGCTTGGCGGCGGCGCGCGGGCGCTCCGGCGGGTGCGAGCACAAACGTTCGCCGTTGATCGCCAGGATCCAGACGCCTGTAGTCAATCCCAGAAGATTGGATCCGACCTCAAGAAAACATCCAGAACCTTGCATGAAGTCGCGACTCTGATCAAGGCAGATCAACGACTTCGGCGGAGAACGACCGAGCCGCCCGCCTTGGCCCCCCCATTGCATTGAAGACTGTCGTGAGTCAACTCTCACGCGGAGCGGCTTCGCCCTCCGGTCGCGGTCGTTCAATTTATTGATCAGACGCACTGGTGACCACGCTCGAGCGTCCTGCGGGGACAAAAACAAGGGAGCTAATGATGACGATGAGACGTCAGTTGCCGTTGGTTGTCGCGCTGGTGTTGGTGAGCGTTGGTCTCGCCTTTGCCCAGGGCACCCAGTCCGGCACCCTGACCGGAACCGTTAGGTCGGCTGACCGTCAGCCTGTACCCGGCGTCACCGTCAGCGTCAAGTCTCCGGCGCTTCTGGGGACCCGGACGGCCGTCACGGACGTGAACGGTGGGTACATCTTCAAGGCCCTTCCGCCCGGCAGCTACAAGATCAGCTATGAGCT
>WNFI01654800.1_pt1 | contig 14991 bp, 17 predicted proteins | sample 5400471 | NCBI WGS metagenome assembly WNFI01 (sample SAMN13153348, study PRJNA577476) | soil metagenome | isolation source: 100 cm saprolite on Douglas fir-dominated hillslope | place: USA:California | collected 2013-09-17
CAGCGCTGAGAACTTGAAGCGCTCCGCGGGGCCCCCGGTGATCAACGCGACTGTAATCGCGGCGAAGGTCAGCTGGAACATGCAGTACACGAAATCCGGCAGGTATTGTCCCTTGCTGAAGGTCGCGGCAACTGCGGTGGCCGGGTCTTCGCCAAGCATAAACAGCTTGTCCAACGAACCCCAGAACGGGCCGCTGCCTGCGGTAAACGCAATGCTGTAGCCATAGATGACCCAGAGCACGGCGACGACGCAGAAGATGGAAAAGCTTTGCATCGCCGTCGACAGTGCGTTTTTCGTGCGCGCCATCCCTGCGTAGAACAGCGCGAGACCCGGTACGGTCATCAGCAGCACGAACGCCGTCGAGGTCAGCATCCAGGCAACATCGCCTTTATTGCAGTCGAACCCCTTGTCGCCGCATTTCGGCACGGCGGCCGGCGCTGCCGCAGGCGCTGCAGGTGCTGTTGCGGCAGGCTTCGCCTCTGCGCCCGGAGCGGGCGGCTTGTCCTGCGCGAACGCGGAGCTCGCCACAGCGACAAAGGCGGCGATCGATCCGAGCAGCGCCAACCGTGCTAGCAAATTCTTCATGTCGTTTCTCCCCTAGAGCGCCGCCGCATCGGTCTCGCCGGTGCGGATGCGGATAACTTTTTCAAGATCGAAGACGAAGATCTTGCCGTCGCCGATCTTCCCGGTGTTGGCCGACTTCTCGATCGCCTCGATCACCTGCTCGAGCATTTCGTTCTTGATCGCGGCTTCGATCTTCACCTTGGGCAGGAAATCGACGACGTACTCCGCGCCGCGGTAAAGCTCGGTGTGCCCCTTTTGCCGGCCGAAGCCCTTGACCTCGGTCACGGTGATCCCCTGCACGCCGATCGTCGACAGTGCCTCGCGCACCTCGTCGAGCTTGAACGGCTTGATGATTGCGGTGACCAGCTTCATGAGTGCTCCTCTGGCGCGCAACAGCGCGACGTGATCAAAATTTGTATAGGACCTGCAAGCCAAATGAAGACTGGGATTTGCTAGCCGAGCCGCTGGTCTTCACAAAGGAAGCGACGTCGGAACGGTCGGCGCGGATCTCTCCCCGCAATTCCAGGCTCTTCGTCGGCAAGTAAGCGAGCGTGATCGTCCCCTCTTTCCATTTCTGCACTACGCCGGTTCGATAACCGTCCTTATCGTCGAAGGTCTCGCCGCGCACGGCCAGGCGCCACATATCGCTGATCTGATAGGTGACATAACCGGCAATACCCGTCCACTTCGCATCGGCGCTGCCGCGCGGCGTTGCCGTAGCCGCGTTCTTTTGACTGCCGTTGTCGTAGTTGAGAGTGAGGCTCAGCTTGTCTGTGGCGGCGTACGTCGCGACGATATCGAAGATATTTCGTCTGCCCTCCGGGCCGACCAACGTGAGGCCGCCAACGCGTTCGCTACCGACGTAATCGACCGCCGCAATACTCAGGTTTTTGATCGGCGTAGCGGAAATTCCCAGTTCGGCGGTCTTCTGCGCATTGGTGTCGCGTAGGTCGTCCCAGCCGTTGTTTAGCCCCCCAAACACGCTGAAGGTGTCCGATGGGGCGTAGGTCGCGCGAAGCCCTGTGTGCGTAAATGGGATCGCGTAGCCGAAGAGAATCGAGCGAGAGTAATTGACGTTGCTCGGGGATTTGATCACCTCGGCTCCTGCCGCAGTGACGTACTTTCCGGCGATCACCGTGAACGGCCCGGTGGCATACTGCGCGTAGGCTTGGGTAACGTCGAATTTATTGGTCGCAGGGCTTGAAGAAGTGTTTGAATCGAACGGCGCGATTATGTCCGCGTCCTTGCCCAAAGTAAGATTCGCAAACCCGCCAAAGCCTTCTTTCGGCTGCTTGGCGATGTTGATCGCTGCCTGATGGAGAAGGAACGAGTTGCGCTCGGTATCGAAGACCCGATTAGCGAACCCACTCGTGAATTTCCCCGTGCCGGACAAGCGCGAGTAACCCGCGTCAATGTACCCATCAACGGCAATTCCCGATGCTTCAAATACCTGGTCCAACGTGGGTACACTCGGCTTGGGGGGTTGGGCTTGTTGGGCAGTGGCGATCGCCGGGACGGCGAGGGCAGCAGCGATCGAAAGCGACAGAACAGACTTGCGCATCAGGATCTCCCGTCAATTAAGATTGGTGGTGGATTGCGGTAGACCGAATAGCATCTCCTGTGCCAGATGTTTTTCTGTTGTCTATTAACGGGTTGCAAAGTGGGGGAATGGGTGGCGCCCAAGGACAGTGCACGTAGACTCGCCGGCCGCCCGAAACTGGTGCGCAGCCCGGAGATACCTCCGCGCCATGATCCATAAGCGGCTGTTCGAGGAGTTGAACGAGCGGATGGGCGAGGCGCTGCGCAATTCCCCGGCGCAGGACATCGAGCGCAACCTGCGGGCGCTGCTCGCGGCATGGTTCGACCGGCTCGACCTGGTGCTGCGCGAGGATTTCGAGGTGCAGAAAAAGCCGACGAACTTTTCAGACTTTGTCGCCTCCAACGCATGTGCCTGAGCCGACAGGCTTATCGCCTTGCGTTAGACTAACGGCCCCACGACGCCCATGAACCGCACACTGAAACGCTGGGTCGCCTCGGTCTTGCTGGCTGCGCTCGCGTTTACGCATGCGAGCGTGTCCTTTGCCGCCTGCCCACTCGAGCGCGGACACCTTGGGGCGGTCGTGGCGTCCAAGGCCGAACCATGCGGTGACGACCTGTCCGTGACAGGCTTCGAATCTCTTTACGCGAACCGCTGCGTCGCGCACTGCACTTCGGACTTGCAGTTGGCCGGCGCTGCGGTGGCGCTGGTCCGCAGTCCCGGCGACGCACCCGTGCTTGTGCTCCCGCCGGTGCCGATTGCTCGCACGCCTCGCTTGCTTGCAGAGGATTCGCCGCCTGGCGAAGTGCCGATTCGCATCCTGCTGCACTCCTTCCTCATCTGATCTCCCGGCCGCGTCCAGCGGCCGTCCGACGCGTTTCTTTCCTCGGCGATGCCGCCGTGGACGTTTCAACACTGTTCGGAGATCACGATGTCTGGCTTTCGGAAACTATGGTGGTGCGCGGCGCTTGCTCTCGTCGTCCTATCTGCACACGCGGAGTCGCTTTCCGTTCAAGACGCGCAGCATCGGGCCGTCGATCGGTCTCGGCAGCTCGCGGCGCAGGACTCGGCGGTGCGCTCGTCGCGCGAAATGGCCGTGGCCGCCGGCCAGCTGCCCGATCCCGTGCTGAAGATGGGCGTCGACAATCTTCCGATCAACGGCGAAGACCGGTTCAGCGTCACGCGGGACTTCATGACCATGCGCCGCATCGGGGTCATGCAGGAGCTCACCCGCGGCGAGAAACGCGACCTGCGCGCGCAGCGCTTCGAGCGCGAGGCCGAGAAGGGAGTCGCCGAGAAAGCGATGGCGACCGCGTCGATCGAGCGCGGGACGGCGCTTGCCTGGCTTGAGCGTTACTACGCGGAAGCGATGCTGAAGGTCGTCGCGGAGCAGATCGAGCAGGTCCAAGGCGAGATTACAGCGGCCGAAGCGGTCTATCGCGGCGGGCGAGGCAGCCAGGCGGATGTCATCGGCGCCCATAGCACGCTCGCAGCGCTGGAAGACAAGGCGAGCGAATTGAGGCGCCGCGTTCTGGTCGGAAAGACCAACCTCGCCCGCTGGATGGGCGAGGGCGCCGACGCGCCGCTGGCGGCTCCGCCAGCCATGGAGGCGGTGCGCCTCGACGAGGCAACGCTGGACCAGGATCTCCTTCATCACCCCGAAATCGCGGTGCTTGCCAGGCAGGAGGAGATCGCCGTCGCCGAAGCGAAGATCGCGCAGGCAAGCAGAACGCCTGACTGGACCTTCGAGGTGGCGTATCAGCAGCGGGGACCGGCGTTCTCGAACATGGTGTCTGTGGGCGTCTCGGTACCGCTTCCCTGGGACCGCGCCAATCGCCAGGATCGCGAGATTGCCTCGAAGCTCGCCATGGCGGAGCAGGCGCGCGCACAGAGGGAAGAAATGCTGCGGGCGCATGCCAGCGAGCTGCGGGGGATGCTGGCCGAATGGCGGAACGGGCGCGAGCGCCTCATGCGCTACAAGAAGGACCTTCTGCCGCTCGCAGCCGAGCGCAGCAAGGCGGCGCTTGCCGGCTACCAGGGCGGCAAGACCGGGATCACCGATCTCCTGCTCGCGCGGCGCAACGAGACCGACATGCAAATGCAGGCGGTCCAGCTTCAGATGGATACGGCGCGTGTGTGGGCGCAGCTCAATTTCCTGATTCCCGCGGACGCGGTGCACACGGGAGCTCAGCGATGAAGCGAAGAGCGATTGCCGTTGCGCTGGTCATCGCCGGCGTGGCGAGCGCCGCGGGATATGGGCTCTATTGGTTTGGCATGAGCCGCGGCATGCAAATGGCCGGCGGCCCTTCTGCGGCGGGAGGAGCTTCCGGCGCACCGCAAAAGGCAGGCGACGTCGATCCGAAAACGGGGAAGAGAATCCTGTACTGGCACGACCCCATGGTGCCGGGACAGAAGTTCGACAAGCCTGGCAAGTCGCCTTTCATGGACATGCAACTCGTGCCCGTGTACGAGGACGGCGGCGGTAGCGCGGGTGGGGTGTCGATCGATCCGCGCATGCGGCAGAGCCTCGGAGTGCGCATCGCCGAAGTCACTAAAGCCGCTGTGGCGCCCGTGGTCGAGGCGGTCGGGAGCGTCGCCTACAACGAGCGCGATGTAGCCGTGGTGCAGGCGCGCAGCAACGGCTTTGTCGAAAAGCTGCTTGTCCGGGCGCCGCTCGATCCCGTGCGCCGGGGCCAGCCGCTCGCCGAGCTGTTCGTGCCCGACTGGGTGGCGGCGCAGGAGGAATACCTGTCGGCGCGGCGCCTCGCCGGCACGCGCATGGAGGCCCTGGTCGAAGGCGCGCGCCAGCGCATGCGGCTCGCCGGGATGAGCGAAGAGCAGATCCGGATGGTCGAATCCACCGGCAAGGTGCAGGCGCGCTTGGTGGTCTATGCGCCCATCGACGGCGTGGTGGCGGAGCTCGCCGCGCGCGAAGGCATGACGGTCATGTCCGGCGCGTCGCTCTATCGCATCAACGGGCTGCGCACGGTGTGGGTGAACGCGGAGGTTCGCGAAAGCGAGGCGGCCCAGGTCGGCGTTGGCAACGCGGTCGAAGCGCGTGCCGCGGCGCTGCCGGGAAAGGTCTTCAAGGGCAAGGAAGTCTAGTGGTTCCCTCCGAGGCGGTGATTTACACCGGGAAGCGAAGCGTCGTGATCCTCGCTCAGGCCGACGGCACCTTCACGCCAGTGGAAGTCGAGCCCGGGATGGAGGCGAACGGCAAGACCGAGATCCGCAAAGGCCTCGAGCCCGGGCAGAAAGTCGTGGTGTCCGGGCAGTTCCTGATCGATTCCGAGGCGAGCCTGCGGGCGAGCGAAGCGCGCATGGTCGAGGGTCCTTCCGCCGCCGAAAGTTCAAAGCCTGCCGCACAGAAACCTGCAGCCGCAGCCGACGCGCCTAAAGGTACGGGTAAGGTTCTATCCGTCGACGCTGCGTCGGGCCATGTCGAGCTCGCGCACGATCCGATCGCATCGCTGCAATGGCCGGCGATGAGCATGGGCTTCCAGGTCGAGGACAAGAGCCAGCTCTCGTCGATCAAGCCGGGCGACCGCGTGGAGTTCGAGCTCAACCCGAAGCCGAACAAGGATGGCGACTTCACCCTGCGCAACATCCGGCGCGGAGACGGCAAATGATCGCTAATCTCATTCGCTGGTCGATCCGCAACCGGATGCTCGTGCTGCTCGCGACCATCATGGTCTCGGCATGGGGCACGTGGGCGATGCTGCGCACGCCGCTCGATGCCATACCGGATCTGTCCGACGTGCAGGTGATCATCCGCACCACGTATCCGGGCCAGGCGCCGCAGATCGTCGAGAACCAGATCACCTACCCGCTCGCCACGACCATGCTCTCGGTGCCCGGCGCGCGCACGGTGCGCGGCTATTCGATGTTCGGGGATTCCTTCGTCTACATCCTCTTCGAGGACGGCACCGATCCGTACTGGGCACGCTCGCGCGTCCTGGAATACCTGAACCAGGTTCAGTCGCGCCTTCCTCCGCAGGCGAAGACATCGCTTGGTCCGGATGCGACCGGCGTGGGCTGGGTTTACGAATACGCGCTGGTGGACCGCAGCGGCAAGCTCGATCTGTCGCAGCTGCGGGCGCTGCAGGACTGGTTCCTGAAATACGAGCTGAAGTCGGTGCCCAACGTTTCCGAAGTGGCGAGCGTCGGTGGCATGGTGCGCCAGTACCAGATCGTGCTCGATCCGGATCGGCTCCGCGCCTTCGGCATCCCGCACACGAAGGTGATGGAGGCGGTCGGGCGCGCGAACCAGGAAACCGGCGGTTCGGTGCTGGAGCTGGGCGAAGCGGAATACATGGTGCGCGCTTCGGGCTACCTGCAGTCGCTCGACGATTTCCGCAAGATTCCTCTCATGACCACGGACGGCGGCGTCTCGGTGCGCCTCGGCGACGTGGCACGGATACAGGTCGGCCCCGAGATGCGCCGCGGCATCGCGGAACTTGACGGCCAGGGCGAAGTAACGGGCGGCATCATTGTGATGCGCTCGGGCAAGAACGCGCTCGAGACCATCAAGGCCGTCAAGGCCAAGATTGAAACGCTGAAGCCGAGCCTGCCGCCCGGCGTCGAGATCGTTCCCGTCTCGTCGTCGCGCTCGTCTGCCTGGTGTTTCTGTTTCACCTGCGCTCGGCGTTCGTCGCGATCGTGTCCCTCCCGCTTGGCGTGCTGATCGCCTTCATCGTCATGTACTACCAGGGCGTGAACGCCAACATCATGTCGCTCGGCGGCATCGCCATTGCCATCGGCGCGATGGTCGACGCGGCGGTGGTGATGATCGAGAACGCGCACAAGCACATCGAGGCTTGGCATCACGCGCATCCCGACCGCAAGCTCGAGGGACCCGAGCAGTGGCGCGTGATCGGCGATGCCGCGGCGCAGGTAGGGCCCGCGCTTTTCTCGTCGCTGCTTATCATCACGCTTTCCTTTGTGCCGGTGTTTACCCTCGAGGCTCAGGAAGGGCGCCTCTTCTCCCCGCTCGCGTACACGAAGTCGTACGCGATGGCGGCGGCGGCGGGCCTTGCCGTCACGTTGATTCCGGTCCTTATGGGTTATCTCATTCGGGGCAGAATCCCCGACGAAACCAGGAATCCACTCAACCGGGGCTTGATCGCGCTCTATCAGCCGCTCTTGCGCAGCGTGCTTGCGTTTCCAAAGACCACGTTGGCCGCAGCGCTCGTCATCCTCGTGGTAAGCGCCTATCCGGCCACGCACATCGGTGGCGAATTCATGCCGCCGCTGGATGAAGGCGATCTGCTGTACATGCCCTCCGCCCTGCCCGGTATTTCCGCCGGCAAGGCCTCGGAGTTGCTTCAGCAGACGAATCGCCTCATCAAGACCGTGCCCGAGGTGCTCAGCGTGTTCGGCAAAGCGGGCCGTGCGGAGACGGCCACCGATCCCGCACCGCTCGAGATGTTCGAGACCACGATCCAGTTCAAGCCGCGCGACCAATGGCGGCCCGGCATGACACCTGACAAGCTGGTCGAGGAGCTGGACCGCACGGTAAAGGTGCCGGGACTATCGAACATCTGGGTGCCGCCGATCAGGAACCGTATCGATATGCTGGCCACCGGCATCAAGAGTCCGGTGGGCGTCAAGGTCGCGGGCACGAACCTGCAGGAAGTCGATCGCGTGGCGGCAGATATCCAGCGCGTGGTGAAGGAGGTTCCGGGCGTGAGCTCGGCCTTCGCCGAGCGCTTGAACGGCGGACGCTACATCGACGTGAAGATCGACCGCGACCGCGCTGCGCGCTACGGCCTGAACATTGCCGACGTGCAGAGCATCGTGTCGGCCGCCATCGGCGGCGACAACATCGGCGAGACCGTGGAGGGCCTGCAGCGTTTCCCGATCAACCTGCGCTACCCGCGCGAGATTCGCGACTCCGTTGAGAAGATCCGTGCGCTGCCGGTCCTCACCGAGCGCGGGGCGCAGATCCGGCTCTCCGATGTCGCGGCGATCAGCATCAGCGACGGCCCGCCGATGCTGAAGAGCGAGAACGCCAGGCTTTCGAGCTGGGTGTACATAGACCTGGCCGGGCGCGACCTGAGCTCGGCGGTGCGAGACATGCAGCGGGCGGTCGCAAAGGAAATCAAGCTGCCGCCGGGCTACTCGATCTCCTGGTCGGGACAGTTCGAGTTCCTGGAGCGCGCCACGGCCAAGCTCAAGATCGTCGTGCCGGCGACTCTTCTGATCATTTTGATCCTGCTGTATCTCACGTTCCGGCGCTTTGACGACGCGCTCCTGATCATGGCCACGCTGCCGTTCGCGCTGGTGGGCGGGTTCTGGCTGCTTTTCCTGCTGGGTTATCACATGTCGATCGCCGCTGCGGTCGGGTTCATCGCGCTGGGAGGCGTGGCGGCTGAGATCGGCGTCGTGATGCTCCTTTACATCAACCACGCGGTGGCGGCGCGCGATAACGAACGGCGACTCAATACCGCCGACGATATCCGCGAGGCAATCGTCGAGGGGGCGGCACTCCGCGTGCGGCCGATCGCGATGACCGTGGCCGTGATCATCGCCGGCTTGCTTCCGATCATGTTTGGCAGCGGCACCGGCTCGGAGGTAATGCGGCGCATCGCCGCGCCGATGATCGGCGGCATGATCACCGCGCCGCTGCTCTCGATGTTCGTGATCCCGGCGGCCTATCTTCTCCTGCGGCGATCCAGAGCCGCACGCGGTGCCCGCACCGGCCCGGAAGCTTCCAACGGCGCTATTCAGAAGACGGGATCTTGACGACGTCATTCAACTGAGAAAGGAGTAGCAATGAATCGTGCTTATGCGTTTACGGTATCTCTCTTGGCATTGGTGGCCACCGCTCCCTTCGCCGCCGCGCAATCGGACGGCATGAAGGGCATGGACATGAAAGACATGCCGATGAAAGGAATGAAGTCCGAGGGCAAGGCGCAAGGCAAGGTGCACAAAGGGACCGGAACGGTGGCCAAGGTCGATGCCGAGAAGGGCCGGGTTTCCATCAATCATGAGCCGATCAGCAGCATGAACTGGCCGGCGATGACGATGGATTTCGGCGTCAAGAACAAGGCGCTGCTCGACGGGGTAAAGCCCGGCGACAAGGTCGAATTCAGTTTCGTTCAGTCTGGAAAAGACCACACGATCACGCAGATCAAGTGAAACGGCGGCCATTCAGAAGAACCGGCGTAAACGCTTCACGCCCCGCCGCGTTGCTTGCGTGGGGGAACTCGCATGACGGTCGCCACGGTAGCGAGCCGCGCGCTCGCGGGTATCGACGCGCCCGAGGTGACCGTGGAGGTGCACCTCGGGCCGGGGCTTCCTGCGTTTCACATCGTCGGTCTGCCTGACGCCGAAGTTCGCGAGGCCCGCGACCGCGTGCGGGCAGCGCTCAACCATGCGCACTTCGAATTCCCGGCGCGCCGCATCACGGTGAATCTGGCGCCGGCGGAGCTGCCGAAGGATTCGAGCCGTTTTGACCTGCCCATCGCGCTTGGCATCCTAGCGGCCAGCGGGCAGCTGGCCGTTGACGCGCTCGCCGGCCACGAATTTGCTGGTGAACTTTCGCTCACCGGGGAGCTGCGCGCCGTGCGCGGCGCTCTCGCGATGGCCCTGTCCGCGCGCGGCGCGGGCCGCGCGTTCGTCTTGCCGGCGGGGAACGCCCCCCAGGCCGCGCTAGCCGACGGCGCACGCATTCTGCCGGCGCGCACGCTTCTCGAGGTCGTGGCCCATCTGGCAAGCGAAGCGCCGCTTGCCCTATACGCCGAGACAGCGCGCGCTACACCGCCCGCCTACGCCGACTTCGCCGACGTTAAGGGCCAGCAGCAGGTCAAGCGCGCGCTGGAGGTCGCCGCCGCGGGGGGGCACAGCGTGCTGATGGTCGGTCCGCCGGGGACCGGCAAATCGATGCTTGCGGCGCGGTTTCCCGGCATCCTGCCGCCGTTATCGGAGGCCGAGGCGCTCGAAGTCGCCGCGATTCACTCGGTGTCGAGCAAGGGCTTCGAAGTAGTGAATTGGGGGGAGCGGCCGTTTCGCGCGCCGCATCACAGCGCTTCGGCGGCGGCGCTGGTCGGCGGCGGCAACCTGCCGCGCCCGGGCGAGATCTCGCTGGCGCACCACGGCGTCCTGTTCCTCGATGAGTTGCCGGAATTCGACCGCGATGTTCTGGAAGCGCTGCGCGAGCCGCTCGAATCCGGCCGCGTCTCGATCGCGCGCGCCGCGCGCCAGGCGCAGTTCCCGGCGCGTTTTCAACTCGTTGCGGCGATGAACCCCTGCCCTTGCGGGCATTGCGGCGACCGTACCAGCCGCTGCCGCTGCACTCCCGAACGCATCGCCCGTTATCGTGGTCGCGTGTCGGGGCCGCTTGCCGATCGCATCGACATCAAGCTGGAAGTGCCGGCGCCGCGCGAAGCCGAGCTCGTGGCGCCAGTGCCCGGCGAAGCATCGAGCGCTATTCGCGGCCGCGTGGCACAGGCGCACGAGACGCAGCTCGCGCGCCAGCACAAACCCAATGCCCTCCTTGGCACGCGTGAGATAGACCGTCACTGCGCGACCAACCGGGACGGCGATCAGCTCCTGCGGCATGCGCTCGCCCGCCTCCTGCTCTCGGCGCGCGCGTATCACCGCGTGCTGCGTGTCGCTCGCACCATTGCGGATCTTGCAGCCAGCACCGCCATCACCGCCGAGCACATCGCGGAAGCGATACAGTATCGACGTCTCGACGCGAGCTTCTAGGGTGGTATGGCGACCTATGCGATTGGCGATGTCCAGGGGTGCTATGACGAGTTGCGGGAGCTGCTCGTCCGCATGGGATTCGAGCGTGCGCGCGACCGTTTGTGGTTTGTAGGCGACCTGGTTAATCGCGGACCGAAATCGCTCGACGTGCTGCGCTTCGTGCGCGAACTCGGCGAGCGCGCGCTCACGGTGCTCGGCAATCACGATCTGCATCTCATCACGCAGCACGAAGGATTCGAGCGCCGGCGCAAGGACGATACCTTCGATGACGTGCTGAACGCGCGCGAGGCGCGCGAGCTAGTCGACTGGCTGCGCACTCGCCGGATGATGCACGCCGAAGGGCGCTACGCGATAGTTCACGCCGGTCTGTTGCCGCAATGGAGCGTTCAAAAAGCTTTATCTCTCGGCAAGGAAGTCGAGAGTGCCTTATCCGCGCCCAATTACCGCGAATTCGTTGCCAACATGTACGGCAGTACGCCGGCCGCATGGAGCGATGGGCTCACCGGCTGGGACCGGCTGCGCGTCATTGTCAATGCGATGACGCGCATGCGCTTCTGCACGCGCGATGGCCGCATGGAGTTTGACGCCAAGGGAGTTGAGCCGCCGCCGGGCTATATCCCGTGGTACGCGGCCAGACCGAACGAAGAGGAAACCATCCTCTGCGGTCATTGGTCGGCACTTGGCTTGAAGCTCACTGACCGGCTCGCTGCTCTCGACACGGGATGCGTGTGGGGCGGCCGGCTGACCGCGCTGCGGCTGGAGGACCGGGCGCTCTATCAGATACCATGCCGCGGGTATCAGTCCGCGGGAGGAGAAGGATGAGCGATTGCGTTTTTTGCAGGATCGTGGCGAAGCAGATCCCTGCGACCGTGGTGCAAGAAGATGCCGACACGCTGGCTTTCATGGACATCGGGCAGGTGAATCCCGGACACGTGCTGGTAGCGCTCAAATCGCACGCCGACAACCTGTTTGGGCTGCAGGATGCACAGGCGGCGGCGGTCTTTCGAGCGGTCGCGCGCGTGGCGCGCGCCATTCGCGACGCCTTTGCGCCGCAAGGACTGTCGGTTTACCAGGCGAACGGCAAGGCCGCGGGCCAGACCGTGTTCCATTTCCACGTCCACTTGGTTCCGCGGCACGAGAACGACGGCATGAATCTCACCTGGCCGGTCAAGAATCCGCCGCGCGAGAAGCTCGAGGAGTACGCGGCGAAGATTCGCCAGAAGCTGCGCTAGGGTGTGACGCGGGTTACGCCGCCGGAGGTAAGCAGCCGCACGCGCTGACCCGGGGTGAAGGCTTCGTCGGCTTCCTGAACGATGGCGCGCAGCTCGCCGCTGTCGAGGCGGACGGTGATTTCGAGGGCATCCTTGCTGGTCATCTTTTCCTCGATCGTATTTCCCGCCACACCGCCCGCCACTCCGCCCAGGACCGTTGCAACCGCTGATCCCTTGCCGTGTCCGACCCCGCTGCCTGCAACGCCGCCTACGACGCCACCCGCTGCCGCGCCGACCCCGGACTGGCCACCCTGGATCGTCACCTTGCGCACCGAGTCCACGGTGGCGAAACGCACCAGCTGCTCTCGCCCGGCTTCATGTTTGTCGTAAACATTTGCCGATTCATGGGTGGCGCAACCGGCGAGCGCCGCCGCGAGTGCGGTGAGGAGGAGCGTCGTTTTCATGGTTTCATCCTTTCCACGGTGAATAGCCGAAGGCGCGGCGGAACCGGGTCTCGATTTCTTCGCGCGTCGGCGCGTGATTCTGCGCACCGCGTCGCGCGACCTTGATCGCGCCCATCACAGCGCCTAGTTTACCGGTCGTCGGCCAGTCCCAGTCGTGAGCGACGCCATGAAGCAGACCCGCCCGATAGGCATCGCCGCAACCAGTGGGGTCCGCTACGCTGTTTGCCTCAACGCATGGGATCTCGTGGCGTTGACCTCCGGCGACGATGAGCGACCCCTTTGCGCCAAGGGTAATAACCACCGCTTTCACCCCCCGGGCGATGTCCTCCAGGCTGCGGCCGGTCTTCTCTTCGAGCAGCTTTCCCTCGTAGTCGTTGACCGCAACGTAGTGAGCAAGGCGCAGGAACTCTGCCAACTCCTCGGCCGAGAACATCGGCAGGCCCTGCCCGGGGTCGAACAGGAGCGGAATGCCGAGCTGCTTGCACTCGCGCGCGTGCTGCAGCATGCCTAGCTTTCCGTCGGGAGCGATGATCGCCAGGCCCGCCTGCAGCTCTTGCCCGACATGGTTTTCGTGCGAATGGTTCATCGCCCCGGGATGGAAGGCGGTGATCTGGTTGTCGTCGAGATCGGTGGTGATGAAAGCTTGCGCGGTGAATTGCCCGGGAACGCGCTTGAGCAGCGAGGTAGCGATGCCGAGTGCATGGAAGCGATCGAGATAGGGCTGGATATCATCGCCGACCGTGCCCATGATCAGCGGGCTTTCGCCGAGCAGCCGTAGGTTGTAGCCGATGTTTCCCGCAGTGCCGCCGTACTCCCGCCGCATCTCCGGCGCAAGGAAGCAGACGTTAAGGATGTGAAGCTGGTCGGCGAGCAGATGATTCCGGAAGCGATCCGGAAATACCATGATGGTGTCGTACGCGATCGAGCCCGTGACCAGGATTTTCATGAAGGATAGAAGAGATACAGGCGGTATCCGGTGGCGCGTCGGCGGCCGACATCAAGATGAATGCGCAGCGACACTTCGGCGCCTGCCGGGATGCCTTGTGCCACGCCGGGCGCGCCGCGCGCCGGGTCAAGGTATTCGCGCGGCGCAAGAACGCGGCGCAGAACCGGCCGGTCCGCCTCGTCAGTAAGCGTCAACTCGAGCGCGGGGTAGTCTTGCGCGAACGTGGCGCGGTTGCGCAGCACCGCGTTCAGCACGATCACGCCGTCGCGGCGCGGCTCGGCCTGCAAATCCGACGACTCGATGCTCATGAGCTCCGGGCGCCGCGGAAGGGGGACCTGACAGCGCAGCAGACGGCACGCAGCATCGAGCGGCGCCCCGGCGCTGGGCATGAACGCAGCGATCTCGCTGCGGTAGCGGTAGGCGGCCTGTCCGGCGAGCGCGACCGTGGCGGTCAGCACGAGCAAGCCCCAGAGCAGCCTGCGGCCCACCGGTTCCTCTTCCGCCATGAAAGCTGGCGGCGCGTCGTTCCCCGTTTTGGGCGGCGGCGCTGGTGGGCGGCGCGAAGGATCAAAGAGTCCCAGTTGCGGCGAGGGCTCGAGAATAAAGGGTTCGGCGCCCTCCTCCACCAAACCGGCGATGCCGTCAAACACCTCGCCGCACTTCCCGCAGCGCACTCTACCGCCGCGTGCCGCGAGCTGTGCGCGCTGGACGCGAAACGCGGTTCCGCACCCCGGGCACCGGGTGGTCAGGCTCATTTGCGAATGCCCTCTATGAGCCCCCAGCCTTCGTCGATCGACGACATGCCGACATCGAACCAGGCGGTGTAGCGGGCGGCTACCTCGAACGCCTGCGCCTCGAGCACGCCCGCGAGCGCGATGCGGCCCTCGGGCGCAGTACGCGCGGCGAGCAATGGCGCCAGCATAATGAGCGGTTGGGTGAGGATGTTGGACACCACTACGTCGTAGAGTTGGGGCGCCAGCGCTTCGGGTCGCGAGGCACGCACCGCCGCGCGGTTTGCACGCGCGTTCGCCGCGGTGGCGTCGAGCGCCTGCGGATCGATATCGACTGCGTCGACCCGCGCCGCGCCGAGCTTTGCCGCAGCGATCGCCAATATACCCGACCCGCAACCGTAGTCGAGGACGCCCTCGCCGCCCCGCAATTCCCGCTCGAGAAAGCGCAGCACGAGTCGCGTGGTGGGATGGCTGCCGTGCCGAACGCCAGCCCGGGGTCGAGCCGAACCACGGCGCGGCCATCCGCCGGCGGCGCCTGCCAGCTAGGGCCGATCCAGAGGCGTGCGCCGATCTCCAACGGTGCGGCCTGCGCTCCCGCGTCGAGCAGTGCCTGCGTGAAGCGCTCTGCCACGGCCGCGTCGATTTGCAGCGTAAGCGAGAGCCAGGGCATCATTTCTTCTTTTTCTGTTCCAGGGCGAGCTTCTGCTCGAGGTAGTGGATCGACACGCCGCCGCGCAGGAAGCGGATGTCGTTCAGCATTTCGCGGTGCAGCGGAATATTGGTCTGGATGCCTTCCACGACCATTTCGGACAGCGCGACGCGCATG
>WNFI01660013.1_pt2 | contig 14990 bp, 15 predicted proteins | sample 5400471 | NCBI WGS metagenome assembly WNFI01 (sample SAMN13153348, study PRJNA577476) | soil metagenome | isolation source: 100 cm saprolite on Douglas fir-dominated hillslope | place: USA:California | collected 2013-09-17
AGACTTATAGGGGGATCCCGACGGAAAAGCGTCAGGAGCGCTCGACGCCGGCGGAAATGGTAGCGGGGGCGGGCTTCCCCTTGGCCTTACAACTGCCTCCCCTACCCTAGTGACTCCGGCTTGGGCGCGGCGCTTGGGGTCACGGCCCCTCGGAGGGTATCCGCTGGGTGACTGATTGTGACCCCTTGCTGTCGCCGGCCAATGCCTGCTTCCGGGCGATCCATAAGCGGCTCCATACGGCCGCCCGTCAGCCTTCTCGGTCACGCGCTTGCTGATAACGGCGGATTTGCCATGACTACCGATGTCTCAATCTGGCGCTCGGGTATCGTCCAATAAGACTTGAGCAGGGCGGACTTCTCCTCAGGAGAAACCAGCACAAAACCGTGTCGTTGGTAGAAGGCGATGGCCCACGTGGCCGCTGCCCAGGTACCTACGAGCATTTGTCTCGAACTCAGTGATCGGATATGGCCGATAAGTGCTGCGCCTATACCACGACGCTGATCGCCCGGACGGACGTAGGCATGGCGGATGAGGTCGACATCGCGTACTGGCTGAATACCCATCACGCCGACCACTTCGCCCGCGCTCTCGTAGGCCCAAAACACAACTCCCGCGGAGATCTCCGAATCCAGCTCCAGCAGGCTCATATAGGGGTCATGCCATCGGTCCGCCGGAATCACGCCGCGATACGCTTCGGCCGCTACATTGATAATCTCGGAAATTGACGAGCGTTCGTCTTTCCGGCAGGGGCGGACCGTATACATGAAGGTGACCTCTACACTGTGAAATACCAAGCTTCCAATGCAGCACTGTGAGCGGTCCTCTGTTCCTGTACCGAAGTCAGATTGTGTCGCCTGACAACAGCTTCCGGGAAGCCACCCCGTATGCACTCATCGCCGAGCTCACGCCCAGGCTCTGAAAAGCAACTTCGCCGATAACCCATTATGATCGATACAATTCTCTTGCAGTAGTAATCACCATCGCGGGTATCGATGAGTTCACTTGGCGGCAACGGCTCGCGCTCTTCGCATCGACCATGTGACGATCGTCTCGCCCGAGCGATCGCGCCCTATGCCAGAGTCCACGGTTTGCATTCGGGAGGGTCGAATTGTCTCAATATCACGCCGCCAGCGATCAGAGGCGGCGTGTACTTCAGAGCGCGCCGCGGAAGTCATCGACGGCAAGGGACTCTATCTCGTTCCCGGGCTCATCGACAGTCATGTCCACCTTACCAACGTGCCCGGAATGACGCCACAACAGGAGCATGTCAATCCTGACATCGCGCAGGCCGCAAGACGGCAGGAGCCGAAGAGTTTTCTGTATTTTGGCTTTACGACGCTGATCGATCTGACTGCGACGCCAAAGACAATGACCCGCTGGAAGAGCCAAGACGTGGCGCCCGACACCTATTTCTGCGGAGCGGCGCCATTGATCGACGGCTATCCCATGACTTTTTTTCCGCAGCCTGCTCGTTACGACGAGATGCCCTACTTCATTGTTGAACGCAGTGCCGCCTCAAGCTTGCCGGCGGAAATCGATGCCGCGGCTCACACGCCAGATGCTGTGGTCGCACAAATGAAGGCCGACGGCGCGATTTGCGTCAAGACGTTCTTCGATCGTGGTCCAGACCCGCGCTCGAGCTTGCCAGTCCCTCGACTTGAAACGATTCGTGCGTTGGTGCGGGCGGCGCACGCGGCTGGGCTTCCGGTGCTACTCCATGCGAGTTCCGAGGAAGCGCAGGCGTTTGGCCTCGATGCAGGCGTCGATGTCATGGCCCACGGCCTGTGGAACTGGGGCGAGGACTCCGCCCCGCCCACCGGTCTCACGCCTACCGTTCAAGCGACGCTAGACCGCGTGATGCGGATGAACGTGGGATGGCAACCGACATTCCGCGTGGGAATGGGCTTTCGGGACCTCCTTCTGCCTTCGTTTCTGTCTGACCCTTTGCTCCCGCACGTCCTCCCCGCCCCATTGATCCAGTGGTACCGGACAGAGGAGGGCCAGTCTTTTCACAATCAGCTCGCGTCCGGATTCCTCGCCGCATCCAATGGCGATGCCAAGGCAGTGGAAGCCCGAGTGAACGCAATCTATTCAGCCAACTTCGGACAATTGGAAAGAGCCACCCGCTACCTGGCAGAGCACGGCGGTCGACTTCTTCTTGGGACGGACACTCCGTGCGCACCGCTCTACTCCAACCCGCCCGGTCTCAATGGCTGGTGGGAAATTCAGAGTCTCGCCGCTGCCGGCGTCACTCCCGCGCAGATCTTTCGAGCCGCGACACTGGCCAACGCGCAAGCACTCGGGCTAAGCCGCGAGATTGGAACGGTGCAGACCGGCAAGCGCGCCAACCTCTTACTGCTGCGCCAAGATCCGACGCAAAGCATTCAAGCCTATGGTGAGATCGTGAAGATCATTCTTCATGGACGAGTCCTGGATCGCTCTGGGCTCGCCGCAGACCGCACAACCGATACCGCCATCGATCGCATGCACGAGCAGCAATGAATAACTCGCGGGTGGGTGTGCGTAAGTATTGGCAAAGCGACCGGTGTCATTAGTTGCCCGCGGGCGCTCCCGGGCGTGTGACCTTCCAGGAGCACGCAGCCGCCTGCGACGGCCTGTACCGCAATCAAACCCGGGAATTTATCGCCACTGGGGACGCAAGCCGCCACGTTGCGAAAATGTTGATTAAAGTTCTTGGGTGTCTAAATCCTTTCCAGGTTCTTGACGCTATCGATGACCTGTCGCCCCGGGCCGGACAGGCAGGTCAGGTCCAACCAGCTCGCGTACTTAAGCTCGGCAAGTTCGACCCCGTCGACTTGTACGCGCCGCGACCCAATCCCGCCAGGGAACCCCTGAAGGACTAGGTGGTTGGCTCTATATCCGCGGTCGAGAGCGCTCGACGCCTAATTGATTGTGGTAGCGGGGGAGCGCTCTGTTGAACCTCTGTGGGTCGAATTGAGGTAGCGCCGGGACGCTCCCGGCATTGTCTCACTGTCGAATCGCGGTAGGGCATAAATTCTGCGCCCCCAGCCCTGATTGACCGGGCGTCCCGGCCCTGTGGCGTCGCTTCTCCGGCGGGTATCCCCGCGTCTGTCGCAATTGACCCCTGGAGACATTGGCTAAGGGCTGGTTAGTCACAATGGAACGACCGGCTCCCGATTCGCAGCTCGCGGGTTACGCTGGGGATCGGGAAGAACCGCGGCGCAGAGCCGCATACGAACAGGAGCCGGCCATGAGTAACGTACGATTTGTGGGATTGGATGTCCATGCGGAGACCATTGCGGTGGCGGTAGCAGAGACCGACGGTGAGGTGCGTAGCCTAGGGATGGTCCCCAACCGTGCCGAGTCGGTCGGCCGCCTAATCCGTAAGCTCGGCAAGCCTGAGTCGCTCCGGGTGTGCTACGAGGCCGGACCGACCGGTTACGTGCTGTACTGGCAACTGAGCGAGCTGGGGGTAAAGTGCGAGGTGGTGGCCCCGACGCTGATACCGGTGAAGGCCGGGGATCGGGTCAAGACGGACCGGCGGGATGCCGAGAAGCTGGCCCGCTGCTACCGCGCCGGGGATCTGACGGCCGTGTGGGTACCGGATGCGGCGCACGAGGCGCTGCGCGATCTGGTGCGGGCACGCCTGGCCGCCAAGCGCGATCAGCTGCGCGCCCGGCACCGGCTCGGCAAGTTCCTGCTGCGCCACGGGCGGCGCGCCCAAGAGGGCACCAGCGCATGGAGCGAGAAGCATCTGGCGTGGGTCAAGACGCAGCATTTTGAGCACAGCGCCCAAGAGACGACGTTGCTCGATTATCTGCACGAGGTCGAGCACGCGGCCGAGCGCATCGCCCGCCTGGAGCGCTCGATCGATGCAGCGATTGACACACTGCCGGTGAAGCTGCGTGCCGTGATCGAGGCACTGCAGAGCCTGCGCGGTATCGCGCAGCTCAGCGCCGTGTCGATCATGGCCGAGCTCGGCGAACTCTCGCGCTTTGAGCACCCGCGGCAACTGATGGGCTACTCCGGCGCCGTCTCGCGCGAGCACTCGAGCGGGGAGCGTATCCGCCGCGGGGCGATCAGCAAAGCCGGCAACGCACACCTGCGGCGCATCGTCGTGGAGGCCGCCTGGGCCTATCGGCACCGCCCTGCCGTGGGCAAGACCCTTGCGACCCGTCAACGCCATTGCAGTGCGGCCGTGACCGCACTGGCCTGGAAGGCGCAGCACCGCCTGCATCAGCGCTACGTCCGACTGATGGCCCGCGGCAAGTGCAAACAGCAGGCCGTGACGGCCGTGGGTCGAGAGCTGCTCGGCTTTATCTGGGATATCGGCGTCCAGGTGGAGCGGGACGCGAAAGTCCCACTGCGCCAGGCGGCCTGACACACTCAACGCATCACAGGACACAGACGATGCCAGGCGCATGCAGACAGCGGTCGTGGCGGCACGCGGTAAAGGAGAACCCTCGTGACGATCTATGCGGCAGCCTCCGGGCCCGATCCGCGATGTTAGTCGAAAGGCAGCTCCCGACGAATCACGACCATGATGGCGAGTGCTCGCACTCGATCCACGAATATCAGAGTGATCAACCGTCGCACATCGCTGCCACGACCGCTATCTGCTTGCGCTTGGTCCTTCAGGAATCATGAAGACGCATCACCAACCGCTACTTGACCGGTCGTTCCATATCAGATCGGCCGGCGTGCCGACCTACGCAGCGGTCGGGATGGCGCGCGCCAGCAACAACAGCGCCAGCAGCAGCAGCATCGCCGGGATCGGACTTGATAGCGATTGGCGCCGGGCGGCGCCGGCGCCGGAAGCACAGGATTCGTGCGAGGAGGGTCGAGCGATTGTCATGGAAATGCCCTCATGGCGGTGTGCGCGAAAGGCGCGCCACGCAAAAGTAGCGACGCGTGAATGTTCCTGCTAAGCGGGCGGGCCATCAAACTGTGCCCCCAACAAATGCGCACCGGCCCCAAGCGTGCTCACGGCAACTCCTTTCCCTCCGGCGCGCGTTCCAGCTGGATTTGTTCCGCCTCGGGCACGGTGATGTCTGCCAGCCCCGCCGCCCTGAATCGCGCCTTGAGCTGTGCCAGTTCTCCGGCCCTGATCTGATCCCACCTCCGGGCGGCGCGGTCGAGGCGCTGGTTGGTGGCGGCGAGCAGGTCGCGCTGTGGACGCGTGGGCGTGCGATCACTCCCTTCGATGTCGGCGGCCAGGCTTGAGAGCACTTCGCCAAGTGTTGCGAAGTTCTCGCTCGCGTCGCCCTCGCCAGCAAGCAACGGCTTGCTCGCATCTTTGAACTTTGCGATCGCCGCGAGCAGCGCCTTGTCGCTCTTGCCCTCCCCAGCCTTGTCGATCAGTCCATCGACCGCCCGCAACTGGCCGTAGCCGACGTAGTCGCGTTCCAGCGCCGCATCGATCTGCTTTGAGAACTCCAGCGCGTCGCGCATTGCGGTTGCGTCCAGGACCACGCGCGGGTCGGCCGCGACTTTCAGCGGCACCCGCGATTCGTGTCCATCGACGGTGAGCACGGCTTGGTAGTTGCCCGGTAGTACCAGCATGCCTTCCGGAACGATCGGCGTGTCTTCGCCGAAGACTCCGCCGATACTGTAGTCGTAGTGCACCGCGCGCGGGCGCGGCAAGCGCAGATTCCAGACGAAGCGATGGGCACCGGCGGCGGCCGACAACGGCGTGGGCGATTGCGTCCACGCGTCCGTGAAATAGCGCTCCGCCCGCGGCACCTGCTCGGGTTCATCGTTGGCGAACCGCCGCATAACTTCGCCCGCCGCGTCGCGAAACTCCAATGCGACGTTTTGCGCATCGTGGGCAAGCACGTAGTCAAGCACGGCACCCGTCGGCGGGTTCTGGCCCAGTGCCGTATCGGGCGGCGGCGGCGTGTCCTTGTTCTGGCTGCCGCGCAGACGCATGGCGACTGCCGGCTCGAATAGGATGGCCCGTGCACTCTTGCCGCCGAGCCGGTCGTGCTGGCGCAGCGGCGACACGTCATCGAGCACCCAGATCGCGCGCCCCTGAGTCGCCACGATCAGATCGTCACCATGCACGAGCAGGTCGCGCACCCAGGCGGCAGGCAGATTGCGTTGCAATGATTGCCAATGCTCGCCGTCGTCGAACGAAACGAACACGCCGGAATCCGTACCCGCGTATAACAATCCACTTTTTATCGGATCGGCGCGCACCACATCGACAAAGCCCGTGGCAGGCAACCCTTGCACAATCTCGCTCCAGGTCTTGCCGGCGTCGCGCGTACGCAGCACCTGCGGGCGGAAATCGTCCTGGCGGTGATTGTCGATCGCGGCATAGACATCCCCCGGTGTCGTCGGCGACACCTCGATGGTCGCGACCTTGGCCCAGGGCGGAATCTGCTTCGGCGTAACGTTGTCCCAATGCTTGCCGCCGTCGTGCGTGGTTTGGATCAGGCCGTCGTCGGTGCCGATCCAGATTTCGTCGTTGTCGCGCGGCGATAGGCCGATCGAGTAGATCACTCCGTAGCCGCACGCGCGCGCCGCCGCAAGCCCAAGATCGCCTTCACAGTGCTGCGCGTCGGGCGATTTCGCCGACAGGTCGGGGCTGACGGTAGCCCAGGTCTGGCCCTTATCGAGCGAGCGGAACAGCACCTGTGCGCCTTGATAAAGCGCAAAAGGCCATTTTTGCGACACCGCGATTGGCGTGATCCAGGTGTAGTGGTACTTGAAATCAGTCGGGCGCTGGCCGTAGCCCGACAGCGGCCACGGTGAGATGTTCTGCACCTGCCCGGTGCGCGCGTCCCAGCGCGACAGACGGCCACCGAGGCCGGAGCCGTAGACGATGTCCGCATTCTCGGGATCGGGCACGTCGTAATCGCGCTCGTCGGCGCCGACCGGATGCCAGTCGCGGAAACTCAGGACGCCGTAATCGCTGCGACTGGCGATAGCGACAGTGCCGGAATCCTGCTGGCCCGAGTAAACCCAATATGGAAAGCGGTTGTCAGCGGCCAGATGATAGAACTGACCGGTCGGTTGGTTGTACCAGTCGCTCCAATGCGTGCCACCGTCCACACTGACCACGGTGCCTTGATCGCTGGCGACGACCATGCGCTTCGGGTCTTGTGGATTAATCCACATTTGGTGATAGTCGTCGCCGCCGGGCGCGCCCTTGACGATGATCCAGCTATTGCCCGCATCGTCGGAGCGGCGCACCGACTGCCCCATCGCGTAGATGCGATCGCGGTTGCCAGGGTCGACGGTGAGGCTGCTGAAGTAGTCGTTTTGCAGCCAGCTTTCCTGACTAGCCAGAACCCAGTTTGCACCACCATCGTCGGATCGATACAGACCGCCGCGATCGTGCGAACTCTCCCGGTGCGTCGTGCCGCCGTTCGGCGCGGCATCGACGACGGCATATACGCGCCCGCCGCTCGCCGTAGCCAGACCGATGCGGCCAAGCGCGCCATCCGGCCAACCAGCGCCGCGACTGCGGGTCCAGGTTTTGCCGCTGTCGCTGGACCTGAACAGACCGCTGCCGGGACCCGCGTTCGGCTGGAAGTACGACAGCCAGGGATAATTGCGGACCTGCCACGCCGCCGCGTACACAATCGCCGGATTCTCCGGATCCGCACGAAGATCGGCCACGCCGGTGTCCGCGTCGATGAACAGCGTCTGACGCCAAGTCTTTCCCCCGTCCTCGGACCGGAACACGCCGCGCTCACGGTTCGGCCCAAAGTAGTGGCCGAGCGCGCCGATCAATACAGTATTGGCATCGTGTGCATCCACCAGAATCGCGCCGATGTGGCGCGTCGCGTCGAGGCCAATATGCTGCCAGGTCTTACCGGCATCGGTGGATTTGTATACGCCATTGCCCGCCGCAAGATCGTAGCGCGACGTCACCTGACCGGTGCCGACGTAGATGACGCTCGCATTGCTGGGCGCAATCGCCAATACGCCGATGTTTGCGGCCGGCACCGCATCGAATATCGGCTGCCAGGTTTGCCCAGCGTTGGTCGTTTTCCACACGCCGCCGCTGGCGGCGCCGAAGTAGAACGTGTCCGGTTGCCCCGGTATCCCTGCCGCCACAGAGCTCCAGCCGGCGCGGAACGGACCGAGCAAACGCCAACGCAGGTCGGCGGAAAGATCACCGGAATCATATTGCGCGGCGGACGCAAACGACGCCGTCACGACGAGCGCCCCGCCGATCGTGCAGTGAAGTACCGATCTGACTGACATGGCTACAGCATCCTTCCCATAGGCACAGGGCGTGCCGACTACATCCGGAATAATACTCAAGTCATGGCAGAGATCGCGCGCGGTCGGCTTAGCCGGCCGCCAGTACCATGTCCCCTCGATCCAACGCCGCCGGGCCGCCGTGCGCGAGTTCGAGGATGCGGGTGTGACCGGAACAGACCCCGACGGAAATGGTAGCAAGGGGGGCATTCGGCATAGTCTCAAAGTCGAACTGAGGTAGGGAAACCTGCCCCCGCCCGTCCGAGGAAGCATTAGTCCCTGCCTCCAGGCCGCGCCGTTGGAGAGGGATCCGGCCGACCGGTCTTGACCCGCACCAGTCCAACCCGAACGACGGCTTTCCGGCCGGTCACCACCTTCGCTTGGCTGCGATTGCTCTGGCTCCCGGCAGTGCTCGGTGAGGGACGCCGTGATTCAGCGATGGTATTCGCGATATACAATTCGCACCCAGCGATCCGTGCCCTCGCCGGCCATCGCAAAGCTCTCCGCTGGATGCAGCGCGACGACCTCGTCCTCGCTCAGGCCGCGGGCAATGGCGTCCGTGATGCGGTCGCGGATCCCGACCAGACGGTCGCGATAGGCCTGCAGCCCGGCACGGTCAGTCACCTCGCCATGGCCGGGCACCACGACCGTCCGTTCATTGACGAGCCCCAGCAGGGTGTCGGCCGCGGCAATCATGCCGTGCGCTGAGCCCCGTTCAGGTCGTCGAAATACGGCGGCCCGTACTCATAGCCGAACATAAGATCACCCGTCAGCATCACGTTCTGCTGGCGAAAAAACACGATGGCGTCGCCGTCCGTGTGGGCTGGCCCCATGTGGATGACATCAATCTCATCGCCATTCCAATGCAACCGCAGCGATTGATCGAAGCTGATCGCGGGCCACGCGACCGGCGGATATGCCTTCTGGGGTCCCCACAGCGACACAACCTGGTCGGACCGCACGCGCCGCCGCGCCTTCTCCTGCGCGATGATCAGTGCACCATCGCGGGCGAAGGTCCGAACGGCACCGGGAAGCTTGTCATTGCGAACGGTGTCGTGCCGAGAGTGGCGCGACTCCCGGCGGCGACGCCCGCGGTGAGCCTACGCGCAGACAATCAGTTGACGCGGTCCGGGGTGGCGAACTGTACACGCAGCTTCTGCGTGTCCCCGGTCGCCCTGCGGATCACGGAAGTAGTCCGCGTACCGCTGCTCGTAGACCTGCAGTGGCTCTTCCAAGGCGTAGTCCTTCATCAGGTGTTCGGCCAGGTACTGCGTGCACAGGTAGCTCGAACTGCAGCGCACGTAGTTGCCATGCTCGGCTCGCACGGCGTTGACGTAGTCGCGGGAGCCGTAGAACACTGCAAATAACCGACAACGCTTTTCCCCTGTGATCTCGCGATAGCGCAGGTAATCGAATATCGCCTTGCGGTGCAGAAGTGATAGCGCGGTGGAGCGCAGAGCCATTACCTGGCTGTCGAGGTGCGTCTGCCCGGAGACGCTGCGCATCAGGCGATCATGCTCCGCTTCCCAGCGGAGATAGGCTTGCGGGTGTCCCAGGATACGGCTGGCAACCAGCGTATCGGCCGATGATTTAAAGACTGCCGCCATCTCCAAGCGTGCTTCCGATTCTTCCATGATCCGCGCGTGTGTATACGCACGACTGTCCATGCGTCTCCTCCCATCGTCCTGCGCCGAGTCTTATGTCAAAAGGCGAAAACCGTCGCAAGCCGTTGAGTCCCTGAGAAGCAGCTAGGGAATTTCCCGAGAGGCTTGCCTGCCGGGGCCGGAGGACGCACTCAGTTGTTGTTGGGATTTGCCGTGCTGTTCCGCGTGGTGCAGTGGGCATACGGCAGTTGCCGCAGCGCAGCATTGCATGAGTGCCCCCGCGGAGCGCTCGCACCTTTCGCCGATGCGCGTCCTGGCTCACATCAAGAAGTTCATCGACTGCTTCGGCCCCTTACTGGTGTGCGTTACCTGCCGATGCGGCACACCGCATCGGAGCGGTGGATTCCTAAACCTGGCCAACGGGCTCATGGCCTGAGCTGGCGGCCACGGGGGTGGTAGGACTTGACTACCGCCCTCCTTTGATTTTCAGGAGAAGCAAAAGTGAGAGCAGCTCAAGACCTGGAGGTCGCTGATGAATGCGGCACGTTTGTCGCCGTCGAGGCGGCGGGAAGATATTGGAGCGTGGTGGACTGAGCTCCTGCAGGCGCGGCGGGATTCCGGGCAGAGTCAGGCCGACTACTGCCCAGCTCCGGGTCTGGACCCGAAGCACTTGATCGTATCGGTACGCACTCTCATGGGATGCAATCGCCCATGAGGCTCGGGCAAAGAGGTTTCCACCGATCACCTGCCTCTGGATTCGACGCCGACGGGAAACTCAACGATTTCCCAAGTTCGACGATCCGGAGTGGCAAAAGCTCCGTTATTTGGTAGTAAACGTCGGCGAGTTTAATGACACTCCGTTTGCTGAAGTCTCTAAACGGCCTATGCCGCGGCTCAGGACTTGCCTGCGTCATCTCCATATTCCCATTCGTACGGCACGCCCGTGTCCCCCAGAATAAATCTTACCAAGTCGGCGAATCCTGCTTCAGCGCGAACGTCGTTGGCAAGAAGCAGGGCGCAGCGCTGGCTCTTCTCGATGCAGACCATTGTGTTTGCGGTTTGACTGTCGTGACCACCTTTATAGAAACCGTGTCCCTGAGGGCCATCGAAAACAACCACACCGAGACCTGCGAAAAGGTCAGGGCGCTGCTTGTCCACAGACAGATCAGGGCCGAACGGGGGAAACTGGTGGGCCGTGGCAATATGAAGCTGCGGTTTGGTCATCTCTGCGCGCGAGGCTGCGCTCAGGCCGTCTCCACGTACCAAAGCGGCTGTGAACTTGGCGAGGTCGGATATCGTCGTGTCCATTGATCCCGCCACTCTGACCTTGCTACGCCGATCGTGCTCCTGAGGCTGACCCTTGTCATTCGAGCCGTCGGCCAGATTGCCGGCAAAATCGGGGCGCCAGACCAAGCTAGTCCGGACCATGCCCAGCCGAGCGAAATCGGCCTTAGCCAGATCGCCCACGTCGAGTCCGAGCCCCTGCGCCTTGCTTCCGTGTTCAATGACGAATTGCAGCAGGATGAAGCCTTCGCCGGAATAGCTGAAGCGCGTGCCCGGCTCGAAATGAATACGCAGTTTCTGGTCAGGCTCGATGAACCAGAAATTGCTGAAGCCCGTCGAATGAGTCAGGCACATGCGCGGCGTGATCTTTTCCCAGCGGGGATCGCTCGCCAGATCTTTGTAGGGCCCGTGCTTATCGGGGAACGCCAGATCGGGGCCATAGAGTGGCAACGGCTGGTCGAGGTCGTCCTCGATCGGCGTGTCGAGCTTAAGTTTGTCTTGGTCGACCAGTTGCATGACCACATAAGCGAACACGGTCTTGGTCAGGGATGCGCCATACATGACCGTGCTGGTGGTTAGCGGGTCGCCTTTGGCATTTCGGATGCCGTATGCATGCACATAGCCAACCTTGCCGTGGTCGATGACCGCCAGCGCTAAACCGTTTGCGTTCGAGGCAGTGATGACTTTGTGCACTTCGGCATCAATAGCCGCAGCGTCCGGTATTGCATGTGCGCTGGCCAGCCCGGCGATAATGCAAGCCAAACCACCCGCCACTACACGCCGCATGGCACCCTCCGGTCGGACTGTCGAACCCGTCCGAAAATCCGCGTCTTGCGTCCCGGCCGAGAATATCCCAGATTGTTAAAGAGCGCATCCGCCGACGCGGTCGATGTTCGAGGCGGTAAATTCATCCGGCGTGGGCAGTGTCACCGACTTGTTGCGTGCGTTGCCGAGCACGTAGGTCGGGTAGGTCAATGTGTTCACCTGGTTCGCCTTGCAGGACTCGACCGGCGAGTAGTAAATCGCCGCAGGGTGACCAGCACGCTCGGAGCCCACGAATAGAAATGCTTTTCTTCCAACGGCCACCGTGCGCATGCAGCGCTTGGCGTAGTTGTTTGATGCCTCCAGATGTCCGGCCGTGATGAAGTTCGTCAACGCCTCCCAGTGCTTCAACGCGTAGTTGACCGCGATGCCATGGCTGTCTTTTGGCAACACGGAGTGCACGGCCTGATCAAGCCGAGCATTGAACGGGGCGAGGAGCGGCACCGTTTTCTTCAGTCGCTCCTTGGGCCTATCCGCCTCGCTCAGATCCCTGATCTGCCGCTCGATGCGGAAAATGGCTTTGTAAAACGCCAGTGCCTGGTGCGGTTGCACAGACGTTTTGAGCAGGTCCGTCGCTTCCACGAATTTGCGCCGCGCGTGCACGTGTTGAGGATGCGGCCGCCCGAGATGGCATGCCAAACGAGGAAATCCGGCGTCTGGACAAGGATGCGGCAGCACTTCGCCGAATGAACCTCAGCCCCACCGCCGTAAACGCCGCGATCGCCGCGATAGAGCGCGAGCGAGCTGAGTTAGTGGCCGGGGCCAGGGGTAACCGTGGGGTGCAAGAGAGCCGCGCACGCCGCCTGCTAGCGCGGCTGCCGGAGATTGTTGAAGAATATCGCGGCCTGATTCGACACGGGATCGAGTCCCTGGCGCAGCAAGACGCAGTGGAGGAAGCCCGGGAAGCGACCCGGAAGCTTCCTGTCGACGGTCGAATGGTGCTCGCCGCTAGCGTTGACCGAACCCAAGTGACCGGGCCAGTCCACTTCAAGGAGCTGGGGGAGCACGTCTTGGAGCTTGCCGGCTGGCAGCGCCGGCCTATAAAGCCAAATAGTAGCGGGGGCACGCTATCGTTCCATAAGTCACTGATTGAACTGCCATAGCGCGGGCGTGCAATTGGATGTTTCGTCATTTCCCCAGTGGACCTAGCTGAAGCACGGCCACTTGCCCCACGCATAGTACGCTGGCCACTCCCCTAGCGGGGTGTCGAAATACGCCTCAGTCGGTACTGACCAGGTCGGGTGCCGGCAGGCACAAAAGAAAAACCAACATGAGTGGCCGGTCAGCAATTTAAAGATGGACGGCAAGGCCCAAATCTCGCCCCGGCTACTTGGGCAACGCCAGAAAGCCATGCCAGCTGCCATCAAAGGCGCGGTAATTGCCGACAATGCGCCCGGAGCCGTCGATGCCCCAGGCGGTCGTGGACGTCCCATTGAGGTCGAAAATCGGGGTGAGCGTCGTCGCGCCGTCGAGGCGGAAGGCGTGGCCCGGGCTGTACAATCCGACGGTTTCACCCGTCGCGTTGACGCCACGCAAATCCGTAAATGACGGCAGTCCCGGATGGGCATCGAAGTTGACGAACTGCCCCATGCTTGTGCGGACAAACCCGTGCACGATGAAGCCATCGTCCCAGTCGCCTACCATTTCGCCACGGTCGTTGATCCCATAGGCCCGGGTATCCGCAGCGCCGGGAAAGTCCACTACGGAAAAGTTGCTGCCATCCCAGATGAAGCCGTGCTCTGCGATGAAGTTTCCCAGCGGATCGTAATCATCAAAACTACCGACTACGGAGCCTCTGTTGTTGATTCCCCAAGCAGCAGTGTCACCGGCCCCGGGAACGTCGAGCTGCTTCAGCACACCTTTGTTGCTGAGGGCAAATCCATGGTTTATTCCGGCGTCGTCAAAGAAATACCCGGTGATTTCGCCACCAGCATTAATACCCCTCGCTTCACTGTTATTTCTACCTAGAACAGTGCCTGGGGCGAGCGGAATGTATTTGCCGCCTTTCACCAGGAGGGCGTGCAGTGTCCCGTCAGTACTGTAGCCGCCGACGATATCGCCGTTATCGTTGATGCCGCGAGCGTACGTCAATATGGCGCCGGGAAAGTCGATGCTGGTGAACTCGAATTTAGGATTAGAAGCCCAGGCCGAAGCTGAATGTTGAGTCGGATAGAGAAACACGAGGCCATCGGTCTCGCTATCAGTGAGCGCTCGCCTTATCGTCCCCACCGTATAATATGGATACATTACCGCATTTGGATCCGGGATGTGGCCGAGCCCGGCTAAATGACCTTCCTCGTGGAGCATTAAGGATTCGAAGTCGCTAGGTACTGGCCCAGAGTAACCTGGCGCTACCGGCAGAACCTGTACCGCATCGGTCGTGATCGCGATGTCAGACTCGAAAATCTTGCCTGTTAGAGGATGCAGACTAGGGACGGACTCCTTGTCGTCGTGCCATCGAAAACGAACCGGAAGGTCGAACCCTGGACGTCGCTCCAGCTCTGCTGCGCGTGCTGCAAGGCCACCAATGCTGCGCCGCCGGTAGGGTCGCCGATCGGGTTGTACGACTGGGTGACGAAATCGTTGTGCCGGCCGTTGTCGAGGAACTGGAACCATACGTAACCCTCAGCAACGAACTCGGTCGGATCAGATATCGCGGGGCTGGAACCCAACGCGCTGAGCCTCTCCACTGCGGCGGCGGAATCGGCGCCTGGTGCCAGAAAGATCTCGACCTGAGCCGGATTTCCGTCGATCTCAGTGTGGAAGATCAGCGGATCCGCTCTCCTAATCAGGGCATCCTGAGAGTAGGCCGTTTGCGACACAACGATCAGCAAGATGCTTATACTGCAATTTATCCACTTCACCAGACACCCTCCTATCACAGGATTTTTTTCGCATTATTGCCAGCTCATTCCCCAACCCTACATTCGCGAGTGCATTGCGAATTCCTTCCGTGCCCACTTATCAGAAACGGGACGCCCTGTGCACCGAATGCCCTTCGCTTCGGATAATTTCAAGGGCGCGCCCGCTTCCTTGACTACGGGTTGATCTCCCAGATACCGCGACCGTAGGTCGCAGCGCGCA
>WNFI01464829.1_pt2 | contig 14989 bp, 12 predicted proteins | sample 5400471 | NCBI WGS metagenome assembly WNFI01 (sample SAMN13153348, study PRJNA577476) | soil metagenome | isolation source: 100 cm saprolite on Douglas fir-dominated hillslope | place: USA:California | collected 2013-09-17
CCATGTCCGCCCGAGGCCCGGACGACATGCTCGAAGCGCGGCGAGGGCTCGAGGGTGGCGAAGGCGGGCTCGGCCATTTTCGAGGCGTAACCCTTCGGGTAAATCCCGAGGGTGGAGCGGTGCACCGCCGCCCAGCGGGCGTTGTTGAAGATTACGAACAGCACGGGCAGCTTCATGGCCTCGGAGACGAAGTGCGCCGCGGTCGGATTGCCGAACATGTAGGCGCCGTCGCCCACTGCGGCGACCACCGTCTTGCCGGGCGCGGCCAGCTTGGCGCCGAGCGCGGCGCCAAGCCCCCAGCCGAGCCCGCCCGAAGGCGGGGTGCCGAAGTAACGCATCGGCTCGGTGATGGTCATCTCCTCGAGTGCGACCGGGTATTCGTTGATCAGGATCGAATCGGCGTCCATGGCACGGTTCAGGCACCACGACACGTACTTGCTGTTCATCGCCGGCGCCGGAGCCGCCTTGGGTGGCATTACCTCGAGTATTTTTCTTTTTGGTGCCCCGTGCTTGCAAAGCGCGAGCAGCGTGGGCGCTAGCGCGCCGGTCAGGGCGATATCGGTGCGAAAGCCGCGCAGCGGGTAGCGCGCGAAAAGCGGGTCGGTGCCGATGTGGATTACCTTGGCATCGGGGCGCGGGCTGCCTTGCGACGGCAACCAGGGGACGTCGCAGTCGACTACCAGCACGAGATCGGCTTCTTTGAGGCGCGCGTGCGGGTCCCAGCCGGCGTGCAGCGGGTGCTCGGTCGACAGCGAGAGATAACGCGGCCGGTAGTGCACGACGGGAATCGCGAACGCCTCGGCGAGCTGCGCCAGCGCGCGCGCCGATTCGGCATTGCGCCCGGCGTTGGCGGTAATGATGAGCGGCCTCTCGGCGCGGCCGAGCAGCTTGGCGGTTTCTTCCAGGGCATCGGGGTCCGGTGCGGGCGGGGATGCAGGAGAAATGGTTTTTTCCAAAGAAAATTCTTTTTCTGAAAACGCAGACGCGAGAACCTCTCTCGGAAGGGTTACGTAGACCGGTCCGCGCGGCTCGCTGTTGGCGATCGCCAGCGCGCGGTCGAGCACGGTCTCGGTCTGCTCGGCGTGGCGCAGCTCGTAGTCCCACTTCATGAACTCGCGCAGCATGCCGCCCTGGTCGAAGTGCTCCTGCGCCCAGTGGATGTAGTTGTTGCGCGCGCCCGGCAGGGCTCCGGATTCGGTCAGCGGCGTTCGCCCCGCGGTGAAGAGCAGCGGAATGTTCATGCGCGAGGCGTTGATCAGGCCGTTGAGCGCGTTCGCCGTGCCGACGCCGACATGGACCATCATCGCCTGCGGCCGTCCGGTGAGCATGGTGTAGCCGTGCGCCATCGCGACGCCCAGATTCTCGTGCGGCACCAGGACCGGCTCGGGCAGGCGCCAGCCGAGCGCACGGCCCTTCGCGTACGCCTCCACGATGGGGGCGAAATCGGTGCCGCCGTTGGCGAACAGATATTCGATGCCGCGGGCGGCGAGCAGGCCGAGCCAGGCCTCGGCCGCCGTCTCGGGCTTGAAGGAAACAGGGTGGTCCGGTTTCAAATGCAAACCCTCCCTTGTCAAATCGCGCTTGACATGCTAGTTTTGCAGAACATCTGCTCATCATGAATTGCGCGCAGCGACTCGTCGAGATGTTTGGCAGCCAGGCGGATGTGGCGCGCGCCTTCCAGCTCGACCGTGCGGTCGTCCATCACTGGATGAAAACTGGCTATGTGCCGGCGCGCTGGGCCGGCGAAGTCGAGCGTGTCACCCAGGGCCGGATCAGCTCGGCCGACGTCATCAACGAAGCAAGTGTTAAGAACCCGGTGCGCGTGAAATCGCGCCCCGACGACGCCCCATTTGGTCTTTCCGAGAGCGACCCCATGACCCAGTACGCCCCTGCGAAGCGCATCCATTCCTTCCATCCGCCGCAGCGCACCCTGATGGGCCCCGGCCCGACCGAGATCCATCCGCGCGTTCTCACCACCATGAGCCAGCCGGCGATCGGCTATCTCGATCCGGTGTTCGTGGAAATGATGGAGGAGCTCAAATCGCTTCTTCGTTATGTGTACCAGACCAAGAATCCGCTCACCTTCCCGCTATCGGGTCCGGGCTCGGTCGGCATGGAGTACTGCTTCGTGAACATGGTCGCCCCGGGCGACAAGGTAATCGTTTGCCAGAACGGCGTGTTCGGCGGCCGCATGCTGGAAAACGCGATTCGCGCCGGCGGCAACCCGCTCGCGGTCGAGGACAAATGGGGCGAGCCGGTCGATCCGCAGAAGCTCGAGGACGCGCTGAAGAAGAACAAGGACGCGAAAGTGGTCGCCTTCGTGCACGCCGAGACTTCGACCGGCTGCCAGTCGGACGCCAAGCTCCTTACGCAGATCGCGCACAAACACGGCGCGCTGGCGATCGTCGACGCAGTCACCTCGCTCGGCGGCACGCCCGTCAAGGTCGACGAGTGGGAGATCGATGCGATCTATTCGGCGAGCCAGAAATGCCTGTCGTGCACGCCGGGCCTGTCGCCGGTATCGTTTTCCGAGCGCGTGGTCGAGCACGTGAAGAAGAGGAAGGACAAGATCCACAGCTGGTTCATGGACATGAACCTGCTGCTGGGCTACTGGAACGCGGGCACGCGCACGTACCACCACACGGCGCCGACCAACTCGCTGTTCGCGCTTCACGAGGCGCTGCTTCTCATCCGCGAGGAGGGGCTGGAGAACTCCTGGGCGCGCCACATGCGCCACCACCTTGCGCTCAAGGCCGGCCTGGAAGCAATGGGAATGAAATTCCTGGTGGAAGAGAAATACCAGCTGCCGCAGATGAACGCGGTGATCTGCCCCGAGGGCGTGAACGAGGAGGAAGTGCGGCGCACGCTGCTGAACGAGTTCGGCCTGGAGATCGGCGCCGGCCTCGGCCCATTGAAGGGCAAGGTCTGGCGCTTCGGCCTGATGGGCTACAGCTGCCGTCCGGACAACGTAATGCTATGCCTCTCGGCGCTCGGCTCGGTGCTGAACGACATGGGCCTGCCGGTGCATGTCGGCGATGCCGAAGCGGCAGCGCACGGCGCCTACGCGCAGATGCACGTGAAGGACGCGCAACGCAAGAAGAGGGCTGCCTGAATGCAGTTCACGATCGACGCCGACGACGAATTCCTGCGGGTAAAGGTCTCGGGCAGGGACGCGGATCGTCCGCCGTCCGAGGTCTGTGCGGCCGTGTTGAGCGAGAGCGCGAAGCTTGGGCGCGACCGCATCCTGATCGAGCTCGACCAGAAATCTCCGCTTTCGGCCACCAGTCAGTTCCAGCTTGTAACCCGGCTGCCGGAGCTCGGGTTCACCCCTCGCCACAGGATCGCCTTGGTTCACAGCACGCCGGAAATGCACGAGGCCAATCAGTTCATCAATCTGATCGCGGAAAATCGCGGCATCCAGGTGCGCAACTTCCAGGGTGTTGAGATCGCGAAGGACTGGCTGCGCGAGGAAGCCGAAGCCACCTGATCAGGTAGGCGCGGTCGCAGCCGCCGGGCTGTCCCAGCCGCGCAGAAAGCGCTCGAACTCGGAGGCCGGCAGCGGCTTGCTGTGCAGGTAGCCCTGGTACTGGTCGCTGCCGCACGATTGCAGGAAGCCGAGCTGCGCCTCGTGCTCGACGCCTTCGGCGACTACCTCCAAGTGCAGGCTGTGGGCGAGGGCGATGATCGCGCGCACGATCACCGCGTCGTTGCGGTCGCTCGACAGGTCGCGGATGAACGAGCTGTCGATCTTGAGCGTATTGAGCGGAAAGCGGTTGAGGTAGCTCAGGCTCGAGTAGCCGGTGCCGAAATCGTCCACCGCCAGGTGGATTCCCATTTGGCTCAGCCGGTCGAGCGTGATGAGCGCCGCGGAGGCGTTCTGCATTACCACGCTCTCGGTGATCTCGATCTCGAGGAATTTCGGGTCGAGACCGGTGTCGCGCAGTGCGAGCGCCACGCTGTCGGCGAGGTCGTCGTGGCGCAGTTGCGCCGCCGAGATATTGATCGCCATGCGCAGCGGCGGTAGGCCCTGATCGTGCCAGGCCTTGTTCTGCCTGCAGGCCTCGCGCAGCACCCACTGGCCGAGCGGGATGATGAGTCCCGTTTCCTCGGCGAGCGGGATGAAATCGGTGGGCATGATGAGGCCGCGCTCTGGATGGCGCCAGCGCACCAGCGCTTCCATGCCGGCGGTCGCGCCATTGCGCACGTCGACCTTGGGCTGGTAGTGCAGTTTCAGCTCGTGGCGCTCGAGCGCCTTGCGCAGATCGTGCTCCAACGTGAGGCGATCCGGGAAGAACGTGCTCATGTTTGGCGTGAAGAGCTGGAAGCCGTTGCGCCCGGATTTCTTTACGTGGTACATGGCGGCGTCGGCATTGGTGATGAGCGTCTGGGCGCTGTTGCCGTGGTCGGGAAACAGCGTGACGCCGATGCTGGGGGTCACGCACAGTTCGCGGCCGTTCACCTGCAGCGGTGCGCTCACCAGCTCGACGAGCTTGTGCGCCACCAGCCTGGCGTCGTCGTCGTCCACTACGTGGCGCAGCAGCACGACGAACTCGTCGCCGCCGAGGCGCGCTACGCTGTCTTCGGCGCGCATCGCCGAGCGCAGCCGTTCGGCGATCGCGCGCAGCAGCTCGTCGCCGACGAAGTGGCCGAAAGAATCGTTGACCGGCTTGAAGCGGTCCAGGTCGACGAACAGCACCGCGCAGCGTGTCCCGGAGCGCCGGCAGCCGCCGATCGCCTGGCCGATGCGGTCCTCGAGCAGCAGCCGGTTCGGCAGCTGGGTCAGGGAATCGTGCAGCACCATGTGCTTCAGATCGGCGTTCGCCTTCTGCAGCGACTTCGCCATGCGCGCAGTGCGCGACGCCATGCGCGCGTCGAACACCGACAGCACGCGCGTAGTGGAGAGAACCATGAAGGTGATCAGCGCGATAGTGCCGGCCATCCAGGAGTTGTCGACCAGCGGGCCGGTGAGGCAAACGGTATCGGGCGCGAAGTTCGCCGCTGCCATCGCCGTGTAGTGCATTCCCGTGATGGCAGCGCCCATGATCACCGCCGCCGCGTACTTCGCGTAGATCATCCAGACCGAATCGGTGCGCAGCGTGAACGCAATCCAGAGGGCGGCGAGCGAGGCAGCGATGGCGATGGCGATAGACGCGGCGAACAGCGCCGGATCGTATTGAATCGGAGGCGAGGTCTGCATCGCCGCCATGCCCGTGTAGTGCATCGACGCGATGCCCAGTCCCATCAGGACTGCGCCCCACAGCAGGTTTTTCGGGGCAAGAGTGCCGCGGCTCACCATGTAAAGCGCAAAGCCCGATACCACGATGGCGATCAGCATCGACAGGAGGGTGACCGGGACGTCGTAGCCCATCGGGATCGGCAGGCGGAAGGCGAGCATGCCGATGAAATGCATCGACCAGATGCCGGTGCCCATCGAGAAGGCGCCGCCCAGGAGCCATAGCCTTGCGGCGCGTCCCCTGGAAGCCGTGATCCGGGTGGCGAGATCGAGCGCCGCGTACGACGCGAGCGTCGCGACGAGCACCGACAGCAGCACCAGCCAATAGCTGTACGTTCCCGACACACGGACCTCCCCCCGATTGCGTCCCCGATGATAGCGACGCCCCCGGGCCGGGCCTATGCCCGCCGCGTCAGATATTGCAAGCCTTGGTAAAACTTCGTCCGGATCGCGGAAACCCCGGGCTTACTTCGCCGCCTTCGCCTCGGTGGCGAAGCGCTCGGCGAGCTGCGGCTGCGACGAATAGCGATCGAGCGTCGGCTGCATCTTCTCGCTGAGCGCATCGAGCCGCTCGCCGGGCGCCGGGTGGGTCTTGAACATGAGCGCGAGGCCCGAGTCCTCCGGGTTCATCGCCTGCAGGGCCTGAAGCACCGTCGGCAGGCCGTAGGCGTCGTAGCCGCCGCGCGCCGCGATCACCACGCCCAGCCGGTCGGCCTCCAGCTCGTCGGACTTGTCCAGGCCGCGCGTATACAGCTCGCTGCCGAAGGAGATCAGCTTGTTGCGCGCGTCCGAGCGCTGGTCCTTCATCGCCAGCGCGAGGGCGTCGCCGGCAAGCGCGGTCTGCGCGCCTTTCTGGATCGCCTTGAGATGGTGCTTCTTCAGCACGTGGCTGATCTCGTGGGCGAGCACGCCGGCGAGCTCGGCCTCGCTCTTCATGCGTGCAACCAGGCCGCGGGTCACGAAGATGGTGCCGCCGGGGACCGCGAAGGCGTTGAGCTGCGGCGCGTCGAGCACGCCGAAGTGCCACGGCAGGTCGGGCCGCTCGGTCTGCGAGGCGAGCCAACGCCCGACGCGGTTGACGTACTGTTGCAGCCGCGGGTCGTTGACGAGCGGCGCCGCGCCGAGCAGCCGCGCCGCCATGTCGCGCCCGATCGCGACCTCGTCTTTCTCGTCGATCTCCAGCGTCGCTTTGCCGACGTTCTTGACCGAGTCGACGAGCTTATTGATGTTGATATTGAACTGCGCCTGCGCCGGCGCGGTCGGCATCCAGGCCGCGCACGCCGGTGGTGACCTGGGTGCCGCTCGTGCCGGTGCGGGCGACATTGAAGAGCTGCGATACGCCGCTGTCGCCGGTCTTGGCCGACCCAGGCGTGCCGTAGCGCAGCGAGAGCATTTTCACCCAACCTTCGCCCGCCGGCGCCTTCACCCGGGTCCAGCCGCCCTTGCGCTCGAGCGCGTCGACCGCGGTGTTTTCCGGAAGCTGCGCCACGGCCGGTGCATCCGTTGCAGGCTCCTGTTTCAGTTCTGTCGCTCTTATGACCGTTGCCGGCTCGGCGGCGCACACGATTGGCAGCAGGAAAACAAATAAGAGGAGAAATCTCATGGCTTGCGCCTTGGCTCGAAGAGCTCCACGGGCTGGGCCCGGCCTTTCACCGGGAACGTTCCGCATGATACGAAATCGAAGGCGTCTGCGCACTGCTCCATCGTATCGCGAGACACCAGGATCCGGCGCTTGGCGTCCTTGGTAAGCCCTTCGATGCGGCTCGCCAGGTTCACCGTGTCGCCGATCGCGGTGTATTCGCGGCGTTTTTCCGAGCCTATGAGCCCAACCACCGCCGGCCCGGAGTGCACGCCGATGCCGACATCGAAGTCCGTGGCGCCCTCGCCGAACTCGCGCTTGAACACAGCGAGCGTATCTGCCATGTCGAGCGCGCAGGCCACCGCGCGGCGCGCGTGGTCACGGTCGTCGAGCGGCGCGCCCCACAGCGCCATGATGCAGTCGCCGATGAACTTGTCGAGCGAGCCGCCGTGGCGGAACACCACGTCCACCTGCAGCGAGAAGTAGCGGTTGAGCAGCGCCACCACTTCCTCCGGGCGGCGCTTCTCGGAGAGCGAAGTGAAGCCCCGGATGTCGGAAAAGAGCAGCGTTACCTCGCGCTGCTGGCCCGCGCCCTCGATGCCGCCGCGCTCGATGAGCTGCTTCACCACCTCCGGGTTCACGAAGCGCGAGAACAGCGTCACCGCCTCGCGGGCAACCAGCGGCGTGAGCATTGGAAGGAGCAGCAGCCTCCCGCTCGCGATATACGAACCAAGCAAAAGCGTTCCGGTCACCAAAACCAGTACGAACCCTGTGAGGCGCGCGTCGAGTTTGCACTGGAAGGCGATGTACAGCAGGAACACGAGCACGATGCCGATCGCCGCCGGCCACCAGGCGTCCGCGTAGCGCATCCGGCGGCCGTTTTTCAGGTTGTCGATGGCCGTGCCGAGGATCTCGGCGCCGGGGTGCAGGCCGTCGATCGGCGTCGTACGCAAGTCCTGCAGCGCGCTGGCAGCGGCGCCGACGATGACGATCTTGCCGGTGAACTCGTCCGCCGGGCGCGCTCGCTTCGACTTGTTGAAGTCCTCGTAGAGGTCGCTGTACGAGACCTTGCGGAATGCGCCTTTGGCGCCGCGCCAGGCGAGCACCATGTCGTCGGCGTCCGGCACCGGGTAGCCGAGATCGAACGCGATGCGCGCCGGGAGGGAAGGAATCTGCCAGCCGCGGATCACTTCGCGCAGCAGGTAGCGTCGGCCGACGCCGTCCTCGTCCGCGGTGAATGGAATGAGGCCTACGCGCCACTGTTCGCGCGGCAGGATGAGCGGGGGTATCAGTCCCGCGCGCGCGCTCAGGTCGGCGTCGCGTCCCTTCATGATTCCGAGATCGCCGGCGAAATCCGCGATGCGTATGCCTTTCGCCTCCTCCTTCAACGGCAGGTGAATGAGCGGGAAGTAAGTATTCCTGGTCCCGGCAACGGCCTCTACGAAAGCGGCGTCGTCGTTGGGCCGAAGGCTGTCCTTTTCGACGAACGGGATGTCGAAAACGATGGCGCGCGGCTTCTGCGCCCCGAGGCCTTGCACAAGCGCCGCATGCACCACACGGGGCCAAGGCCAGCGGCCGGCCTCCTGTTCCATGTTCGCGAGGCTTTTCTCGTCGATGTCGATCAGGATGATTTCCGGGTCGGGCGCGAGAGCGGCTGCCTGACTGCGGACGAATGTATCGAGGAGCCGGTTGTCGAGCGGCCGGAGCAGACGCAGGCCGAACAGCTCCAGCGCGGCGACGGCCAGCACGCAGAATGCAAGCAAGCTCAGAGTCCGGTTCATTTTTTCTTGGATCGCAGGGCCGCAGCCAAGGCTTCGCGTCCCCATTGTCGCGCGATCTCGGGGGATTCGAGCGCATCGGCCGGCGCGAGATAGAAGCCGAGAGTCGCACGCTTGCCCATCCTCGCGTAGTCGAACTGCCGCATTCCGGCGCGCTCGAACTTGCTGCGATTGTGCGCATCGGCCTTGAAGTACAGGCTGTCGTCGAGCACGATGGCGATGAACAGGCCGTCGCAATACACGCCATGGCCGCCGAACATGCGCTTCACCGCGATGTGGCCGAGACCCGAAAGCAGCTCGACCGCGAGCGAGACGAACGCGCCGCTCATCTTCCTTTCAAGACTTCGCGCAAGGCGTGGAACAGGTCGATGCTGGCGTCGATTTCGTCGCGATTGATCGAGACGCTCTCGACGTTCACCCCGAGCGGCAGCTTGTCGGCGTAGGGCTGGTCGAGGATGCGTCTCAGGTTGTCGCAGCAGATCTCGATCGATTTCGCGAGCGGGCGTGCGGCGTCAAGGATGGCGCGCTCCGTCTCGGGCGCGACGTTGACCCCGAGCCAGCGGATGAAGGCGAGGGTCTTCTCGCGGCCGCAGGGCGAGAAAGTCAGCACCACGCGCCGCGGCTCGACGCCCGCGCCGCGGCAATCGCGCAGGTAGTCGCGCAGCAGGGCTTGGGTCGGCGGCGCGTGATACACCGTCTGCGAGATGAAATAGCCGCAGCCTTCAACGCTCTTGGCGAGGAGGCGCGCCGATTCGCTGCGCTCATCAGTGTGCCGCTCGGCGATCGCCACGCCGCCGATGGTAAGGCCGCTCGAAGGCGCTGCGGCGATGCGGATCGCGCGGGACAGAGCCATCGGGTACTTCACGCCGGAGGTAGGCCTTCCGACCACGGAAAGAAACTCGATTGCAAAGCTCTTTCTTGTTTCAACCAGCCACTCGCGCCACGCCGGCTCGGTCGTCGTGCCGAGCGCCTTGTACGCGATCGCCGGCCTGCCCGAGTGCTCCGTCAGAAGGCGCGCGTAGCGCCGGGGATCGACGGTGCGGGCGAAAGGAAACGGGCGCGGCTGGTGCGTGCGCCCGGCCTCGTCCTGAATGTCGTAGACGACGATGCCATCGAGCGGCAGTCCCGCGATGCGCGCCGCGAGCTTTTCCACCGCGGCGCCAATCTGGTCGTCCGGAGTTCCGTGCCGCGGCGGCGTCGTGCCGTAAAGGAGAACGGTCTGCGCCGGATCAAGAAGCTTTGACTTCAGATCCATCGACGTAGGGCTTGAGTGCCGCGTAGACGGCGCGATTCGCCGGAGCTTCGATGCCGAGCTCGCCGGCCATGCGCACCACCGCGCCGGAAAGCCAGGGTGCCTCGAGCTTGCCGCCGGAGCGCAGATCGCCGAGCATCGAGGCGATCATCTCCTGCGGCAGGCCGTCGACGAAGGCGAGGGTCTTGGCGACTAGATCGTCGGGCAGGGCGACGCCGCGCTTTCGGCCCACCTCCCAGGTCTCGCGCATCGTGGCCTCCAGCAGCCAGCGCAGGTCGGGGTCGCCTCGCACCACGCCGATGGCATGGCGCGTGACGGTGGTGGTGGCCGACAGCGCGACCAGCAGCACGAACTTTTCCCACAGGACTCGCACGATGTCGTCTGCGAGCTCCGACTCGATCTTCGCGTCCTTACATGCCGCGAGGAACGCTTCCGCGCCCTTGCGCTGGGAGGGATGCACCGCGCCGAAGCGCAAGCGCGCCATCGGGCCGGACTGCACGATCACGCCCGGCTCGGCGATGCGCCCCGCGATATAGGCGGCGCCTCCCATGATCGATTTTTCGGGGAGGATTTTCTTGAGGCGGTCGATGGACTCGACTCCGTTCTGAAACGGAATGACAAGCGTGCCGCTTCCGACGACGGGACGCAGCTGCTCGGCCGCGGCCTCCGTATCCCAGAGCTTCACCGCGAACAGCACCACGTCGGCCGCGCCGGCGTCCCTGGGGTTCTCGACCGCTTTGACTTTCAGGCGGGCGTCGCCGAGCGGGCTTCGCAGCGAAAGCCCTTCCTTCCGGAGCGCGGCGAGGTGGCGGCCGCGCGCGATGAACGCGACCTCGTGCCCGGCCTGCTGGAGGCGCGCGCCGAAATAGCCTCCCACGCCGCCCGCGCCCATGCAGGCAATCTTCATCTCAGTACCGGTAGTGATCGGTCTTGTACGGGCCTTGTTTCGGAAGGCCGACGTACTTCGCCTGCTCGTCGGTGAGCTCGGTGAGCATCGCGCCGAGCCTGGAGAGCTGCAGCCGCGCCACTTTCTCGTCGAGGTGCTTGGGCAGGATGTAGACGCCGACCGGGTACTTGGCGGTATTGGCGAACAGCTCGATCTGCGCCAGCACCTGGTTGGCGAACGAGGAGCTCATGACGTAGGACGGGTGCCCGGTGCCGCAGCCGAGGTTCACCAGTCGGCCTTCGGCGAGCAGCAGGATGCGCTTGCCGTCGGGAAAGATGACGTGATCCACCTGCGGCTTGATGTTGTCCCACTTGCAGGCCTTGAGGCTGGCGATGTCGATCTCGTTGTCGAAGTGGCCGATGTTGCACACGATGGCGTTGTTCTTCATGCCCTGAAGGCCACGCAGCGCCTGCGCCGAGCCCTTGCCGACCTCGCCGTAGCCCGCCACCACAGCCACCTTGCCGGCGATCATCACGTCGGTGGCACGCTTGATGCCATCGACCAGCGACTCGCGGCAGCCGTAGATGTTGTCGAACTTGGACTTGGTGACCGAGTCGTTCACGTTAATCGCGGGAAACAGGAGGCGCTTCTCCTTCGCCATCTGGTAGAGACGGTGCACGCCGGTGGTGGTTTCCTCGGTGACGCCCTTGATGTCCTTGCCGATTTTCGAGTACCAGCCGGGTTGTGCTTTCAGCTTTTTCTCGATGGACCCATACAGGGAGATTTCTTCCTCGCTGGCAGGCTTTGACAGCGCCGACGGATCCTTCTCGGCCTTCCGTCCGAGATGAACCAGCAGCGTCGCATCCCCGCCGTCATCGAGGATCATGTTGGGACCTCTGTCCTCGAACTCGAAAATCTTGTGGGTGAATTCCCAGTACTCGTCGAGCGACTCGCCCTTGTAGGCGAATACCGGCGTGCCGCCGGCCGCGATGGCGGCCGCGGCGTGGTCCTGGGTCGAGAAGATGTTGCAGGAGGCCCACCTGACCTCGGCGCCGAGCGCCTTCAGCGTCTCGATCAGCACCGCGGTCTGGATCGTCATGTGCAGGGAGCCCGCGACGCGCGCGCCCTTGAGGGGCTGTCTTGCGGCGTACTCGGCGCGGATCGCCATCAGCGCCGGCATCTCGGACTCGGCGATGGCGATTTCCTTGCGTCCCCAGTCGGCGAGCTTGAGGTCGGCCACCCTGAAATCGTTCAGCTGCTTGCTTGGTGCATTCATCCTGGTCTCCAGAAAGCAAAAGCGCCCGCACCGTTTCCGATGCGAGCGCCGTTGAATTTAGCTGAGCCTGACCCCTGCCATCCACACCAGGGACGCAACGCTCCTCAGCGGGGTGGATTATACCTCGCAAGGTATGCTATTGAGGAGACGTTCATGGCGACAAGACGCTTTTTGTTCCTTGTGACGGCGGGTCTCGTTCTCGCGGCTTCTCCGGCGGCCGCCCAGCCTGCCGTGGCGTTGGCCGGGCGGGTAACTTCGGCCGAAGACGGCGCGATGGAAGGCGTGGTCGTAAGCGCAAAGAAGGCCGGCGCCAGCGTCAGGATCAGCGTGGTCAGCGACGCTCAGGGCCGTTTCAGCTTCCCGCAAGCGAAGCTTGAACCCGGCCGCCATTCGCTTCGCATCCGGGCAACCGGATACGATCTCGACGGCCCGGCGTCGGTAGAAATTTTTCCGGGCAAGACCGCGTCGGTCGATCTGAAGCTGCGCAAGGTCCAGGACATCACGCCGCAGATGACCAACGCCGAATGGCTCGCGAGCTTTCCCGGCACGCCCGACCAGAAGAAGTTCCTTTACGGGTGCGTGGGCTGCCATACGCTGGAGCGCGTGGCGAAATCGAAATACGACGCGGCCGGCTTCATGCAGGTTATTAAGCGCATGGCGACCTACGCGAACAACAGCCACATCGAGCGGCCGCAGGTGCGCGTGGTCGCGCGCGACCCGATGCGCGACTTCGGTCCCGACTCGGACCGGCAGGCCGCGTACCTCGCCACCCTCAACCAAAGCTCGGGCTCCTGGTCCTATCCGCTGCAGACGCTCCCGCGGGTGAAGGGCAAGAGTACGCGCGTCGTCATCACCGAGTACGAGCTTCCGCGCAGGCCCCTGCTGCCGCACGACGTGATCGTCGATCGCGACGGCATCGTCTGGTTCTCCCAGTTCGACGAGCAGTTCCTCGGCAAATTCGACCCGAAGACGCTGAAGCTCACCGAGTTCGCGATTCCCGTGCAGCGGCCCGGCTTTCCGAAAGGTACGCTCGATCTCGAGGTCGACCCACAGGGCAATCTCTGGCTGTCGCACATGTTCCAGTCGGGGGTCGTGAAGTTCGACAAGAAGACCGAGAAGTTCCAGGCGTTCCCGCTGCCGGGCGGAGTCGTCAACGAAAATTCCCAGCAATCGATGGTCGGACCGCAGCGCTGGACCGTTGACAACAAGGTCTGGCTGAACGACGCCGGCATCCCGGGACTGCATCGCCTGGACATGGCGAGCGGCAAGTTCGAGACCTGGAAGCCCTACGAGAACATGAAGGGGCCGCACTCGGTCTACGGCATCTACGCCGACTCGAAGAACAACATCTTCTTCATGGATTTCGGCGGCGAGAGCGTGGGCAAGATCGAGGCGAAGACGGGCAAGCTCACGCTCTACCCGACGCCGACGGCCCGCTCACGGCCGCGCCGGGGAAGAATGGACGGTGAGGACCGGGTCTGGTTCGCCGAGTGGCGCGCCGAAAAGATCGGCATGTTCGACACCAGGACCGAAAAATTCCGCGAGTGGCCCGTTCCCACACCGTATACGGCGCCCTACGACGTGGTCCTCGACAGGGCGGGCAAGGTCTGGACCGCGGGCATGAACACCGACCGCATCCTGCGAATGGACCTGGAAACGGGCGATTTCACCGAGTATCCGCTGCCGAGCCAGACCAACATCCGCCGCGTGTTCGTGGACAACTCCACCACGCCGCCGACGTTCTGGGTGGGCAACAACCACCACGCCTCCATCGTCAGGCTGGAGCCGCTGGAGTAAGGGTCGCCACGCACAGGCTTTTCAAAGGCGGGCAAACCCTGCATCCTTGACGGGTGCCCGCCTCCGTTTTCGCCAGCGTCGTTTTCCTCAAAGTCCAGGAGTTCGCGCGCCGCCCGGTGAGCGAGCAGGCGCGGCTGCGGGCGCAGCTCGAAGCCGTGGTGGCGGTCACCACCGCGGATATCGAGCCCGCCGGCCGTATCGTGCTCGACGCTTCCGACGGCACTGCGATCGTGGTGCTGAGCGATCCGCAGGGCGCCTTGCGGCTGGCGGAGCGCGCCTTGACGGCGGTCGCCGCAGGGCTGCCGCTGTCCGCCGGCCTCAATCACGGCGCAGTGCAGCTGGCGGGCGGCAGGAGCGGCGAAGGCATGGCGGGCGACGGCATCGCCGTCGCCGCGAGCGTAGCCGAGTTCGCCACACCGCCGCGCCTGCTGGCTTCGCGTTCGTTCCGCGACGCGCTCGCCGACGCCGCACCCGGACTCGAGGCCTCGCTCGTGCCGGAGGGCACGTTTACCGATCCGGGCCTGCGCACGCATGAGCTGTTCGGCCCTGATGCGCGAGCGGCACGCCGCCGCGCCTGGCGCTACTCCGCGGCAGGCGTCATGGCGGTGATCGTGCTTCTGGGCGCCGGGATCGCGACGCGCATTTCAACAGAGGGCCAGGAGGCTTTCCTGCAAGCCGTCGAGGCGAAGTACCGCAGCGCCGCGGCGCAGGGGCAGAGTTACTGGCGCGCGCTCGTAGAGCGGGCGACGCCCTGATGGCGAAGAAGAAAAGCCAGCAGATCGGCCGCTACAAGATCCTCGGCGAGCTCGGCCGGGGCGCGATGGGCATCGTCTACCGGGCGCAGGACCCGTCGCTCGATCGCGTCGTTGCGCTGAAGACGATCAATCTCGCCGACGAGGCCGAGGAGCGCGTCGCCTACCAGAAGCGCTTCTTCCAGGAGGCGAAGGCGGCAGGCAAGCTCACCCACCCGAACATCGTCACCGCCTACGACTTCGGCGAGGAGGACGGCGCAGCGTTCATGGCGATGGAGCTGCTGGAGGGCACGGACCTGAAGGCCCGCATGAAGGAAGGGGCGATACCGCCGGCCGGCGCGGTCGACATCGCGCGCCAGGTGGCCGACGGCCTCGGCTTCGCCCACGAGCACGGCGTGGTGCACCGCGACGTCAAGCCGGGCAACATCATGCTGGT